>Ga0179593_1568417_pt1:15000-20770 | contig 20770 bp, 40 predicted proteins | sample CZODoug2_1_08_16_FD_185931 | JGI IMG/M metagenome (GOLD analysis project Ga0179593, IMG submission 185931) | Vadose zone soil fungal communities from Angelo Coast Range Reserve, California, USA - CZODoug2_1_08_16fungal (PacBio error correction) | ecosystem: Environmental >... | reverse complement strand
CCCTTTCCACTCTCCGAGTATTCTTTTAGGAAGGGCTTTTTGGGATCCCCCCCTAGGGACCCCCCATTGCGGGGACATCTTATACCCTTTTCCAAGATTTTTGTTGCTTAAGTAAGTGTTTTCTCTCCCTGTGTGCGCCCCTCCATCCAAGTGAGCTCCCTTCCTTGAAGATCTGTTTTTTTTCAGGGTTTTTGGTAATACCAGTGTCTTATCCTAGTGGTTGGTGGAAAGTTTTTTTCTGGTAGATGTTGAGATTTCTGTTACTCCTTGGCCTGGCCTGTTTTGTTTAATCTTGAGTACAGACTTTTTTGGCCAGATCTGTTTTTCGACTCACCTTTCAACCTTCATGAAGGCTGTTTGACTAAAGAGAGGCCCCAGTCCCGACCCCCCATGAGTGCTTCCCTCTTCTGTCGTTTACCCCCTCCCAACTCTTTTTCCCTACCCCTCTATTTCACTCATTAAGCCCCCTTTTTTCTTCCCTTGCTCAACATTTTCTCGAGGCAGGTTTCGGCAGAGAGTTTTCCTTTTTAGTTCTATTCCCGCTCCTTTTTCGCCACTAGTCAGGGGTCAATCCGTTGTTTTAATCATGATCGCCTTTTCCCCCAGGCGGTTTTTTCTTACGGGAATTTTTACCCCAGTCCCCCTTTTATTTCTGGTCCTCTTGAAAAAATGAGGTTCCCCCCTTTGTTGTTGCCCAACAACCTTTCTTTCCCCCTTTTTTTACGCTTCCCGTTGTTTTCCCCCCCCCCCCCCCCCCCCCTGGGTTGAGAGCCCACCTAATATGTTTTCCGCTGGCACCTCAGTTTCTCTCCACACCGCGTTCATATTTTCCCCTACCAGTTCCTAATTCCTTTCCAATGCTTTTTTTCGCACCCTTTCCTTTGGCTTCTTTTTCTTTTTCAAACTTAGTTGCAGATATGTAACTTTTTCAGAATTTTCCCATTTGTACTTGCTCTTTCCCTCTGATTTTTTCGAAAGTATTTTTTTCCAGCTGCCTTTTTTTCCCTGATCAGATTTTTCCCTATACCTCTGTCGAATAGCCCCTTCCTCCTGAGCCTATTTTCCCCCCTTTACCTTTTTCTCCCATATCTTTCGTTGTTGTTTTTTTTAAGGATTCATCGAGAAGTTTTCTGTAATCTCATCCTTCGGACGCTCTTTTCCCCTTTTTGGCTTGATTGTCTTTCCCCCCCTGATGTTCTGTTCTCATTGTTCAGCGATAATTTTCTGTCGGTTCCCCTCGGTCTTCCAATGGGATCACCACCTCTTTTTTCCCTTAGATGTTCCTGCTAACCTTTGAGCGGATTGATGCTGGTTTTTTTTCCCTGAACTGGAATGCCTTTCCCCCCAGCCCAGACACATTGCTATCCCCTATATTTACTTTCCAAATGTTCCTTCTTCCCCCCCCAACCGAAACCGTTTCGTTTTTGTTTTGCCTGTCTGTTTACGGTTCCCCCTACCTTTGGTGAACACCCCTAACTATGTGCCCCCCCCCCAGCAATCCCCTTCCTCCCTTCGCGTTTTAATTCAACTTTTAAGACCCCTCTTTCGGTGGTTGCATCCCCCCCCCACAGTCCAGTTCACACTTAGCTTTTAAGCCTGTCCCTTGTGGTGATATTCTTTTGTATTCCCATGTTTTTTGAGGGGCAGACTCCCCGCCACACCTTCCTCAAGCCCTTTCCCCTTACTAAATTTTTGCTCCCCCCCCCGTTGGATTTTCCTCTATTTTTCTTTAGATATATTTTCTTTTTTTTTCTTCTTTTTGGATGAGTTTTTTTTTGTCCGTTAGAATGAAGACCAAGCTTCTCTTTTTTTTTTTCCTTTAGTATCGTCTTCCTAACACTTCTCCCTTAAAAATTCGTTCCCTTGTCACCCTTCGTCCCCCTTAGAGTCTGAGCAATCTCCCTTTCCCCCAAGATTTTTCTCTACCGTTTCTTTTCTAAAGGACCCCCCCCTGCCCCCCGTCCCACTTCTGCACCGAAAGCACCCCCCCTTTTCCCCCCTCCCACGCTTTGCTGCTTTCTAAAGCCCATCTTTTTCTTGACCCAGCTTGTCCTTATATGAGAGATATTCCGCATCTTTGATGGCACCCTATCGTTCCCCTTTCCTGATCACTTTTCTGCCGTACTCCTTCCGTAATACTTCCGGGATCAATCTTATTCTCTTATGTCTTTTTTTTACTCTTCTCCAGATTTTTTGGTCTTCTCAGCCCCCATAATTGCATCTTCCCCCCCTTTCCGCAGACTTGCACAACCGCTTTTTTTCTTGACCCCCCAGGCTCCTTCCTTTTCCTATACCCCCTCCCCGCCCCCTAAGATTATTTTTCGTCGATTTTCTGGCTTGACAAGAGTCTTTTTTCCAAGGGTTCAGCCGTAGGGTTCATCCTTAGCGACGGGTCAGCTATAGTTTCTTCCACAGACAGTTTTTCTTTTCTTGCTTCTCCATCCTTTTTTTTTTTTTTGGAAGTGTCTTTTGACAACTTCGTTTCGATGAAAGACATATTCTGGCAGCTCTTCGAAAACTTTTCTTCTGAGGTTCCGAGCACTTCTTTTCATGTGCTACCGCTTTTCGAAATCTTTTTGCCATTCCCTTTACTTATGCGTTTAGACTTTTTCCGAAAGCTCCCTTCTTCAAGATTTTCTTAGTTGAAAATTTTTGAGCCTTGTGGCCGTCTTCCCCGTCGGGCCATCTTTTGAGTGGTTTTTTCTTCCTCGATGAGGTAATACTGTCACTTCTTCTACTGCATGTAATTCCCATGCATTTGTTTATCCGGCCCATAAATGGGCTTAAAGACCATCAACCTCTTCGAGTGGTATTTCCCCGGGGTTGTTCCTGAATAATTATACTCGCCTTGACGACCCTTATCGCCCTACCCCAACCCCCCCTCTCCCACCCGTGAGGTTTTACATGCGGTTTTTCCAAAAGACCCTCCCCCGGCTGTAACTTTCTTTTCTTGCTGCCCCTTTTTTTGGCTGAATTTTCTTTCACCCACCTTTTTTCAATATGAAGTGCAGATTCGTCTTTCTTTTTTCTCATTAACTCCCTCGAAGTCTGCTGATGTTTGTTTACCCGGTCTGACGACGAAAAGCTCGCCATTAGTCCTTACTTCTTTCCCAATGACAGACGTCTTTCCCCCAGTCCCTTTGTACATCCCTTCACCGTTCGTTCGTGAATGATTGAGTTACCTCTTACTCTCTGCCTTGCCCTCTTCTTTTTCCTCCCTTTTTTTTTTTTGAGTCTCTAGAGATGGTTTTCCAACAGCTTCCAAACCACCCTTTGACTTTCCCCACGACTCCTTGACACGAGTTTTCCTCAAGACTCTCCGTGGCTTTTTTTTCCTCCATACAATTTTGATCTTTGCTCGGTCTATTTCGTGAGAATTTTTTTCCATACGGCTACTGTGGCTCTTTTTTTCTGACCGGGTTTCCCCCCAAACCTTTATTCTTTTCCACCCCTCTTGATTATGATTACTAATTTCTTTTATGAGCGATGTCCCTTCCCCCAGTGGTTAAGACTCTTCAATTTTCTTTGAATGAAACTCTGCCTCCCCCATTGTCCCCTCCATTCTTAACACTTGTGATGTGGGTATGTAACCCCACAACCCCTTTTCCAAGACTTTGAATTCGCGACGTTTGTGAACTTACTTTCGTTCCAATAAATTCAAATATATTTTATCTCCCAATGGCTCCCCTCTCTCCCACTACTAGTCCCATTCACCCATGGCTTTATCCTTTTTGCAAACCCCCACACAGGGAACCTCCATTTTTCCATTCCACTTAGACTCTGCGACCTTTTTGGTGATTTGAGCATGGTACTTTGGTTACTCATTTGTCTCACTTCCTCCGGGGTCTTCCTTCTTATTGCACCTGTCTATCAAGCTCTATTCCCCTCCCTGAGCTCTTGCTTCTTCTTAGGTTTTCCCCCCTTTTTGCCGTTCTCTCTTCTCCTAGAAGCCCAAACCCCCTCTCCTAAGCTCCCTGGCATGCGCACCGACTTGTTTGCATTTTCTTACCAGGCTTTTCCTCTAGTTCTTTATACTCCCATGAATGACCCCCTAGTTGATTCCCAGTCTTCCGAAATGCTTTTCTTCCCCCCTATGTTTCTCCTTTGTACACTTTTTTTCGAGCCCCCCCCTTCTTGGTCCTGGCGCCAATTTCACACAGCCCCCTTTTTCCCCCCTTGCCCCTCAAAGTCCTTTTATTTCCTCTTCACTGCCCCCTTCTTTCCGGTCGTCTATCCCCACAGGTATTAGCTTTTTTAACTATTATCCCTTTTACATCATTTTAAGGGTATTCCTTAATGGCCTCCCTACGGTTTTTTCCCTAAGGCCCTTAACTGTGTTTTTTTTCAAATATCCCTCCTAATCTTCTGAGTCCCCCTTCTGGTTTAATTTTTGACGGTTCCTACTTTTTTGAGATCGATAAGCCCCGTCCTCCCCCCTAAGAGGTCTCTTTCCTCGCCATTCGAGCGTTTTTCTCTTCTAAACCTCTTACGTCCATTGAACTCTTGCTATTCAATGCTCCTACCACCCCCTTCTTCAAACTTTCCCCCCCCTCTTTAGAAAGACTTGTTCGTACCCTATCCTTCTGATCGTGTGACAAACGTCTACTTCACCTCCCTGAGGATCCGGCCGTTTTTTTCGATTGGACTTTCACCCGACTCAGTATCTGTACTGACCCCCTTCTTTTTTTTTTTTTTCTGTTTTTTTGTGCATCCCTGAATCTGCGGTTTTTTTTTTGCCTCGGAAAGCCCATGTCCCCCCCTTGAACTCCCTCTATTGGCTTTACGTAGTGACCAGTCCCTTCAGGCTTTCCCGGGTTAAATAGATGTATGGTCCCCTTCCGAGACGCACTTCCTTAGGATAATTTCCCTTTTTGTTGACTCTTTCCTTCCTCTATCGGAGCTTTTTTTTTTTGAACTTTTCGATGGAGTCTGCCCTTCCTTTTTGAGTGGCATTGTGAGAGGAGTATCCCCCCCCCCCCCCCCTTCCTCCCCCCCCCCCCCCACACACACCCAACCACCCCAACCCACCCTCCACCCCCTCCTCTCTCTAACATCACCCCCCCCCACCCACCCCCCCCCCCCCACCACCCCCATTCCCCCCAAAAAAACACCCCCAAACAAAAAAAAAACCATACCCATTGCATCTTTTCTTTGGACCTGCTGTGCATTTGGGCCTCCCTCCTTTTTTCATCATCTTTCTATCGTCAACCAGTACGGCCCCTAGCTGTTTTTTCTCGACTTTTCCATGGGATTTTCAACCGAACCCCCCCCTTCCAATAAATGGTTTTAGACTTTTTTGTGTTTTCTTATACGCTTTCTTTTTTTTTTTTTTTTTCTGCTATGTTTTTTCATCAAGCAATTTCTTTGAACCCCCAAGTCCCCCTCTTCACGCCCACCGGCGCCACGGCCACATTCATATTTTTTTTCCCCCCCCCAAATCCCTCTTTTTCAAATAATTAGTGGCCCCTGTCTTTCTTCAGTGGGGACATTTAGTGGAGCCTTCCAAAAATATACCCCTTTTCATCTCACGCCTCTCCTCCCCCCTCCTATAGCTTTTTAACATACCTCCTTGCTTGTTCCTTGCCCGGTCGTATAACCGACCCCCATGTATCAGGGTTTTTTCTCCCCTTTAGCCTCCTACTGACTTAGCCTTTTCCCTTTTTTCATCTCCTCTTAGCCTATTCATCAGTTTTCTCTGACTAGATTTTCTACCCTCAATTTTCTCCCTGGCTTCCTTCTCTCCTAAGCAATCGTGTTGTTTCTGCTTAGG
>Ga0179593_1568417_pt1:0-10000 | contig 20770 bp, 40 predicted proteins | sample CZODoug2_1_08_16_FD_185931 | JGI IMG/M metagenome (GOLD analysis project Ga0179593, IMG submission 185931) | Vadose zone soil fungal communities from Angelo Coast Range Reserve, California, USA - CZODoug2_1_08_16fungal (PacBio error correction) | ecosystem: Environmental > Terrestrial >... | reverse complement strand
ATGCATAGAGGATACTTTTTTTTTGGTCGCCTTTTTCCTCCCTTGTTTGCAGAGAGTTGCCCATAGCGGATTTTTCCCTCTCCACCATCGCGTTTTTGTTTTTTTTTTTGGGTTTTTTTTTTTTTTTTTTGGTGCGTTTTTTCGTTTTTTGGAGTTTTTTTTTTGGTTGCGGGTTGGTGTTTTTTTTTTTTTTTTTCTTTTTTTTGTGGTTTTTTTTTGGGTTTGTTTTTTTTTTGTTGGAAGTTTTTTGGGTTTTTTTTTTTTGTTTTTGGTTTTTTTTGTTGGTTTTTGGTTTTTTTTGTTTTTTTTTTTTTTTGGGTTTTCGTGCGGTCCAACACGTGAAGCCTATAACCAACCCCCCCTTAATTTTCCCTAGACCGTGGGAAGTGATGTTTTCTTTACCAAAACTTTTGTTCCCTCCCTAACCCTAAAACTGCAAGGCCATCAGTACTATTTTTATACCCCGTGGACTCCCTTTCCCGTCTTCCCCTTTAGCCTTCGTCCGAATATCTCCTTTTCCTGAGCGCCTCTTCTTAAGGACCTAAACTCCTAGTGTCGTTTGTTTCAGCTTGTCTTTCGGGCCCCCGTCTCTCTCCCCTGTATTTTTTTTTTGATTTTTTCACTTTCATCTTGCGGGCAGGTGGTCTTCCTCCTGGCTGTTCTGAAGCGTTTCCCAATCCCTTGTTGTCTAGGTTTTCTTTTGTTTCATGCGTCCCATCATACCTCCGTCTTTCTCCCTTTTTTGCGACGACCCCCACCCTTCGGCCCTCTTCCGATAAGTCAGCCCCTGATTTTCTTTTTTTTATAGCTTTTCTTGGTTTGTCGTGTTTTTTTTTTTGCAGCTTTAGAACTTCGAGGTAGTCTCAGCCCTTGAGAAGAGACTAAGTCCCCCCCCCCCCTACCCCCCCCCCCCCTCCCCCCCCCACCCCCCCCCCCCCCCCCCCCCCCCCCCTGTGTGTTGTGCAAAGTTTTCCCGTCGGGCTTTTTATTGTTTATCTTCTAAGACTACCCGTCCTTCAGGGCTTTTTCCTTGACTTTTGTGTGGTGGAGTTTTGGTTTGACCCCTACCACCCACCCTTCCAATCAATCGGTCATAACCTTAGAGATTCGCCGGATGTTTTTTTGAGCTGGTGGGGGGGGGGTGTTGTGGGTCCCCCATAAACTTTTAATTTTTTTCAACATTCTCATTTCGCATGCCCCTTCACTATGAGTTGCTTTACCTCCCAGCTTGAGTGGAAGTTACCTTTTTCCAAATTCTTTTTTTCCCTATCATTCCCTGTCGACCCGGCTACAGAACTTTACCCCCCTCTTGTTATAGTCTTCCTTACCCTTTTTTTTATGAATACTTCCCATTTTTTTCTTCTGCGAGTCCCCAAGTCTCAGTCCAGTTTTCCGAAAACTCCCGATCAGAATCCCTTGTTCCCCCCCCAGTCAGTTTTTTCGTTTCTATCTATTTTTTGTTTTTTTTGTTTTTTTTTGTCTTTTTTGTTTTTTTTTTTTTTTTTTTTTTTTTTTTTTTTTTTTTTTTATTTTTTTTTTTGTTTTTTTTGTTCCTACCTGTCTGAGAATCATTGTTAGTCCCTGCTATGCCTAGCAACCTCCGTTGTATGTTTTCTCTCTGACGTATTTTTTTTTGAGCTTACCGTGTTGCCCTTCCACTTCTCCTTACGGACTACTCTCCCCCGGTTTAATCTACACCCTTTCTGATGTTTCATTTGCTCCTGCATTGGTGTAATGGCCGCCGTTCTCTTTTTTTTGGGTTACCCTCTTTCATAAGTTGGAGTCTAAAATTTTGTATTACGACCTTCTACCCCCTTTCGTATTCCCAATATTTGCCCCTGGCTGTTTCTTTGTCATAGGCATTCCACCCTCCCTAACAGTAAAAACACCTGAGTCCCCCAACCCCCCCGCGCAACCTCCGGCTTTTATTTTTCCGCTTGATGTTCTTACATTTTTCCACCCCCCAAAGACCCCTGGCGGCTTCAAAAAACATCCCTTTCAGGTACCTGAAGCGTATCCCCATTCTCCTTTATGTTTTTAGGCAACATACCCACCTTTTCCCTGCCACACTTAGAAGCTCGTTTTTGACTGTACTCGTGAGCATGGTCGTACCCATTTTGAGGTTTTTGGATTTTGACACGTCGTCTCAAATGGTGCATCCACTAATTCCCCCAAGTTTCTTCCCCCTGATTTTCCCCCTGCTGGCGCCTTTTCCCCCCCACTCATTCCCCAGCCAGACGGAACCTGGGACCCCCTGATCCGTTTTCTTTTTTTTATGCTCTCCCAGGGAGGACTTAGTCCCTTTTACTCCTTTGATAGATCGTTATCATGGTCCCCCCGTTGCAAGGTTTCCCCCACTCATTACTGGGAGGATTACTGTCTGGACCAAGAGGAGCACTTGTATACTTGAATCCCTCCAACCTCGAACTTACCACCCGGACACAAGTACAGCTTTTTTCCCGAATCTGCCCCAATGATGTCCTTTTACTCTTCACCCCTGGGTGGAGCAAACGCCCGCAGCCCTACTCTGACTTGTCCCTCCAGGGCGATCGCATGCTGTATGGATCCCTCCTTTCTCCCATGCGTACACATCGTCCTACCGGATATTCCCCCCTTTTTTGAGTGGGTGGTTTCTTGAGAGTTTTTCTTTTCTCCTTGGTTGTTGTTGTCCTTTCCCAGACCATCAGCCGTATACTTCACCCAAATTTTCTCTTATTCGCGCGATTTTTTTTTTTTTTTTTTCCTCAATTCTTGCATCTTTTTTCCATTAAATTTCCAGAGTTCAGAACCCCCCCCCCCCCCTTTTTTTCAAAATACTGCACTTCCCAGTCCTCACTTCGATGAGAAGTTTTTTCTCTGCACCGCGTCGTTTTTCGCCAAGCCTCCCGTGTGCAGAATGTCCAGCCCCAGACGAGCATCTTTTGGTGAGATTTCCACGTGTGTGGATAAAGGGATTTTCCCCCCAAAAGTCATTTCTCCCCTCACGGACCCTTCCTACCTTCCCCCCCTCTTCTATCCCTCCTCTATCCCCCCTCCCCCTCTTCCACCTCTCTTTTCCCTTTCTTGCTACACCCCCCCACCTCTGTTCCCCTTTCTCTCCCTTTTTTCCCGCCTTCCCACCCCCCGCCTCTTCCGTCCCCCCCCCGCGTGCCTTCTCCCAGCCCCCCTTCCCCCTCTCCCGTTTTCCGCCTCGCTCACCCTTCAGCCACATTATGCTCGGCTCCCCTTACCCCTCTTCTGTCCTTAACTTTTTCAATTTTACCTCTTCCAAGTCTCTTCCTCCTTGGTCCGTCACTTAACCTCACCCCCTCTCGTTCACCTCCTCCTATTTTCTCGATTTCTGTTCTCACCGCTCCACCCCCCTGCCCCTTCTACGCCTCTTGAGAACCCTCCCCCTTCCTTTCCCCGCTCCTCATCTTTCCCCCCCTGATCCCCCCACCTTTTGCCCCCTCGCTCCCATTTCTCGCCCCTATTCCTCTAACCTATTTCTCCATCCCTTCCGTCCCTTCTCCTCTCCTCCATCGCCGCCCCCCCATTCCCCTCCCCCCACAACTTTCCCGTTCTCTCCTTCACTCCTCACCCCCTATTCCCCCTCTACCCTTCATTACCCTCTTAATCCCTCTTTATGCCTCTCTCCGTTTCTTCTCCCCCCCTCCTTCCCCCAACGCCGACCCTTTTCTTTTCACCCCCTCACCATTTGTTCCAATTCCCCCAGTCCCACCACCCCCTCTTCCTCTCCTTCCCCTACCCCAATCCCTTTCGTCCTCCCTTTACCTCTTTCTTCCAACCTTTCTCCTCCCCTCTGAGATCACTCTTTTCCCTCCGCACTCTCCTACCACCTCACCTCTCCTCCACTCTTCCCCCCCTTTACTACCACCACATTCTTACCCTTTCTATCCCTCAATGCACTTCTTTCCCTTCCCCATCCTTCTCCCCCCTCTGTTTTCGTGCCAATCTTTTTCCCCACTCCCTTACCTCACCTCCCTTCCAATCTTCAATCGCCTCCTTACTTTCCTCTTCCCCTTTCATCTAACTATCCCCCATTTCCGTCCCTCAATCCCCACTTACCCCTGCCTCTACCTACCCTCCTACCGACTTACCTCTCCTAATGTCTTCTATTTTCAGCCCTTATCCTCTCACTTTCTACTAGTTCCCTTTTATCAAAACTTATCAACCAGCTCTTTCCTTCTCTTCCCCCAGTTCTCACCACCCCTTGAGTGCTCCGCATACCTTCCATGGACCCTTCCCCTCCCCCCTCTCTCCTTCTTCCTTTCGTTTATTCCTTCCTTCTCCCGCCTTCCCACCTAACACTCTTCTCCCTGGACCCCCCCATTTCCCTTTCGCCTCTTTCTTCTTGCCTACCATTCCCCTCACAGACCCACTATCCCCATATTTTTCTGCCCCCCCTCCCATGTTTGTCGTCCCCTTCCTTATTATACTGTTCTTTCCCCTTTTCTCTCCTCCCTCCCATTCCCCCTCTCCCCCTTTCTTCTCTCACTCCCCTCGCCCTTTCACCCCCTCTGCTCTCCCTACCTTCCGCCTCTCCCCTCCCTCCACCCCCCCTCCCGTGTCCTATCTCTCTACCTCCTCTCCTTTCCACTCCTCTATTCTACCATTGTTCCCATTCTCCCGTGTACCCTCCTTTACCAATCCTAGGTTTATGATCTTATTTTTTGTGTCTAAGGTTAGAGACTCACATTTCCCCCGGTTTTAGTTTTTTTTGATATCCCCCCTTTTTGAAATTCTCCCCCGGGTGAGTGCCCTTATTATTTTCACCAGACATATCCCTTTTTTTTTACCCTGTTGTTTTTTTTTGTTACGCCCCCCCACCCCCCCTTTCTTCATTTCCCCCCCTTTTTTCCGTGACTCCGTGGATTTTTCTGGCCTTTAGAGATTTTGTTTCCATTTTTTGAAATTGACCTCATTTCTCAGTCCTTTTGAGCTGTTTTTAACAGTGGCTGGTCCCCCCCCCCCCCTCACCCGCCCTTTGCATTTTTCTTTGCGCACCCCCCCCCATTAACATGCTCCCCTTGTCTCCCCTCTACCTTTTTTGAATTTCCCCTCCTTTCTTTTGTATGACCCTTTTTCCCTTATGGAAACCCCCCTGATTGTACCCTCTTCGCTTCTATAGCCAGTGTCTCCAGTAGGTTTCCCCCATCACCCTTGCCTTTGCACTTAATCCTTCCACCGGGTCATCCATTGCTTGTTTTTGTGTCTCTAACTACTAGTGTTTTTAGTGAGTTTTCCCCAAGTGGGCCTTCTGTTTCTAGCTCCCCCCTGGTCCAATTGCCAATAATTTGACTTATCCCCTCAATCACACAGGGTTCCCCCTCCGAACCCCTCAACCTGATGAGTTTGTTTTTTGGTTTTTTGGTACTAACGAGCTTTGCCCCTAACTTCCAGCTCAGAACAACCATCTTCCGCCACCTTTCTAGTGCCTGATGTCAAGTGTCCTGCTTGCTCTCCTGAATGCCACTTTCCTCCTACTCCTCACGATTCTGGGGTGAGTTTTCTTACCCCCGATGAGATCGCTATTCCCTGCAGACCTCTACGGACATTCCACCCGAGGAGATTTACCCTGATGATTCTTATTGCGATATTTTTTTTTCCTTGTTTATGGTCTAATGCGATTTCCCCCCCTTTAATTGCTTTTTGAGGCTTTTATATGCCCCTGAGCGTTCCCCCACTTTTTTGATGCGTTTTTTTCATGCTAACAATTCTTCTGAATTCTGCAATTATTTTTTTCCCCTGACATGACTTTGACACTATTTTGACCCCCCCCCCCCCCTAGGGTTGGGAACCACCCACACAAACCCTTTCATAGTTGAGTGTTTAAGACTTCCTTTCCCACACTCCCCATAACTCTTTATTGTCTCACACACATAAAATTCATACCCCCCCCGCGTGACCTTTTAGAGACCCTTTTAGAGTGTCCTCACCTTTTTTTTAATTCAATTCTCCTAAACACTTTCCTATGTACCCTTTTACGATGATTTTTTGTTAATGGGTTTTCCAGGCTTCCCCCCGTCAGTGGACGTGCAAGCTTTAGCCCCCCACTTCCCCTTTTCCCTGCCCTAAGACTCTTGTTTTTCTTTTCACCCTTTCTTAGCCCCCTTTTTACTACTCCTTTTCCGGACAAAACTCCCTCGCCCCACTATCGGAACCCTTTGCACATGGGCTCTGAACTTTTTGAGAATTCTTCCCCCCTCCTTTGCTGACACTACTCCCTAGGTGATGGTCCTTTTTCTCCCCACTTCTGGCCTCGCCCCTACTTTCCTTTCCACCCTCCGCGTCGGCCCTTACCCCCCCCACCGTCAATACTCGCTTCTTGTTTGCCCCCCTTCCCCCTGACACCCCGACCTCCTAACCTGTTAACCTTTCAGGCCAGCCAAATTTTCTTTATTAGTCGTTTATATCCGTTGAGATAATTTTCTTCTCTCGACAATAGCTTTGCTATGTTGAGCGGCCTCGTCAATGAGCTCCCCCTTTCAAGCCCTTTTCCTACTAGGACCTCCTCTGTTCATGATTTTGTTTTTTTTTTGGTTTTTTTTGTTTCACCATCCTCCCTCGACCCTTCAGTTACCCCCAAGCAGTCCCATTGATCTTCTAGCAGTATTTTCCCCATAGTTCCCCCGTACTTTTTATCCCATTTTCTCATTTTCTGAAGTTTTCCCCCATCTTCGGAGACCCCTTCCTTTCACTGCTATTTATTAATGAATTTAATCCCCATTTTTCGAATCCTCCCCTGATGTTGGACCCTCCCAAGCTCGTGAGGCAAGAACTTGTCTGTTTCAGTACGTGCTTCACCCCTTTTTTATCGGTTGGTTGACCTTAGGCTTTTATAGTACATGCGGTTACCAAATCTTTCCATCTTATTCTAACCGTGCCCCTTACGGTTGCTACACTTTCAGTGCTATCCAGAAACCGGTGTTCTGTTAGTTCCTCTCCGCCCCAACCTACTTAATTGGGCCCCAATGTGTTTTTTTGATTCTCTTTTAGATTTTTTTTGGAACCTTTTTAGCTCTTCCTCCCCCCTTTTTTGCGCCATGCCTCCATCCTTTTGAACTCATGTTGACAAAGAGGCTTTTTTTTATTTTAATTTTTTTTCTGAAGGGCCCCCCCCCCCCCCCCATCGAGAAAAAAGCCTCATGGAACGTCCAGTCAACATGCTTCCCATTTTTGCTTCTAAGGCTCGCGAATCTTTCGTGGCCCCGGTTTTGCCCCCTAAACCCCTAAACTTTAACCCCAGATGTCTCACACCCTGTGTATCTTGACGTCTGTCAACACCCTTTGTGCCCCTTTTCCCTCTTTTTTCATTCGCTCCACCCGCGACCCCCGCAGTTTTTTTGCTGTCAATGGGTTTTGTTGTGAAACTCCCACACTTGTTAACTCTTTTCCCCATTTTCATTCAGTGGTCCATCAACTTTTGAGCTCCCCCCCCCCACCTTTTCCCCGTACCTCACTTTCCCTTACTCTCCTTTCCTTTTTTATAGCTTTTTGGTGCCATTTGTTTTATGCTCCCCCGACAGCTCCCCTTTTCTGATCCTTAGCCTTTTCAATCCCCAATGCAGACGGCCCTCGCTTTTCCCCCCTCCCACGCCATCTTCCCTTTATGTCTTTAATTGACACGAACTATATTTCTGCAATCTCTTGATGTTAGCCTTTTGCTCGGGTCCATTTACTACTTTCCGGTCACTGAAGCGATCCTTCCTGCTTCCCAATCCTTTTATCTGGTTCATTTGCCCGAGTTCCTTGCGAGGCCTCTCCCTGTCGTGTTATTGTTCTTCTGCCCCGGGCCACAACCCACAACTTTATAGGCCCTCTTTCTCACATCTCGTATCTACCTGCCAAAACGTGCTAGCCTTTCACCCCCTTTTTTTTGGCAGGAGACTTCCCACCCCCCTTCCACTAACCTCGATGGACGCTTCACCACCCCCCTCCTTCCGACTTTTTTCTAACTTTCAGTGCCTCTACTTCGTTCTAACTCTTTCCCAACTACACTTGCTGGACTTCCATGGTTGCCCCCCAGCCTCTTCTCGCAAGTTTTTTGTATCAGACCCCTCTTTTTTCGGTTGCCAACCCCCACCATCACCACCTTGTTGTTTCCATTTTCCCCCCACTGATGTTATAGGCGCCGTGAGATGTCTGACTATTCTCATCCCTTTTTTTGCCAGAAGGTTAGAAAGCCCACTTCCCCTTTCATGGCGAAAGGGTCCCTCCCCCCCCCGGTTTTTTGAGCACCTTTTTTTTTTTGTTGAGCCCCTCTTTTTTTTCCTCACGTCAACTTACATCCTCTAGCCCACGATCTTTTTGGGTTTTTTTTTTTTTTTTTTTTGATTCGGACCCTTTGATCACATTTGCCTCCTCCGTAGATTCCCTCGCGAGTTTATTCGTCTCTCATTAATAGTTTCCCGATGACACTCCTTTTTTCTGTCTTTCCCTCTTCTCACCTCCCCCTCACCCCCCGAATTTTTTCTGTTCGAGCCCACCCTCCACTTTCAGGATGCCCCGCTCCCCCCCAGGATCCCCACTAAGGGTTCGTTTGACCCCCCCGTTGGGGTGGGGAGTTTCCTCATCCCCCGGAGAGCTGACAACCTTCGTGCAGTTTTTTTTTAAATCTGCCGTGTCAAACATCTTCCGTACTCTCTCCTAGTCCTTACAAGATTTTTTTAATTGCGGTGATTGTTTTCAAGACCTTCCGTTTCCATTTTAAACGTCTGCTCCCAATCTTCCGGCCCCCTCTGCCAGCGCCAACCTAAGAGTTTTTCTCATTATGTCGGCGGCTTCTTTTTTTTTTGATAGTCTCCGAACTTTTGCATCCCTCACCACAACCCCCCCCCCCCAAATCACATTCCCTCCCCCCCCCCCCTGCTTCAGGGCAGCCCCCCCCTCCTTCCGATTCCCCGTGACCCCCAGGCTCCCCCTCGGGGGAACCCCATTACCCCAGTTTCCCTTACCTGTTACTTCGTTCCGACGACATTAGTAATGTGGGTTTCAGAGGTCCCTCCCCCGCTTGTCTGTTTTTTTTTTCTTTTTTCTTTTTGTTCTTTGCTTTTCACCCCCCGTTCGCTATGCAACACTTCATTTCCGGTGACGTGCGTGCTATGTTCTCATTTCCCTCATGATTCCCTTTTTTTTCAGGTTCAAGTCCCAGACTTTGCCATAGGTGTCACGGAAGACTCATAACCTTTTGATAATTTCGTAGCTCTTTTTTCAACCCCTTCCCACCCCCATTAGCCCCCATGTTTCGGGATTTTCCGAATCTTTTCGTGACTCTTTTTCTAGGAGCATATTTTTTCGCAGTCTTTTTTTTTTTTTTTTTTTTTCCTCATAGTGCCCCCTCACGAGTGCATAGGCCCTTAACCAGGGTGCAAGCCTCTCGCTTGCCAACTGCACTCCTTCCTTTCATACCTCCCCATTTACAGGTCGCTCACGTCGTGTAATTGTCCCTCCTGTTCCTTTTTCTTTTTTTTGCCCCCCAGACCTGTCTTTTTCCCCCCTTTTTTTAAAACTTCTAGTTTATGCTCGCTCGTTTTAACCCCTTTTTCAGCCACTACTTTCATCTTGTGGAATTGACAACTGAATCTTTTTCCTGGCACCCCCCCGAGCAAAGCGAACCGTTTTTTGAGGCTTTAATCCCTTTTCAAGCACCTTAGGTTTTTTCTGGATTCCCTTGGTGACTTTTGATAACTTCAAAACCTATCAGGCAATGTTTTTTCTATTCTTTGAACGGCCTCTAAAACGTGAGGGTTTTTCCCTGGGCCCTTCCGAAGAGAAAAGACCCAGAAACAGGATTTCTTTGTTTTTTATGAGAAGAAGTACGCCCTCCCCCCCACCCCCCCCCCCCCCCCCCCCCCCCCCCACCCCCCCCTCCCCCCCCCCCTCCCCCCCCCCCCCCCACCCCCCCCCCCCAGTAGACATCTCTTCAACGAGAATCTGCTTCCCCAATAAGCCTCGAATTCTTCGAAGTGTTGGAGTTACCTTCTCTTCTTCAACATCC
>Ga0179593_1492589_pt1 | contig 20770 bp, 34 predicted proteins | sample CZODoug2_1_08_16_FD_185931 | JGI IMG/M metagenome (GOLD analysis project Ga0179593, IMG submission 185931) | Vadose zone soil fungal communities from Angelo Coast Range Reserve, California, USA - CZODoug2_1_08_16fungal (PacBio error correction) | ecosystem: Environmental > Terrestrial > Soil >... | reverse complement strand
ACTTTACTTCTCGTTTCCCCCCTTCACTGATCACCTCCGAGCGTTACTGCTTCTTCTAAGGTGCCGGTGGTTCCTCTTTTTTTTTTTTCCCTTCCGTTCGTAAGCCGGACCATTTGATCAACGTTGCAAGATTGCTCCCCCTTATCCGGCCTCCTGACATAATCTTTTTTTCGCAACCCCCCCCCGACCTCTAAAACTTCCCCTCACTCCAATCTTTTCTGCGGAGGCACCGCCAGAGTCCCCCCCCCCTTTTCGTTATACCCTTCGTTTCTGCGAGTTAGTGTGGATTCCCCATATCTAATTCCAGTCTTCCTTTCCCTGCATATTAGGCGCGTGACAAGTACGCTCCTAAGCCCGCTGCCCCTGCCCTTTCTTCAGAAGTTCCCTTCCTTTTGGTTTTTTTTCGCTTTCCCCCCCCTTTTTTTCCCCTTTTCAACATGCCTCTCTTCCCCCCCCCCACAATCTTCCCAACCTTCCAGTTAGAAGCATTCATAGTTTTCTCTTTATCGAAAGTGTCCCTCCTGCTGTTCCCCCCCTTGGCGCCTTCCCCCATGTGTTTCCGGCAGGTTTCATCGATATACAGTTTCAATTCGTGTTTCCTTTTTTTCTTGAGTAATCCAGTCCTTTTTACAGTGGTTTTGACGCGGGATGTTAAAATCTCTATGCCTGCTCCACCGACCCCCCCTTTGGGCCTCGTAGTACGCGCTCCAGTCACCCTCAGGCCCTCTTTTTAAATGCTCCTCCTCGTCTTCATTTTTCTACCCGATCAGGTGGCTGGTCGCAGAGTAATTTGACCATCCCCTTTTGCCTTATCCCCCCTTGCCCCCTCACGCGAAACCCCCTTTTTATTTCTTTCCGGCGTGTTGCTCTTGCAGGGCGTTATCCCCTTCCCACCGTCCCCAAGCTTTGTTTCTGCCCCCCCTTTTTCAACTCCACCTTGACCTTTCTTTTCCTGTGCCCCCGACAAGTTGCTAATGCAGCTTGCACCATTTTTTTTGGCACATTCCTAACATCTTCCCGGCAGTTCCCGCGCTGAGGACCTCTCAGGGGTGTTAATTCGTTGGGGTGAACCACATATCCCGCATCGGTGTCCGCCGACATTTACTGCCCCTTCGCCCCCTTTTCCTGGCCAGAGTTTTTGCTTTTGAGAAGCTTTCCGGGCCTGCAAGGTAACCCCCAATCTTAGTTAGTGTCATGGTTCGTTTCGTCCCTACAAATGGTTTTCTGAATACCTTTCCCGTCACCTTCCCCCCTCGAATGCACGTGGATGCCACCCTTTTCAACCTCCGGCATGCGACCTTTTAATTTTGCAGGTTTTTCCCCTACCCGCTCTGGACAAGATCTTTTGCTCGTTACCATGAGTCTTCGATTCTCGCTGTTCCCCTTTTGAAGGCCTCCTCGATTTTCGGTTACGCCTCCCGCCTCCATTGTCAGCCTTACCTTTTGCGATTACTAGGAAGCGTGTCAGCCCCCCTTCTTTTGCGATTACAGAACACTCCCCTTCTCACGTTGCGGTGGAGTCTGTTCCCACCCCTCCAGCTCCCGCTGATTCCCGGAAAAATTATCCTACGCCTTCCCCGCAATTCCGTTTTAGCATCCCCCCTCGACGAGTTCCTCCCCCCAAGATTTTTGCAGTCCTTCCCTTTCTGATTCGTTCAACCTTTGGATTGCGGTCCCAACTGATTTTGCCTAACTGGTCCCTTTCCTGGCGTTCACAACCGAAGGTCCCCTTCCCCCACTCTTCCCAAGCGTTCAGTTCCTGTCCGTTATCAGCCCTCTCTACAGAATTTTTTTTTAACTCCGTTCCCCCCTTGAGTTATGTGAAACCTCTAGCTTATGATTTTTGACCCCCCCTCTCCAAGTATCTCCCGCTATCCTATAAGCCACTCCCTTTCCCCGGCCTTAGATTTTAGAAATCCACTCTCCCCCCCCCTATCGCATAATGACCGATGCTCTCTTTTAGTCTATGGGTAAATCTTTAACGGTCCCCCCTCCTTCAGACGTTTTTTGGTGGCCAATCGGAACACTAGCATCGTCTTTTGCTTTTTTCATTTACCCCCCCTCCCCTCTCAGTTCAACTTACAAGACCCTTAGATTTTGCCATCCTTTGCGGTTCATTCGCGACTCTCTTTCAGACTTACCCTCCGATACCCAATCCTCCCTCCCCCTTTTTCGTCTGGTTCACGATATGGCCTTCCAGCTCATAATTGCCCCCCCCTTCAAAATTCCCCTTCGCTATTTCACCCCTGGACATTTCCCATCCCCGATTTATTTTTCACGAATTTCCGTCCCAGGAGCGAACCTTCCTTTTTTCCTCAGATCCTTTTTTTAACCAACTTCAACACCACGTTCTCCTCTCCTGGACCTCCAAAGGGGCAGGTATTCTTGCCGCGCACCTCTGTTTGACCCCTTTCCTTCAGGTATTGATTTGCTAAGCGTTGCCTCTTTGCTTGGGAATGAGTGCCCAGGCCTTATTTCTCGATTTTCCCTCCCTCTCACTTTCTCCCTTCACACCAATTTCATCTCGTACTCAAGCCCTTGGCCTTCTCTTCGAGCCCCCCCCCCCACACACGTGGGACCCATTGGCGCAGCCTTTTTCTTTCATGTTTTCGTTTATACAGACTTTCTTTCTTTTTTCTTCCCCGCCGTTGTGTTTTCCCGCAGCGGCAATTTCGGCGCCCGCAATGTTAAGATTTTGGTCTCTACCTGACTCTTCCCGTCCCTTCGTTTTTTTGACGTTCGCTTCCGGGACCACTTCTCGCCCCTCATCATATCAATGCCCTTTCAAGTTTTCCCCTTAAGCAGACGTTTTCTCCTTCCTGCAAGGTTGGTTCATTTTCTTTATGTGGTATGAAACCCCCCATAGCTTCTTTTCTTTGGCCCTGGTGCAGTCTTCCAATCAGGTTCCCCTTTTAGAATTGCTTCCCTGCTGGATATTTTTTCTCTCCAATTGGACCTGGCTTAACGCACATCTCCACCCAGCCGGTTTATCCCGTCTTTCCCCTCCCTTCCCCCCCTTGTTTTGATACGAGGCAATCCGTTAACTTTTGTTTATTTCTTTTATAAGTACTCTTCGGAAGCTCAACCCTTCCTTTTTTCTAAGGACCCCCAAGTGCCTCCTTTGAGCTTCTCTCCTCCGTTTCTATCCCCTTTTTTTTGGAGTCCAGACATGTTGCAATTTCCGGAAGCCCGCTCCCATCGTGGTTTTCTGCCTCGAATAAGTTATATTCTGTCATGACATTTTCCCAATGTCACCCCCAGTGGGATTATCCTTTCCGCAAACACCTTTAGCACTTCCCCCCTCGGTATTAAACTCTTACCCCCTTGCCGTCCTCTTTTCTGGAATCCTTTCCTTGAATCGCCTGTTTTTTTTCTGCCAAGGGAAAATCCCTCCGACATGACGTTTTTTCTTCCTCCCCCTTGGGGCCTTGCCGTCGCGGCATCCGCTTCCTCGTCTCTCACTGGTAGTTCTTTGTTCCCCTCCACTCCCCCCCCCACCCCCACTTGTCCCCCCAACTTGCCGTATTGATCTGTCTGATCGTGACATTTTTCCCCTCGATATTCGTACCCGCGTTTTTTCTTCTGGTCAAGCGAATGTGCCACGTCCTGGCCTGCACACTTATTCTCGGGGGTACATCCGCCACCTATGCCGCGAGCGGATTCTCAATTCCATTCCCCAGAATTTTGCGAAACGCCTTCTTACTCTTCCTTCTTTGCTTCGGTGGTTTCTTTCGCCGGGCCTAAAACCATTATACCCCTGGTTCGGCCCTTTTCAAATGTCCCGTTTCTTTGCTTAGTATCCGCCTTTTGTGATTTTCTTACCCGAGATAGAAAGTTCTGGTCCCTTTTTCTCTTCGGACGAGCCTTCCTTTTCCACCCATGAGCCACAATTCCCCCTCCCACATTTTTCCGGACATCTTCTGTTCCCCAATAGCCTTTTTACCACTTACCGCCCTGTGTGCGAAAAAGTCCCCGGCGGATAGTTCCCAGAGGTACTTCATTCCCCCCATTTTTGCGGATACCTTTTTTTTGCCCGTATTCTCCCTCTCTCCCCCGGTTGTCCTGGTTCTATAAGCGCTTGCGACTTCTTCACGTTGGCAAATTCTAACAGCTACATCCTCTTTATCAGGGCCTCTGCCCCTCGCGACGCGTTCCCTAGTCACTTAGTAATTTGGACTAAGCGGCCTTTGACCCATCTCAAGGGTGTGGTGCGTTATTGCTCAGGTTACTTTTCTCGCCGTTGCCCGTCGCCGCACTGAACCCAAGGAAGGATCTGGCGGTTCCATTTCTGACTCCCTTTGGTTTGATTCCATGCTGTAGTTGATTAGTCTTCCTGAGGTGTTTCCAACCCCCCCCCAAACTTGCTTCAAGAGTTTTCAGGAACGAGGCATTCTCTATACGCTAGCCGAGCCTCCATTCTGCCCTCTTTAGGGCGTTGAGTAAGTCTTCGATTTTCTAAGTTTAGTTGTCCCCCTTAGTTTCTTTCATTTTTAGTATCTTTGAGGTCCGGGTGGTATTTTTTCCTTAATCCGCGCGGCCCTGACTTCCCCCCTAAAATTTCGGTCCCCCCCGTTAGTAACCTCTAGTTACCCCACCCCTTTGGAGAGGGAGCTGAGGGATATTTTCCACAAACCGTTCCCTTTATCTATTCACTCTGGTGTTCTTCGAGTTTTTTTCTACCGGTTCCTCGGGTTTTTTCATTCTTCCCTCGACTGTTGTCCTTTTTTTTTCCCACCCCTTTTTTTGCCCCCCAAATCTGTCTTCCTTTGACGGCAGGAATAACTCCTCTACTCCATCTGTACGTTCCTCGCGTGGATTCTTTGCCGTGCTTTCTCTCCTTGTGTAATTGTTTTCACTATTTTAAGTAGCACGCCCCTAGGTTGGTTTTGTTTTTCTAAGGTTCCCCCATTCAGTTTGGATCCGGTTCGTTTTTTCGGAATTATTCCCGATGCAACTGGACGGCATTCGCTCCTTTTTTGTGAGACCAATGGCTTTCCCCTTCTTACGAATGAAGGAACCGTCGGATTTCCGGTTGCCACATTCCCAGGTGACTACTCCCTTTTTTTTCTCGGAGAAAAATTCTTTTTTTTTGACCCTGTCGATGTACCCCTCCCCCCATGTTATTGCCGCCATTGTCTGGAAAGTCCTGGTCAGGTTCTCCCCCCCCCCCGCTGAATCCCCTTTTTGGATGGAAACCCCCCCCTTGAGGACTTTTCTTGATTCCCCCGTGGATGAGTTAAAAGGTATTCCCTTCCAAAAATTGGTCTTTCCTTTTGTTCCCCTTTGACCCCCATGACCGACTTAAGGGGGTTTTTTTCGTGATTTTTCCTCTGAACGGACGGAACCCCCCCCAAAAGTTCCCCTTACTTATTCTCTTCCCTGACATTTGGCGGTCTTAGATCGCCCCCCTTTGCCTTGTCTATTTTACCAAAACCTTCGCACACTTTTTACGTTAGTCCGCCAGAAGCGCGGCCTGTCGTATCAGTGGTGCTTGGTATCGAAGTTTGAAAGACCCCCCTGTTTTCCTTTGCATTTCCCCCATTCTGTATCTTTTTAGAATTGCGAGAATTTTTTTTACTTGTGTTTCTTCCTTTTTCTTTCATGTTTTCACCCCCCTTATTTTTGTTACATTTTGTTTCGCATCTCACGGCCGCCTAACGCCCCCTCCCAAGTTTTTTTCTCCCATAATTTTTTTTTCCCTTCCTAGTCTCTTTCAATTGTTGTTTTTCCTGGATCTCATTTCTTCACGCTGGAATACAGAAACCCTATATTTAAAAATTGTACTTCAGATCCAAGAATTTCATCAGAGTTTAGGATGAGGTTCATCTACCTCCCCTCCCCTTTGACTTCCCAGGGCCTTTCTTTTTGGTTTTCTTTTTTAACATAAGCTTTTGAGAAGGTGTTGTCCCCCGCCACTCATCCACATCCTTTCATACCGGCATCCGGCACCCTCCTGTCCCACCCGCGCATTTCCATGCTCGTAAAATCTTTTTCATGAGGAAATTAAACCTTTGTCCTTCGTCGGTTCCTCACCCGGCTTTTGGGATCCTCAATATCTCACACTACCCATAGTTCCCCTTTCTCATGGTTCGTTTTTTTCGATTGTTGGAATGCGTTGCCCCTGATTCCGTTGACCGCCCCCTCGCCAAAACCGGCGCGATGTCAAACGAATTATTCTATTCTTTCTTTGGGGCTGTCCTGTTTAGGCCTGTTTTTGATCACTTGATGTTACCTGAACTCCTTTTCTTTTGAGTGCACTTTTCTTTGGGCCCACTGCCTGTCCCCCCCCTCACGCCTCCTTTTTTCTAAGTTTACTGGCCCCTTTTCCAGAAGCTCCCCCTCCTTGCCACGTTTTTTTTTTTAACCCGTTTTTTCTCCCTTAGGTTGTCGTTCCACCAACTCTGCGCCTGCTGGCTGGTTTTCTCTTTTTGACGTTTGATCATCCGCCCCCCGTAAGCCTGCCAGAACTTTTTACCCAACCGCGTTGCTCATTTTTTCCCATATGCCATCCTCCACTATAGTAGTTGTCCATGTTTCCCTCTCAGAGAAGCGGGCCCCTGTTATAGCTACAGTCCCACCGCCCGATATAGGTTCCGTGCTTGTGCTCCATTGAGACTCACCCTTGCATTTTTTCACCCGGGGATAGGCTGAGTGCTTTTCAGTTTTGTAAATCTGCCTCGTATTTGACGGTAGAACACGCCCCGGCCCAATTCCCTCCAATGTTTTTTTGCATTGATTCGTTATTTTTTCGGTCTTCGCCATCTGTCATGCCCCACAGGTTCCTCCCCCATTTGGCGTATTTGTCCTACGTGGTGAACGTTCTTCTCCAACTGACGTGCACTTTCTCATCATTTTTTCCCGTCCTTTCCCCCCCCTTTTTGTCTTTTAACTTTCCAGCTCAAGTTTTTTATCTTCCCGTTCCAATTGTTCCTTCACCCACCCTATGATCTCTCTTGCCTCTTTTGGTGTTTCTTAGAATCATATTCGGTCCCTTTTGAGCCCTAGAAAGTAGCTCCCCAAAGCATTAGGAACGAACTTCCAACCTTAAACGGTCACAAGCTGTCCCCCCGTTAGAAGTGAGCCTTTTCATCAACGTGTCCAGGTTTTACGATCTCCCAGTCTGAACTACCTGAATTTTTGAGTTCCGCAGATTTTTCCTTTCCCCCTATGAGAGACAACTATGTCAATTTTCCCTTGCTGCCGTGGCTTTGACTCCTTCCCCCTGATCTTTTTTCCTCTTCCTCTACTCTCTCCCCCAAAATGTTCCCCCTTTACCAATTTTTCGTCACGACCGGACCTCATAGCTGGTTTTTTGGACTTTTCGATAACGTTGCTTTTTTCCGGACTTCCCCCGGTCCTCTCTCTTTTTTTCTTCGATTTTTTTTTCTGTGAAAAGCCCTTGTTTTCCATCTTACTGTTCACTTTCCTTGGTGATTCCCTTCACCACGCTCCCCCCTTAACAAACGTCTTCCCAGAGTACGTCTTTCCGTCCCGACAAAATTAGTCCGCGAAGTTCCCCCCTAATGCACTAGGGTCACATTTTGATCCCCTCTCCACTTTGGTATAACAACTTCCTTTTTCTGAGGCCAGGGTTTTTCCCCCCATCTCCCTTTTGACTTCAACCCAAGGACTGCCTGAAGATCCTTTCGTTATTCACCTTTAACTCCGTCCCCCTGGGGACCTCCTTTCCCGAAGCCTTTCCCTCAAGTTCTGTCCCCACTGCGCTTTTTTTTTATCCTTTCCTGTCTGCAGACTGCCCCCCCCTGATACTATCTTTCGTTTCTGTGCTATTTTCGAATGACCCCTGCCCCTCCTCCCACTTTTATCAAACCCTGGACAGCGCAACATTTTATTTTCCCCCTCCTCGATAGATTGATTCCTTTTTTTCACAGCAGTTTTTTTTTCGGTTGTGCCCGGGCGTACAATCAGAGACAGCTACCTCATTTTCGGCATGGTTCTTGCCCCCTTCGTGCCTTCTTTTTCTTACACATCCACCCACTATCCTTTTTTTTCAGTCACTGTGTGCTTACCTTCCACCTATCTGATCCCTAGTTGTTGCTACCCTAATCTTAGCCCGCCATTGTAGCCCTCCTCCTTTTGTCTGGATGCTGTCCTTTTTTGGACACTTCCATAAGCTCCCCTCCCCGCGGGCCTCATCCCCCCCCCTGTCTGAGCTTTCTTTGTAGCTTCGGTGTCCCTCCCCGGACCCGTAACACGGCATTTTTTTTCCCTCAATGGCCCGACAAGCACCCTTGCCCTCCTTATCTGCCCCTCCCCTCTAGAAGTTTTTTCTCCAGCATCCAGGGCCCCCCACGGGTTGTTACCCCCCTCACCACGCGTCGGCCAGACCCCTCTGATAGACTTCATGATTGCCAATTCCTTTTTGTCACATATCAGAGGCATTTTTCTTCCTCAATAAGTCCTTTTTTCCAATCAGGCCGCTTTTTGTGGGCTGCCTCCCCGTTTTTCTTTTCTTCCCCCCCCTCTTACCCGGCGTGCTTTCATTGTTCCTTGGAAAGTTTAACTTTTCTGATACTTGCCCCCCATACATTGTACATGCACTCCTCACGCCCCGCAGTGGATGCCCGGCACCCTTGCCTGTCATGCGTAATTCCAGAGTCAAGCCCCCCTCTCCTTCTCCCCCAGATTTTTTTTTTATGCTCAGATGTCTCCTTGTTCTTTCGTTTCCCTCTTGATCTGTCTATCCCTCTTTGTTAACGGCTGTGTTCAGACTTTGGGAGCTACGATGTACGTCTTCCTCTAAGGTCTTTCCTCCGGTGACGATTAAGTCCACTACTCCCAAAGTTTTTTTTGACCCGGGCCTTTCCACCTCCACGCCGGCCCCTCGTGACATATGCCCCCCAATTCTCCATCCCTCCCCTCTACTCAAGTAATTTTCCTGCTCGGCGCTGCTCCAGTCCGATTTTCTTCAATCCTTTTATCTCCCCTGAGCACCTTCTGTGGGGTGATTTTCCCCCCCCCCTGAGTTGCCCGCCTTCCTCCCTTCGCTTTAGTTACAACCCCTCAGTCACCTCCCCACGTTATTTAGTCCTGATACCCGCCGTTTTGGCCTCGTCTATCGACCTCTACCATTTTTTTTACCTCCTCTTTTCACAGGGCTCACTTTTCTGGTTAAAAATGTATATTTTCGCGTGTTTTACAACCCCCCCCCCAGCCCTCTCACCAATGCCGGCTTCCTCTGTATGTCTACGATTCGCTTGAGAAATGTAACCCTCCTCCCCCTAGACACTTCATGTCGCTCGCATTTTCTCTTCCATTTTCCAGCAACTTTCTTCTCGACGTTGGTGGCCCAACCCTCAGGACTTACTCCTCATTTTCTGTGAGCGTCCCCCCCCCTCCTTGTCCCCATTTTTAGCCGGCCTTTCTTTCATCCTTTCTTCAAGTTTTCCGCGTGTCGGGGCAGAATTCACCTTTCGCCCCAATAACAAGACCCCCCCCCCCCGTTTCTCAGTGGTCCAAAAGTTGTTTCCTCTCAGCCTTTCAAACTCTGCCAAGGTCCAACGGGGTACTCGATTGATCTCTTTAACTTGCTCTTATTGTTTTTTTCCATGACCCCCTTGTCCCCGTTCTAGTACTTTCCTCTTCTTCTTCCTGTTAAACCCCCTTCACAAATGGTGATCCCGGCCGCCCTTCTTCACCCCCCCCCCGTGCTAGCCGCGCGTTCTTTAAATCTTTTCCCTGATGTAATGTTGTTTCTGAATTTCCCCCCTTAAATTTGGCCACTTTTCCTGGGTGCTCGTTGACTCCCATCCTTGCGCCCCTCTTTCCTGCGAATACACTTTGACCCTGCCTTTTTCCACAACCTGTCTCTCGCGCTGAACGGCGGTTTGTATTCCAGAGTACCCTGGCTTCCCCCCTTTCGGCATGCGAGTTATATGTTATTCTCACACTTCATCAAGTCTATTTCGTACGGCCTTTTCTCGCCCTTCAGCACGCCAAATCTTTGGATTGTCGGAGCTGGTAATCCCCTTCCGAATTTCTGTTTTCTTAGCACTTCGTGGCAAGTTACTTTCCTCCCTTTCCCCCCGCTTCCCCCCTCCCCTACTCACTGCTTGCGTCCCGGACCGATGTGCGCCGTTCGGCATGTGTTGAAGGTTATGTTTTGGTTTTCCACCTCTCCACGGCTGGAGAGATCCCTTTCTGCGGGATTCCTGCTTTTGCAAGTCCTTGTTCTGAAGTGCACTTGTCCTTCGATCCTTTTGCTCTCCCCCTTAGCCTGAAGGCCCCAAGGTTTAACTCTTCGATCCCCTGTCCCGTGTCGTTCCTGCGCTCGTCCCGTGCAAGTTGTTTCTTTTTTCCGGCAAGGGACTTTTCCTATTTAACCTTATGTAACGGCCTCCTAATGAAAGATTTTCCGTTCCCGTTCCACAGCAAGTGCGGTTTTTGATTTAAAGAATACCCGTTGTTTTTTCCTGAGATGAAGACCTTGAATGGAAAGTGTTCCCCTTCTCCTATACTCCTGTTTCGTTTTTATTACGTAACTTATCCTTTGTTCGTAGCAGCTTGCCAAATCGCCCCCTTCTTTTACGGCCTTCGTCGACTTCTTCCAACCAAGTTTGAGCTTGACCGCTTCTCCCCGCGAGAATGAGTGGTCTATGTGCGTGTTCCTACTCTGGGCTTTGTTTTTTGATTGTTTTAGCTCCCACTATTCTCATCCCTTCCCTGTTTGCATGGCTCTAACCCCCCCCTTTTTTGCGTTGAATACATTACTGCTCCCGACGTCTTCCCCCCTAAGCCGGAGTTCGATTTTTTTACTCCCTCCCCCACCTGCCGGGCAAAACCTCTGAGTGCGCGGATCCCCTTACATTTTTTCTTCGATCTTTTTTTCTACGGCTTTGGTTCCAGGTCCCCCCTTGCTCGCGAAAAGCTTTCCCTGTATTTCGGTGCTAGTTGGGAGGATTCGCTCCGCCAACGCTGAATTTGCTCTAGATGCAATGTCTTTCCCAACTTGACCTTCGCCCCCCTCCCTCTAAGTGAGTTGTTGTGTCGGAATCACCCCCTGCTGGTTCTCCCAGAGGGGTTTATGCAAGGGTGTCCTTAGATACGCCTCCGTTTTTGTTTTCTGTCCGATCTTTATCTTCTGGGTTGCCTTTCCTTGGCAAAGTGTCTCTTCGTTATTAGTCGACCACCCTGGGCTTTTCCGGGCCCCCGAGAGCGTCCCCAGTCCCCCATTTCCACCCCCGCCCGATTTGACCCATTCCCTTCCAGTTGATCCAACCTTTCCGAGCGGTCCCTTACACTGACCCCCATATGATCGCAGGTTTGGCCCTCTTCCAAGTTGTTGCTTGTTTCCTTTGTCCCTTTAAGAAGACACTGCGTAGATTTTCTAGGTTGTGCATTTTTTGAACTCGCCCCCCCCCCCCAACATAGTTTCTGTAGAGTCCCCCCTCGTTTCATGAAATTGCTGCCCCCTTTCCTTTTTCGAACTGGCTACTTGCACTGAAGGCATTTTTTGACCCCCTTCGGAAGTTTTGTTTTTTTTCGGGATCTTCTTTAAGTTTCCAGCGGCTTTCAATGAACCGGAGATCGGCTCCTAACGGCGGTTTCCCCCCCGAGATCTTTTTGGTTTTGAAGTTCCACGAATGCTCTCCTTCTTCCAACCATTTTTCTCCCCTTTCCAGAGTTCCAGAGCCTTTCTTCCATGGAATTTTTCCTCATAGACTTTCCCAAAGTCAAGCAATCCTACATGCCTTCTCGTCTGGGCGATGGACACCAATTCTCATTCGTGCGGTCTCGCCTTTCCTCCCTTCGGAATACTTCTTTTTGCAGGTGTTTTGGAGTCGGTCGAAGTGTGGCCTACACCTCTCGAAGACTTTCCCCCATAAATGAAGACCGTGTCCCCATGTTAACACCAAGTTGTCAGATCTTTTTTTCGACGCCCCAGTCAGTCTCTACACTTGGGGTCTTTTCCTTTTCAACTGTTACTTCGGTCCCTCAAAGTTCTCCTTGGGCCCGGCTGCACCCCCCTTTGATGTCCACCGTCCCCTGCCTCCGGTTTTTTTTTTTTACCAAGACGTTCGACTCCCCCCTTTTTTTCTTTTCCCTCTCGCGCTGGGATCCTGCCTTTCTTCTTGATATAATTGATTCTTTTTTTTATTTCGTCCCCCCCGGTGGTTGGGACTTTTCTCCTTTTCCCCCCCCCTGACAAACCTTTCCTAAGTAGTTCGTAATAGTTTTCAAATTCCCTGTGAGGTTAGCAATGCCCTTGTAGCGATCCTTGCACATCCTCCCCATTCCCCCCGTCCGGTTTGGGCAGTATTCCCCCTTCAGTTGCCGTCTTTTTCTTACGACATCGTGAGCAACTTCTCTCCCCCTCCTTTCTCACAGGAGCGTTATTCCTCATGTCCGTCCACCTGTTCCCTTTTTCCATCCCATGCCTTCTGCTCCCTGCTGTGTTTCTATGTGAAGACATTTTCTGGTCAAGTATTACTAAAAACCTGGTTTTGCCTACTCCCCCAACCCAGCGACTCACGATTGGCCCTTTAGGTGCCTCCCTTCGAATTTTCATCAACAAACAATCTTTCCCCTGATTTTCTCCCTTTCGGTCTTCTTTTCGAGACACCTTTCTTTCCTCTTTTATTTTTACCCCAACAGGATTGGTCCCCCTTTTCCCTTCGTGCTCAGGTGCCGGCGTCTTTGAATCGTCTTTTGTATATCGGTGACTCCGTTGCCCGCTGCATTTTAACATGGTTCTTCGTTCCTTCCGCGTTTTGAATTTAAATTACTTTGCCCGTGGGTCCACGTGTATTAGTGTTTACGGTGTCTCCCGCTGATACTTCCCCCTGAAGGTACCCCTCCCTGCCAACAGAAATTCATTGATTCCTTCCCCCCCCTTGACCTCCCTCATGAGCTCAATTCCGTTGGATCATTGTGGACTCCCCTTTCCCCAAGCCTGCTCACCCCCCCCAGATTAAGAGTAGAGTATCCACTCTCCACCCTTAGTCATGAGTTCTGTCATTCCTAAGTTTCTTTTCCCTGCCTTCTTAGTTGGTCCCACTTCCTTTTTCCTAACTCTTTTAACCCCCTCCCCCGCAGGTCTCCAACGGTTCGTATTCCTTTCCGCTGGATTAACCGTCCCCTCGCATTTTGACCCCCCCCAGTCGACTCGATTCCTGCCCGCAAGGTTTTAGTCTCCCTTATACTTTTTGGGCCTTTCCTTTTGCGTTCCTTTCGAGAAAATACCCCCTTATATGGCCTGAGCCTGATCGTCTGTTTTTGCATTGGGTTTTTTCTTTTCCTTGTGAGCCCTGTGAAAGCGCAACCCCCTTTATGAAAAATATCGTCGGAGGGGGCTCCCCGTCCTTTCTTGTAAGTTTGCCCCGCTTCCCTTGTCCCCTTCGCATGAAGACTGAAAGTGTTCCCTGTCCCTTTTTCTCGATTGGGACCCCCTTTTCCATCCCTTTCGCCGCCGAATTTTATCATTTGCCTGGGGTTCCCCATCTTCCAATTGTCCTTTCTTTTCCAAAAGTTTCGAGGTAAGGGTCCCTTTCCCGTCCAAATTATTGCTCTGTTTCCGATACGCTTTCTGGTGCTTGATCCGGTTTACGTCCCCCTTCCCCCCCTTCGACAAAAACCCGAGTCACCTTTACCTCACCCCTTGACCCGCTTGATCGTTTCTCGGGTCTCCGAGGCTTTTCCACGTGATAGCCGCCGTCCACCCATCTCTCTCTAATTTTTCCCTCCCCCATTGAGAACTTCCCTAAGGGACTGATTTTTTCCTTTTATGGATTCGAGCTTCCCCCTTAATTTGTGCGGTCAGTTACATTCCGCCTTTAATCAATCCAACATAGTACTTAGTTTTGAGCGCAGAGTTTGTTCTCTCTCTTGTGACCCCCCATCCGTTTTTTTTTTTTTCCCACCGGAAATTATCTCAAGTGGGGTCTGACCCAGACCCCCCCCCCTGTGCCTTCTTAGGCACTCAACTCCATCCTTCCCTTTGAGGAAGTTTTTCAGTTACTTCATTCCATGTAGGTGGGACTAACTTAGCCGGCTGGAACCAGCACCCTACTTTTCTTTTCTTTCTTCAAACTCCTTTTTTGTGAGAGCTATTAAGAATTCTTTTCAGCCAGTTTGATAACGGAAGTCCTTTTCCCCACCCTCCTTAACCCCCCCTCCCCCCCCCGTTTTCCCTTCCCGAGAATTTCAAGTGGGACTTTCAGTGCCTTCCTGTTTCTGCCCCGTCTCTTTCCACTTCGACTCTCTCGTTTAATTCTCTTCTTGAGGGCATTGGTTCACGATTTTCTCTCTCACTTCTCTATCCCTTTGCGCGCACTTTTTGAATCGCCTTTTATAATGTCGTTACCTTCCCCTTTCATCCGTTTACGTTTAGCTCGTCCTCCTTCCTCCCCCTCCCCTTAAAATTCAGTGACGTTCTCCATAATGGCTCCCCCTAGAATATGGTTTCGGCGTCTGCTCCCTTTGTCAGCTGAGTTTTGCCCCCTGACTAACTCTCCGGAGCTTTCCGATTGCCTTTTCACAGGGACCCACGCGCAATAGTCTCCTGGGTAAGCCCATGATCCCTTAACCACGTTCTCTGCACCCCCCCACCCCCCGTATCCAGTCGTCTCCTCTTTTTTCCTGTCATAACCCCCAATACCTGCACAAATTTTCCCGCAATAGGGTCCATTGGGAGCGTATGTCACCGCCGAGTCAAAATGGCGAAATTCGTGGACCTTCTGATTGTTTTTCTTATTCACATATCTCCCAGGAAAGTCCCTCCCTTTCTTCATTTCCCTCCGTTCATTTTGCGAGTTACGTACACGCCTCCAGTTGTGCGTTCCACGCACTTCAGAATTTTTCCCCATCTCCCTCGTCCCCCCTTCACGCATCCCCTCTTTCCAACAAATCCCCCCACTCGAGCTGGAGCCTGCTCTCAGGCTGGTCCCGTCAGCTTCTCCCCTGCTCCAACTTTAACTGTTTTTACTTTTTTAATCTCTTTTCCTCCTCGATCATGTTTCCCCCCTTTTTCTGTTGAGGTGTTCCTTAGCCGTTAGCCTTTTTTTGCCGCTTGTTCTTTTCAACTCTTCCCCTTTGCTGCTGATTGTTGAACCCCCCCCCCCCCCCCTCCCAAACGGCCCTTTCCGAGGTGAGGAAGTCCCCCCCCTCCTGATTTCTCCCTAGTGATTAATTTCCTTTTACTTGTCCTTCCGCTTGGCCCCCCCGACTGTTTGTTTTTATTTCTTGCTCTTAAATTGGAATTTCAATTGTTCCTGCTCCCTTTCGCTCCCTGGATTCCAACCCCTATTCTTAGGCTTGTCTTCTTCTTACAGGATTCGGGAAGTCCTATGTACCACCCTTCACCCCACTTTTTTGTACTTTTACCAACACTCAGCAGCACACATTTGTTTTCCCCTTCCCCGGCGAACCTTCAAACTGCAGTTATACCTTTCCCCCCCCTTAGTCACCTTCTCTCCCGAAGCTTCCTTCCTGTCAGCCTTCGACACTATGCCTTGGGACAATTCCTGTGGTTTGGCCACATATCAGATCCCTGACAGTTCTATCCACCTACTCCATTCTCCCCGAATCTTAGTCCCCTTTGGTGCCTCCTTCTGTGCTTGAGCACCTTTTCAATCCCCCCTCTTCTTTCCTGTTTTTTCCCTTGAACACGGACGCAAGTTTTAGCCTCCCCCCTTTTAACCCCACCAGAACTCCCCCCGAATTTGATGACCACAGCTCCCCTTAATTCAGTTTTTTCCTCTCAGGAAGGTTTTATCTCGCGCAAGACCCTCGCATTTTTCTCCAATTAGGTAGGGAGTTTACAAAGAGTCCCGATCTCTTTCTCTTTTCCCTTTTTGTCTGATGGAACTTTTCCATTAAATCCCTCTTCTTTTATATGGACTTTTTTTTTCCGAGCCTCTACAGGTCCCTTCATTCGCTCCCTTCCATCTAAGTGTCTGCTTACCCTTTCCCCTTCCAACGGTGGAAAAGTATCCCCTTTCTCCCCAACCAAGACGGAGTTCCAGGCCTTCCCCCCAATTCTAAGACTTAGATAAAGCTCAGGGCATCCAGCTGAGTAACCGGCCTTTTTCCCTCCTTTCGTTATTTCCGGTCTTTATAAATGTTTCTTTCTTCCCCCTATTGAAGAAGTCAGCAGGATTTTTTTTCTTCCCTGGTCAGCCCTCGGTCCAACCGTACACCAAGGAAACCCGTGTTATATCCCCCCCTTTCCGTTTTTTTCCCAGCGATATATCCCCAAGTGTCGTGTGTTTCACCTCAACCAACGGTGAGAATGATTTTTGAAGTCTATGTCGCGAGGGATGTTTTTCATTACCCAAATACCCTCCTCTCACCCATCTTTTTTTGTTTCCTTACACTCTCTCAAGTCCTTCGATGTGTCCTTCTCAACGAATTACCCTAATGTAGCCCGGCTAGCTGTGCGAATCTCTGAACCTCACTTCTTCCGTCCCCTCTTTTCTCTTCCCCGCAAACCTGCCTCTGAGAAGTTCTGGGGCCACCCCCCCTGCCTACTCCTTGCGCATTGACTTTTGTCCTGAACCCTTTCTCTCTCACTTGGCACCGACCCCCCCGTCTGCTTGGGCCTATCTGTCCCCGGCATGTTTTCTCCGCGGTATCCCCCCTTTCCACCGATCCCATTTTCAGAAGCCCACACCCCTTGGGCATTGGGGCAACCGTCTTGCCTTCCGGACTTTTCCCCTCCACAGGTTTTTTCCCTTCGCCAGGTAACTCTCGCGCACTATCGTGCCCGGAATCATTCCCTCCTAGGATTTTTCTTCAATCGTTTTAACAGTTGACGCCCCCCCGCTCGCTCCCCCCCCCGTTTTTGCTTTCTCTTTTTCTTATCCACATACCCCCCTCGGCCATCTTTACCACCTCTCCCACTCCCCCCCCTCTCGTTCCTTACTCTTATCCCTTCCCTCCCCCCTCCCCCTTTCCTTATTGATCCTCTTGCCCCCTAGATTTCGTCTCCTCCTCCACCTCCCCTCTATCCTCCCACCTTATACCTTCTAATGCCCCTCCCTCCCCCGTCCCCCTCTCACCTCCTAGATTCCTCTCACATTCCTTAAATTTCGTCTTTTAGTTCAAACACAATTTTTTAACCCCCCTTTCTGTTATCGGCGCCCCTTCGGATTCCTTTCACAATCTTTGTGGCAGTGGCCGTAGAGTCTGCGACACCGATTTGCGCTTTTATTACGTGGGCTTATTTCTTTTCCCAGGAATCAGTGAAGGTTTTCTTTGCATTTTATGTGGTTTCTTACTTTCTGCGCGAGGAAAAGTGCCAGCCTTGGCGAGATCCCTCAGCTACACGGTTCCCCCCCCCCCTGCCTTCCACCCCAATTATTCGCGTCAAGAGCGAAGACCCCCCGGGCGTGTGCTCCGTCATTTTTTTGTGATGCTCCTACCCTAATTTCCATTTTGTTTCTTCCCCCCCTTCTTTTATAAAAATTTCTCCCGATTTCTCGAGTGAACCGCCCCCCGGTTTTGCGAGGTCTCATCTTTACCGACACCTTTCAGCCATTTCTTCGATGAATCCATTTTTTTTTCACGTGGCATGTTTTCTCTCCTATATAGTTTTTTACAGCTGTTGAGAAAGACAACTCCTCTGCAACCTTCCCCTTCCCTTCGATTCAAGGAGTCCTTACTCCTACGTGTGTAGACGGGTATTTTTTTGAGGGGCTGGCTTTGGTCCGACAAAATCCTTTTCTATGACTCGGCTTTTGTTCGGCAGTTCGTTCTTCAGCATTTCAAGTTGATCTAGGTCCCCTCCCTTTTCTTTCTTCGGATCCCCCCTTTGCTCTACCCGCTAATGTGCCCCCTTTCTTCCGTCCATCGACTTTAAAATATTCAGTTTCTCCTCTTTTCCATCTGAGGCCCCTTTGTTTTGATTCCCTCTTCCCTAGCTATACTGCGTCCTTCCTCTTCATTACCCTATGCCGAGAATACCCACATCCTTATGTGCCAATTTCCCCTGTCCAAGTTTTCCTCCTCTCTCTTCCTCACTAACGTTGTTTTTGTTTGTATATCCGCCCTTCTTCACCTTGCCGACAGCTTTTCTAAATACGCTTTTCTTTGGTTCTCTGGGGAAGCTACCATTCTATTCTCAAAGACTCCTCTTCCCACATCTTCTGCTATCCTTATTGCACGCGTTCCCAACAATTTTTAGGCCCCTATTCAGCGGGGAGATCCCCCTACCCGTAAATGCGTGTTTTCGCGATTGTGCGGTAGGGAATACCTTTCATTGCTGAGGTTGTAGTCCAAAACTCCTATCCATACCTTGAGTCTTTAACAAGAATGTTGCCCTAGCGCCTCCGACAAGAAGGATCACGATTGAGGAGGCCATTGGGGTCGACCACACTTTACACCCTTGCCCCACCCACAAAGGCTGGAAACCCGTTGACAAACCGTCATGGCACTACCCTCATTCGTACGGTAGAGGCTTCCCCCAGAGGGGAAGAGTGCTTCTCGCGTTGCGGTCACCCCTCGTGCGGGGGTTATTCGGGCGACAGATGCCATGTGCCCCCTATTACTTGCTGGCTGTGCCCAGAACCAGGCTAGCATCTTTTCCACCCTCTCCTTTTACCCCCTCTGCCCCCCTCCTTTCGTGTTTTTTTCGATTGCGTCGCCCTTTGTCGAAGCGCCGGCCTCCTTTCTCTCTGGAGGAGTGCAGTTTTTTTCTGCAGTCGACCGCCCCCCCCATTTTTTTTCCCCCACGCGGCTTTTTGCTCCCTCGTTGGCGGCACGTTGCTCGCTCGTACGAAGCCTCTTTTTGTTGATTCCCCGATCGCCTTTTTTTTCAGGTTTGGTCCCCGGGGGGATCTCGGAGGAGCTTTCAACGTTGGGCCGTGCATCGCGCCTACGGCCGCCTTCCCAAGTCGGCCCCCTTTACTGACCAAGAAAAGCCCCCCTTTGCACAAAACATCGGGCCTATGCGCTCTCGGTCCCGCACCTGGCACCTAGGGTTGTCATCCGAGGGGTTGTCACGTATTACTCGTCCTGTTTTTTTTTATGAAGTTTGATTACTCCTCTGGAACTGCGTTCTCGTCTCCACGTGAATCTGAACAATGACCATATTCGGTCCCCTCGAAGGACCCCTTGCCCGAGAAGATCCCCTTGGCAATGGTCGGCTTCTTGAAATTTTCTCTTGTTTGTTTTGTGAATTCAAACCCCCCACGGTTTTTTTGGTCGTTAGTCTCTGGTAGAGTTCAGTTGATTCTTCCCCGGGATTCATTTTTAGCGACCCCTACCCGGCCTCCTGAGAGTGGCCGGCTGGTATGTTTACATTGAGCTTATTTTTGTTTTAAGACGTCCTTTGATTTTCTCGTCTTCTGATGTGTTTTTCCCCCCCCCCCACATTCCTAAGTCAGTGCTGTGAGGATGGTCTGCTCATCTCTTCCCAGTATCCTCGCGACCTTTCTTGCATTCGGGCTTTCGTGCAACTTTCTGGACTTTTAATTCATGTCTTGGCCTTCCCCATCGCGCCTGAATTTGAGAGCTCTTTTATACCCTTGTACTACTTACGAAAACCATCGTCGCCCTAGACTGTCACCATACCCTCTGTGTCACAGGCGTTTCCAAACACGTTCGTGGCCCTGACCATTTCCCTTTAACAACCTTTCTTCTATTCAACCTAGGTTGTACTTCTTCGTGGTACAGGTTTTGTACCTAGGTTTTGTTCCTCCTCCCGCGATTTGGTTTCCTGTTTCCTTTTGATGTCTTTACAAGCCCCAACGATGGCTACGGATTAAGGCTAAATTCCTTATTTCCTTTACCCCTCTAATTCAGCTTTTCTGGTGTCTAATGCTTGCTTGGAAAGGGCATGGGTTCTTTTCCTTTACACCCTCTCTTCCCTTTAGGTTTGTCCCGTCTACGTTTCCCCCACTCCACCGGTGGCGTTTTATCGACCGCCTTCACGCTGGAAGTCATCCCTTTTTAGTACTCCTTCGGCGGCCCTGGGGGAACCATCGTAAGCAATGCATGAGTATGTTCACTTTTTCCCTTCAAATTCCAATCTTTCCCCACTCCGGATCGGCGACCAATTCTTGACTGATCCAGCCCACGATTTTCTCCCCCCCCAAGAGATTTACGAAGGATGTTGAACCCTTTCAGGTTTCGCCAGGGAGTCCCAAAGGTCGGTTTCCCCTTGCATCTTCTTCTGAGGGATTTCCTTCCTGGATTGGTCCCCCCCATGTATTCCGAACACATTGTTCGTCCCGGGCCCCCCTTAAACATGTTCATGCGCAACTGCCGGGGGTTCTATTTAAGCGCTTCTTCAACCAAAGAATTCATTTGATTGCATGTCTTACTTTGAGCCATTTCTCTCCTTTGATGCCCCAAGTACATTCCCCCACACTGCAGGAAATTAAGTTCCGCCGTTTATTGTAGTAGTCATGATCATGTTGCCCGCAAACCTTTGGTGCCGCTGTGTTTACTTTCCCCCCTCTGTCTCTTTTCTCAGTGATTGTCCAGATTTCAAAAATGCCCTTGGCGCCCTTTTGCCCCTTTTTTCCCCCCCCCAACCAGTGGTTACTGGTAATCCGTTTATACGCCCCGACCATCCTGTAGTCCCTCCCCCCCTCGAAATTTCTTTTTTTATTTCAAAGCGTACCGCGCCCCGGCTGCTTCAATTCAGTCCATTGACCACAATACACCCCTACTCCACCCATGAGCCCCCCTATTAGGAGTAGCCTCTCGTCCAATAAGCGTCGTAGGCCATGTTGCTTTAATCTCACGTTGTTGACCTCAATCGGGCAGATTGTTTGGTTAGTTTTTGGTCGAAACATACGGCAGCCCC
>Ga0179593_1463860_pt1 | contig 20770 bp, 26 predicted proteins | sample CZODoug2_1_08_16_FD_185931 | JGI IMG/M metagenome (GOLD analysis project Ga0179593, IMG submission 185931) | Vadose zone soil fungal communities from Angelo Coast Range Reserve, California, USA - CZODoug2_1_08_16fungal (PacBio error correction) | ecosystem: Environmental > Terrestrial > Soil >... | reverse complement strand
CTTCCAACCCCCCTTCACTGTAGATGCTATGGGCTTACCCCGCCGACTGAGGTTGACTCGGGGTGCAAGCCGTCGGCCCCAACCTAAACTTTTTTCTTTTTTCCAGTAGTGATGTGGGCAGAGGATTTCTTCTGTCTTGCGAATTCGGTGTACCGACGATCTGTGGTCCTCCTTGCCCCCCTAAACCGCTGCTTTGGTCCCTTTTTGCCCCCTTGTTTTAGTTCAGTCTTGATCGGATTCCTGTTTGACCATGCGATTTTTTTTTTCGGACCTATTTGATGCTTCCCTGTCCGTGGACATGTCCTGACCAAAACTGTAACCCCCCCCTTTTCCCCCGATCCCCCCTAGCCACAAAAAAGTTTTCATAGCTGTCGTGTCCCCCGCACGTAAAAACCTCTGAGCCCATGAACACACGATCCCTGTTCCAAAGCTCAGCCCCCCCCTAGCCGACCGTCTTTTTTAGGTCCGGGTTTTTTTTCCCCCCCTGATGTCTATCTTGCGAGTCGTCCGCAGAGTTTATTTAGCGGACGTTCGGACAAACCTGATGTTTGTGATGCCGTTTCCAGATTTTCCAACCCGAAGATTCTTGGTTTTAACTTACAGACGGCAAACTAGCCTGAGTCACTTGGTATTTCCTCCCTCCCTGAGACCACGCCCGTGTGTTAGGCGTGTTTTTATTCCCCAATTTCGGACGTTGGCAAGTTTCTCGGGCTTAGGTCTCTAATTTTCCAGATGCCAGTTTTTTTCATGAACCCCACCAAACTTTTCTTTATATTGTGAGGATACCCGTACTTGAAAGTCTAGGGTGGCACCTATACTAGCCTACCAAACTCTCGAGGAAAGGCTGTACCGGACGCCCCTCTCTCACATTTTTTTTTCCGTCGCGCAGTTTCATGCGCGGACTCCCCCGAATTCGTGAATAGGCCAACCACCAGAATTATGTGGAGAGCCTTTATCATTCCCCCTTTTTTTTAGGTCGTATTGGGGTTGCCACAGCGCTGTCTGCGGGTCTCTTTTTTAATTTTGGTATATGTTGAAGCGCCGTCCATTTTTTTTTCGCAGACGCCGATTTGATCCGTCGCGTTCGCCGTTGAACTCTGTTTTTTCAGTTTTTTTTTGGTCCTTTTGACAGTTTTTAATTTCCTGTCCGAGAGTCAGACCCGCGCCTGTTGCCCCCTAGCTAGCGGTGCTTGTTTCAGCGCATGAGAGTCCAGTTGCGAAGGGCGCGTCCCATCCGTTCCGATAGGAACAGAACTTGACGGGCACAACTTCTAAATCAAATTTTCACCCGAGAGAGCAATGCCCGTTTTTTTTTTGTGTTGTTGCAGTTTGATCTCATTGGAATTAATCCGAAGGTTTTCTTTATAGATCCTCTTCTTCCAACGAGTTTTTATTTCCTTTTACCCAGGATTCTACGCCTTGGCCCCCTTTGCTTGTGAATTTAATTGTTTGTGGACTTGGTGATTTTTCGTCAGGGTTTTGCCATCGTTCCGGTCGATATCTTTGTTTACACAACTGATTTGATTGCAGAGCCCTATACCCCTACCTTCCTTGTCCTGGAAATTTTTTTTCAATGGCCTGTAGTGCGTGCCGTTCGCAGCGAGATTCTGGGCTAGGAGGCGCTTTAACTGTTCCAAGGGTGTGTTCCTAAGTGGAAGTGTGGCCATCCCCATTTGAGCGTCTCCTTTTTTTTTTGAACGTCCCGATTTTTCATCTTATCGTTTTTTTGCGAGACACGAGCAGTCTCGTTGTTTTTTTTTTACCCGACCCGAGCGAGTTCCCCCACCCCTATTTATATCCCCCCCTTTTTCAGACCTTTTTTTTCCTCTAGTTGTCCCTGACCGACTTTACCAGGATGATTATCCTGCTGGTTTTTTTCCTTAACAAAGCAATGTACACAACTCCCGTACGGCCCTCGCCTCGCACGAATCTCATTCCACCCCATGGTCTGTTGAAACGCGGTTTCCACCTGTTGAACGTCGAACCTCTAAATTCCGTGACGTCAAAGCGTAAAAAGTTTGCCTGATATTTGGTTTTTGTTCTTAGTGAGATTACCTCGGCAGGTGGGAATGATAGGATACATACCTAAACCCCTCAGAGTGATTCCGAGAACCATGTCCAACCCCCCTTAGGCTCATGCATTTAGGTCTTTTGTCCTTGGCAGGAAGGTCCCGTTTTTCAAGACATGAGCCATGGTGATCGTGTTTTGGCCCTTTTGCTAGGTCCCATCGCCCGTTGTTTGTGGTATGTTGAGATCGGGAGCTTCCTTCCCTCGTGCTTTTTCCGGCGGCGACCGTTCCTACCCCGTCCCAATCGAACGCTACCTTTCACAATGCTACTTGTATCCGCACCCTGGGTTGTTAGCCCCAGGTTAACCAGACATCAGCTTACGAAGGTTTTTTGAGCTGTTTAGCGACCCTTAGTTTTCCATGAGCCTTTGTTGGGGGGTTGGCTGTTCCAGTCCGTATTCTACATATGTGGGCTAGTACCTGGCTCTTATTTTCATTTATCTTTTCCCCCCTGTTTTTCTTTTTTCCCCGATCTTTGACTTTGAGGACCACGTCCACGTAACTTCGTAGTTTTTTTTTTTTTTCACATTGACTATCGCCCTTGTGCCCGCCGGGTTGATCAACACGTGTTCATCTTTGCCAAGACATCCCTGTTGTGTTGATGTAGTGTACCCAAATTTGTTTTTCGTTGGTTTTGCAAAATGTGTTTCCGAGATACGCGTCGGAAAGTTATCACCCCCTTTTTTCTTCGGCCTCTGACTTCCACTCATTTTTGGGCAAACTTTGTCCTTTTACGTAGGAGGTTGGCCGCCCGTTTGAGACACTTCCTTCTTTTGCCTGCCCGACCCTTTAAAATCACTGCTTACCGTTGTACCTCCCCTTTTTTGACCCTTCTTGGCTCAACCTTGACCCGACCCGAGTATAACTGTTTTTTTTACTATAATTCATTAGTTTGTGGTTGCGCTTTATCCAGGACGTTGTGATGACGCCCCGTCATTTCTTGCACTGATTTTCGCCGAAGGATCGGAGTGTTTTTCTGAATTTCGGTTTTACATTTAGCACCTTTCGTCGCCCACTATGTGGTTTCCCCTGCGGGGAGGAATTTTTCCGCTGCGCACCAGACCAACGCGTATTCTGTTTTCCTGCCATTTTTGCCGGTTGGACCCTTTTCAGTATTCACTTTTTTGTTGTGAAGTGGAATTTCCGTTGTTTTTTCACTCCATTTTCCCCCCCGCCCAATTTTTCTCGGCCGCCCCTGCGGCGTGTTGCTCGTGTCCTTGATAGTTTCTTCCGGTGCACAACTTTGTTGATGCGAGCTTTGAAGGGAGGGTATCCCGGTTTTTCCAGCTCCCCCTCGTGCCCCTGATGCTTTCAGACCTTCCGTTACAGTTTTCCGAGTACGCATTTTACCCCAACATTTGATTTTCTACTTTGTCGTGTCCCCCCGCCCGCAACTATTACGAATCCGGTTTCGTGGCCACTCCACCCGCTCTGCGGGCGATGGCAACACTCCTTTACTGCTTTTCCACTTTCCCATGCCCTTGTTTGATTTCGCTTGGAGTCTGTCCCGTATGTTAAGAAAGGCCAGCGCTCCTTACAGACGTGTCATCTTCTTCCCTTTTTTTCTGCGTGATGGTGGTCGTTTGTTTTGAAAGTCAGTGTGTATTCCTCCCTCTATTGGGGCCACAGTGACGGTTCGTCTGCGTTCTGCGTTTTTCGCGATCTCCCTTTTTGGTTGGAGATCGGTTGCCAGAGAGCGGTCGAAGTCGCGCGTGTCCTTTGTTTTTGTTACTTTCGCATCCTCGTCACCACCACAACCAACGTTCCTTTTTGACTCCTTAGTCGCAACCAATATCGTCCGCATTCTTGTCCTCGTTTTTTCCCCCCCAGACTGCCCCCACACTTCTTCGTACCCCCCCTTCGTATTCCCCTTTAACCAAACACCCACTGACTATTGTACAGTGTCCGCCCGGCGCCCCTTGTTTCCCTCCCAAAAACTTCTTGGAATCGCATCGCTCTTGCTCGAACCCCCGATCCCCACGGAAAAATCCTTGCGCCCCGGTCCTTCCCGCGGTCTCCTTTCTGCTGCTCGAAGTCGGGCGATTAGCGCGTTTTTTCCCGATTGTCCCCCCCCGCCCACTTTAGTATCAAGTCTGTTACGCCCGATGTTTATTTTTGCGTTTTTTTGACAATCGGGTTGACACCAGTTCCCAGCTCCCTCCCTTGCGGGGTTCTCTTTCCGGCTTTTCTTCCTTATTTTTTTCTGCACTTTTCATCCTGGCTTTTTGTACGTGTTTTTTCGTGGAGGTACGTAGTGCTCCTGACATATCTCAGACCACTTTTCGTCCTCGCTTTTTATTTAGTCGATGCAAGACTCAGTAGACCTGCCGACGCGCGGCTCCTTATAGGAGCTGAACTCGCGTGTAGTTTCTTGGGTCATTGGTACTGTCCGTCCGAATTCTCGGCAAGCGTGACGACTTGTCCCCTCTCGTTCTTCGAGCTCCTCCGCACCCTGCGTAAATAGAACAACCCCTTCCGCCGCATCATGAGACGCAGACCTTCTACTCCGAGTGAACCGCGGCCATCCGCTTTCTCGGCCATGCGGTGCCCGTGCGTCTACAACCTTTTTTTTTTTTTCCTTCTGCCCCGAATTTTTTTTTTTTTTTTTTGAGGTACTTGTGCCCCCCGCGATGTCCGCCCAATCCTAGCTCTGCTGTCCAGATTTTTCTACAATCTTGCACTTACTTAGATGTTGTCTTTTACTGCAGATCTGCGAACAGTGATTTTTTTTTTTTGAACGGACTCTCCGCCACGTAACGCAGGTTGACTGACGCGATATGTTTCTGTTCGTTTTTCTTCCCTTTTTAGTCTTTTTGTCCCCGGACTACCTGAGGATGTCCTCCTGTTCACTACAGCCCCCTGCTCGACTCGACCCATCGATTCTAGCGCAGGGACAGTTTGTCCGTTTCACTATTTTGACAGCAACCCCCGACATGCTCGCAGAAAAATCCCCCCTTTCCACTGTCTCGGTGCGTATTCCGTCACTGATTCCATTTTCTACTTTCCCCGTGCGTACATTGTTTTGCCAGCGCTTCCTCTTATGTTCTAGACAACCATCGGAATTTAAGACGTCACCTACCAGACAGATTTTTGTGTTCACCCAGCCAGCATCCCTTAGTGCCCAGTTGCTTTCCTAACGGCGTTCTTCGCTCTGTATCTCTTCCCTCTACGTTCTTTTTTTTTTCTGTTTTTTTTTGTTGTTTCAGCCACGCATGGATTTACGACAGCCTGCGCCTTCGACATCTAGCTTCTCTTGTTTTTTTTCCGCGCACTCTGTTCACAGCCTGCTTTTTGCCCCTGACGTTTCAGTTTGATCGCGGACGTGTTACTGCGACATACTCGTCGTCTTTTCCTATCCCTTCCTGCACGCCTGATCTCCTCTCGCTGTCCGATGTTTTCTATCCGGCTAGAGCTTTTCCCGCTTCCCTTTTTTTTTGACTCCGTGGCATACAAGTTGAGATACATTCGCTGCTTCTTCTTTTTTTCTGAAGCCTGCAAGGTCCTTCTTTTTCCCTCCGGTGTCCCTTTCTTCCCCCCTGCCTTTGTACGGTCTTATCCACTCCTTGATACGACCGTTTTTTTATGAGAAAAACCTTGTCATGTGCGTCCGGCTACATCTCTCTTTTCTTCTAGCCGGTTAGTAACTGTCCTTACTGTTGAGGGTGTTGTCTTCATTCACTCTCACTCGCACCTCACCTCGACATGCCCCTTTTCTTATGTTAGATTGTCGTTTCCTGCATGAAGCCGACTGGTAGTCCTTCTCCTCTCGACAGCACCCCAAAAGCCGGTGTCCCCTCCCACTACCCCTGTGTTTTTTTTCTTTCCAGCGCGAGCACTGCTTCACCCCCCGTCAGCGATCGTGCCTGATCCCCTTTCTGTGTTGCTCGGATACTTACGGATGCGGATCGGGTGTTCCTCGATCTCTCCCCCATGACGTCGACTCCCCCTCCTTTGCATCGTATCCCCTCAACCCTGCGAACGCCCCCTTTTCCTGCTTTTAAGCCCCCTGATTCAGCTTTGTCTCTTTCCTATTGGTCTTTGGGGTGCAATGTGCGACCTTGACCCTGATTTGTCCAGCCCAGCTTCTTCCAGTTTTTTTTTTTTGACTTTGCCCCCCTTCCTGTCGTCCCATCTGGGCGATCGTCCTGTTATTACCGTACCTCTGACTCCCGTTTTTTTTTCTCACCTCTCACGCCTTCGCTACGTTTTTTCCTGATACCCCTTCAACCGTTTTCCGAAGATCTGTTTTTTTTTAAGTACTGACACCCCGTCAGCCGTTTTCACCGTTTCTTCGACGTTTTCGGACTTTTTTCGCTCATTAGTGTCTACATGCTGCGTCTGTTTTCCCCCGCCTCTTTTCCCCGCGCTATCGTCAACCGTCTTACTTTTGTTCTCGTACAGACTTTTCCCGCGCAGGGCTAATGTGTTCCCCCTTTTTTGTAGTCTGACGCGTGTAGGGGCTTGGACCCTCCCCCTCCCCGGCCCGTTTTCAGCCCTGTGTCTTTTGGCGCTCAGAAGAAGATCTCCGGCCCCCCTAGCCCGACTGCTTGCCATTAGTCCCCCTACGTAGTTTTCTGATGAAACGCGACCCCCCCCTTATTTTTTTTTTTTTTTTGTCCCGCTAGCATCCCCCTGCGCCAGAACGCAGTTGCCCAGCCCACGCTATTTTTTCGTTTGTTCCCTATTTTTGGGTTGCAACCAGTTAAACGAATCCTCCCTCAGTCGTTCCTTTTTGACCGAGTTTTTCCGCCCGGCGAACCTTGCCTTACGCGGTTCCCTCAGCTTTTGTGAAAAGTACCCTTCCTCGGCGGCAGTGAAAAACATTCTCTGTTCCTTCCGTTTTTTCTTACTTCCCTACTCCACTCTACCAGTAGTATGGTCGCAGCTTCGATGTCAGTGGTCCTTTTCCTGCTATCTATTGACCATGGTCAACTTGCTTTTTTTGGTCATTGTTTTTTTCCACTTAGTTTACCCCTTCAGACAGACGACTGATCTCCCGCTCCCGCCCCGTGCAGACTTTTGTTTATCATGTTTCCCCACCACGCAGATCGTTATTTGGGTCCGTTTTCTCGTCCTTTAGTGCCCTACTTTTTTTTTCTTGCCAAGCTCCTCCCCGTCCGGCTTTCGTTGCAGCACTGCCATGTTTTTTCTTTTTCGTTTTTGTTCGTCATTCTTTTCACGCTTTCGTAGTGCAATCGAATTCTTCCCCACACCGTCGCGGCCATAGGTTCGTCGCGTTCTCCCCTGCACCTGCCCCTCCCTTCTTGCCGATACCCCTAGCTCTTACAGGGTTCCCCTCTGCCTTTCGCTTAGTTGTGACGAGTTTTCGAGAGCTCCTGCTTCAAGTCTATACCAGGCATCAGCCCCCCCGTCCAGGCATCAGCTTCCGTGACTTATGAACCGGCAGCTGTCCCCCTCCCTCCTTACCGGTTCCTTTTTGCAGATTAGTATGGAATTACACTCAGACCTCTCTTTTAGTGGAGACGGGCTGCCCTTCTCCCAGTTGGAATCTAGGTCGCTTTTCCCCCCTTGATTGAGATGCGAGCTTGGCAGCTGCCGGTTTACCTTGCCCGCCTCTTTTTTTTTTTTTTTTATCAACTTTGACCCGTTCCTTCCCTCGGAGACTGTCAGGTCCCGCAGACTTGCCCTTTTGGACGATTGCTCGTGGTTTGATGATTGTATACTCCCCCTGAACCTTCCTGTTGACCTCCTCCATTAGACGCTATCGCCTGCAGATTCATACACTTTTTTACCTATGTAGAATTCTTCTGTTCCCCCCCACTGCGGGTCCTATGCTTAACACATTAGACAGTGGCTTGCGTTCTGTTCCCCCGTTTCCCTCGACCTTTTCCCCCGTTTCCTTTTGCTTCGTTTTATCGTTTATGCCCTAGGCGTTTATGAAATGTAGCGACACTCGCTGTTTCTTCCTCCCTCTTTCATTGTCACTCCGTATTCGACTCGAACCTCCCTCAATCCTACTGATAGTGACAGTACCTGTTACATTTTGCGTCACCCCGCCCAGATTAAGACGTCATTTTTTGCGCAGCGCCGTCCCCCCGCCCGAGAGCGGCCCTCCTTTTCTTCACTTTTCCTGTTTATTTAGCCAGTTGCCTCCCCTGTGACCAGCTTATAACGCCACCCACTTTTCTCCACTCCCGCCTGCGTTGCACTTCGGACTGCTGGTTTCCAGGACTTTGAAGAGAGGCGTTCCCCGGTACCTTTTTGAGTCATGTTTTACGCCTGTCTGGACTTTTCCCCTGATCCACCTCTCAATCCCTGGTTAGGTTCTTCTGCGTCAGCGGTTTTGTCCCCGTTTCCCTGTGTCCCCCCACCATGAAAGGTGTTGTCTTTGCCGTTCCACTTCATATATTGGTTTCAAATTGTCCGAGTTGGTGTTTTGGTCCCATCAACTTACAGTGAGCCTTTTTTTTTCCTTTTATCCTTTTTTTTTTTGCTTTTTCTTGAATCTACCCGGCTCTGACCATTCCCATTCTGCCAGCCCTTCTCCCCTTTGTGAGTTTTCCTTCTCAGGATAGTTGTTTCCATATATCTGAAATAGAAAGCATTTGTGCCCTGTTTCCTCCATCGCGGCCTCCCTAAAGAGAGTGTAATTGTTGCGTGTTTGTCTGGCACAATGAGCGTCATGTTACCTCTCCCCTGCCCATCGCTCAGGTAGTTATGACTACCACGCGTAGTCGGCTTTTACTCAAATCATCCATTTTTCCTAAGCGGCGAGACCCCTGTTCGGCCGTGCCCCCAGAATCACAACAATTTTTCTTTCGTCAACCTTCAGTCCCCTACCATCACCCTTTTTGGTAGTCAGAGCCCCCCTCCCGTCATGCTCGCGTCTTTTTTTCTTCCTAATCGTTTTACACGCCTCACGTCCTTCTCTCCCTTTTTTTTTGTTTGTCCCCTCCTACGATTCATGGAACCCCTGCTTCAATTCCTCAGCATCGCGCTGCGATCCTGTCCGTTCTCTTTTTTGCTGACAGATTTTTCGAGTTTGCCATGACAGTGCAGCGGGCAAGCTCGCTTTCGCGTCCGATTTCATACTGAGCGCCTTCACCAACGCTTCGTATCGCATCCCAACCCTTAAATATTATCGATACATTTGAAGTTGTGTCTGCGGTTCCTCGAGTCTTCTCATCATTCCCCCTGTCCTATAACCATCGTAGCGTCGGTATGCCCATTGATCCGCACTCGTTCCCGACGACGCCTTTTCTGGATGTCGACGCGACCACATATTCGTTACGTCTGCCCTCTCCTACTGCTTTTCCCCTTTTTTTTTCCCGTGGTGCGCCGAGTAGCCTTAACGTTGCCTTTTCGCACAACTGATCACAGATCTTCAAGTTGCCTAGCCCCACTCTGCACATTCCCCCGGATATCGCCGGTTTCCCGCGGATCGATCTGTTACTGACTGACCCGTTTGCTGCATTTTTCCCTCGACGGCTCTCCGAGACTAGACTTTTTGCGTTGAAGATTGAGGATACAGAGTGCCCCCCTGCCCTCAACCTCGTCTGCATCCGTTCCCCTACCTACTTTGCGGTACGTTCGTCCCTTCGTCCACCCTGAGTACCGCGGCTTATGTATGAGATCGCGTTAATGATCTCTCCTCTCTCCCCTGTGCAGAAGAGTCGGGGGACCGTTCGGGTAAGTTCCGGAGTAGTTCTCAAAACAATTTCCCCCCCCGTATGTTGCATGCCTGCACTTTCTCCCTTTATCTTCTTCTCTTGCCCCCCCCCCTACCTGCAGCTTCCTTAGATTTTTTTTTCCCAGAGTCAAGTCATGTGAGACGTCTGCCCGACTTGCAAGTATTTTCAGAAATCATCCGCTACGTGGCCCGCGTGACGGAATTTTCGTCCGCTCCCTGTCTCATCCCCTTTTTCAAAAGTTGCTCCGTGACTCCCCCCCTATCCCGATACCATCAATTGCCGCAGAGCTTACCTCTCCCTCCCGTCACTGGGGCGCTGGCTCGTCGGTTTTTTTTAGCACCGCCCTGTTCTTTTTCTCCTTTCGTCTGGGAGTTAACTCCGGGCGTTCTTGAACCCTGAGATCATTATGTGGTTGATGTTTTCCCTGATCTGCCACGGTTCGCTTTTTTTTTCCGGCCCCCCCTGTACTTTTTCTTTTTTCCCTGAACCCATTTTTTCCTAGTCGTTTACAGACACGTCTTTTCGGACGATCCCGACCTCTCTGTTTTGGCATAGGTTTCTACCCTCAGGCACGTACGCGTCAGCTTGGTTCACACTCGGTTTCCCCGGCCTGTACCTTTTTTTTTTTGTGTCGTCGTACGCAAGACGATCATCGACTCCCCAAATGAGTGCTCTTCTCTCAGTCATCCCTGGTCCTCATGCTCACCGGCTGTCTTTCCCCCTCCCCTCTCTCTGATATGATGCGTCTGCCTGAGAAGAGGCCCCGCAGATTGTTCAGTTTCCCCCTGTCGCTTTGCCATCCTTCCGGCGTTTGTTGACTTTGTCTTTGCGGATACCCCCCTTCTTTACATTCTCCCTCCACATTCATCCCCCGGCGCACGAGCAACGCCCCTACCGATCGACCGCTACCCCCGCCGTTTTTTCCCCCCCCCCCCCCCCCCACCACCCAACACACACCCCCACCCCTCCCCCCCCCCACCAGGCACCCCCCCCCTACCCCCCCCCCAACCCACACAAACCCCCCTCCCCCCCCCCCCCCCACCCCCCCATTTGCCCGCTCACTTACACTTCTTGTCTGGGAAGCATACCTTTTTTTGTCTTTTCTATCTTTTTTTCTTTATGAGCCCTGAAAGTCCTGTTGATCGATAGCTGTTTTTTTTTCCCCCCCCCCTATCGCCGTATCCGGCGACAGATTTTTTTCTCGACCCGTGCTCTTTTAATCTTTTTTTCTGGGCCCTTCGGACTGAGTCGAGTCGTCTTTCTCCCTCTTACGCCTTATGGTCTGATACGTTTCTCCAGTCCCTCCCAGTCAGCGTCACGCCCTACTTAGTTTTCTGAATGTTATGTATCCTTTCCCTTCTGAATCTTCCTTGCACATTGGTGTAGGTTTTTTTTTTTTAGTTCTCGATTTATACCCTATCTCATCTCCCCCCCCCACCTAGTATGTCTTTTTTGATTTTTTAAATTATGCATTCGTGTCCCCCCCCTTGAGTTTTTGCCCACCCTAGTTCTTCCTAGTTTCAACCCCGCCAACTTGAACCTCGCCCGGATCAGAAATCCGGTACAGTATTTTGTCGACCCAGCCACAACAATCGTCTCTTCCGTGTAACCTAACTTGAGTAGAATCTTCTATCGGAGGAGCTGTTGAGGTCCCTTTACGTTTCCCCCGGTCACGCGATGAAGATTTTCGTTGTCGCTGAGTAGCGATTTCTTCCACAACCCGAACCACCTTCGTCTCGAATCGTCCGCGATATCTGTTTTTGCTATCAATCTCAACGCTGCCTATTCTTTACGATGCAGCACCATATGTTCTTAGACGAGAGAGACCCTCCCCCCCAGGCCCGCCAGTCTAGCGAGCTTCGACCTGAATATTTTTAACGTCTCCCGTTCACACTTACCCAGCAGGGTCTACACATTTGAAGGTAGGTTCCCCCTTCTTTCTCCCCCGTATCCTTTCTCCAGACCAGGTCCTGTATGATCCGAAACCTTTCGTGACTAAGTCTGGACTCCCAACCCCCCCACTGGATCTTTCTTGACCTCCTGATTTTGTGTCGGTAGCCTTTTTTTTCATCCGACCGACTGGGCTGCATGCTGACTTTTTTCTTTTTTTTAGTTTCGCCGCATCTTCTCCCTCTTTTTTCCCTAAATAGGTCATATGAAGGCACGGCCACGGTCTTCCTCGTCAGTGTAATCACAGTCGCGTGGATCCACGTCCCTAGACGCCCTTTTTTCTCCAGGTTTGTTTTGGCTTTCTATCCCGTCCTCCCCCTCAGGACTATCGTGCTCTGGCCCGCCCTTCCTGACACGGTTCTCGCCTGCCCTCACTCTTACGATTGATGGCCGTCTGCTAACGACCTCCGATTTTTGAGGCCCTTTCCCATTCGAAGGCTGTTGCCTTACCGGATCAGCCTACAGACACTTGTTTTTCCCTCCGTTCAGATTTGAGGTCATGTAACTCTTCCTTTTTTCAGGTTTCCAGTCAATCGGTTCCTGAATTGTTTCTCTAACTCTGGCCGTGCCTTATCTCTGACGCAGCTGGCAGATCGACCACTCTCGTCAAGGTCCTGTTTCTTGCAACGACTCTGCGCTCCCTCCTAGTAGCCCCCTGGCGGTTGAAGCGATGAGCTACGTATTTCTAGAATCCTCTATGTTTCCGACTTCCAAGAGGAGTATGGTTTTGTGCAAGAGCATGTTTCATATCGACCCGAACACCTCTTCTCTGTGAAGTCTCTTTGGCTGGCATCTTCCCCTTGCTATAGCAGTTGCTTTTTTGCTTTTAGCCCTCCCCTCCCTCTCCTCTCCTCTGCTTTTCATGCCTACTTTCCGTTTCCGAGGTATATGATGTACAGCCGATCCACCCTTTTCCTTTTTCGTCCTTTCCCTGTAGTTTTCTCCCTCCCTTATAGGGGACGGATGATCTGGCATCTTTTGTCGCGCTTGTCTTGTCCCCTGTAGACCCCTCCCCTTGAGTCTCGCAGAGTTGTTGGCCCGCGGTTGGGCTCTACCTCCTCCCGCCCCCCCCCCCCTTGCTTGCGCTTCAACTTGGTTCCCTCGAGCCCTGATCTGCTCGTTTTTTTGTCCTTTTCCTTCATCTTGTATCACGTAGCGGCGCAGACTTTCTTTGTAGTTTTTCCTGTCCCGTCGCCCTTAGAATTTTCCATTCCCCTCTACGGATAGTTCATAGAACTCTCGTCGTCCGTTCTGCAAGAGTTGAAGTGTTTTAGATCCTCACGTACTCGAGAAAAGTCCCGTCTCTCTTCTTTGCTGGATTTGGCTTTTGACGAAGGCGAGCCCTGAATTGCCATCGTTTTCCTTTCCTTCGTTTTTATTATTTTTGTCATCCTACATCAGCATGTTTCGGATCGATGTTGCTTTCGGATTCGCTTTCTGTCAACGCCCCTGCACGGATGCTCGCCATAGAGCTCGGCCACACCATGACAATCTACCGCCCCTTACTCCCTCCCTATGCCATCGTTCCCTGCAGTCGTTTTTGCCACTCCTTTTGTCTTATACAGTGGTGGAAGTAGCCCGCAGGCGCCCTCTGTACCTTCTTCCTTTCCTCCCCTCAACGAGAACCCCTCCGTCAGTCTAGCGATGACATAGACCCCTCTCGTCTCTCTTTCTTTCTTTAGACGCCTTTTTGCAACTTCCACTCCCCTTCCCGTAATGAGCTTCATGTTTGACTATTCTCTACTATTGCGCCGCAGAGCCTTAATTAGTGGTCTGTTAATGCCCTGTCTGATTCCTCCTTCCTTTATTCTGGAGGTACTTGTTTTTTTTTGGAATGCACTTCTCTTCGGCCGTTGAGTTTCCGGGTGTAGTAGCTTTTTGAGCTTCCCTTTCCCTTGGTTTGTGTTTTTTTCTGTGAGGTGCCCAGCCGTGCCTAGCTTTGCGATAAAGCTTCCTCGTCGCTTCCTCTCCCGTCATGCCCTTTTGTCCCAGAAAACGTGGCCTTTTTCGAGCCAATGCTGAACCTTCCCCCCTCCTTCCCCTTCACCCACTTTGCCTAGCCTCTGATGCTGGTGACTCGCATGAGTTCTACCGTGGTGAGTTCTTTCTTTGATTCCCTTTCTTTACATTTCGCTCCGCGTGGTTTTCTCATCTACGACTGAATCATACATTTTGTACCTCTCCCTGCCTTTCTCCCTCGCCGTCGTTGACGATCGAGCCCCCCAGCATCACGCTTCTCTCCTGTATTCTCAGCGTCCTAACACTGAAGGGTCTGTCCCTTATGAGGGTATCCGATGCCTCTTTCTCTCCCTCTTGCCCCTTTTTTGCTGTACGCAGCTTACCCGGGAGACCGCACGGCTCTTCGTCGTTTCTCCCTCCTCTTCCCTCTTTCGTGCATTTTCAGCTATACCGGCGTGTAAACCCCTTTTCCCGTTCTTACCTTCCTATTCCGCCCAGGCCTGCTGACTTGGCGTTTTTCGGTCATGTTTGAATACCGTAATCGGAGTTCGCGTTTTTTCCCTCCCTGTCCCAGTATGTAGTCTCGCACCTGACCCACGTGCACCCTCACTCCCTCAGGTTCTTCCGAGGGGGTCTACCTCGAAGTACTCTCCAGCTCCCTCCGACATCACGACTCCCGACCTTATGTGTGGCCTCCGTATCTCGGAAATTCGCCCAGAACGCCTCGCATTTTTTTCCCCCTCTTGTTGGTTCTGTAAATCCTTCTGTACAGAAGAATTACTACTCACGCCTGTAGTTTACGCACCCCTGCTCGACGTCCCGTGTTCCTTCGTCTCTCTGCAACTTTCTTCCTTCGTTGAAAGCGGTGCGACTGCTCTTTTCCCCAGAGCGAGAACCCCTTGTCCTGGAGCCTGCCGGTTTTCGGCTCTGAGGAGCATCACCTTTCCTTGTCCCTTCCCTCGAGCATTGCCTGCCCCCGCTTTTCCTCTTCATGTTTCCTTTGTCCCCGTCCGGCGAGCATTCGTTTTTCGTTCCTCTTCTTCTTGACCTCGGCCGACGAAACAGACGTCTTATCCCGTTTGTTTACCCTCGCAGTCGACGCACTTTCTCATTTCCCCACTGTTTTTTTCCCTGACGTGCCCCACGTCCCTGAGTGTCCTGTCCTTGTTTCTTACGCGACTTCTGTTTCAGTGCTTTCCTTTCGCAGACCGTTACAAACCCCGCTCTCCTCTCTTTTCCCTTTTTCTTTTGCCCTTGCTTCCTTGACTTATGTGTATCTCCTCTCCCTGTCGAGTACCGGATCGATTCGTTTGCCTGTTCCCTTCTCCCCCCCCTTTACGATCTTTCCCCCTTCTGGCAACATCCACTATCAGGACCAAAATTTTCCCCCCATGTCTGAGAGTCCTGTCCTGAAGTAAATCCCTCCACTGCCATCGCTTCCTGCGCCTTCCCCCCAGCCAGCCTCGGTGTCACTTCCTAGTGAATAATGGACTAATATGTGGTCCTGATGCTTGTAACTGTGCAACCCGTCTGCTTTCAATAACTTTTTTGTTTCTTGATTCGCCACCTCGTCTTTTTTTTCTCTTATCTCTAGGATGGCTTTTACTCGGATGGGTTGGACCTTTCCCATTTCAGCCCATACTGCCTATACCAAGGCCAGCTTGTGCTGCTATCTTCAGAGACATGAGTCACAAATTCCTAGCGCTTGATGTCTTCTTTCCTGATTGTTACCCTACTTCATAAAATTTTTTCATCTAAGAACAGTAATCAGATTTGATGGCCCTTCATAGTACTTTTGCAACACTGAGATCGACTTTCCCCTCTCCTGCTTTCAGAGTGAACTCCGTTCCTACCAGGCCCCTCCGTTGTTAGACCTATCTTTTTCCGTGGAGCTTGCGTGCAATACTACGTCTTCCTGCGTTTCCCTAATTCACAGGAGCGTTTGGATGCTAGTGTCGCACTTCTCCGCCTCCCCGAAGATAAGGATCCGCTCTTCAACTGACCCCCCGAGTCTTTTCATCCCCTCCGTCGTGTCCTCTGAGTGCCATCTGTTACAAAGCCTCTCCTACGGACATTTCTTCTTTCTTGAATGTTTTCTGAAGGATAGTTTTGTTGAGTTCGGTGATGTTTGACATTTTACCCTTCGTAACTCGCTTGCAGGTTTTCTCCGAGCCTTTCCTCGGTTTTGTCCAGTTTTGAAGGCTCGTTGATTGCCCGCATATCTGTTTGTCTTCTGTTGTTCCCCAGGCTTTAACGTCTGTTGTCGTCTTGTTCAACAGGTGTTCCTCCCGTTTGATGAGGTCGCTACGTCCCTGGCTCTCCTCGCCCCCATGTTTTTTTTTCCTCTTTCCCCGGTTCAGTCGACACGAGCCTTTGCTAGGATTCCCGGTTGTCGTCGTGCGTACCCAGAAATAGTTCCCCCTGCCCCGCGAACCCGTTGCCCTGCGGCCCCCCTACGCTTTTTTTTTTTACATGAAGCTATTTTTTTCGAGTTATCGTTGCTTTTTTTATTGCCGCCTAGTTTACAGTTTTGTCTCCCCTCTTCTTGCCCAACCCACAGTTCTTTTGTCCTCCCACCTTGTTTCCCCCCGAACCGGCCGTCTTGTTTTACCCGAGTTTAACCCCCTTCTTTCTTTCCTATTTTTGAAAACTGTCCCCCAATATGTCTGTGTTGACAATCAGGAATACCAGATAGTTTTGACCCGTTCGCCCCCTTGATTTCCGTTTGGCGGACTACTTCCATATTCTTTCTAAAGGTCCGAGTTGCGCAAACATTTTTTGCGCCTTGTCCATTTTACGTGCCCTAGGATCTTCCGACTCACAGTCCTTGTACCCCCCTAGCACAGTAGGTCCCCCCCTGTCGCCGCCCCTGCTCCCTTCCCTTGACCTGCGATCTGTCCGCTGTTTGCACTGCCATTGGATAGGCCACCTTTCCTCATCTCCCCCCTTTTCTTTTCTTTTCACGTCCTTCCCCTCCGTCACCCTCACTGCATCATTCTTACGGCCCCCCTGTTTCCCCTTTTTTCTGTAGTGGGAAGGTGTTCTCGGCTTTGCCTACAGGTGATAAGCTCCGCTCCTTTTCTGAGGCTGATTCGCGGACCTCCGCTCTATCAGTCCGCTCTTTCCCCACCCATGTTCGATGCGCGCGCTGCGGACCGGTCCCCCTCAGTGTCCTGGTTTTCTGTCCGCTTTCCAGCACCTCTCGAATTCGACTTTGCGGGGACGTCCACTCTCCTGCTTTCCCCCTTTTCAAGTCTCCGAGACGTAGTCGCATTCTCTGTGTGCCCCTCTTTCACCCATAATTTTTTTCAACGGCAACAAATACCCCTGGTCCCCCCCCTTGCCTCTACTTCAACAGTAACTCGTAAGTAGACCTGGCCTCCGTCCCCAGATTTTTCCAGTTCACCGTTAGCCATGGATCCTTCCGGACCTGAGGATTTTGGTTGCTCGCCTGCTGATCTCGATGTGCCTCACCAGTCCTGGAGGCCCCCGCGGTTTTTTTTTTTTTTTCTTTTGCGGTTAGCAACCGGCCCATCGTCTGGAGTGCTGCGAGATGGCACACGCTTTGGCCCCTCTATCTTCATCGGACCGGGAACAGCCCCCATCTAATTTCCGTTCTTGGGGCCTCGCCCCCCCTTAAGGCGGACTTCTCCGTTCCTGCGATAGCCTTCGTTTGCAGCCCGCGTCCTGCGGGTCCCTTTCTGTTACCTTTTCATTTTATGTCTTTCCCCCCGAGTCGGAGTTGTACTGTCGTGCCTGCCTTTCCCTTTCCCCTCTCTCCCTTATGTTTTCCAGCCTCTCGTGTCTTCACCCCCCCCTCTACGCCCACCCCTTTTTTGGTTGTATTCCTTTACGTTGCGCGCCTTCCCGATCTTTCCCCTCCCCTTTCGTTGTGCCGACTTTATGTCCATACGTCCCGGAGCCTCCCCCCGCTCTGTTTTTCGTCTGACCCCTTTTTCTTACACCGCTTCTTTGCCATCTTCAGATCAGGTTCGAGTGCGTAACCTTCTCCCCGTCATTCCCTTTCTCCCTCCCACCGAACCCTTTTTTTTTTTTCCGCTTCAGAACCACTGCCGGTTTGACGCCCTTTCACCTCTCCCCATTGAGAAGATTGTTTTTACGCACCCCCGTGTCGTCTTCTTCTGTATCCCTTTTGATTAGTCTATACTCGACAAGTCTGGTTTTTTCGTGGCTCGCCCTTCCCTTTTTTCTTCATTCTTTTCTTCCCTGACGCACGGTTCCTTTTTCCGTAGACTACAGGTTTGAGTAAGCTCGTTTTCTTGACATCATGTGACGTGCCTCTATACCTAGAGTGCTCTGAACATTCCTTTATGTGGCGGGAAGGTGCTCTTTTTCCCTATGTCCGTATCGTCTTCTCACTCTCTCGCCTGTTTCCTCTTGTGGCAGGCCCTCACACTTCTCCCTGACCTCTCCTTGAATAGTACCTTGTTTGTATCGTATGACTCGGTTTTTCCGGACCAGCGTAACGAGTTTCTGCTTCTAGTACTTGGTCCTGTTGTCCGGTCTTATCCGTAAAGTCGCTTTGCAGAAAAGCATATGACCCTCATGTGCAAAGTATCCCCTACAGTCCCCCCCCCCCCACCACACCACCAAACCCCAAAGCACCACGGTGCGATTCTACTTCTCCCATCCCTCCTCACTCTCCCGTTTTCTGATTGTAGATTTTGGATGTGAGACTGCCTTTTGTAGTGAGATCTTCACTGCTGTCCCCTGGACGTTGTGCAGCACTTATGACGTCGCCTTGAGAATTTTCGTGTCAAACAAATCCCTTAGTCCTACCCCTGCAGAATCACGTTTCAAGGCACAGAACTCAGGAAAACCACCCATCCCGTAAACCCCCTTCAACGCCTGCCCCGATACAGACCCCCACTACGCACCCCCCGCACCCTCCCAGGCGTCGCTCCCATCCAAATTCCCCCCTTCACTGAATCGTAAAGTGAACCACCCCATCAGAACACCTTCTCTCTTTTTTTTCCCCTCTTTTTTCTGCTTCGCAGAAGGTACCAGGCCTCTAGCCCTCTCTCGTCGTCTTCCCTCCACTCTTGTGCAGCGGCTCACGAACCAACCACTTTTGTTTTTTCCCTTCCCCGTAGTTCCTTTCCCCCTTTTACTGGACCCCGATAATCTTTTCCCTACGTCCACATTCGTTTCACTCGCTTCCCCCTCTCTTGATTCCAATGGTTCTAGGTCTCTGCCGACCCCTTCCCTTTCCCCGGTCTTTTTTGCGCGTTGGGATATTGGGGATGATCACCTTCCTGCGGTGTGCGGTACAGTCTCTCTAGAGTAACTTGTCATACGACCGTCGTGCTCTTTCTCTGTTACCCACCCCCGCCTGAAGTCAGGTCCTCTTGATTTGCCTGCCTAGCTTAGTGCGTCCCTTCCCTACTACTTCCTTGGCGCACACGGACCAACTACTTTCGATCACGTCGTCGCCTCCCCCTTCCTTTTCTTTTTTTTCCCCCCCCGCCTTAGGAGCCGTTGCCCGGTCCGACCCTTCATGCCCCCTTTTTTAAGCTCTCGTTTCGCTCTCTAATTTAGTTTATCTTCTCTTGCCGCGTACTCGTCTCTGCCTCGTGAATGCAAGTTCCTTCTTCGCGCTCTGATAGTCAGCTTGTCCACGATAATTTCCCGGCCAAGCCCACTATATGGACGTTAAACGTTCCTTCGTCCTTGTCTACTTTTTCCTCTTGCTGCGTCCCCGAACGGGCTGCGAGAGCACCACCTCTCCGCGCTGACCTTCTTCATGCGTTGTCATGACTACTTTTTTCTCTCCACTTCTCGGGTGTCGTTCCTCATTCCTTTTTTCTGCGCCGTTCCAGTTATGATATTACTGCACTTTGCCTTGCGTTTATAGGTTTGTCCTGTCAGTGTGGAAGCTTCTACCCCCTTTTTAAGCCCTCCTTTGTCCCTCTGTCCCTCACGCATCTGACCCATCTCTTCGAGTACTTCCGTTTATTCCTCACGGTCACTCGTCACTCCATGACGTTTTTTTCTTTTTTTTGTTCGCCACGAATGTTTGGCCCCCCTCCTTGCGTCCCTCCCTCTCGCATTTTCCCCAAGTGTCAGGCATCCGGATGCTCACCTCGATTTGGATTATTCACTTTTTCGTTCTCCGCAAAAGTTCAAGAGGACTTATTTTTTTTTTTGTTTCTACACGTTCTCGAGACCCCCGTCTTTTCCTGGTTGTCTCTTAGGGAGCAGTGTAGCCGCTATTATTGCGTACCTCTGCTCTCCCTTCTCCTACTATGCTCCCGTGATGTGCTGAGTTCCGGGATCACTCCATTCTATGATTTCTTGCAAGCATCCCCCCTGCCTAAGCATTCCCTCCGGTGTCCGGCGTCGCCCGAAGTCATGATCTGATAGTCTTGCCTTTTCCTTCTTGTCCACTTCCTTCGTCCAGGGCTCGAAATCACTCTTGTCCCCCGCTCTTCGTCCAGACCTCCCCAGGTTTCCCTTTTTTTTTTCCCGTTTCACTACTAGTAGGATTTTGCTTTTCTAGACTTTCAAATACTGTACCGGGCACACCTTGACCCTCTCACTTTGTCTTTTCGCAAGCCCTTCCCCCTGCTCAACTGCCCCAGATGTTTTTACCCAACTTTAATCGCTCTCTCATTTTCTTCTTTATTCCAATCTCTTTTTCTTTCTAATCATATAGCTTTTAGACGCGGGTGTTTCAGTTTTTTTCCCTCGCACAGTGGTGTGCAGACCTATGAACAACCCACCCCTTTATCCCCCTCAACGCCCCCTCCCCCCCCCGACCCCACCGCCCCCCCCCCCCCCCCCCCCCCCACCCCCCCCCCCCATGTGTACTGAGATAGCGTTGCTACTACGACTTTTTCCCCTCTTCCAGTGGACGCCACCCCGGAACCTTGCCTGGTTATCTGCCGAGGACAGCGCTGAGTTAGCTTTTTCCTTCTCCCCCCTATCTCCCCCTCCCCCCAGATTTCTTCGGGTGTAACTCTCATTACATTTCGTTTTCTTTTTCTATTTTTTAGCCTTTGCTGAAGCCTAAGTCTGGAAGGTCAACATTCTCTTAATTCCAAACAAGGATGTTTCGCGTCCCGACTCTTTTTCTTTACTAGCGTCCGCTTCCCAGCATCTTATTCTAATGAGTCTTTT
>Ga0179593_1531076_pt1 | contig 20773 bp, 44 predicted proteins | sample CZODoug2_1_08_16_FD_185931 | JGI IMG/M metagenome (GOLD analysis project Ga0179593, IMG submission 185931) | Vadose zone soil fungal communities from Angelo Coast Range Reserve, California, USA - CZODoug2_1_08_16fungal (PacBio error correction) | ecosystem: Environmental > Terrestrial > Soil >... | reverse complement strand
TTTCCTTGTCATCTTTCTCATGGGACTTTCCCCTTTTTCTAGACCCCCTGTTGATTTGTCCAACTCAGGTTAGTTTTATTTATATTGTGGCTATTTTCTTCTATAAGAGTTATATTTTTTTGGGCCTTTTCGTAGGGGAATTGGTGGTTAGAAAGGTAACCTTTTTTCTAGAAATTTTAGGAGCCAGTTTCCCCACTATCCTGTATTTTTTTCTTTAGCAATTTTTTCCTCTCGCGAGTATCTTCCCTACAAGCGAACTGCGCTTTTCGTTGGCACTATGACCTTTTTTTTTTGTCCCTCCCAGCGTCCTCGAGAATCCCCCCCCCCCAAGCCTCCCCTGTTCCCTTTTTGGCGAAAACTTTCTCCCCTGTGAATCGTGGTCCACATAGCCTTGTTTCTGGTGATCCCCTCTTTCTCTCCTTTTACTTCAGAGTCGCTTCGTACCAGAACCTTTTTTACGTCTCTTTCATCCCCCCTTGCAGGTCCCCCCAGCTATTTCTCGAAGTTTTCTATCCGCATTTTTCCTTAAGAGAGTGTTTTCTCCCCCCCCCCCTCTCCCCCCCGTATGATTTGTGTGAAGAGTTCCCCCTTTTCTTCTGGACCCTTTCCTCGAACTTTTTGCTTGTTCCTCCCACCGTTTTCACCTCATTCGAAGAGTTTAGATTTCTTTAGCTCCTTCGACAACATTAGCTGTCCTTCTGTGGAAGAGGTTTTTTTTTTTTGTTCAACTTTTTCCCACCGTCGGGAAAGTTTTGGTTGGCAAATTCTTTCCTGCAAAAGCGTTCCTTTTTTTCCCTACGTTTTAAATTCCTCAAAAGAAACGCTTTCCCTTTCGAAAACGTTCCCTACTTTCTTTCTCAGTCTTACGATCTTTCTCCCCCCCTTTTCAGAGAGATCTCACACTTGGTCAAAGGAGACAGATGCGTCCCCTCCTCCGAAAAGTTTTATCTACTCTCCCCTCTAGAGCTCTGTCTATTCCTTTCATATGACTTTTTTCCTTTTACCCCCCATTCAAAGCAGTTTTCCCATCGTCAGCTTCTTTTTCACGTGGCTTCTTTAACTATTTTTTCCCAGAAAGGGTATTGCGGGCCGTGAATAACTCTTCCCCTTGACGCAATTTCTTTCCCCCTTGGTGACTTTCCTCCAGGCTTTTTTTTTCTTTTCTTTCATAGCCCCTTTCCCTTTCTTATTTGCTGCCCTTTTTTAGTTGTTGGAGTATTTTTGGCTTTCCCTCCGTACGAGCAATCTCTCCTCGTTTCCGAACAATCTCTCCTCTTTTTTCCTCCTCCGTTTTTTTTTTTTTCTTTTTTAGGACCCCCCTTTCTATACATGCTACCTTTTTCCTCCCCAACTTTCCCTCTCCCTGCAGCTTCTCTTTTCCCCCGCACAGATAACTTTTCTCTCTTTTTTTTTAAAAAAGGTTGCTCCTTTCCGCCTCTGCACCTTCGGGCCGGGTATCTTCCCAGTGACCTTCTTCGCGTTTTCCCTTCCCAAGGCCTCCCCTCCGTTTTTTTTTTAGGTCCGCCACCTTTATAATTTTGAGAGTTGGTCTCCCCCTCCTTACGCCCATCGGAACCTCTCCAAATCCTTCACCTTCTTTTTTGCGTCTCAAGTTATAGTTTTTTTTAGCGGATCCTTTCTCCTCCATTCTTTTCCTTCTTCCTACAACTTTCCCCTTTATGCCAGGAATCCTTGGCTTTTCCCGGCCGTCCCCCCTTTTTTCCTGTCCCTCCAACAAAAAAAACCCAAAAAAAGGTTTGTTTTTTTTTCCGAGAATGTGCCCTAGAACGTTTTTTCCTTTTTTGCCACGCTTTTCCTCTTTCCGCCGTTTTTCCCTCCCCCTCCTACAAAATCTTCCTTTTTTCTTTTCATTGTAGATGAGTTTTTCCGCACCAATAGAAACCCGCTCTCCTTCCGGTTTTTTTACCATATTCCCCAGACCCTGGCCACGTCCTTCCCTTACGAGCCCCCCCGTCGTGTCCTTTTTCCCTCCCCCCACACTATAGGACCAATCGTCTCTCTCGAAACCTCTTTTCTTTCCTGTAAAAAAGAGAGGTGAGCTGCCCCCATTTTTCCATTTTCCTTTTTGCTGTCACCTTCTCTTTTCCGATGTCTCTTTTTCTTCCCCCCAGGTACCCGCATTATACCCTAACACAAAAGCGTCTTCCCACGCGTCCGGATAGACATGGCGCCATTTTTGCCCTTTTTTTTCCCGGACTTTTGAGTTTTTTCAAAACTTTTTCCGCAAACCACCCCCCCACACGTTTCAATTGCCCCTCAACCAGAGAAAATGGGCCTTCTTTTAGAAACAGATTAGCTCCTCTCCCTTTGGGTGCTCCCCCGCAATTCCTTTTCCTGAATCCTTCCTAATGAGTTACTCTTTCAACTAGCCTCCCCTCTTCTTACAGGTTTCTCTCCCTTTCCCCGCCGAAAACCCCCCTTCTAAGGGACACCTCCCTTCTTTCCACCACCTCGGGTTAGAGTCCTCTCCCTTGAGCACTCCCACGGGGTCGAATCCTCACCCGGTCCTTTCTTTGCCTTGGGTCCGTCCCCCCCCAAAATGTCCGTATTTTCTTCGTCTTGTGCTTGCCCCCTCTTTCCAAATGACCTTTCCTCCCCCAAACCGAGATTCTTTTCCCCGAAAAATCTTCCCATCCCCCTCTGATCGCTGTCCTTTCTCTTCTGAGCTTCCTCCCCCCGGAAGTGACCCCCATAAAGAAGGCCCCCCCCCAATGCCCGCACCAAACGGAATACCTTTTGCGAACATCTTCTCTTTTGCTAGGGGTTTGTTTTCGTCCCCGCGGCCTTTTCCCTTACTGAACTTCTCTTTCCGAAGCTGGTCCCCCTCCTGAATACCTTTTTTTCCACCTGTTAAAGGTTATTTCCGGGTTAGCACCCCCGGACCTACCCACCTCGGGATCCCCTTTCCAATGAAGCCTTTCTTTCGGTCGTCTTTTACCTGTTACCACAACTTTTCTTTTCCATTCTCTCGCGCACCTGTGAGCATGGACTCTGGAAACTTTTCTTCCTTTTTTTCTATTCTCCCCTCCTCACACAAGCCACCGGTACTTACAATTATCATTCTTCGGTACCCCCAGTGTCTTTTTTTCCTCAATTTTAGCCTCTCCTTTTTTTCCAAAGCTTCCCTGGCCCCCCCCCAAATTTCATTCACCGTACTTCCCCACTCCTCCCCAAATAGAAGTTTTTCCCTTCAAAGCAACCCCAAGCCGTACTCAAAACCCCCTCTTTTTTAAGTCTACCTCATCCCTTGTGCTCAAGATTTTTTTTTTTTGAGATTCTTCAAACGCCCCCTCCCCTTTGTTTTATTCCCTACCAGGTAGCCTACCCTTTCCCTTCTATTTCATTTTGCCTTCCCCTCCTTGTCAGACCCGGCAGATTTTCGGTTTCCGTATCCTTTCTCCCCAGTTTGGTAAGCTGGCAAGTTCCTCGAAACACTAGTCTCCCCTAATCTATCTCTTTTTTTGTCTCTCTTTCCTCCCTCCTCATAGTATTTTTCTTATCCCCCGTCCGCCTTGCAGCGTCCCCCGAACCCATCACTCTTTTCGAGACCCCACCGGCTTCAGGATACCTCTTTCTTCCCCTTTCCGGTTTGACCAAACCCACTTTTTGTCACGCTTTCCGCGTTATTTTAATCGTGAATTGATCCCACCCCCCACCATACTCCAAGCAATCTTCAGAGCTCCTTGCCGCGGACTTTTTTTCATTTTTTTTTTTTTCTCCTACAGCTCCCCCCCTTTTTATTTGAAGCGAGTTCCTTTCCGTTTTGGAAGGACTCTACTTTTCATTTTCTGTCCTCCCTTTTATGGGTTTTTTCTTTTGACCAGGAGTTCCTTCGGGTAAGAATTTCCTTTTCAATAATACTTTCCTCCTTGAGATATGCTGGGTTAATTTTTAGACACAATAAGCCCTACTGTTAAAGAGCTTCCCCCCCCTTCCAAGCCCCCCCTCTTGAAATAGTTGCTCGTGTATGATTGGAAGACCTTTATTTCTTTTTTGGGACCTAACCCTCCTGATTTATTTCTTCTTCCTTTTATTAGTCCTTTTTTGGCTCTTTTTCCTTTTTATTTGGATCAATAACTCTTCCAGTCAACCACCCCCCCCTCCTTTGTTTCAAGCCTATTCTTCCAATAGTAGCCCCCCCGGCAAGTGGATCCCCCCCCTACCTGCAGCTCCCTATTCTCTTGTAGACCTGTGTAAAGACCCAAACTTATTTAGGTCTCCCATCCCCAAAATCTTCAGGATGGGTAGCACCACAGTCGTATGCCGTTTTGTAGTTTCCCTCCTTCTTTTTATTTGAGTTTCCGAAGAGAAAGCTTTACAATTGAGTCCCACGTAGATTTTTCTTTTTTTCTCCCTCTAATGCCCCTTTTTCCCCCCAAGGGACATTAGCATTTGAAATTCCCTACAATTTTTTCCCAGGATTGTTTTCCCCTGTCAAAAACGCCTTGTTCCGTTCGGGTCCTGGTGATCTTTCCCGTTACTTTAACCCCCCATTCTTGCCTCGTCTCTTGCATTTTAATCCTTTGATTTCCCTTTCCCTTCAATTCTTTTTGTTTCTGTTTGGTTTTTTTTTGTGGAATATATCCGTTAATTCCACCATAGATTAAGTACGATCTTGTAGTTAGACGTTAGTCAACATCTCCCCGCCAAAGAATTTTTTCTTTTCGGCTGGACTTTCTTTTTTTCCCTCCCACCAATTGATACGCGAGATCTTTCGACATAAGACTCTTTTCTCTTTTCGGGTACACTATTGAACCTTTTTTGTTTTTCTTTTACCCCTCTATTCGGCAGTTCACGTCCCTCCTGAAAAGCACTTCCCCCTTCCCCTTTTAAAATTTCCTCCCCCCCCTCTTTTCTATCGGTGTCCCGTTTGACCCCAAAGATTTTTGTTCTCCGAGAGGTCCTCTCCGGGTCTACTAGGTCCTGATCCCCCTTCATGTGTGATCGTCAAGGATCGTTCCCCTTTTTCACCCCCTCAGGTTGCTGCCACCGTCTTTTTTGCTACCACTTTCCTCCGACCCCCTTCCCCTTTTTCGAGGGTGTTCCATCCCCGAGACCAATTTTTTTTTCCCCGGATTCTTTTTCCTTCCGATCTTGAAATCTTGTGGTCCCATTTTTGCCATTCCGAAATCCGAAGCTGTTGGGTGCGACTTCTTTGACAAATTTTTCCCTTTTGATCCTTTCGACAAAGTTCTCCTCTCCAAACCCCTTTTGTAGGCGAACCTCTTTTCCCCCCCTCAGGAAAGGGCCTTTTCTTCCGCTTTTTTGTCAGCGGAAAAGCCCTCCAGGTTCTTCTTCTGAAACTCCCCCCCCCCTCGGACCTTTTTTCTCCCATGATTTCCCTTTTTTCTAACGTCCTCAGATTTTCTTTCCTTTTTTCACCATGCGTTTTCTTTTTATGAGAGACTCTTTTTTTTTTCCCCAATTCTGGTTTCCCCCCGTTTCCCCCTTTTCCCGTTATAAGCCTCCCAGCCTACTCTCGAAGGCCGCTCTTTACGTGCAAAGGGATTTCTTCCTACGATGGTGTAATGGCCTCTCAAAACCCCCTTTTTTTTTTTTTTCTTAAGCTGTAACTTTTCCTTCTACCTTTTTTCCCCTTTGCTGGAGTCGAGGTCCCCTTCTGATTAACCCCTTTTTTCCCTTTTTGCTCGGGTCCCTTTTAAATTTCTTGCCAGCCCTGTTTCTAAACATCACTTCCCCCCCTGGGGGCTCCTGTGCTGGCTCTCCCCACATTGAGACTCTCTTCAGTGCTTAAATTTTTTTTTTTGAAGGATCCTCGTTTCCGTTCCTTTTCTGTTGTTTTCTGAAAAGCTCTCTCTTTCCTTAAGTCAGAGTACAATGCCTTCCCCACCTCAAGGGATCCCTCCTTTTTTTTTCCAGCTTCTTCAAAATGTTCTATGAAAATTCCAATTCTCTTCCCCCGGTTCCTTTTTCCCCTATTGAGTTTCACGACAGCCCCCTTTTTTAAGTCATTCTTCCTAACCTTCGCTTGAATCCCTTTCTAATCAATTACGAAGCTGAAGTCTCCACGCCGATGTTACATCCCCAGTTCCTTCCCCCCCTTTTCTTTCAACTTTTTCTCTGCGGGTCGAGCCTTCTCCTTTGAGAATTCTTTCTTCCCCACTTTAATTTCTCTCGTCTCACCATGGTTCTCTCCTCCTTTGATCCAAGTTGCGAACATGCCTACCAGTTCCGTCATGCCGTTTCCCCTCAGGCTCCTCTTTTTGCGGTTTCCTTCTAACGATTCCTTTTTTGAACCGTTTGCGCGGTACAAGCCCTTCCTTGCCTGATGACGATTGTTTCCACCCCTCCTGTGTACTCAAATACAAATCCCCCCCTTTTTTCTTTTTCCTATACATTTTTTTCCCCCTCCTTGCACCCCCAAAAGAGACCGCTTGCGCATGCGTGTTTCAAGATACCCGCGCTCCTCCAGCAAAACCGTCCCTTTTCTTTTTACCTTACTGGCATTTTTCAAGAGAGACCTCTTTCCCTCTTAAAACCTTTTTCCTACAAAACAAGTCCTTTTATCTATCTTCCCCCTGATAGTAATTTTTCACAATCAGAGGTTTCCCCCCCCCCCATAACTCAATTGGTGTCTCCCTCCGCTGATACCTTTCCCCATGTCCCCTGATCCTCTTCCTCCCCTTTGCTCTTCATATCTTCCCCCAGACAACCCCCTTGGGCCCTAGTTTTTCCCCTAGAACCGCCGCTAGTCCTTCCGGACCTCCTTTCCTCGAAGTACCATTTGCTTGACCCCGGATGTTCTCGATACAAGTGAATCTTTGCAAACATCTCCCTTTTTATGCTTTTTCCTCCCCGATGTTCCAGGTGGGTCTCCTCAGACACAGTCCGCATAGATTTTTTTTTTCTTGACTCTATTTTACTTTTCTGACCGACCTTCCCGGTGACTCCTTTCCCCCCCAATAGACTCCCCCCCCCCCCCCCCTTTCCTGGGAACCTCCCCCCTCTTCAATAAAGGGTCTCTAACCTTTGCCACTTGAGAACTAAGTCCTCCTCTCCCCGTCGATGGGAGTTATCCGTAAAATGTACCTCATACCCCCTCTCTCCCATTTTTCGGAGTACCTTTTTGCGAGTCCGTGTGCTTTCCCTCTCTCCCCCTCCAGTTTTTCCCCACCCCCGAGGTCTCATCTCCTTACGGCCAAATCCCCCCTCCGACGATGGAACAACTGCCGAAAACGGGCAGTAAGCTTTTTAGTCCCCTTCTTCTCAAAGTTCCCCCTGCCTTGTGACGGCCCCCCCCCCCCAAAGTCTCTTCCTTTTTTTTCCCAACTTCTTGGTTTTCCTTACCCTAAATATTTTTGCAGGGAGGTCCCAGTTAGTTTCCTTGGAGTATTTTTTGTTTAGCTACTCTTTTCCCCTGAATAAAGCCCCCTTTCCTTTTTCACTTGGCTCTCCCCTCCTTTTCTCAAACCCCCCCGTTTACCTCTATATACGTTTCCTCGGGAGCACAGCTGAATACCCAAACTGACGCATTGCAGGTCTTAGTGTCCCCACGATTTCCATTCCTTCCGATTTTCCCGAAGTGATTTTTCCCCTTCGGCATTCTTCATTTACGAACCGTCCCCCCTCGCCTTTGAGAAATTCCTTTCTCCCTTACAGTGCGGGGCCTCCACCTTCACCTCTCAAGGACACCCCCAGCTCTTTTTCCTGTCCAACGATCTCCCCCCCAACAAACTTTTTTTTATTATCAACTCCCCCCCCCTTTCCTCAAAACCAGGCTTGGGTTAAGATCCGAAATACGATCTTCTCTCTTTGCTACTGAGTCTGGTTTTTCCTAGTAAAGCCTTAAAAGTTCTCCCTTAACGGTATTTCCTCCCTTCCCCTTTTTCTTCATTTTTTCCTCCCTAAGAAAGTCACTTTTTTTCCCCAGGCGTTCGTTTTCTTCTTTAGTAGTCCTTTTTTCCGCTGCCAGGTAGTCTCCCTTCGGGCGTCTGTTCCTCTTTCCTTTTTTTACTCTCGTTGTGTCTCTATCTCTGTGTTCAGACTCAAGAGTTTTTTTCCGAGGTCACGTAAGCCTCCCTTCCCCTCCTCAACTTCTCCTTCCCCCTCTTTCCATTAGGTGCATTCTCAATTTCCTAGAAAGTTCCTTTTCCTTATTCCGGTAAGTTTTCCTCCAAACCCACCCTTTCCTTTTTTCTCGGGGATCCCATCGTCCCCTCAAAAAGGTCCTCATCCTTTCTTTTTCTTCTTTGTCTCTTCCCCCCTTTTTTTTTTGGGATTACGGTTTTTTTATTTTTTTTCCCTGAGAACCCTTTCTTTTTTTTTTATTGCACGAGGACGGTTTTTCCTTTAAGCTCGGTGCCCTTTTAACGTTCGGGATTCTTTGGATTCCTTTCCCTGGATTGTTTCCTCCCCCTTTACCTTTTTTCCTAAGTGCTCCTGAGGCATTGGTAGGTTGGTTTTTGAGCAATATCTCACTTGAATATGTTTCCCCTTTTCTGAACCCTTGCAATAGTTCTTTTCCCTCCCCCAGTTTTGAGTTTTTTCTCCCCTCCGATGAAAATCTCAAGGCGTCGTATTTTTTTTTCTTCCTCTTGCATAAGAGTTTGGTAAGATATCATGTGATTCCCCACGTCAAGGGGTCCCCCAGGGTTGACCTTTTTCTTTCTTCCTTCAATTCTTCTCCCCCGGGAACCTAGGATGGCACTCAGGAACCCTTTTCCCCTCCTTTCAAATGTTCTTCTCTGGCCAACACCCCCCCTCGTCCTTTGAAGACCCCCATGTCTCCGGATGTGTTCGCACCAACCGCTTATATTTTTATTGAACTTCTTTTCATTTTTCTTTTCCTACTAGAACCCCCCTTCCCCAGCGAGCTTTTTGAGGGGCTTGTTTCATAGTCTTTTTCCTTTTGAGTAGTCGTGCATCTACCTTTTTTTTCTTCGTTGCGGTGGACATCCACACTGTACCTTTTTTGCCCAAATAAGGAACCTATGTTTTTTGACTTCCCCTTTGTTAAGTGATCGCTTTCCCTTCACCCCTTTCCTTTTCCTTTTTTTTATTTTTTGTCTCATGAGGCCTTCCGTTTCACACAAACGGTCGTGAACTCTGTTTCTTTTCCATTCTTCTTTTTGGCGGTGCATTGTATAATCACACTTTCCCGGTACGGTTTTTTCCCTCCCTTCTTAGTCTCCCCCCTTCTCCCCCCCTTCCCCCCCGAGAACCCCCCGGTCTTTGATTTTTTATTGCCCTCAAACACCTGACTTCTTTATCGAGATTTCCTCACTCGCTTCCTTGGTTTTTTCACCATGAAACGGTTTTTTTTTTTTTCTCCCTTGTTTTTTTATAAATGCTCGCTTTCAAGTTTTCCCCCGCCTAGAACTCCCCCCCTTTGTAGACCATCTTTTCCTCCTTTGGCCATACTGAGAGGTGGTTCATTTCCTTCATCAGTAGCTTCCTTTCCGCGACCGCGTATTTTTTTTCCTCAGGACTTGACTTTTCCGTCTTCAGTTGTGCCTCCCTTTCAACCAGACGTTCTCTTGATTTCTCCTGCTTGTCCTTTTTGTCGACATCCTCTCCCCCCCCTCTATTGGAAGTCCTCTTGCCCCGGATCGGAAGCTTTTTTCCACTTCAGCCTCTAAAGGTTCATTCCCCCAATGAGAGGTGTTTTTTTCTCGGAGCATCCTTTTCAAAGCATTCCTCTTTTCTTTCTTAAGCGCCCCCCCCCCTTTAGTGCAAGCGAACCTACTCTTTGTAGGTCAATGTTGTCCCTCTTTTTTGCATTGGTTTTTCCACTCATTTTCCCTCCCGCCGTTCTTCCCCGTTCTACAAATCCCCTCTCTTTTTTATAGAAAGAAAAACCCTCCCCCCCCCTCCCTGGCCCCCACTTTTTGTTGTTCATTTTTAGTCAGATGCGTTTCCTTTCTCCTCGCCCTCCTTAGAAAACTTGAATTACCTCTCTTTCTCCAACAGTTTTTCCTTTCTCGCCCCTCCTACGATCTCCCAGTGCTCTCTTCTCTGCCCGATGGCCCTTCTTCGAACCCCCCCCATTTTAAGTGTTTCGAACCTTTTTTTACTTGAGATTGGGAACTTTTTTTTCTTCTCTAACGTTGCGCCCCCTCCCTGGATGATGCGTTCGGGACCCCCTTTCAGCCTTAGAAAACCTTTTTTTTTTTCTCCCAATCATCCCCTTGTTGATCTTTATAGAAACCCTCCTCTGAGATGCTTCCTTCCCCTGTTGCGGTTGGGTCTATTTCCTTCTCGACTTTCTTCTCGTTACGAACCTGTGGTCTTTTTTTCGGAAACGTTCTTTTCCTTTGATTACCTCTCCCCAAGGCACTTTCCTCCCGCCCTGAAGCTTCACTTTTTTGACCCCCAGAACATTTTATCCCCCCTTCGATCCCCTGGGTCGTCAACCTTTTCAGCAAATTTGGTCGTTACTCCTCCCCTTTTTTTCCGCGTCCCTCCCCCCCCCTTGTTTGAATTTCCAAATGACGTCATCCTTCCTCTTGGAACGTTTTTTGCCTCTGCTTTTATGAATTTGCTCTTTTCGGCCAAGAAATTCAGGATAGGGCAGCCCTTAAACTTTGAAGCTTCTTTTTTCGTAGCGTCTTTTTCTTTTCCTTCCCTCGATAATAAAATGGTCCCTTTTCTTTCCCAAGGACGTCCTGCTGATTCCGGAGAAACCGGTTCCTGTTAACCCCCTTTGCATCTTTTTTTGATTCCCCTTTTTTTTGTGAGACTTCCCCTTCTTTCAAGAAATTTTCCTCTTAGTTTTCCCCTCCGAGCACATTTTTTTTGACTTAACCTTTCTCCTACCCCCTTCGTCCCTGTTTCGATTGTGCGGCGTTTTCTGCACAAAGCTTTTTATTTCGCTGTGATCCCCCCAACACTTCTCATTCATTTTCCCTTTTCTTCGTAGCAATGCCCTTCACAAATAATTCTTCTTTTTCTCGGCGTTAGACACACCATCTCGTAGTTGAACTCTTCTCCGCTAGCCCCTTCGGTGTCTCCAAAGGTTTTTTCCCTTTTCAAGAGCCCCCCCCCTTTTCTCAACCTTCTTTCTTTTCTGCGGTGACCTTTCTTAGCCTTGATGAATGCACCAGGTAGTCCCTCTCTGATCAAGGCCCCCCCCCTTTTTACGTACAGTTTTTCCATTTTCCGCCGTGCTTTTTTTTCGGAACTTCCCCTTTTTTCGCGACTATTTTCTTTGAAAAATATGGTAGATCCAAACCCCCCCCCCCGGTTCAAGCCTTTCCATGGGCGTCTTCTCCCCAGGATCTTCTCCCTCTTGTTGACGCATGCCCTCATCACTCAGCCGAATTCATGTGTTTTTCTTTGCCTTATACACTCTCACTTCCCCAGATCGTTTCCCCCTGAACCTATAGCCTTCCACGCCCTCCTTTCCCCCACATTCCCCAGGGTAGAGCTTTTTTCGAAATTCCCATCCCCGATGACCCTCTTTTGGTGATCTTCCCATGCCTCCAAAGAAACTTTTTTTGGTTTTTCCGGCTCTTGGGTTTTTTTTCGTCTTTGATTCTCCTCAAATGTTTTTTTTTCCCCCCAACGAGGTATGTCCCCTTTTCCGCCCAAACGCACCCCTCGAAGTAACCCTTCCTTCCGAAGAGCGTATGTCTATTTTCTCCCACCACCCTCTTCCCCCAGACACTTCCCTCCCCGAACAAGGCTTCCGACTGTGGTGCGAAACCCTCTGAGACCTTGGTTCCTTTTCCTTTGTTATTTTGGGTTTTGTATACCCCTTGAGTCCTCCCCGCGAAGTCCTTTTTCCATGAATAAAGCGTACACCCGTTTAAGGTGGGTACTTTTCGACATTTCGTTAGCCTATTCTTTTGCACCCCTGACGCTTTTTGTCGTTCGTAAGAGCCCCTTTTTCCCATCAGACTGTTCCAGATCATCGAGTTCACGTTTTTTTTTTCTGTGATGCGTATAAAACCCCCCTCTCCGGGCCCCCCCCCCCCTTTAGCGCCTTTCTTTTCAAAATCCCCATTTTTTTCCTCCCTTTCGATCAACTCTAGACAAATTCCAATTGACATTTCAAACTTAACCGTTTTGGAATCCCCTTCCCCCCCAAACAACTTTTTATTATCCCCCCCCGCCGTAATAACACCCCCTCTCCTTCCCTTGTAAGAGACCCCCCTCCCTAAAGTATAGCCTTTCCCTCGGTGGTCCGATTTTTGGTTATTACCCCTTCGATTAAACCTTTCCCCTTCTTGGTTTTAGTCCTCCCCCCTACAGGCATTCCTTTTTCTTTTTCCGAAAGTGCTTCCAGTTCTCCTTTCAGTTTTCAGAATTAGAACGTAAGGGTCCCAGTTGGTCTCCCCATGCGTAAGTACCGTCCCCCTTTAACGGAATTTTTGTTGTTGTTCTTTCTTTTTTCCCAGAAGTTTTACCGACCTCTTTTTTTGCGAGCCCCGCAGGGCCTCCGGAAACAACAGGCTCCTTTTCCTTCCAAGGTACCCTCCCGGCGCTTTGTCCTTTCCTTCCAAAATCTTTCCCGAGCCTTCCCTTCCCCGGGAATTTCCCCAACCCACTTTTAAGACATTTCCTCGTCATAGATTGATTTCTTAACCTCCTTTCCTTCCTTTGATTGACTGCTTTCCCTGTTTTTGCCCTTCCTGCGTTGAGAATGACCTTCCTCCCAATGTCTACTTTTTGTTTTTTTTTTCCTCTGTGACTCTCGTTGGGAATGCGAGCCGGCTTTTTTTCGTAGGGTGTTTTTTTTTTTTTTCGCCTGTCATTTCGACGACATCCTCTCCCCTTCAGAATGGCCGGAGCTCGGCTGGGTGTTCGTCTCCTTCCTCCGATTCATACCCTCCTTTTTTGAACAAATTCCTTCTCTCTTGTTCCTCCCTTGTTGTTGTTCCTCCGTTACCCCTACTGCAAGTGCGTCAGTGTTGTACTGCCCCGCGTGCCCATTTCCCTTCCTTTTTTCCCTCAACCTTCCCTCTCCCCCCCCAGTTTACCCACTTAAGGTTCCTCTTTTTCTTCTGAATTTCCATCTTCTCTAAAGACAAGTTCCCCCCTCTTGTATTTTTTCACCAATCTACCAATTTTTTTTTTCCACCAAAGTCCTTCCTTTTTTTAGGGCTTTCCCTTTTTTGTCGTTTATGAAGGTTGTCGGCCTTATCCTCATTCACACCCCCCTTCCATTATTTGTGGTTCTCCCTTTTTTTAGTTCGCGAATTCCCCCCTTTTTAGTCCACATGTCATTTGTGCGCTTTCCCCACTTCCCCCGAAACCGGCCCTTTTACGACCTCTTTTCCGTTCTTTTGCCCCCTTTGGATTTTCACCCATCGTAATTGTCCTCTTGATTTGATGTGCCTTCCCGGGAGTCCCCTCCTTTACTTTTTTTTCTGTTCATGGGGTCTCTCCTTTAATCCCCCCTTCATTTAATATTTTCGTGTCAGAATTCATGATTAGGTCTATAAAGGTGTCCTCCCCTCCAACCCCACCTCTCCTTTTTCTTCTTGCTTTTTGTTGTACCCCCCTTCCCCAGAATATCCTATTCTTTGCAGGTTTGCTTTCTGTGGTTTTTTTTTTTTTCCCCCCCAAGACTTTTTCCTACTTATTCGCACTTAAGTGTCATCGACCCCCTTTAAAGGCGATTTCCTCAGTTTCCTTTGATGGTTCCCCGATTAGGACCCCTTTCCTAATGAGGCTATCTTTTTCCCCCCTCAGAACCTTGCATTTGGTGACGCAGGAGTTCATCTTTTTTTTTGCAAACATCCCTTTTCTTCCTGTTTTCCTTTTTTTCCTTCCGCTTTTTTTTGTCGATTTTCCGAGACCCCCCTTCTTTTTAAGAGCTCTTGGCTCGGACAGGAGATCTTTCCAAAGTTCCCAGCCCGTCTTCCCTACGATCCCTCACAACCTTTTTCTCCCCGATTTGTTCTTTTCTTTTTGCACAAAGGTAGATGCCCTTTTTTTCCAAGTTGACGAGGTGTAGTCGAAACTTTTCCTGCACCCTGCGTTGAAGCATTTTCTCAAGCGGCCCCCGTTCTTTGACTTCCCTTCCCTTTTCCCCCCCCTAAAGTGAAAAACACCTCCCCCCTTTCCCTCCCTGACAACCCCTTTTCCCTGAAAACGAAGTTTTTGTCCTTCCTATATGTTCGGTTGCACTATGATGCTCCAGGGATCCGTAGAGATTCTTTTTTTTTACCCGCTCCCCGTCATCGACACTACCCCCTCCTTCCTCTCGACTTTACATCCTTTCTTTGCTGAATATGGAAGATTCTTCTGGACTACCTCTTTTCTCTCCCCCCCCCCGTGTGCCTTTTCAGCGCTCTTTGTCAATTCACGATGTCTTTTCTCTTAAAAAGCTTTTTTGAGGGCGTGTTCCCCTCCCGTCCAAGGAAGAAAGCGTCTCATACCCCAAACGCGTCTGATCGATCTGTGTGCTGGTCATCTCCCTCTGAGCTCTTTTCTTATGAGTGGGTCGCTTTTTTTTCGAGAAGGCCTTCCCCTTCGAACATCTTATATATTTTTACCCTCGGTGTTGTTTTTTGCTGAGAGTCCCCTTTTTTCCGGAGATCACAAAAACTTCTTCTCCTCCAATTTTCTCCCCCTCCCCCCCTGTCCACTTTTTTTCCTTTCAAACAGGTTGTCTTTCCTCGTTCGGACGGGCTTTTTTCTTCGTTCATCCACTTTCACATACCATTCCCTCCTGAGAATCCCAAGGACTTTCCCGCTGGTTCTTTGTATGAATTGCTTCTTTTTCCTTTTTTGTACCTGCAATTCTTTCGCTTCCAAATCCTGTTTCCCCCTTACCAAGCGCTGACGGATAGAGCGTCCTTGCTATCGTATCGTGCGAATTTTTTTTTTCCAGTTTCTCTCTTTCCCTCATGAGGTCTCTAACATGCTGACTTCCACCCCTCTTTCCTGTTTCACCATTTTTTTTTTTTTTACTCTCTCCCTCCTCTTCTCATGTGAGAACCAGTTCCCGGATTTCTCTTTTCCCGCGGGAGTACCCGTTTCCATTTTGTTGATTCCGTACCTGTTTTTTCCGATGGCTACTCCTTCTTTCCTCTTCGCTCAATACGGCCTTTCTGACTCGTAGGATAACCCCCCCCCCCCCCCAAAAAAACCCCCCCCCCCCCCCCCCATGGACGCCTTTTTCTCCCGCCTAGCTCTTCTTTTCCTTATACCCCCCCCTGCAGGACAACCTTTCTCTTTTCTTTTCTCAACTTTGAAACCAAGCCGTTTGTAGAACTTTTTCGTCTTACTTTTTCCCCGATACCCCCCCCAATGCTCTCTTCTTCGAATATGATGCCCCATTCTATTCCAATAGGATCCCCCCCCCAGATATGTTGGCCACGAGTATTTGATAGATTTTCCTTCTACGTTATGCCAGTTATTCTGAAACCCCTCTTCTCAAACCCCTTTTTTTTTAGTGACCGCTTTCCATGGATCACTTTTTCTTTCCCCCTACCCCAGATCTCCCGTTATCAATTTTGTACCCCAGCACTTTTTCCCCCCCCTTTTTTTTTTTTCTTGTCCCACACTACCTTTTCTCTTGACCAACTTCTTCCCCAATCGGATTTTTCCCCCATTTTCAGAGAGCCCCTTCCCCCCTCCGTCCCCACGAAACCACCGAAGGAAAAGACTGTAGGTTCCCCTTTTTTTTTCCCTATTTGAAGAACACTTTCCCCTTCCGGTTTTTTAGAAGTCCCCTTCCTCTCCCCAACAAGGCCCCCCTTTCCCCAAGCTTGTGGGTTCCCCTGGGAACCACCCTGGATTTTTTGTGTTGTCTTCCTGGGGCCCCCCCTCTTTTTTTCTGGCTTTTTTTCCCCTTTTTTCCGACGAAAATCCCCCCTTCCCCCCGATGTCCCCCCTTTTCAATGCAACGTTACGCATGCTCTCCTTGACCGTATTTTCGTCTAGGACCTTGGCAGAAACTTCGACACCCAAGGCGTTACTTCTTTACCCTTTCCCTTCGTCCCCTTGGGGATGAAGTCGAAAGAGTTGGCCTGCGGTTTCCTAACTGTTCTTCCCCCCCCCCTTTTTTTAAATTCTTCTTAACCTTTTTCTCGAAGTTCCTGTAATAATCTCCCCCCCTTTATTTTTGTCTTGAGAGCCCCCGGTCCGGTTAGACAAACTAACAATGGCCTATATCTTTCCCTTTTCCCCGACCCCCCCCCCCCCCCCCCTTCCCCGCCCTTTTCCCCAACTGTCCTCCGGATTTTTCTTCTTCGTAAGCGCACCACGCTGCCCTTAGCAATATTTGGCTGGTTTTCCTTCCCAGGTAGCTCTCCCTACACCTTTGGACCCTCTTCATTGAGAGTACCTTTTCCCGGTCCCATCAATCTCTCCTAAAAAATTTTTCTAAAATTTTCTTCCGCCCACCGTTCTCCCCGCTCAATCCCCCCCCCCCTCGCAGGGCGCTGTCTCTCCTCAAAAACCCTCCCGTAATCCAACACCGCTTTTTTTTTTTCCTTCCCCTCATCTCCTGTTCAGATTTTCTTTGGTGTTTTCCCGTCCCCCTCGGAACAATACGTACCCCCTTTTTATCCCCGCCCTTTTCACTTCCTTTTTGATCAACTAATGGGCCCTCCCAGTGATCCCCTTCCGGAGTTAATTATATATATTTTTCTTAAGGAGTTCTCCTCCCCCCCTTTGCGTCTTTTTTTTTTGGCCTCTCTTTCTCCTTTTCCTCCTTTTCTGAGATGATATTTTTCTCCCCGACATATCTAGCCCATAAGCTCCCAAACTGCCTATCTCCGAAATCCCCGTCCTTTCTGTAACATGGCAAGGATCCAATGATCACGCTTTTTCTCCAAGTATCCCCACTTTCTCCTTTTAATAGGGATCCAAACGAATGAGAACCTTTTCTTTTTCTTTTTCTCCGGATGCTCTCTTCCCCCAAGCCCCGAGACTGGTTTTCTCTTTTTCTTTCTGCGAACTGTCTCTTCTCCCGAGTTCTCCCTTTCCTCCTTCTCCCTTTTTTTCCTCATGGTTATGTTTCTTTCCTTTTTCAGGATATTCTCTCCTCTCCATGGATTTGGAATGCAGACACTTCCTCCTCTGCTCCATCGGACTGCCCTTGCCCATTTCCGGGACATCCTCCTCCCGAGATGCCATAGTGCTCGCGGAGGAACAAGAAGTGCTGGTCCGAAGACTTTCCCTTTCTTCCCCGTTGTTGTTCCCTTTTTTCCCGGCTTTTTTCCCTTCCAGGGAAGGGTTCGTTCCCAACCTCCTTTTTTCTATAAAGTACACCTTACATGTTTTCAGTTAATTATTAGTCGAAAATTATTCCCTCACCTCACTTGTTCTTTTCTCTCTCCCCCTATGTACGCAAGGCCAACAAAAATTTTACGGTCCCCAAGTATTCCTGACAGCTCTGAATTTTCCCTTTGTCTGTTTATTCCTTTGGTAGGGCCCCCCTTCCCTTTTTTTCAAGACCCTTTTTTTTTTTTAAGAGCGCTTTCCCGGTTTAGCTTGAATTGGCCTTTTCTCCTCGATCCCCTCTTTTTGAGCCCCCCTAATTTTGTAGCTTTTTTCCCAGACACTGACTCAGAAAGCCAAAGGTTTGGGGACCAGACGCCCTTTTTTTTTCCTTTTTTGCGGGCATTTTCCTTGGAGCAACACACTTATTTTTTCAAGTTGAGGGGCTTCGTGCGCATGGGATATTTTCCTCCCCCCCTTTTTTATTCTTTTTCTTTTTGTATTTTCTTTTCTCACCGGTAATTTCTCATTTACGTTCACTCCTGAGGGTTACCTTTTATCTCCCAAGAAAAAACACTCCCTTTTTATTTGTCTGATTCGCAACCACTGATATAGGGAGCTTTTTTTCCAACAAATTCCCTGTTTGTTTTTTTTTTTTTTTTCCCCCTGGGGCCCTCTCCCCCCCCTTTTTGGTGTGTTTTTTCTATAACCCTTCCTTTTCGCCGAATTCTTTTTCCGCAGACTTCTTCAACCTTTGGCCCTCCCCGGGAATTCGTTTTCTTCTCCGAGCTCCTCTCCTGGTTAATCCAGATAGAATCGTCCCTTCCCCTTCCTTGGTGACCTTGTCTCTTGTAAGTACGCTCTTCCACTTATGACGCCCTCTTTTCTAGATAATTTCCTTCGATATGTGTTTTGAACCAAGTCTCCAAACCCCCCCCCTTTTTTCTGCGGTTTTGACCCCCCTTCCAGGGGCCCGAGCTGTTTTTTCCCAAACGATTATTTACCCTATGAGCCCTTCCTTTCTGTGCAGGAGCGAATCGACCCCCCTTAGTTCCTTTTTTTTCCCCCAGGCTGTGGCGACCCTTTCAGGCCTTTTTCAGCCCCCCCGGTGAAATCAAGGTACAGTTTCCAAACTCCTCCCCGTTCTCAGATGATCCCTCCCCACCGCGTTCCCTTTCCCAGGAATTTTTTTTTTTTCTAAAGCATGTTCGTTTTCTCCTTTCTGATGAGTCTTTTTTTTCTTATAGAGAAAAGTGGAAATTGCTCTCTCGGCTGCCCCGTGCCGAACTTCTCCCTTTTCTCCTTTCTGAGCGCCGGGCTTTTTTTGGTCGTTCTCCAACCCTGGCCAACCCTTCTATGGCTTCCTCGTAGGAGTATCCCTCTTCGCCTTTACCTTCACGAGCGTCCCCCTTGGTAATCCCAATCCTGGGGTTTTACCGGTTTTTTCCCACAAACACGTTTCCCTCTTCAGATAAGCTTTTCTCCCCTGTGCTTTTCAGGCAACAAAAGTAAGCTAGAGCTGGCCTTTCTTTTTTTTTCATCCGTCGATTTTCCCCTTAGTTTTTTTTTTTCATAGTTTTTTTTTCGAGAGATTGTCCTTTTTTTCTATTATCATGCCTCTCTTCTCTCCCCCTTCCTCCACACATCCTTTCTCTCAGCTCAGAGTCTTCCATTGGTGTCCCATGACCCCTCCCCCCCCCCTTTTGCGCCCTGGCGTCGTGGTCGATCCTCCTTTTTTTCTTTCGCGAATCCTTTTCCTTTACAAAGGCTCCCAGTTCGCTGAACGCGGGGTTTCGTCCACTTGCTTCCTTCCGCCATCAGCCCCCCCGGTTTTCTCGTCTCGAGTCCCTTTTCTCTTTCAACGGGTGCTTTTCTTTTTTTAAGTTTTTTCTCCCCCCCTTTTTCCATAAATGGTCTCCCCTCTTTCTGCATACAATGCCGACATTGGTCTTAGGTGACACAACTTCCTTCCTTTTCGGTCTCCCTCCCCTTTTCTACTCTTTCCCCGTATTGTGTGCCTTTTTTTTTCTTCCCTTTTTGCGCTGTTCTCCCGATTCTCCCCTCCCTCTTTTTGATACACCCATTTTCCCCCCCAACCTCGTACCCTTGTTCTGACTTTTGAAGACCTTTTAGTCTTTCCCCCTCGTACCCGCGCTCTGTTTTCCTCACATTTTTTTCCATTCCTTTTCCTTTTAAGATCTTTCCCTTCCTGCAACATGGGTTTTCGACACCCCTCTCCCGGTCCCTTTCTCTTTCCCAATTTTAAGTCAAACTCTCTTTTCCCAAATAATTTTTTCCCCCGGGATCCCTTCCGGAGCCCCCCCCCCCCCCCTCGCTTTATGACGTTGATTCTCAGACTTGGATGACCCTTCTAGCGGCCGTAGGGTCCACTGCTCAAGACTCTGTCCCTCCCAAATTCCTTTTTTGAGGGTTCCTTCCTTTTCAGGTTCGTGAAGCTTTTCCACGCTACCAAATTCCTGTGACCACTTTAGCACCCATGTTTTTGAGGTTCGCCCTCACTTGCTCGATCAAGTGTTTGCGAGATTGACTTGTTTTTTAATAGTTCTTTCCTCGTAATCACGGTGACCTTTTTTTCCCCAAAAGCAGCCCCCTTCCCTCCTTTACAAGAACATGCTCCCCTTTGGTTTCGAGCAATATGGCCCCCATGGATCCCCCCTCCCCCGCTGGTATGTCAGTCCATGGTTCTCCTCCCGATCCCCCGTGATGGGTTCTTTTCCCAAATCTTTTTTTTCCCCGTAGTTTTATTGTCCGTGTGGTAACAGTTCCCCCTTCTTGGGGAATCACTCTGGCCCCTCCAACCCTCCCCATGAGAGTTCCCCCATGAAAGACCCCCTTTCTCCTCCTCAGAGAATCTTCCCCCCGTTTCTGAGTAAGGAGAAGCCGAACCCGGAGAAACCATCCCCCTCCCCCCAAGACAACTCGAATGGGTTCCCTTCTCACTTGGTTCCTTGATTTGTTGGCGTTAGTCCCCTCTGGCCTTGAGTTAGAGTAATAACCTTTGCGCCCCCCCACTCTTTCTGCAAGTACTCCTCCGTAAGGTGGGTATTCCCCCCTGTCCTGCCCCGGTAACTATCCCTTTCCCCTTCCCCCCTTGAGCCCTCTGACTTAACAAATGAGCTGAATTCTTTTCCCTTTTCACCCATCCCATCCTCCTTTCCGGTCAGAGTTCGGACGGGATGTTTCCCCGATTTCCCAGGGAGGCTCGCTTCTTGGAACCTCCTGGCTCCGCGCGCCCCCCCCCTTGTTTTCATACATTCTCCCTTTTTTTTCCCCCACATGAGACGGGACATGCCCAAAACACAACGGCTGCACCCCTGTCCCATCCCCCTTAATAAAACAAAACTTCTTTCTTTTCTGATCAACCTCTTTCCCAAACCTTTTCCGTGAGCAATCCCCTCTTCCCCTCTCTTGTGCTAATTCTCGTTTTATTCGATGTTCGTGAGGACTAAGCTTCCATTTCCCCCTCCAATGTTCGACCGTCTCCCACTTTTCCCCCCCGAGTAATTGCTTCATTGAACCATAATGGTACTACCCTTACGGAATGATCTTCAGGGTACCTTGAATTTTTTGCACTGGGCGTATTCCTTTGTAGGAA
>Ga0179593_1663699_pt1 | contig 20774 bp, 18 predicted proteins | sample CZODoug2_1_08_16_FD_185931 | JGI IMG/M metagenome (GOLD analysis project Ga0179593, IMG submission 185931) | Vadose zone soil fungal communities from Angelo Coast Range Reserve, California, USA - CZODoug2_1_08_16fungal (PacBio error correction) | ecosystem: Environmental > Terrestrial > Soil >... | reverse complement strand
AGAGCGGCAATCCGAATCCCCAGAGGATTCCCCCCACTTCTTGCTCTTTCCGAAGATTTTTCTCCCCCATCATAGAGCGGCTCGGTTAGCGTGATACTTGCTCCTCTTGCCTCCTGTGAATTTTGAACGACAGAGCTGTACTTTTTTCGTACCCTCTTCCTGAATAAACTCTTAATTGTTCTATTTCACCGAGTTTCACGAACCGGACCCCCTCGTTAGCGACTACCTTCCCTCGCTGACGCAGAACGTCTCTTGTTTCCGTCCTTCCCCGATTCCGCACTCGTCTGGCAAGGCTCGTGATCCAAACGCCTTCTGGCCGGGAGCTTTTCCGGATAGCCTCCTCCTCGGAGTTCCGAAGGAAGCCGCTAAGTCGTTGGCACTATACTCTTTTCTTCATTTTTCCCTGAGGTGCCGAGGCGCAACCCCTCGACGTGTCCCCTGAGGTTGCTGTCTTCTTTTCTTTCCGGTCCTGGCCAAAAAGACCTCTGACCTGGATTGTGATCGTCCCCCTCCCTCTGCACTTTTATGTAACGTGTGCCACGCTTTTGAGTTTCGTAGGAGGCCTTCTTTTATCCTTGATGATATATGAAAGAGACTTTCCATGTACCCTTCTCCTTTTTCCGGAGGCGTCGGGGTACTTTGCCTAACTTTCTCGGCCCTTAACTGTCTTTCCACCTCCTCCTTTTTAGCGGGTTATGTAAACGGGCCGCCTCCTCTTAATTCTCCCGACCTTTCTAAAGACCCAGTGAGCGAGTCTGATGACCTCTTGTCCTGTTTCACTTCCTCCCCTGGGATACAGAAGAAATGCCTTTTTTAAGTTAGTGACCCTCTGACTAGGTTCTTCACCGCAGCGAACATCCTCTAGATTTGAACTTGTTCCGGGCGTCTCTCTTTCCTTTTCCCCCTTAGGCGACTCTAAGGAGGCGATCCTTGGTTGTGAGAAACAGCCTCTCTCCGCTTTTCTCCGCAAGAGGCTCGAATGAGATGCCCCCGCCCTCCGTCTCCTTCCAATCGAGTTAAGATTGACGGTCTCGAAACCTTCATATCTTTAATACATAATACTTTTGTTTTTTCTGATTTTGCTTCAAGTTTTTTCCTTTAGGAAAAGAGTGTGTCAGGTATTTTAATTCTCTTTAAGTTTGGAAGAGCACACAGAGATTTGCTGCTCTTTCTTCTTCGTGCTAGTAAAGGGGGACAGTGTTTGCCATTTCCGAGTCCTCCTTCAGTTGTAGTCCCTGGAGTACTTGACCGTGTGTCGTTCCCCCTTTTAGCCCTTTTTTTCTTATAGGGATGTTAGAGAGTGTGTATTTTCCCGCGCTTCCTTCCAAAGCACGTCCGCGATGTCCTTGCGGATGTATCCCTTCCCCTTCCCCTCCGTCTCTTTTGAAATCTTGGTAATCTTCTAATCGAGAAGGGCTAGTAGTGCCCCTGCTTTCATGAATAAAGCTCCTCCTTCCCGTCATCCGCCGGGCTGAAAAACAGAATCCCCTCTTGAGGGTGGCCCCGTATAATTTTAGATTCCTTAATGGACACGTACAAAAGAACCGAATCCATCCAACTCTTACCAGATCTCCCCTGTCACCGAGAGTCAGGATACGAAGCCCCCCCAGAATCCCCCTATCGATTTAGTGTTGACCTTCTCTCGGTTCATCGCACTGGACGATACTCGATTTTTCCCGTCTCCCTCCCTGACCTCCAGCCATCTGCCAGTATCGTCTAGGTAGGGTTCGGTCTTTCCCCAAATCACCCCTCCCCCGTTGACGTGGACCACCGTTCTTAGAGGAAACCCAAGTAGTAACTTTCACAGTACAGACGCTACGCTCAGTGAATAGTCCTCCCTTCCTTTTCTGGAGTCTTCCCTCTTCTGCCTGAACGGGAAGAGCGTAGAGCTTCACCAAGGCTTCCCGTAGACCTTTTTCTTCAGACTTCTCAAGAGGCTGTCCACGCTCGCGAGGTAAAGTGGTAACGCTGACCGTGAACCAGGTGCTAGCCGATCTTCATTTAGAGTTGGGTATTTCTCTTTGCAGACAAGTCCCCTCCCCCCTTACCATGTAAGAGGCCCTGACCCGTCGGGGAAATTTTTTTTCTCCTTCTGCTCTGATCGTGGGAACCTGTGCCGACCCTCCCTATCTCTGTTGCCAGTCTAGGTCCTCTTTCTCTGGCCCGCGAGATCTCTTTCGCGATCCCCCGCTTCCCTAGTGTTCCCACGACGATCATGGGCCCCTTTAGGAAGTTACTTCCTGTGGATGAAAGTTCCCCCCGCCCAAACCCCTTCCGCCCCCCCGTTTTCCTGTCCCCCCAACGAGCTGCCCGATCTATCGATAGAAGCCTTTCTTCCTTCTCATTAGGGTGTTTACTTTCCTCCTCGGGTCCCTCGAAGAGAATGTCTCCTTGTCTTCAGTAACGCTAGTCCTTCTTTTTTTTCAGGGGCATTTCCTCCCCCGCAGATTGTACTCGTCTCCCTTTAACCTGGGAAAATAGGTAAGCACCTCAGTTTTGACTCCGGTTTTTTTCCTAACAAAAGACTCAACTCTACCTCCCACCCCCCTTTTCCCTTACCCAGTCCTCGATTGGCTCCTCTCAGAAAAAGGATTTTTACAGCAGACTCTGAGTTGATAGAGGAACACTTCAGCATTTTTCCCTTATCAGGCTGCCGTTAGCACTTTAGTGCCGGAAAGCATACTCCGAACCAGGTCGAAGTTCTGTCCTCCCAACGGTATCATCCCTGATGCCCTTTTAGCTCCGAACTCGGGCACCAAGGCATAGATCTTTCGTCTTTCCGTAATAGATCCCCCCTTTCATGCCCCCCCTCTTTTGGAGGCATAGCTATCCCAATTGAACTCCTTCCCTTTCCAGTAACCCCTTTTGTGGGCCGACCGGCACTTGGGGGCGGCCTCTTTGTCTTTTTTCTTTCTTTTTGATGCGAAAGCTTGGGCTTCTCTTGCCTCCCCCTTTTTCACCCGAGTCCCCGAAATCAGGTCTTGGTGCCTTTCTAAACTTCCTTGGCAAAACGTGAACCTCCCCCTCTTGCTAAGTCTCCTTGTCCTCTCAAGGTTCAATTTCCAGTAGGCTCCGCCCTTTGATGAAGCGCACAATCGACCTATTTTTTCTCCTGTCAGTGGACGCTTCCTCGGCTTTTTTTTGATTAGTGAACAAAAAGACACACTATGACTAGATCCCCACGATTGCTCTCGCTAGATAGCCCAGGTCTTACATTTTCCTTGGCGCTTCCCACCCTCTCTTTTTCCCGAATTGTTTTTTTCCCCCAAAGAGAAAACCGATTTTTTTTATATTTTTTTTCTGGTAGCGTGCTCAGGAGCAAATCTTTTTTTCAGGCACCCCCCTTCCGGGCTTGCTCCAATGCCCCTTTGGCCCCCATTCCTTGAAAAGTCCTTTTCTCGCCAGCCCCCCTTTTTCCCCGATTTGCTTCCAATGACAGGTTTTTTTTTGGAAGGTCATGAAAACGAGGACGCCAATACCGCGCTACTTGACAGGGAGATCAACGCGTAAACAACTTCTAATTCTTCTTTTCCCCCGCCCTTTTCCCCCTCCGATTGGTAGATTCGAAAGCGGGAGGCCTCGAACTCCCCTCAAGTGGATGCTTGTCTTTTCTTCCTTTCTTAGTTGGTAAAACCAGATGGGCACACTCCATTGACCACAATTTTTTTCTCGATTCCCTTCCCCCTGTCTTTCAGGATTTTATACCGATTCAGCAAACAGCTCACTTTTTAGGCTCCCCTCCCTCTGCAAGACCTTGATGACTCAAGGCCGAGTCAGGCACGGGTCCTGTTTTCCGCGGGGTACACGCCAATTTTTTTTCCCGGATACTTTTTTTTGGCCCAACGCGACGAGTCTCCAAGTATTCCTACGTAAGTCTTCAAAAGTTTTCTTTCTAAATCTCAACCATCCCAGACAGACTCTTTAGGGGGCTTCCTCCTGGCAGGTATCATGGGGGAAGCCCTAAGAAACAACCGGTTTGATTTTTCTTTTCCCCCTTCCACTATTCTCTTTCCCCGGTCGTCCATAACAGAGACGACTTTTGCCTCATCTTGACGCTTTTCCCGGCACCGTCCGAAAGACTAACTTTCCCCTCTTGGACCCCTGTTATTCTCAAGCATCGTGGAATCGCGACAGAGCCCGTTAACCCTTTTTTCTTTAGACCCCCCCCCCCTTCGGATTTTTTTTTTCCCTTAAATCTTCCTTTCCTCAGGGACCCCCTTCCAAGTAACTGAGGATATTTGTTAAATCGAAGTGCCAGTTAGATTTTCTCCCCGGCTCGTCAATATCTCAGGCGGCCTTTCCTTCTCAACTCTCATTGATTCTCTTTTTTCATGATAGCGCGAGCACAAACTTCCACTGAAGCTTGACCCCCTTCGAGGGTCTCTCTTTCCATTCTATGAGAAAGCTGGGTTACCACGTGTCCCCCCTCTGAAACCCTTTCCCCCCCCTGGCGTTGCCGTTTTTCCTTTTTCCTACTATCCGTTGTTGTGGTTGAGACCCCACCCCGTCCCAAAGCTTCCTCCCTCTTTTTTCCTCGAAACCTCCCCCCCCCCAAGCGTTTTCTCAAATAGACTTATAATCTTCCACCGCCCTTTGCATCCCAATCTCCCTTTTCCTTTTGTTCTCAGCTATGTCCCAAGGCGCCCCCTCGTGTTGGGTTTTTCCTCCCACCTGCGGAGAGATGTGTACAGCAAATCGAGCTCTTTATCCCTCCCCCAAAGACGTCGGAGTGGCGAGACCCACTCCCTCTTCTACTGTTCCTTTCCGCGGGAAGAGAGAGATTCGGTTCATCCCTAAAAGCTTTTCTAGCCCCTTCTCTTCGGGCTCGATTCAGGCGAGGAGTACTGACAAAAATCTTTCCATATTGATTTCCTTTCCCGGACCATTGGACCTTTGCCGCCAGACGATGCGTTGATCTCTTCCCCCCCCCCCCCATTTCTGTCCTTCCTCCCTTCTAGTTGGCAGAAACCCCTCCCCACACCGCAAACGGTTGTTTCTCTAATAGATTCGCCTCTAAAGTACAACGACCCTCGCCTTTATGGTTTTCTTGTCTCTTTTTACTCATATTCCCCTGTTTCGACCTGTAGGAACTTTATAGCTTTTCGTATTTTCCTGCTTCCCGTTGTAGTCCTCCTATCCGGGTCGTCACCTTAAATCTTTGTACCCTGCTCCGCGATTTCTCCTCCCCAGGCTCATTAATCAATTTCCCTGCATCTGGATCCCCCATTCTCTTTTTAGACTCGGAGGACTCGATTCGTTCTTCTTAATTTCCTTTACGTCTTGAGATTGTTTGGAAGATTTTTTCCCCCTCCGAAGAATATTGCCAATCCTACCATACCGTCCTCTTTTCCGACTCTCACCGATTCCTCCTCTCCCAAACTAGAGTGTAGGAGAGGTGCTGGTATCCCCCCTTAAATTCCCTCCTGTTGGGCCAGGTTGTCACAGTTTAATCATCCCCCTTTTCTAATCGTTTACCGTCCTCTCCCCCTTGGCATTCCTTCAACAGGATACCTTGTTTCATTTCTTTCCTTTTTTTCGGACTCCTCAGACTTCTGCCGTGGGAAGTACATTTAATTAGCAGGACCCTTTTTCTCCCCCAGGCCGGGACCTGGCCTGAAGACCCCTGCTATTCCTACCTCTTCTCCTTTTCCAGCATCCCCCTCTCCCTCAGGTCCCTTTGGCACCCCCCAACTGATGGGTCCCCCTCTTCTGAACTTTTTTTACCGCAGCCCCGGAAGAGTACGCCTTTTTGTGGCGTATACCCTTCTTTTTAGAATATTCTTTTCTTTCGATGTCAACGCCCCCTCATCATTCCGATCCCGACCTCACCCCCCCCCTCCCTTAAGCTTTCAATTCCCCCCCCCAGTTGAATGCGCATACTTGTGCTCTTCCCCGAGTGATAGAGAAGTTTCCGATAACGTTCTGTAGCAATCGACCCAACGGTTTGCCCCTGTTGTTTTTTGACCCGGTCAAAGTCCATGATTTCGGTCGCGTTTTACCTTTCCCCTAGATTATCCCCAGACGTAATTACCCTTTCCAAACCCGCTAAAAGAAGGTATGCTCGTCCCTGCCCACACTTTCCGGTCCTTTCCCCCGCCCCCTTTTTAATGAGTCCAAGATAGTTCTCCCTTGAGACTATTGCTACAACTTGACCACTTTTTTTTTTCCGAGTCGCGCCCAGGAATGAGCGAATCGGACTGGATGTCTGTGAGTCCGACTTTCCCCTTGGCCATCCGCGGATTTTCACGACCTTGGTCCCGTGTGGAGTTTTTTCGCACCCCAAAATCCCCCCCATTAACCAACCCCACCCCCAAAACCAACAAAAAATTTAACCCACCCCAAAACAAAAACGCTCCCAGCTCACCAATACAAACAACCTAAAAACACTGGATGAAACAACCACAACTCAAAACAACAAAACACACCAAAAACCTACAAACAAACAACCACACCCAACACCCGTACAACACACCCCTTCCCTTTTCTTCTCCCCCCAAGGATAAGGAGGCGCCGTCACCTTCCGCTTCGTCGGGCGATTTTCCCTTTTTTGTCTTTGCGTGGTTGGACAGATCCTTTTTGGCGCCAGAAAGCTCGTTTTTTTTCCCTAGGGAGCTCGTTCTTCCGATTCTTTCGTGGTGCAGACTTCACCTCTAAATTGCTTCTTCTCGTATCCCCCCCTCCAGGGGACCAGGTTGACCTTTTGCCTAGAAAATCTGCTTTTCCCTTCTGCCCTCTCCGCCGAAGAGAGGCGGCTCCTTATCTCTTTTTCACCCCATTCTTATCTCGTACGAGTGATGACACTTTTTTTTTGCTGTCCCTTGTCGGCATCGGCTCTCTCTCCCCGAGCACCCCCTTTTGTTTTTTTGGCCATGGAACTCCGCTGTGGTATATTTTTTCATCGCTTTGCACGACGGGATGCTTACGGATTCTGCTCCTTTTCTTGGAACCCCCCCGAGGATTTAAGGATTGATTAGACTCATCGCTCTTTCATGACTGTCGGCCCACCCACTACTATCTTGGCTTTCTTTTCTACCAAGCTTCCCCTAGCTCCTCAGCTTTAGCCGCTGCCCTTTGGAAAGCTGTGCCTTTTTTTTTGATGCTCCCGAGGCTTGAAGAAAAGCGTCTTCTCTGCTCTTGGGTTCACTGAGACTAGGGAGTGACACCATTCCGTGCTTTTTTCCTTCCGGCCTTTTCTTCATCGCCCAGTGAACGTTTTTTTTTCGCCTGGTAAGGTCTTCGTCCTTTTTTCACTCTTCGGCCAGGCTCGAGATCGCCTTTTTTCGTGTTTTTTTCATGCGAGCCGGCTCTACGTTCTTCGGACGTGTCCCAGTCCTTGAATTTTCTCGGTTTGGAGAATTACCAGTCGTTTTTTTCCCCCTTTCCAAGGGCTCGCCAGGAGCGGGCGAGGGAAAAAGAATTTTCCCCTAATTTCCTTCCTGTGATAAGCGGAGGGGGCGTTCCCTGAGCGGGGCGCGCGTCTTGTCGTGCGTGGCGGTTTTTTTGTTTTTTTATTTTTTTTTGTTGTTGGGGTTTTGGGTGTTGTTTTTTTTTCTCGGGCCACCCAGAAGACCTTTCTTGACCGCGGTTTCCTTTTTTTTTTAAAGATGCGGGTAGCTGAATCGGGAGTCCCTTAGTCTTCCCGATCGAGAAAGAGTAATGATACCCTTTACCTTTCTTCTTGGAGGCGGGCTTGGACTGGGTTCTTCGCGCAACCCCCTCTCCCCCGATTTTTCAGTGAACTCAGCGTGGGAGTAACCGGCCTGCCTTTCCCTCTTTTTGCTCTTTCCTTTTTTCCTGAACCCGGCTCGTCAAAGCCTGCCCGTTAGATTTCCCGCATGCATTTTGCAGGTCTTTTCCCCAATCTCGTCTTCGGCTATTTAAACATCGTGAAACATTTTCCCCTTCTTTTTTAATTACGGTTAATTAAAAGTGCCCCCCAATCCCAGCCCTATCAGATAGTCGACCTTGTTTTCACCCCTTCCCCCGATCTGAAAGGTCATGTTGCCTCCTAGTAGGCGAGAACCACTTTCCCTTTCTTCCACTCCTTGAAGTCCCTGATTGCGCTCCTTGCCCTGGTGAGTAGGCGATGCAAAAATTGCCGATCATTCGTGAGAAGTTCCCCATCGCCCCTTTTCCCTCGCAGTTCGAAAGTAACGAGATTTCTTCTTCTTTTAAAATACTTTTTTTTCGAGAATCCTTTTTCGTGTGTTTAGCTCGTTCGGCGTTATACTCTGTTTCTTTTCAAGAAGGACAAATTTTTTTGTTGTCCCCTAGAACCTTCCCCCCGCTGATTGAGTGCCATGTTTTGTTCTTTCCTCCTATGGCGCTTTTTCTCCTTGGAACTGATAGTTCCGACGGAGAGCATGTTTTTGTTTTGTAGAAAAGGCCTGGAGGATCGTAATTTTAGTTCCCAACCTGTTCCATTTAGAGTCTTCTCCTTTTTTCTGTTGACCCTTACCTTAGCACCATGAAAGTCCTGATTTCCTCTGCTTTTTGCTGTACCTTTTTTGACTACTCCTGTGGTTTTTCAGAGTTTGCCCGTAGTTTTGCGAGGTTCGGAACTCTGAGCGTTTCGATCCGCCCTTGTAAGCGTTTCCCTCTTTTCTTTTGGTCACGGCTCACCATTTGTCGCTCTTGAACGTGAAATTAAAACGCGCCGCAGACTTTTTTGTAAATTTACCGCAAATCTCTTTGAGAGGCACCGTCCGATGGACAAGCATCTTCCGCTAACGCGCTTCCCTCCTTTGAATCGCCCTTGTCTCACGTCGCGTTTTTTTCGACGAGTCCACCCTGTAGAACCTCCGCGACCACGCTAGGTCTTTCCTATCCCAGCCCGGACTGTACCACCGATTTTTCTATAGCCTCCTTTCCTTGGCCCCTTCAAGTGAGTACTTCGGGCAGTTCCTCCGGATTTCTTCATCTTTTTCTAGCGGCGTTTTCCTTCTCCTCTGAGCCTTGAACGGTTTCTCGGCTCCCGCGCGCATTTTTGGATGCTTCTGCAGCTTTGCCCTCGTAGTCTCTTCAGCTGCTTTATTTTTCTGGTACCGTCCCGTGCCCCTCACTGTGCTCGCCAATGCTTCCTTTTTTCGCGCCTTCCGGTAGGGCCACAAGCTAGGTCCGACCGATTCGTTCCCCCCTGTTTAAGTACGCCGATACCTCGAGCCCTCTCTTTGCCTCCCTTTCCCAAATCTGCGTTTTCGCCAGCCGCTGATAGGTCGATCGGCGTCTTTTTCTTGACCTCCTTTTTCCCCCGGAATGAATAATGCCCACGGCCCCGACGTCCGTTTTTTCCTCCTTCGTTTTGTCACGGAGTACACCAGTAGAACTTTTTTTCCCTGGCCTCAGCTCATGTTCGATCTCGCTTTTGTCCTCCCTGTCCCCCCTCATATGTATGGTTCTCTCGCGCAGGAATCTTTTTGAGCTTTATCAAAGTCAGAGATCTCCTTTCCCTCCGATTTCTTTTGTCGGTTTCATTCCTATTTTCAGAGATCCAAACTGGATTGTCTCCCCGGGGTACCAGGGTAAGAGAATCTCAGCAGCCTTTAGATTTTGGCAGTTTCGAAAAAGAGGCACCCCGCTTCCTTTCACTACCTCCTAGTAGAGAGGAGCGATCACTTTCTCCGCCCAAGGATAGTCCCGGCAATCCTCCCACTGAGTCAGGCGCTCCACGCTACCCGCTGCCTCAGCACGTTCGTATCGTTGCCTCAGTTTTGCCTGTCGCCAGGCCGACCGGACCCGGCTGTTTTTCCCAACTCCGATGCCCTAGCCGACCGTCGTTCTCCATCGGTGTTTCCCGTCGGCGTAGTGACTTTAAGTAATAGCGACCGTTTTAATGTCGAGTTTTCAATTCTTTTACTCCATGGCCATCTCGTCGTTTTGTTCTTTAGTACCCTATTGGAGTTTTCGCCGTACCTGAAATTTTTTTTCCGGTCATCATACCTGAGTGTTCATTTTCCTGGTTCTTTTCCCCCCCTTATGAACTTACTTCTTTGGTCGAATCTCGTGTCCATAACTACCCCGCACTTTCCGAACCTTTCCGGTCCCTCCAGCCTCCCAGCTCCAACCCCTTGTGCATTTTTACGTTTTCCGATTTCCTTCGTGAGACGTCTCACATTCTTTTATCACGTCCTCTGCGCATTTCATGGCCCCTCTTTCCCTTTTTTTTAAGCTTAAGTTGTTGTGATTAGTGTCCCTAGGCCACTTATGATCCTGACGTTGAAAACTTTACCCTCCCCTTACAACCACTGATTTACCTGAGCGAGACCACGATTGTTCTAGAGAGAATTCGACAGGGCTCTTTCAGTTGCTGATTTTCGATAATTTTCTTTTGCATAGTTGTGGTGAAACTTTTGAACCGATTTGTCTCTAGGCGTTTGTTCGCAGGGCAAATACTTCCTTTCTTCAGGTGCAGCCGGCCCTTTCCCAATCTCCACCTTGAATTCCCGGAGTACTTTTTTTTTCTTAGCGCCCCCCTATTCTCACTTATAAACGGGGTTAGTTGTGGATGACCTTCTTCCCCCTAGTATTGAGCTAACTATGGCGCTTTTTTCTTTACCCACAGAACCTCTCCTGTGAGGCTAACCGCACCGCTCCCTAATATTTTGTCTAAGTTTGGAGGGAGATGCGAAGTCTTTTTTTCCCTTAATCGCTTGTGATCCTCTTATAGGGGGGCCCCCCCACTATGGGAACCCAAAGCAAAGCATCCCGCCCCCCCCCTCTTTAAGATTTTCAGTTATTTTTTTCCTTTTCTCCTCCTTTTAGACCCCTATACACGAGGCTTTCTCACGCAGGCAGACTTCCGGACACGAAGGACCCCTTTTTTTCATGCAGATTTCAACTGTAGCGTGGGACCCCTTTTCCTGAGGTTGATAGCCCCTTTCCGCACTCCCGAGTACTCTCTCAAAGACCTGTCCAGATCGATAAATTTTTTTTATCTCACCTAGCCTCAATCGACCCCCCCTCAATCCCTGAGGGTGCTGGAATACCCTGCGAGGGAAGTTTTTTTTTTTGCAGGTGGAGGTTCTTGCCTCGGCCCCCCCCCCGGCTGCTCAATTACTAGAGCGCACTTGGCATCGTACCTCCCCTGGTGAAGGTTCCTCCGACTCAAAGATTTTTCTCTCTCACTGCGTTGCCTTCTCCGCCTCCCTGCCGCCGTCACCTAGCCTTTCCTTTTCCATATTACCTCTCTAGTAATCGTTGGACTACTGTCCTGCGGAGATTTTTTCTCTCCCCTCCCAAGCGTCGTTGGAACCCTTAGTTAGCTTGGAGATCTATCATTCTTTTTCCCCCCCCCCAGGAGTTCCCGTCCCAGGCAGAGGGCTTCTTTCCCCCCTGTCTAGGCAACCTATGCACTCGAACCAGGCCTGAGGGGAAGCGGCAGTTTTACTTCTATTTGATTTACTTTTTCCCTTTTTGTTTTTTTCGTTCTCCCCTCCGGTGACGGTTTTATCCCCTCTTTCATATCCCCCCGTTGAGAGGATCCCCCCCGCGGAGAACTAAAAGTTCCCTCGAGACCCGGTAACCCCAGCGTTCTCAATCGTACCCCTTTTTTTTCCCCCGCCTTTTCGATAGTGTTGGTCCCTCTTCTCCGTGTTTTTTTTTTTTCCTTCTTCATCTTCCCCCCTTCCTTTAGTGCACTTGACGGCTCAAATGCCCGCGAGAGAAGTGTAACCCTGTTTTCTGACTCAACTGTCCTTCCAACGACGCGTCGGCTTTTTTATCAAAACCCTCCTCCCATTATCTCAGCGGGCTTTACTCTCGAGGTACTGGGCTAAATTTCGCCCCCCCCCCCCCCCCTCCTTGCTTCGGGCGCTATGTTCGCGATTCAAGCGATGTGAGCCGGCAACCCCCCATCTTTCACCTGACGGTGATTTCCTCGGGATGGGCCGATGCCAAAGTGCTGCCCTTTTTTTTTTCTCCTTTGATTAGGGGCTTTTTCACACCACTCTCAACCGTCTTACCGATCATTTTCGACTAGTAACTTCCCCATCCTCCTTGCTCTGCTGTTTTTGGTTGTCTTATAAGACCTTCTTTTAATTAGCCTCTCACGCTAGATGCTCTTCATCCGGCGCGTTGTCGGCCGGTATCCGGGTCTATTTCCCCCTCACTTTGAGCCACGTCTTCAGTTTTGAAACGGCCTTTTTCTTTGCCTGGTTTTTTTCTCCATATTGCCTGAGAAGTTAACATAGTTTCGTGTGCGAACGCGGGAACCTTCCTTGACTTCCCTTTTTCTTAAACTTTGACTTGTACGTCGAGTGTTTTTGGGACAAGATTTTTTTCGACGCCCCCCAAGTCCTTCCCTCCCCCCCCCGTGCAGAGCGTTTAAGTTTTTTCTCATCTCTCTTTTTTCCCTGCTACCAACATTTCAGTCTGGTTAGCGTAAAGCCCTTTTTTTAACGAGGTTGTCCTCTTCCGTCGCCCGTTCCCTCATCTGGACTTCTCCCTCCCTTGGCCTTCCCCTCCCATCCCCCCCAGGCATTCTGACGGGTCGCGCTAAGAAACACTATTCAAGCCTTCGTAAAGAAGGTGACGACCAAGTTAACAGGGTCTAAAATGGGCGTTTTTCTCTGTAATGCAAGATCAAGGATTATGACAAGATGCCAGAAAGTCTGATCCCCCTTCCTTCCCCCCCGGAGGGACATTCCTGAAGAACTGTTACCCTCTAGGGACCCCCTTTTTTTCTAATGAGCCCCCTTTCTCGACAATATTGTCTATTCTTCTTATTTTAGTGTTTTACTCTTTCCACAGAAGATCTTTTTCCCGGACCCTTAATCCCCGGATACTCTTCCTACTGAAGCTCCCTGGATCATTGTCGAGTCTCCCTCCGTGACTTCTCTTTCTCCGATCAGTAAGATCTTTAAGCGTTGGTTTTGACTGGTTTTTTTTTTTTTTTCCCGATGTGGCGTGTGAACCGGTGAAAACTCCCTCCGGGAGCGTTCCCCTCCCCGCCTCTATTACCCCATGCAAATATTTTCTCTTTCTTCCACCACTTTCCTGGTAAGGAACTCTGCATCGTCTGAGACGATCACTATCTTCTCACTCTTGTAAACGTTTTCCCCTTGCCAGCCTCCTGAGCAGAATTTCGCCTCCTGTGGACAATTGAGTCCAGACATCGAGGGAAATCCTTGGATTTCCCCCCTCCCTTTTTACCTGCCAGAGTCTCGTCCACCCACCCGCGGAGCCCCTTCTTCCTCCCGACGGAGGCCTGTAATTACCGATTTCCTTCAACGTGTCGGGTCCAGGGAATTCCGATACTTTTTTATGAGACAGGAAATTCTAATCCTCCCTTCTTTTTCTTTCGTTATTATCGGTGGCCTTAGTGTTGCCGATGGGAAGGAGAAACTATTCAGGGGAGACCCTAGGCGTGGCTCTTCCAGCTTCCTTCCAGACTCCCTCGGACTGGAGATAGACTTGGAAGTTCAACGTACACATTTTCTTCTTCCCCTTCTTAATCGCCCCCTCTGTACCCTCTCGGGGGATGAATGCCTTTTTCCAGTTGATTCCGCCCAAAGTCCCAAAAGTTTTGCCCTCAATACGGAGGTGATGATGGGTTACCCCTTGTTCATTTTTTTTGTTCCTTGCTGAGGCCTGAACGCGGTCGCCCTCCCGTCCGCCCCCCTCGAGGATTTTCCTGAGGACGCGATAGCTCCGGCCATCTTTTGACCCTAGCTTTCCCAAAAGATGGTCTGGCCGGCGTTTTTCTCCCCAGATTCGATTTTGGTTGTTTCCAATTATTGAAGAAAGATGCCAGGTGAGACAGAGATGGCCCTTTAGCTATTGACTAGAATTTCCCCACATCGCGCGGTTTCTTTCGCACACTTAAGATCTTCCTGGAAAAAGGAGCATTTTCCTTACGGTCCCTCGGGCAGAGGACACCGTCGGGGAGACCTTCTCCTTTTAGGAGCTGTCCCTTTAGGTGCCGGATAGAGATTGCCCCCCCCCTGCGCGAGTCCTTGCTACCCGCCCTTCATCTCTTACTTTAATTTGAAAGATGTCTAATGTTGGCGTCCCTCCCCCGATTGTCCCCGCTCCGGGTGAGTTTTTTTAGAGGCCTGCCCCCCCCCTCCCCCTGGGTAGAGTGTCTTGACGGTCTGAGGACGTTAGATTCCCCCCGTCTTTGACTTGACTTCTGTGATAGAAATTTCGCGGCTGCTTTTGACTCTAGGAGGAATGATTCTTTAGCCGGTACTTCTGAATCCGTCTCATCTTTGATCTACTACTCGCTGAAATTGAGAGTAGGGGTTACCTGTCAAAGGACGGTCGGCCGCTCCCCCCCCCCCCCCCCCCCCCCCCCCCCTGTCCGAGGTTGCCCTTCCCCACTAAGGGAGTTTTATGTACGGACTTTGATTTACTATTGTTCAATGACCGATCTCTTCCCGACCTCCGAGACCCCCTCTACAAAGCTCCCCCCCTCTTATTGAGTTCTCTTTCATGAGTTCATTTTCCCAAGCACTTACCTCGCAAGTGATGGTGTCAGCTCTCCCTGTCCCCTCCGCACATCATATCTAAGATAGTCCTTTCGAGGTGTTTTTTCACCACGGTACTCTTATCAGTCAGGGACTGGAGAAAAATGCGTGATCCCCTCCCTTAGGTTGACCTTCCCCCATGGTCCCCCCTCCACGCTAGAAGTCTACTGAAATGGAAGCACAGCTCTTGATCTTCTTCTTCCCAATTGACCGAGCCTGGGTTTCTCCCCTTATCCCTCTTTTTTCATGACGAAGCCCCCAGTGTCAAAAGAAGACCCCACCTCTTGTTGTTGAGAGAGCTGAGAGTCTTTTGTTTCCCCTTTCTTTTTACTGTGACTTTAAGATAAAGAAGGATGGGCTTTTTATCCCCTCTGTGCTTTTCTACACTCCCGTATCTCGTTTCGTCCGGGGACAGTGGCCTAAGCTGATCCGCTCGCATAATGTTTAGCCTCGGATAGTACGTTTCTAGCATAAAAAGGTAGGACTTTCATCTTTCTCCTGTGTTAGCTCCTTTGTCCAGAAGACTTCTTTCTCTGACACCTTCCGAGTCCTGGTCCCCCCTTAGGTATTTCTCATAGGAATGACTCTTCTCCCCTTTCATGCTTTTTTTCCTGTTATTCTACCCTGAGTTTTTCCTTGCCATTTTTTTGGTTTTTTTTGGTCTCCAGCCCTGGAGTAAGGTCTCCCTCCCCCCCCATTTACCCGGAGGGTGTCCCTGACTTCCGACCCGGTCGCGCGCGACCGTAGAAACGTTTCTTTCGCAAGATTTCCCCTTTCATCGGACCCTGAACAGCTTCATGGCCTTGCCCCCCCAATCTCTCATCCAATCCCTCTTGCAGGCTAACGCTTTTCCTATTTCCCCCCCTCCTGAACAAGCTCACCTCCGGTTTTTGACCCTTTAGCTCATAGACAGTCCTCCTTCAACTTCTGCCGATACATTTCTCTTTTTCTGGGTCAGTTAACCTCTCCGGTTTGGAACCAACCGCTGATAGTCAGGCAAAAAAATTTTTATCCCTCCTCCAACGTTCTTTACCCTTCCTCTCGTGGACGTATAGTCGTCTTCTTCCGAGAGGGCGTTGAGTCCTCAGAGAATGGAAATTATTTCCCTTCTCTCAGTCTTCCCCCGGGATACCTCGCCGCGAAGTTTGCCGCCCCATTTGTATTCTAGTCTTCTCCCGTCTTAGAGGAGACAGGTGGTAAAGAATTTTGATCTTCCTTTCTCCACCAGAAAATGCCTGAGAGCTTTTGATCATGGTGCCGACGTTAGGCCAAGATAGGCTTACTAGATGAGGTAATGCTTTTCTCCTTATAACTCGAGAAAGCAGTCTATTTGTTTCACCTCTATTTCCAAGTAAAGCGTCTGGGTTGTGGACTCTTTCTATCTTTTGGAAGTGGATAGATTAGAGTTATCCGCCTGACCCTGGGTTCCCTGACGGAATCTCCCCCGGGAAACGACTTAGCAGCCATTAGGGTTAACAATTAACACCATCAGAGTTCTACAATCACCAACTACCTTCTGTACTTTCCAAAAGGGTAGTGAATTCATTTTCTCTAAGCCCGTCTTGGAAGAACCCCTCGTTGGACTTCCCGAAGTTAGTAGATCTTCGCCGTCCAGGAAACGCTAGCCTCCAGTTTTTCATAATGGTCGGCCCGCAGAGCGCGGAAACTTCAAAGAAGAGGTGCAAATTCGCGAGAACAGGTAAGAAAGTCCCTCAGGTCTGCAGCTAGACCTCGCCGGGCTTAATCGTAGAGTTGCGTAGCCACAAAGTTAAGGACTAGGACCTCAAGAAAGAAACACCTCTGAGCTATAGCGATTTTATTTTTTTTGAAAGTGAATTTTCGCCAAGCCCTTTTCTGCCCACATTCCCCCTACGAACAGCTCGGCGTTGATCTGCACCCCGATTTCATCATCTTGCTTCTCCGAACCTTTTTCGAACTTTCGCTGCCAGGCCAGCCTCCAGAGACCCCGGCTTTCGTCTTTCTTCTTGAAATTCTTGAAGGGGCAAGATCACAAGTTCCATTTGCCCCTCCTGCCGGGCTTAAGTACATCCCCCGAGACCATTTCATCCCTGCCGACCTTCTCTGTATTCTCCCTTTTCTTCTACCTTACTTTGGGCCTCCCGGAAAGTGGTTGGAGGGGTCGAGCCCTTATCCCTCTCTTTTTGGGGGTCCCTGGAGAAAGGCATCCCGTGATGCGCTCGGAATAAAAACGCTCTCCTCATTGGCCTTTTCCCTCCCTCCATTAGCGGCCCCCACCCCGTTGCATCCCGTCCCTTTTCCCCCTATCGATGGGTGATCCGAAGAGAACATTAGTCTCCCTTTTCCAATGAGGCTTTCCCTCCCAAATGATTCCCGTCAGAAGCTTTTCTCCTCCTCTGTGGTGATGTTCCGTGGCCGCGGTTTGCCTGCGTTTTGACCATCGTGAAGACCCAAAGCACTGAATCGCCAGAGCTAGAACCCTTGTCGAGCGGCTAACCTCGTCCTTCCTTCATGGGCTTCATTTCCCTCTAAGGCCGGTGCCTTGAGGAACCTTTGCGTGGATGGAAGAGGGACTTCAGACTGATTGAGTTCGAATGGCCGGCCAATTACCAATTCCCCTGCGCATTTAAACCCAGGCGTTAAGTCAGTGCTCTAGCCGCAGACCCTCGTCCCCCTGTGCGGGGTTCTCCTGTGGAGTCCTGACTTTCCGTCCGATACCGCGAGAGGACTCATGATAATCTGGCCTTCCTCAAACCACGCCGTCAAATTGATTTCCATTCCGGTTTTTTTGTCCCCCTCCACTACCTACTATTTTAGATAAGTCGCCCGCTTGGAGGCGAGATCCCAGCTCTGGTAGGTGTGCCATAGTGCTTGCTTTTTCCCAAATTGGGCAAAAGCAAAGCCATACGCCTTTCCAAAAACAAGTCCTATCTCTTTCCCCCTCCGGGTCTCTTTTCCACACTAACGATTCCTCTGCGCTCCAGTTTTTCCTTTTTTCCTCCCCCCCCTTGCCAGCGTGCACTGGCGCGTGGAATAACTGATCTGTTCCCCCTCCCCCCGGATACTTCCTGGCCCGACAACACGCTTTGATCTTATTTTCAGAGAGAGCACTTTCTCGACGGCGGTCTTTTCCTCTGCTTATCATCGACAACCACCAGCCTCTTTTCTTCGTGTTTAAGTTCGCGTTGTCGTCTTGTTAGACCTAGAAGAAACCACCTGGTTTTTCTTTGCGGGTCATCGCTTCTCGGCAGTAACTCAAACACTCTTTCTCTTCCCCTCCGCTCGCTTTGGGCGCACCGTCACTTTCAATCCGCCCGCTTGAATTCTCATTGTTACCGATCATCGAATCGATTTTGCTTTTCTGACGCCTTAAAAAATAAAGAGGTCGTTTTCCCCTTATACTCAAGCAGAACAGTAATTCCCTGCGTAATCTAGATCAACTCATTTTTAACCGTAGCTTGAGATCTCTCCATGTTTCTTCATTCTTCTCTCTGGCTAGTCCCGCGGGACTTGATTCTCTTTTGGACTGGCTTTCCCCCACCCTTTCTTTTCAAAGATTGCCCACAATATACCGGCGTTTGTCCCCTGCCTTCTTTTTTGTTTCCAGATGGTCGGACCCCCGTTCGCCGCTGGTAGCCTTCTAACTCGTGGTGTTGGAGAATCCCCCCAGTCCCCCTTGCTCCCCTTCATTTTTTTTTTTTCCCTTCCCCCCTTCTTTAGACTTCCTTCTCTCCCCCCGTTAAGGTGAGGAGTGTTGTTATCTTCTCAGGTCTGTTTTTTTTCCCTCCCAATTTCCCCTTCACCGAGGGGGTTACGCCGGAATTGCCGACTTTCGAGAATGTGTCCCGCAATTTCATTTTTCTCTATCCCCCCCCCCTTCCCCCTCCTCTTTTTTCGCGATTGATATAAACCAATATCGAATTTTGATTTTTTCCCGTTTTTTCTGTTTTTCTTGGACCTCTTGCTCCACAGATGGCTATTTTTAAGAGGCGCGTCGAGTTCTATTCCACGCGATCTTACTTTTCTTCACCCCCCTCCCTATTTTTTCCCCTTGACTTCGCACGGCGGATGGGTCCCCCTCTCCCAAACTTTTTACTTCCGCCGAATTTGGAAGAAAGAAACTGGATCCACGCAAAACTGTTTTGTTCTGCATGGTTCTTTTCCCGTCCTTTTTTTTTTTCTTTCCCCAAAGCCCCTCGTTCGGTTTTAGGGTTGTTCTCTCCTACCCCTTGTTTTTCGACTTAGCCCTTTATAGATATGCCGATGCTTGGTCCCCGGTGCGTTTTCGGGAACCCTCACTCTTTTGTCTTCCCCTTTACCTTTTCCCCCTGCCGCGGCAGTAGGAATTTCCTTATAATCTTGCCTTTCAGCTTTCTAAACCTTTCTTTTCTAACGCGGTTCAGTCCGCGACTGTTCATCTTCACCACTTGATTTTTTTGAAGTCCCTCTTTTTTCCAGAGTCCCCCCTCGCTCCTATTCAAGACATCCTTCGAGATTTCGAAGTTCATCCCCTTTTCTTCTCTATAGTTAAGGACGGTGATGTGTTGTCAAGTCACCCTTCCTTTCAAGACCTTTTTTTTTTGCTTTTTTCCACTTTATCAAAAGTCTACTTTTCGCGGGTATGGAAGTTCCTTCGAAATTCCTTTTTTCAACATCCCTTGTACCATTGAGGCAAGACCGTTTTTTCCTGCGCTACTCCTCCCACTACGAATTCGTAAATTTAAACCTACTCCTTTCCCCTGAGCACCTCCCCCATCCTGAAGCCACCTGAATTTTCTTGAATCCCTTTGACCTTCAGAATTTTCCCCCCTTCGCTCATCGGTCCTCTTTGGTCAACAACAACGGAGGGAAAAGAAGGATTAATGGACCCTCCCATGCCCTTTTCGGAATGCGCCCTCGACAATTTTCTTTGACCCCCGATCTGCCGTGCTATCTTTTTTTTTCTTTCTTCCCCGATTTTCAAGAAGAATCAGGCAGACTCCCCGTCCTTCACCCCCAGCCTCGTCACTAGCGGCCATTTTCTCTTCATCCATTTCCCTAGTCTTCGTCCCCTTCCTCCTGTGCTCTTTCTAGATCACTAGCGTAGACATTCCCGTCTTCTTGTTTTGCAGCCGGGGTTGAGTTTTTTTTTGACCCTTTCCCAGGCCCTTTCCTCTCGCTTTTTAACGTGATGCCTGCGGATTTCCCCCCGCCATGCTCTGTCCCCCAAAACCCGGACCTCCCCCTCTGCGACTCCTTTGTACGGCACGCCACTTTCACTTCGTCGACGCGATTCTTAAATGCCCTTTTTATACCATATGCTGCTCAAATATTTATTACCCTTGGCGCGCTTCCCTTAGCCGCCCGTGACTGAGAGAACTCTAGGTAGGCCCCATCAGAGTTTCTTTCCCTACGTGGAGGACGTCCGGGGAAAGAGAAAGCCCTTTGGTCGCGGATTTATTCCCAACCACACCACCCACCCCCCCCCACACTCACCGACAGCCACTTGAGGCTAGGAGCCCACATCCCGCTTTTTTTTTTATGGCTTTTCTCTAACCCTCCCTCCGATGGTTCTTAGTGGCCGTGACTGACGATCTGGTTTTTTAGCCCTTTTCCCTCTTCCCGCGCGCTAGACGTCGAGTTCCGGTCGTGCTTCGCTTGGCCGTCTGGTGCTCGCAAACTCCCCCTGTTTAGTCCCTCTTAACTTAAAGGTCGACTGGCGGTAGCAAGGGCCCGTTCGACAATTCTTCTTGGACTCCCGAATCCTCCCTCCCTTGTTGAGGCCGCGGCTGTCGTTGCAGTTCAAAAGTCCCCCCCCCCTCTCGCGCTGAGTCTGAGATGTCTCTTCCAGACGAGGGTGTTAAACGCCCGGAGGACGAGCTTTGATCCGCCTTCCCCCTTTTAAATTCCTTACCATGACGGAGTTTGCTGCTGGTTATTTCTGCACACCCCCCGGATGGACGGAAGTGGTTTTCTTTTCATCCTTTCACACTAGAGAGGTTATTACATGCGACGTATATACGGCAATGTTTTTATCGTACTTTCCCTGTCACCCCATTTTAGAGGTTCTTGGATTGACGAGGTGCATTTCCCCCCTTCACCCCCACATTGCTCGGCGATTTAGTGGACCCACATCGCGCTTTGGGCCTCAGTCCCAGAAGGCGACGACAGTATGGTTTCTCTACGGGGGTGTTCGTTGGTTTCCACCGGCAAGTCTTTTTGATGACCAAACCGCCCGAGTTAGATCAGTGCGAGGGCGGGTAGACATCCCCTGCCGTATCCGCCCGGTATGAACTCCCACCACTGGCGCGCTTTGATTCTCTCACCCCCTTTATGTTGCCCGGTTGTGTG
>Ga0179593_1506469_pt1 | contig 20774 bp, 19 predicted proteins | sample CZODoug2_1_08_16_FD_185931 | JGI IMG/M metagenome (GOLD analysis project Ga0179593, IMG submission 185931) | Vadose zone soil fungal communities from Angelo Coast Range Reserve, California, USA - CZODoug2_1_08_16fungal (PacBio error correction) | ecosystem: Environmental > Terrestrial > Soil >... | reverse complement strand
AAGGCATCGATCGAATGATTTACTCGAATCTTTTTGTCTGTGTCCCCCTACTGATCAGCCCGTTTTTTCCCAGTGCTATAGTACTCTTAAACCACCGCCTAAGCCCTTTCCAAAGAGTCTCTGTTTTCTTTTCTAGATGTCGTTTCGGGCCTGGTTTCTAGCTTCCCCTTCCTGTTCGTTTTCCTTACTGAGAGTTTCTATACTTTCTCCCTTCCCCCGCGCGGTTCTTTTTTTCGGGAAAGATCCGTCGGTTCCCTCCACTGTTTCCCTCTGTGGTTTATTGCCCGAAAGTGATTCTTCTCGCGCCCGTTCATCTTCTTCCGTCATGCTTTCCCTCATCTTAGTGTCCGAGTTTCGTCTCGTTTTCCACGCATACTCCTGCCCTAGAGGATCTCATCCTCTTTTTAGATTTCTCCTTCTTCTTTTCCTTGAAAAAGATTTTTCGAGACCCCGCCTTCTCCTTCCGCATTTTTTTTTTTCGGTTTTTTGTAATTCCTTTGTTTGAAGAGCGAGTCTACTCCTTCTTTTTTTCACTACAAGATGATTAGATGAGTTTGCACCTCTAGGCATTGAAATGCAACCGCCGAGATTGCTTATTTTTTGATTCTTTTTCTCCCTCCACCTCCCTCACCACGTATGTACCGTGGGACATATCCAGTGTGATAGAATATAGTGCTCCTCTACGTAATAGTTAGGATGATTACACTCTCTCATCTTCTACCGTTTGAGAGACGTTTCCCCTTTGGTGGAGAGCTTTCGGTTGCGTTTCACTTGTAGCTCGTCTTTTGTCCGTGACCTTCAGCGGACTCCTCCTTCTGTGCAGCAAGCGTCATGCTTCTCTTGACTCCCCCCCCATCCTATTACCTAATCCTTATTGGACTCCTCTTATCTAGTAGCGCTCGCGTCCCCCCTCCATCGTTTAAGCTAATTCTGCTGTGCTACGAGCCCGGTAGCCGGTTCAACCTAGTCCAGCCCTTGCGTGTTTTCTCACGCCTTTCTCTTCTTCGGTACTGCTTCCCCCCGTGCCTCTTCGCCGGACCGATTACCGGCCCCTCCCTCCGACTCAGAATCCTTGAGAGCTGGGAGTGCCGGGGTATGTTTCCTACTGGGCCAAGATCGCTGTCATCCTTACATTTTTTTCCCGACCTCTATCCGTGCTCTCTGAGATTTTTTCCATTCCACCTCTCTCTGACAAGAGTCTTTCCATTTAATTGACTTCCATGTGCACTACAGAGCAGCGCGCCTCACCAGTAACTAAGACAGAATAGTCACGTCTCCCTCTAAGTCTCAAACCCTGCATTTAATAGGCACTCGTGGCGCGACCGTCTTCGCGCCGGAGCCCCCCCCTTTTTCCCCAACCTAGGTGTCTCTGTACCCCCCCCAAACAGTTCTTCCCTCGCCGACAGTCCACCAGTTGTGCTTGCAACAAGTGGGCTTCGACGCTCTGAAATAGCCAGGCCTTAACTTTCAAAACGTCAACTCTGGACTGGGCTGGTTATCCGCCCTTTATCCCCCCGTACCCTTCCTGTGAGTGAAATTTTCGGGGCGATACCATACCCCAGTGTCCCTACGGTGATTTTTCAGTTATTTTCGGCCCCTTCACCGAGTCTCGCGACCCCTTTTTTTGAGTGTGTTCCTGATCGTTTATCTTTGATTTGCGCTGCACCCGTTTCGGTCTTTTTCTCCCCCAATTTCAACTTTGTTTTTCTTTTTAACAGGAAGTGTTTACCCTGATCCTCCAGAGCTTACCGTTATGTGCGATACGACAAACCTATCTTAGAGCTTTGCCTCCCTCCTCCTTTGACTGCCTCCCTTCTCCTTTTCGACCCCTCTTTGTCTGAGCGTCTTCAGTCGTTTCTTCCTTAGATTGACCACTCTAGCTTTTTGCTTTTTAACCGACCTTTTGCTTGGTTTTACTTTTGACCCTACAATCCTTACTTTGAGCAGCCTTTTCCCCAAGGTAATCGTCTTCTGTCCGATCGGGCTTTCTTTTTTGCTCCGAAATACCAAACTTCCCTTCTCAAGCTCCCTCTGCTCGTCCTAGTCCTTGCTTCCCCCTTGGTGCTGTGTGTCATTCTGCTATTTTTTTAAATTCCCCCCCTCGGCCTTCCTCTGTGCGCCATTCCATCAGGTAATTTATCTCTCCCGACGAGTGAATCTTCCCCGTACTCGTCTCGTACCCCTCTTCTTCTTTGGACATTATCCCCAATCTCCGATCGCACCAGTGTGAGCAGAGCGGCTGGTTCTAGTCGCTGACACCAGTCAGCGTGACAGTCGTCATCGGCTACCCCTCTGACCGTTTTTTCCCTAGTTTGTCCCCTCTCTCTCCCTCCGTGATTTTTTTCGATTATTTTCTCAGGGCGCCCGTTTCCTCTTTTTCCGCTCTGGAAACTTTTTAACGCTGCCTCTTTCCCCTTCCTTTTTCTCGTTTTTTTCTCTAGTTCCACTCAGTTTTGTTTTTTGAGTTCTGCGAGCTTTGAGGATACGCTCCCTTTCCTCCTGCGGTGGAATTGAGAAAGTTCACGTGATCATATCTCAAAGCGCCGCGTCCCCCCTCCCCCTCTCGCCACAGTCGACAGAGACCAGGATCTGACTCGGGCGATTCCTAAAAGCACCCGTCCATCGTAGTCAGATGAGATATGTTGCCCCCTCGGATATACTGGGTTTTTTTTTTTCTTTTATTTAACGTAGCTCTCCTCGTCTTATATTTTTTACCCTTGTTGATGTAGTCAGTTCAAGCAGGTCATAGTTTTACGAGCATTTTCACTCCCGCCCCATCTTTTTTGGATATCTTAAGCCCCCCCCAGCTTTTGATTTTTAGCTCCACCTCCCTCCCGAGTTTGTCCTGGGAAGATTCACCCCATTGCTCTAGCCTCCTTTCCCCTTCGAGATCTCGCGAGGAATTTGGGTTCTGTTTCTCTCACTACTAAACCCGGATCAATTAAGCATTTCCCTTTTCTTTCTCCCGTCCTGGATTTTTTTGTCCCCAATCCAAATTCCCTTTTCCAAATTCTAAACCGAGCACGCGTATCCCCGAGATGGTAACGCGCATTCTCCTCCTCCTTTCAGTGCAGCGGAGTTGAAATGTACGTACTTTGCGGCAGTTTCCTACCGCGGCTTCACAACGCTCGAGAGCTTGTGGATCCGCCCATGCCCCCCCCTTGAACTATTTCCCTTGCCCGGTTCCTTACATCCCCAATGTGCTTGTACTAAGACCGATAACGTACGTTCTCGTCACATAACTACCCCAAGCTTTTCCACTTCCATCCGAGGTGAGTAATGGTCGACAGTCCTCACGGTTGATTCCGACCCAAGCCACTCTCCCTACATTCCGCCAAATTTCTTATTTATCTTCCCACGGTGTGACAGCTGCATACCTTTTCACCAAGTTTTATCATTGAGTATAACCGACAATTCAGTCGCCCCCTTGTCCCTGTTATTCTGGCGATTTTGCCCTGAAAGCACAGTTTTACAGGTTTTTCCTCCCAACTGCCGTTTTTTGAAGTCTCTATTAACAGAAGTCTTTTTTTTCCATCTCCCGATGAGTCTAAGGGCGCGACGAACCGGGCTGGCGCTCCAACCCCGGTGCTTCGTGTTTTTTTATTTACTAGTTTGTTCCCTTCCCGCTTTCTAATGTGATTACCTTGTTCCTCTGTCTTCTCTTGCTTTTTCCCCCCCCTCTTGACATTTCCCGGCCTCCGCGCCAGAGAGATTTTGTCCTCGACAAGTCCCACCTCGCGACAAATCTTGACACCTCCTTTTCTCCTCTTCCCCAAGATTTGCCTCTTTCTTCTGGACCATCCCTTCACGTTCCGAGGCTCTTTAGATCCTTTGTCAGGATTCCTACCATAGCTAAGTTCTTGAACCGACTGGTCGCATTTCGATCTCGGCGTGATTTTTTTATCTAAATAGGACGGCATTATTCCCCCTTTTGATACCTTGTCTCCCCTCACCTTCCTAGGCTGCTCCACGCGGACTATCTTCGAATTCTAGGTGAATTTCCTTACCTTTCCCGGTTAGTTCTTACACCTTCCTCTCTCTAACAGTAGTAGTTTTTTATGAACACTCGCGTCCCAGGGAAGCTCATTGAAATCCCCACACCTCCCCTTTCACCCCTTCCCCTCGATTCGTAACCGAAGGTTGATCAACGCCGATGTCACTAGCCGAGGATCGCATGGCTCCTCCTGCCTTTTCGAAACCCTCCGATGTTTTAGCCTCTTCAACTGGTTTTTCCCGCCCTTTCTCTTCCCGCGTTTTCCTTGTTCTTATTTCCTGTTTCCACCGATCCTGAAAACTCTGCGTCGGCGCTGCCCTATGTTTTTTAAGCTCCTCGTCCCCTCACCGGGTTCTTGCATCTTGCCTGTTCACAACTATGCCCTCTTCACAAAAGATTCCCTCCCTTCCTCCCTGAGTCCCGATCTAGCGGATTTTCCTCCCCCTAAGCCATAGTCCCCGGGTCTAAACGACCCTTCCATCCTGATTCCCTTCCGCTGTCGGCGCTTCGCTTGATTTCCTTCTATTTCGTCAGCGGCCCAATGTCCTATTTATGTGAGTTGAGACAGTCTGACATCAGCTCGGGGTTCAGAGCTCATCCACTCCCCAGGTTCCTCTTCCCCGTCCCCTCCCCCCTCTCCCCAAGCTTGCCCTGAGCACTTCGCTCATTACATCTCTTGACCACGCGCCGCAGTAAGATTTTGTTGACACCTTCCCCTTCCGTTTGGAGTTGATTTCAACCCTTCCGGCGACCTTTCCATGCCTGACAGTCTCTTCCCTCGTTTTCCCTTGATGTCGTTTTTATAAGATCCTCTTCCCATGTCTCTTGCCACGTTAAAGTTCCTTTTTTCTCTTTTTCTCCGCCCAGAATTCCAGCGTAACTTCCCGCGATCTCATATATGTACTCTCCTCATTTTTTTTGTTCGCTTCTTCATCCCTCGAGCCCCTCTTAATCTATTTTTGCGCGGTCAAGAACAAGGATATCGTTTTCAGGCATTAGTTGTTCTTCCCCTGGATCGAGGAGTCTTCCCCGACACCCTCTCCCTTCCCTTAACCGCCTCGTTTTCCGATTGCTGTCAAGCAGGACCCGTTTCTCCCCGGCGTGGTTGCCCTACATTCCTTTAGGGCAGAGCATTATTTTTTCTACGATCTGCCCGGGTTCCGCGTGCCCCCCCCTCCTATTTCTCTTTTCTCCTCCGTCCTCGAGGTGGTTTCCCTCTCCTTTGCGAGACTTTCTTGATGCCTGATTGCTGATTTATGTTAATTGTTCCACCTAATCTTTAGAGTAATTTTTTCCTGCTTCTCCTTCGTCCACCTGTCAGCGTCTCTCATATCCCTCCCCCCGGCTGCGCACTCATCCGTTCGAGCGCCTTCTTCTTTTTCTTTTTTGAGACCTCCCCACTGTGATAGAGTCTTACGCGCTTATACCCTTGCTTCTTCTTTCTTCATCGTTGGCTTTCCAGGAAGAGTGGGCTATACGACCTTCAATATGCCCCTATCCCTTTTTGAATCGTATGACACTCCAGAGGGCCGGACGTCTCCAGAGAGAGGTGTGGTCGTTCCAAGACCCCCTCAAGACCAGTTCCTCTGGATGTAATAAGCCCCTTTCTTATTTCCCGTTACTCGGCTCCCTCTGCGTAGAGTCGTTTTATGGACCACTAGCATTTCATTTAAGACTCTCCGTCCCCCATCTTATGTTTTTGTTTTCTTGTACTCTGTTTATTTTTTTTTTTGTTATTTTTTCTTTTTTGGTTCGTTGAATTTTGTTGTTGTGTGCTAGTCCTGGCGACTTGGTACAATGATCCCTTCATCTCCTCCGCTGTTCATTCCCTTACTTTCTACCCCCCTATGCCGACGGTGTCGCCAGACGTAAAAGGTCAGGGAATTCATATTTCCTCATTTTAGTAGCTTTTTTTTATCGCTCGCGTTCGAGAGGCCCTTGCAGAGCACCCTTTGTTGCCTCCTTCCTGTAATTCCCCCTTCCAATTTACCAGCCACGACGTTTGCGGAGAGATCCATTTACGCCCCCGAGTAAGTATTTTTTTCCTCCGGCTGATATGCCCACCGTCGGTTTCTGATCGCTAGGTAAGCAGAATCAAAGACCCGAGTTCAAATGATTTTAATGTTCTTTATTTCGTGTCTTCTTACTTAACTCGTCCAGAATCTTCTCCTCTACCATTTTTGACCCGCCTAAGTGCTCCCCCGCCCCTTTTGACAAGGTTCAGCAATATACTGGTTCCCTTGCTTCGTCGTTCACTTGATCTCTTTGGACCGCCCTAGAAGAACTCGCAGTCATCCAACCTGTTCATCACTCTTCGCCGAGCAATTAGGACCTTCCGTCCACCCCCCTGAATAGACTCCGGCGGGTCGTGCTCAGCCTGTTTTTGTCGTTTCGCCCAAGTTGATCTACAAGGGAGGTACACCCCCACCACCCCACGTCGTTTAACTCGCCTACCAGTGTAACTTTTTTCCGTTGTTTCGGCCCCCCTTTTTCTTCTTAAGATTTTTTTTTCTGCCTACCCTCTCAGGTACCACCCCATGGTTAACTTTGGAGCTGCTGGGATTTTATCAGCAGCTCCCCCCCAATTTGTCACCTCTGTGTTTCTATGTTCCTTTGACATCAAATTCCTTCTGCTTCCTTTTTTTATGACAGCATTTCCCATTTTGCCCCTTGAGCCACGAGTAAGTATATAAACCCCTTCTCCTCCCTCTCCCCAGGATTACTTTTAAACTTTTGAGTTTTTGAGACGGTTTCGACGCCGCCCAGTTGGCGTTTCTTTTCCCAATAACCCTTTGCTGGAAAACTGACCATTCTCACCTTATGCTCCTTCCCCCCCGTTGCTTGCCGAGAGACACTACCCCTCCAGCGCGAGATCTTTTGTTTATCCTAATCTCCATTTATCCCGTGCCGGACAACTTTTAGTCTTTTACGACCTGTTCTCATGACCGATTTTGAGTCCTTAGACTTGACCACGTAAGACCAGTGACTGAGAATTTTGAAAGAACACTCTTTTTTTTCTTTGTTTCCTGATCCCCCGCCCCTCCCCTTAATGGCTGCATTTTTTCAAGGTATACGATGTGAAGTGGAGTTCTTCTTGAGCTAGGCTTTTTACGAAAACCCTCTCCCATCCATTCCCCTCAAATTTCCTCTCTCTGCGTTGCTGTCCTCCCTTTCCTCTTCTCCAGGACACCCTGACCCAAACTCGTTCTGTTGGGAGCCAAATCAAGTTTTATATTATCTTTGACCCCTTTCTGATGCCCCACCCCTCCCTCCCTCGTTCTTTTACCCTGCTTGATTGGACCAACCGATCCCTCTAACTTTCGTTGAATTTTCCCTCCTTCCTTTTTATGTTTTCGATCGGACCCTGTAACAGTCTTTTCTCATATTTTTTTATTCGTATCGACTTTCCTCGCATTTGGAACCCCTTTTCGATGGTTCGAGAGTATTCAATCTCCCTCTCCTCTTTCTCTTCTCCTGATGAGATCGACTGGCGCGTGCGCCTTTGCGTTACTTTTCTTCGCTACTGCTCCTGCCCGCTGCGGGCTGCTCGTACTCCTCACCTGAGGCAGTTCTCTTCACTGTTTGTTTTTTTGAGAGAGTCTTGAAGTCGAGTTGAGTATTACGCTCACTTCCGCCTCGGTCCTCGCACTGTCGCTTGAGATGATATTTCGCCCCAACAGCGCACGCTACAACTGCTACCTCATCTTCCCCTCTTGCTTCGACTCCGTCCGCCTCTTCTCAATCACCCTTCGCGTTTTCGTTTGAGCGCGATACGTACGCGGATGAGCCATGGTGGCCGTATCTCCCCTTATCATCTCCTGACGCTTTTTTTGATTTCTTGCCCTTCTTTGATTCTTTCCATCTCATCCGGCACTTCCTGGCTCTGCATCGAGAGGTTCTTCATAGTAGGTGCTACATCTCCCTCTCCCTATTCTTTTTTTTGCGCATCTCCCCCAGTCCCTTATTTGCCGTGTTTCCGCGAGTCTTATAATCCCATGGCGATTCAAGTCCGATCTCGAGCCCTCCCGTCTTAATTTTTTTTTCGTGGCTTAGTCCCACTCTCTTTCAAGCTGATCTTTCAACCGTCATCCTCGGCATTTCCCTTTTTTTTCTTTTGCTCAGGAAGGTGATTTTTGAGCTTACCCCCCCTCCCCAGTCAATCTTTCCACACATTGCTAAACAGATTGAACGGTCTACTTTCGCCTGGTCACAGGCGCTTCGTTATAAACTGCCTTCCTCTTCCATCAGTCCCCTTCCCAGATAGCATTCAACCTTTCAGACCCTTGCGGCATTATTACCCAAGAGGATCTCCTCTTTTCTTTTCTCCCTGACCCAGGCCTATCCCGCCGTCCTTTTTGATAACGGCTTGGCCTGCCCATCCAAAGTGCGGTATCATGCACCCTTCCCGAGGTTAGGCCCCCTTTTCATCCTCCTTCAATTCACCTTCGCGGAGGATTTTGCTACTCTCGTTTTCTGATCCACATGGACCAGTTCATCACAGAGCCCCCGACCTTTTTTTTTCTATAATTCCCCTTTTTTTTTTTTGGCCCCCCCCCTTCCCCCCCCAATTTTCACCCTTTTTATCATTCGTATCCACCCGGCAGGCGAAATGTAGGTTTGGCTTTCTGATTAGCACCTAACTGTATTAGAACGCCCCAAACGTGTAAGAAAACTTTCTCCCTTTTCGGCATAGTTGACCCCGACCGTTTTGTTGGTTTCCCTCTCCCCCCTATGAGTCTCCGGTGATTCACTCCCACGGGAGGTGCCATCCCACCTCCCGTCTGGATATTCTTTTTTTGAGTCCGGCTTTGACGTTCCAAACTTCTTCGCTTCCGTTATTCCATGTTCTGTCGCGGCTGCGTCTTGGATTGCCTTATTCTAATAACTCAGGTCCCCCCGGATCGATTGGAATAGGCACTGCCACTCGTCCGTAGCCACGTCTTGTCCAATATTAGAGGTTTTTGTCTATTTTTGTAAGTTCTCCCCTGCCGTGCAGCCCCCTTCCATCCGATGCTCGTAACTCTTTATCGAAGAGGCGTACATCTACCTTTATTAATGCTTTTTTAATCCCCGGTATTCCGCTTAGCTCCCAGATTGTCTCCTGCCTCACCAAAATCGGATTATTTATACGTAACAGTCTAAATTCTTCCCCTCCTCCCCCAACCTCCTTTTTCGCTGCGGGCTCGGTAACGCGACTCGTATCGTTGAACCGTGATGCCTCCCTTGCCCTGTCCCCGTCCTTTACGGAACCCCCCCCTCCCCTCCACTTACCCGTTTCTTTATGACCCACAGCTAGTCTTGAAGGCTCAATTTACACGATCCCCCCTTATTCCCCGGTCCCCCCGCAGATATCGGACGGATAAATCCCCTTGGAGTTAAATCATAGTTAATTAGAATGATGAGCCTCCGTCGGTCCTCCCATAACAAGCTCTGCTTTCAGACGTTGTTATCCGGGATTCATCACTTTCGCTTCCCCTCGTTTTTCTTTATTTATTTAGGGATCACGTGTTATACCCGAACCTCGGCCAGGATCCTTCCCTCGATGTCCTCTTCGTTCTCACTTGATCGGCAACTATTGACGGCTTTCTCCCCCACTTGCCCCCCTCAACCCAGATACACCCCCTTCCTGCGAATATCAGTCGCTTGCTTATCGCCTCCATGTAGTTCTTCAAAGCCTCCTCAGCCGCCATGATGTTTCCTGATCTTTCCTATGAGTATTCAGATTCCGCTTTCTCTCAGAGGCCACCCCTTGGATTTCTTCATCTGGATTGCGATGATCATTCCGCCCTCGGTCGGGGATCTCTAGTTTCACGGTAAGAATCCCTTGCCCACGTCGATTCAAAGCTCGACCGTAGTCCATGAGCACTTGACTCTAGAGTCCTTTCTCACTTTCGTCGAATCTTCCTTCGCTTCACCTTTCCATTGCATTGAGCCCTCGTTTGACCACAGCCGTCTAACATGTCCGGCTGACCTAAGTATCATTTTTTTTGCCGCCTTGAGTTTTTTTTTCCCCCCGATTCTCGATCTGGATATCCAAAATTTGACGTCCCCTTCCTTTTTCCTGGCAGCCTTCTCGTTACTCGTTTCTCGTTATCATCTATCTATTTTTTTCCCCCTCTCCCTTTGTTGTTTTTTCTCGAGATGAAGCCCTCGAGCGACCGATTTCCCTCATTCGTTTTTGATGGTTTGAGACCCCTTTTCCTTCCGTCATCCTTTTTTGTATAAATCTTTTGATCAGAGGACCTGAGCCCACCGAACACCTACGATGGACCACCTACTGACGTTAAGAGTCTTTAAGAAGGCCCGTTTATGCCTTTCCCTTTTGATTTTTGGTCGCGACCCTTATTACTCTTTTTTTTCTCCCGATGATTTGAAGTGCGCCCTCTCTGCCTGCGTGCTATCTTTCCCGATATCCGCTTCCGTTTTTTTTTTTCAGAGGTTTATCGGGTGGACTGAGTGTTTTTTTCCTTATGACTAGATGATCCCCCCCGAGCTTCGGACTTTTCTCATCTACCCATTTTTTACCCCCCCAATCTGAGATACCGCTTTTGGAAGCTTCCGCTTAAGCTCCCGCATAATCCCCCTTCCTTCGTCTGACTGACATCTGAGTCGGATCGCCTGAGGATTATGTTGAGCCGTCACGGCGGGCCTTCTCTCGCCCGCTTGAGCTTTCGCCTGTCTAGGAGGTTAATCTGTTTGGCTCCAAGATTCAGTTTCCTTTTTGGGGTGCCGACCTACTCCCTGAGTCCCCCCCCCCCCAGTTTCTTGCCTGAGGCGATGTAACACTCCCGCTTGGATTAGCCGCCGCTCTTTGCTGATTATGTCTGTGCTTCCCGTCCCTTAAAGTTTTTTTACATTTTTTGTTGTTGTTTTTTTGGTTCGGGAGTGTCGGACTCCCCCGAATTTCTTCGAGCCCCCTGTACAATCCTCTCCCATTCCGGTCAGAGCGCTAGACCACGCGCTCCATAAGTTTTTTGATATTTCCGTATGGTCCCGCCCTCTTTTTTTCCATTTCGAGAATACGGATGGTTGCATTTTTTTTTACTTCGCTTTCTTCCTTGATATTGGACCCCCCCAAACTTATCCTCCGAACGATCGATCTGTTTTCTCCCTTTGTTTTGCTAACGGTGCCCAGCGTTTCCCCTTCCTTTCAGGTCGTCAACATTTCGCCATTCGTATCCCCTCTTCTTCTCTAACCAGGAAGATTTACCCTCTACTAGATTTCTCCTTTGTTCCCCTTTCAATTTGACACACGAGTTTTACCCGGCGAGATACGTATATACCAGAATATCCGACCTCCAACCCCCCCTCGGATTTCTCCTTCTACCCCTATTCTTACTTTCACCTTACCCAGAAACTATATCCAGAGAATCGTTGGTCGTTCCCCGGATGAGTACCCCTTCACTCCTTTACAGCCTTCTTTGCATCCTCCCCTCCCTATCATCCTTATCGTTGTTACGCCGCCTTCAAGTGTCCGATCCACTCTTTTCTTGGCCGGCGTAGTCGGTCTTTTGACGTTTGTCCCCCACCTCCGCGCCTACATCCGAGCCATCAACACTGGCTTTCACTCCTTTTTGGAAGAGTCTTTCCTTCCCCCTCCCGTCCCACCCAACTGCTGCATAGATCCGGCCCGGTGTTCGGCTCCGCCGTTTTAGGATCCTTCGCGTAGAGCGTACCACACCCTTTTCTGCCCCCCCCCCCTCTGCCTACCAGTTTGCCCTCCCCGACCGTGTGCGGCCAACGTTTTCTTTCGCCGTCTTAGTTATTTCCCATTTTCCGGTACTCACCTTACCCTTGGACTTGCTGACTGTTAACTCAGCTTGCTTCAATTGTTCCCCCAAGATTCTTTTCTTTCGTTGGAGATACCCTCCCCCCCCTTCGTCCCCGGTTGAATCCTTTTTCCCCTTTTGGCTGGTCCGACACGAGTTCTCCGAACCCCTCCTCGCTTTGGTAATTTTGACCGTTTTTATGGGTATGTTTTTCCTAGACTTCCTTTTTTATTCGGTTGCACCAATTTACCCCTTTGGTATTCAGTCCCCTTATTGTCCCCCGGAGAACTCTTCTCTTTGCCATTGCGTCTAACAGACCCCTCAGCTCTCGCTCGTGTGTTTTGCGCTTTTTAGATTGCCGCACCCCGGCTGGCCCCCTTTCCCCGCCCGCTTGTTGAAGCGGCATTTTTCTTTCTGAGCAGGTTGTTCTGCCCTTTCTCGCAGCCCGTTCGCCTATTTTTTTTTCGCCTTTGTTAAATTGCATTCCTTTTCTCTTCCTCTCCCGCAACCCCCCTTCGTTTGCTTATAGTTTATGATATTCCGTTTTAGTATCTGCGTCGTGCCTCGCCACTCCCCCCAACAGTCCGCTCTACATCGCTCGAGATCTTCGATTGATGACCTCTATGTTCTGTGATAGATCTCGTAACCCTTTCCCCCAACTTTCGTTTTCCTGCGATGGGCCCTCCAACTCCAGTAGGATCTGCCCCCCCTTCATCAATCTCTTGGCCTGATGAAAACTTCGCGTGTTTAGGCCGGCTTTTACCCCCTACTCAACCATCTTCGATGACACATCATGAGCGACTCCCACCCTCCCTGGTATCGAGCGCCCCTGAAAACAGTTCTCTCCTCTTGTTTGTAGAGTATACCGACATTTTTTCCTTTAATAGGAGTCGCTCGTTTGTTTTGTTTTTTCGAGCTTCTTAGTCCTTCCCCCTTCCTTTTGTTGTTTCGCATTTACTTATTCTATCGCAGGGCGCTTGTCGCTTTCGATTACTTTTCCCCCGAGCAATTGACAGCGGCCTTCTTCTACGTACTCCCTCTCAGTTGACTTCCTATTTTCTAACTCCGTTTTTTTTTGTAGAGAGGCGCTAGTGAGGCGTAATAGTTTGCATAACTTTAGTTGAGCACAGTTCTCTGAGATATATTCAACATGGCCTCTCCCCCCTGCTTTCTTTTCTCATCAGTCGTTCAGAGCACTACTGCCGATGTTAGTCCGAAGATTTACCCGCACGTCCGCTGTGTGCCTCTTCCGCTCGATCCCTTCAGCGGTAGTGACTTTTTTTTCCGGCAAGACCAGATCGCCTTCAGTTCCCGCCCTAGTTGGTTGAATCTGGTTCTGATGGCAATACCTCTTGGCCGTGTGTTCTTGCTTATAGCGGGGCATTCCCCTTGACAACATCTAGTCGGTTGATATTCTCAGATCACCAGTTATTCTAGTTTGGAGACCCCCATATGCAGGCCTCTTTTTGGAATGTGTTCCCTGCGATTATCACAAACGGAGAAGTCAGCCCTCGGCCCCGATTCTCTTTCTGCCTAGCGTGAATTTTGTTTTTCTTATAACGCCTTCCACCGAGACGCTCACACGTCACTGATCCCTTTTACCCTTTATTCTCCCAGTCCTGTCTTTTTTTCGGGAGCTTACACCCAAATCAAAAGTGCCATTCTTACCACCACTTGCCCCCCCGTGCGCTTTCCTATCCTGTTCCAGCTGCATTCTAACTCAGGCGATTCCTTGCTTGAACTCGGCTGTCAAGCTGACATTGCTTTGACGTTACCCTTTGATCTTTTCGCTTCCCCACCCCATCTCGAGCGTTTTTCTTTTCTTTTTTAGAGAAATCAAAGGGATATCATCTCTTTCCGTGTCTGCGGGCTTTTCTTAATCCAAAAGTTGTATTGGCGAAGGACGCATACTATTTGTTTTTTGACCCCCCTCACTCCAAGCCTTCATTCCCCGCCTGAGGTTTAGTTTTTTCTGGGTCTCTCTCCTGGTGGATGCCGCCAATGGTAACATGTTTCCTCCGTAGTCCGACCTGGGGCTGGTCTCTCCCAGTTCCAACGCCCAACCCAATCCGCAAAATTTTCTCAGGGGAGCACCCAGTACATTTTCCCCCAATTGTACCATTTTTCTGTTGGGTTGCCTGCCGTCTGTGACTCCCTTTTCGTCTTTTATCCCAATGTGTCACGACCCACTGCTGTTAGTCAAGGTATTCCTATTTCAGCAGTTGGGGTCCCCCCGCTACATCTTGCGGCCGCCCTTTCGCCGTCAGACCCTGGCGGCTAAGACCCACCTAAGGAGGATTAATTTGTTTTTTAGTTTCCTTTCGTTTGTCCCCTCAATCTATTTCTAATCGTTTCTTCCCCTTTTTGCTGCGAGCCCGTGCTTTCTCCTTCCTTGCAAATCCGATTCCCTCCCTAACTTCCCCTCCTCCGCGCTGATCCTGTATCACCGCTCTTTCTGTCCAATTTGGGGGCAACCATTTCGCTGCTTACAGGTCTCTCTGGTCTTTCGTTTCTGCTGTCCGACCCCGTTCACGGCCACTTTGGTGAGACCTCTTTTTCTGGACCAGGCGTGTCCTAAACTTTCTGGCTCATTCAGCTGGTTTCTAACGGCGGTTTTTTTAACTAGCGGTCTTATTCCTCTTCTAGCTACAATCCGGACTTGCTTACCCGGCCCACAGTCTCCCGTCCCTGCTTTCTCAAAGAACCGTCTCTTACGTTTTTTTTTCTCGCCCCCCTCAAGATCTCGCCTACTCCGCCTGCCGAATAATTTCCACGATTTTGAATTCAACTTTATCGCCGCAAGTCTAGGTTTATTCAACAGATCGGTCTACGATGCCGATCCTTTGCCAAATCTCCAATTACGATCATAAAGTTACCGCACTCCCGTGATACGCTTGACCCTAAAGGACCCCCCTCCAAACTACATCCTTTTGAAGCTTTTCTCCTTTAAGACTTAACCAAGATAGAGTTGAGCCAGAGAGTCCTGGGCTTTCATGCACTTTTTGATTTCCCCCCTCTCCGTTTTAAGTGTTGTTCTCCAGATCCAGAAATTTCCCCACTAGGCCTAGAGGAATTGATTTTCAGTCTCAAGGACCGCACATGGCCCAGTTCCCCACCTTTCTTCCTTCTTTTTCCCCATTTATATTCTCCCACCCAGATCCCCCACATCCCTCTCAGTGCGAAGTAACTATTCTTTTCTTGCATCCCTCGTCCCCCTTTTAACTGAAAACTCCGCGCTCCTTGCTTCCGTCTCCGCCTCTGCGTTTTTTTAGGATTATGTCAGAGGACCTCTTCCTTTTTTCCAGTAAGCTCTCCACACGAGGCATCTCCTCTGGATTTCTGGAGACATTTCCGATCCTCGTTTTTTTGGTTTACTTCGACCCCCTCCAAACGTTCCCTTGACTCCGTATTCCCCACCACATCACCATGCGTCGTCACACAGTATCCCCGTTGCTATTCCATCGCGGACCGCCTCAGATTTTTATCCCTGCTCATCGCTTGGAACGTACATGAATCTTTCGTAGCACCACCCCTGCGGCCCTAAAGGTCCGTGGCTGACCTATTGAATATCCTCCGTCGTTGCCTCTTTCGTCCCTTTAAGCTTCCTTCCTATCTTGATAGAATTTAGGCCTGACCGTCTTTCGGTTTACCCCCTCCAGTCCCGAATCAGCCGTTTAGCAGCCTTGTTCTCTCTATGATTTTACCTCATTACGTTTGTTGATTGTTGATGTCTCTGGCATCCCTCTCACGTGCTAACTTCCTTGTTTTACGGGACCCCGAGTAAGGAACTCAGGTAACTTTGTAACAGTGATAGAGTGACGTCCAAAAGTTCTCTCAATCGGTTGTTTCCACAAGCAATTATGTACGAGAGATGTCAGCCTTCCGTAGTTATCGGGTGGTACTGATTTCTTCATCATGGATTTTTTGCCAGCGTCCTGACGCTTAGACGATCCTTTCTTTATTTCCGCAAGGAAAGATTTCTCCGTGACGTTCTACTACTTGTCTACTTTGGATCTTCCAGTTAGCTCCCGAATTTTTTTTTTTTTATGCTGAATTCGTAGGACACCCTGCTATTTTTCTCTGCTAGAAGATACACGAAGACTGGAGCAGGAGCCTTTTCTTGAACGAGAGCGATTCAGCGCATCCTACTGAACTACCTTTAGCAGCAGTTTTAGAATTACCGAAGTTCGCTCTATTCTTTCCTGTTTTTCTCCCCCCCTCTATGGCTCAGAGATCCATGAACACGCGATGACTCTAGGCTGGGTTATCTCCTCTGTTTGTCGTCCATAGCGCTGGGTGCGGAAGCATCCCCAGTTGCCTAACACGGTCTGGGCCGCTGTCGTGAACCTTAGGGTCGTCTCCCTCGCGGGTTTCTGGCTTGGGCTCCCTGACCCCCTCAAGACCCCCCATGTCCCCCCGGGTGGTGGTCCGAATTCAAAAGTGCGGATCGCCCCGTTCCTCTTTGGAGATAACCTCGGTTGCCTAGCTTTTAGAACCACCTCGCTCAGACGGCTAGGCCAGGATTCTTGGAGTATCGACGCTATTGGCTCCGTTTTTAGCATTACCCGGACTCTGACTGGTCTTTCGTCTGCTTGGACCCTGCTCCTCATTATTTGATATGTCCTCCCTCAGAATTCTTGCGCCAGATGTCGACCGTTCCTTCACCACAGGCCCCGTACTTTCATGGGTCCCCGTACTAGTTTCGAGCGAGCCTTTTCGCCCGGATTACTCTTCCCCTCCTGACCCTTCTGTCTCTGCCGTTTCGTTATCGCCTGTTCACGGATTTGATTTGTCTCGATTTTACCCTCAAATCATCCATCCTTCGCCCGATAGTCCACCCCTTGGAATTCTTCGCCTTAAGATTTTCCGTCAGACTTCCCATAATCGATATCCCCTCTCCTCGGTTAGATGCATTTTTCAGTGTCGTTTAGGGTACGCATCCCTCTAGTACACCCTTCTTCTCAGCGCGAACTTTTCATCCGACTGACGTGTGATACTCTCGTTGGAACATTGTCCTTTAAACTTCTCTCGGGACCGATTTTTTTTCGGCTGATCTGATTGCAAACTCCGTTAAGAACCCCCCCCCCCCCACCCACCCTCCCCCAGCCCCCCCTTCTCCCACCCCCCATCCAAAAGGAATCAAGATTCGTCTCTAGGCCTCCTACGTGAATACCCCACCCCCCATGCAGTCCTATTCCGCCTTTTAGCTCCCTCCTTTTTTTTTTTGGTCGCATGTGGAGCATGTACATTCGGGAGTTCCACCCCAACACATTTTAGTGCCCTTTCTCTCCCCTTTTGTTAGACCCCTTTGTGCTGCCCCCACCTTGGGCTTGACGATTCTGAGCAATTCCAGTCCTAAACCTCCTGGTACCTTGGGAAGCTGGGCTGGGCAGTTTCTTACCTTGCCTCTGTCACCAACATTGTTCTCAGATCCCCCCCGGGATTCACCTGATGTTAAGGTTACTTTAGACCAAGCCACCCCCCCTTGTAGGATCCCTTTTGAGGAAGAATTTTCCATTTGGATTCAGCACCCTAGCTGATCCCATCCTACAGAGCGAGGCCGGATGTTTTTCAGTTAATCAAGTTTTTTTATATGCGTTTACATGACCTAGGTGATGTATTCTTTATTCGTCACAATACCTTGGCTGGCTTCCCCGACCTTTCCGTCAAAGGTGCTTGGAGAAGACTCTTATTAGCGCTCTCCCATGCATTTCCTGAGCACCCCTAAAACAAGATATCCGTTTTTTGAGACTTTAACAGTACATTAGATTTGACAATTCGACCTTTAGAGTTCCTCCCGAAGAGTTTTGTCCTCCTTGCTCTCAAGTATTCCCATGCACTTTCGCCCATGTTTTTTTTTACTCCCTTTTTTTAAGAACTTTCCCTTTTTGCTTTGTGTAGACCCCCCTTCATCCCTTTTCCAGTAAGGTATTCCGGGCTGATGATTTTATAGGCCTTCTTGCGTCTCGGTTTCTGCACCACCCCACCACATTCCGACTTTAATCGCTCGCTCGTAGTCTCGTGCAATAGCAATGGTTTTTTATCGTACGGCCCCCACTTTCCCCCATCCCGGTCCTGGGATTTGGGCTGCCAACCTCCAGTTTTTGGAGATCTCCGTCCGATATGCCCCATTGCCCCCGCCCCTCTCTTTGTAAACATCTTGTGGACATACAACCCCTACTCGTCCACCAGCGCTATACAGTTAGCTTCGGTTCTCCTCCTTCCACCAGTTTTAACGCTTATTTCTTCTTAGTTCTGCCCTCAGTCCGCCACCTTTGATTTCCTGTGCGAAGCGTTTTTTTTTTATCTCCCTTCTGTCGAGTTCTCTTTTCGTTACTGCACTTGACGCTCGATTTCTTTTCGCTTTGGGCGCTATACGCGACTTTCTCTTTTGCAAGGTATGCTTTAATTTCACTCTCTTTAATGAATCTCTTTTTACTCCATCCCTTTCCCGTTTGTTTTTCTCTAGTCCGTCTAGTCGAGTCATGCGAATCTGGTTCCTTCTCACTGTTAGCGGGCTTGACTCATTCCCGCAAACGTGTGCAAATCCCTTCTCTTCCCCATTCGACCCCCCTTCAAATAGTGTTCGACGACGCCTCGCAAACAATCCACCTCAGCTGGTTCGCCCCCTCTTCCTAAGAGTTAAGCTACACCGCGGAGTCACTTTTTTCCCCCCCCGTTCGATACCACTTCGCTCTATGATGCTTCGTCTATCCCTTTTTCTGGTGGTTGATCTGGGTGATTTGTATTTCCCAGCCTGGCAGTTTCCTGATGCCTGCTCTGGGCCTGCAGGAATTTTGGAGATCTTCGCTCCCGTTTTTGGACCCCCCTCTCCTGAAGCGTTTGGGCCGGGTTCCCCTCTAGCTTTCACCCATTTTTTCCTCAGTCTCGCCGTTTTATATCTACTGAGTAGTCCATTTTTTTTGAGTGGTTAGAACGTCTTCCGCCACCGTCTTCACGTATCCTCGGCACCCTTTATCTTATCCCCGGCAAAGTGATTTTTTGGGATCTCCCCCCCCCACCCCAACTTTCAAAGTGACTTTTACCCGAGGCAACAAGGATCCCGTGCGGAATAGGATGGAAAGCGCACATTTATACCCCACCCAACTCCCGCTTCGAGGAAAGATGTCTTTTAACGCTGGACTGCTGGTCGGCTCTTGGCGGATGCTCACAAACGTCTATAGATCGTTTCTTTTCTCTAGACATTCCCCTGGATATCATATATTTTCGAACGTGTCGTCCCCTCCCAACGTGTCTTTTGTCCCGCGACCCGCATCCAATAGCTCCGGCAACCTCCTCATTTTTCCTTTTCCCAAATTCACGCCGCGTCTTCTGAAATCAGCGCCTTCCCCCGTGTTCCGAAAAGGGAACCCCTTCCTTTCTTGTCCCGACCGTGTTATACCCCGGACCATCGAATTAACCTTCCCCCTTTTTCCAATTTTTAAGTAGTTAACACATTACCAGTAAGCTTCCCCCTGCGGTTTAGTCCCCTTGAAGTACTCCATATTCGTCAGCCCCCCCCCCCTTGGAACATCAACCACTGTATGAAAGGTCATAGAGATTTCACTTCAGTTTGGGTACTCTACATCTTGTAGACTACTTTCGCGCCGAAAGGTCAAGAACCGCACTAGTCTCTCCTTGGTTTAGTATGCTTGCTGACTCAAGCTCTTTTCTAAGTGCTACCTGTTTGCTGCTCGCGTATGTCTTTTTGCCCAACTCTTTCCCGGATACGCCGTTCCAGTAGAGTTGAATTTCCCCCCCTTACCCGCTCTTTCGCCACCCGTCCCGTCTGCCCCCCAACTTCCTTTTTCGACGCGGAAAGACGGACGAGATGTGCCGACTTCCCGGTCACGCATCTTCTCTGTTCTCTTCTCCCTTTTAATGAGGCGTCCCAAATACTGATTACTCCCTAATCATGGTTTCTCTATAGCGGACTCCTCTTCTTCAGATTTATCTCTCAAAATCCCCCCCCCCCCCCCACTGGCAGTCCCTTTTGCCCCCCTGCTAACGTCCCCCCTTTTTTTTTTCCCCCCGTCCGCACCCCTCCGTCCCCCTTTCGCGTCTGTTCGTAACGCCCCCTTCCCCGGTCTCCTGCTTCTACTGGCTGCTCTGCCTTCTCCCCGGCGTTACGTTACCCCCTTCCTCCTCCAGCCCGTCGAGGATTTGCAATCAATCGGTCTTGTACTTCCCTTTAGAGCACGGCAGAGTAGAGTGTCCCCTGCATTAGATCGACCGCTTGTCAAGCAGCTGCCGCATCCCTAGTAAATCTCCTGTCTGATTCTTGGGCTCCTCCGTATGACAAGTCGAGTGCTTTCGCGCGTAATTGCTCTCAGCACTTCGGATTACGACTGGGGAGCTTGTCGGGAGGTCTCCTTGATACCTGATTCCCCAAGCAAATACCTCTCTGGTAGGAGTCTCGACCCTCGATCAATGTGTCCTGCCACCACTCACTCCCCTCACGTGGAAAATAGGCCTTTCCTCTGCTTCTTCGTCCCCCCCCCACACCCACAAGATTTACCCACTCCCCCCTCCTTCCTTATGGAAGACAGCTTTACGTCCCAAATAGCGCAGTCTCACCAACTCCAATTCCCCTCTCTAATGAAGCATTCGTATACGAACTCTATCTATTTGCCGTAGGTAATCTTCAGATCCAGAGGAAAACGCCGGGTCTACTCTACTAGATTTCGCTTTTCAGTCCTGCACTTCCCGTTTTGCCTAGATTCCCTCATCCGTTTCCCCTCTGAACGGAGATTACACTCGGTGCTTCTCCAGTCTAGAAACGAGCACCTGATATGCCATCTCGGCCACTAGATTTCGCGTCTCCCCACGCTTTCTTGACAAACGTCCTGAATGAGCGTCCCAACGGCCGGCGACCCTTCCGGTATGAAGCAGCTCTTTTACATTTTCGTTCTCCCTTGAGGTACGGTTTTCTCCATTCCTCTAACTGGTACGACCCCCTTATGCTGACTTCTTTTTTTTTTATCGGCCCACCGATCTATCTAGCGCCGCTG
>Ga0179593_1372644_pt1 | contig 20774 bp, 20 predicted proteins | sample CZODoug2_1_08_16_FD_185931 | JGI IMG/M metagenome (GOLD analysis project Ga0179593, IMG submission 185931) | Vadose zone soil fungal communities from Angelo Coast Range Reserve, California, USA - CZODoug2_1_08_16fungal (PacBio error correction) | ecosystem: Environmental > Terrestrial > Soil >... | reverse complement strand
TTATTCCCACTACAGTTGGCGGTCCTTCGAGCATGATATCTCTACTTCCTCAGGGTTGCTTGAGAGAGTCTTTATCTTTCTCGGCAGGCTCCCCCTTCTTACACGGTAGAATAGCGCGGACTGTTGAGTACCGCCCTCTCCTTGGTCCTTTCCTTGTAGCTATCGTCCTTTTTTTTTTCTTGTAAGAAGAGTGCCTGATTCCCCTTCTTTTCCCTTTTCCTGGCGTACCCCCCCATCGCCGGTCATGCCTGCAGCGAAGGGCCGCACTTTTTGCTAAACGCTTTATTACCCTGATGCCGCCTCCCTTCATCCCCTATTTAGGCTTGTGTCTGACGACATGCGCCTTTTTCTGTCCCGAGTCAATGCTCCTTTAGCTCACCCGGGGATAGATAATTTTCGTCTTACGCCTCTCTCAGTTTCCTTTGATTTCAGCGACGAATTCCCCTGAGTAATCCTGATCCCTTTCTCGCCGCCTGCCCTTACCGCTTTTTTTCCGAAGTTCATGTCTTTTTTTTTTGGTCCAGACTTCCACCGTGTCAGCGGAGAGGGTAAGTCATGAATCCAGCCGTCTCTCTTCAGGCCCTGTCGGTCATCAAATCACGAGTTCATTTTTTTCTAAACAAGGAGACTTATCCCCCAACCTTTTACCTTCCCCCCCCCCCCCCTCAACATGAGTCTCCATCCACCTGATCGTACGCTGCCCAGTGCTTGTTCCAAGAACATTTCAAGGACTCTTTTTGGAACTCACCTGCCAGGGTCCAGTTTCCTTTCCCCTAGGGTTTCGTGTGCCCTCAGTTCCCCCTGCACGGATCACGATGAAACCCGGCTTCGGCTAGTTCGGTTCTGGTTCGTTGCCTTTTCTTCGAAGGGCGTTGCTCTGCCTCGATTCCCGGACTGATTTGTCTTTTTCTCGGGCGAGCATCGCCCCCTTCGCTTTGCCAGTCTACCACCGATTTCGACGAGATCCCTTTTGAAATCCCCTTCGTTTTTCCCGCGTGCCTCTTTTCCCCCTGGCCGCTTTTGACGCGATCGGTCGGCGCTAGCGAGCGGCTCCCTCTCCCAAAATTTTTCCAAACCCTGTTTTTTCCTGCGCTTTCCTCCCCCCCTTTACTTCCAGGAAGTTCCGCTTTGCTCTTTCCTTCCACCGTCGCGTCATCGTTGCACATTTTTTTAACTCACCTTCCCGCAAATCTTTGATTTTTCTCGCCTCTGCCCTCCTCCCTCTGGCTTGGTTCGACCATTTTTCCGCATTTTTTTTTTTTCTTTTCCCCCTCGGGCGTTATTTTCCCCGGCTGTGGCCTCTTTGGGTTTTACAGAGCGCCCGACGTCACACACATCCCAAGCGGCACGTTGGAGTAGGTTCTTTTTAAGAAGATTTTCCCCCTTTTGAACCTTTGTATAGGGTTTTAACTTTTGCCTCCTTCGGAAGAAGAGAATGGTTGTTAGAGAGATTCCCCGTGTTTTCCAGATCTGACTTTCATAGACGTCTTTGTACTCCTCTTTTAATACTCCACAGGCACTCTGGCCGCTTGATTTTTTTCCGGTCGGCGCCTTTTCCCGCGCGGTGTTCAGAATACCTCTTTAATCTTGCCTTTAGACCACATTTTTCTTACTCCCCCCCCTTTGCTCCCAGCTCCTATGAGGTTTAGCCTTCCGGGCGATTTACTCCCGGATGGGTTTAAGATGGTGCTTTTTAAGCGTTCCAGCGCTTTTTAGGATTCGCCATTGCTTGCCGCTTCCGCCGCGGCGATTGTATAAGTTCCCTCCTTGCCTTGTTGAAAGGTCTTTTTCCCTTCTTCTGTTTTTCGGGGTTGTTGTAGTCCCTTCACTCCTTCTTCCGGTTTTCCGCGCGAGGCCGAAGAACTTCTTTTTAGGCTGTAATTCCTACGGTTGCAGAGGACCTACGAGGCTGAATTGTGATGGCGCTCGGCTGTTTTTTCCTTTTTAGTTGTAGGTCTCCGGTCCTTCCTCCTCCGAACAAGTACGACTCTGCTCTCCCCCTTGCCGAGCGTTCCGACCCCTGCCAAGAAACCCAGATTGTCCTGATCAAACTCTCCTTCTCCCTTGTTGGCGTGGGTACTTTTTCCCCTTATGGCCCGCCTCCAAATCTGTCCTCGTAAGGTTAGAAGGCCGTGTTCCACAGACTACCTTTTTTTCCCCGAGTTTTAGTTTTTTGAAAATACGGCCACTGCGCGTACGACCTTTTTTATTCTTCCCTTTTTAGGGTTACTTTTCTTTTTGTGCTGCTCATTTGGGTTTGAAAGTTTTAATTTTAAGAAGCTCCGTTCGGTCCGAAATGCTAACCTTCTGCACTAAGTCACGGACTCGAAAGAAGGAGCGGTTTTCGATTCCTCGTTTTTCACGGTATTCTCCCCCCTAACCCTTCCTGGGCTTCCCTTCGCCCCAGTCTCCGCTGCCTCTTGAGGGTTTCACGCGCCCATCCGTCTTCCGTGCCCGCTCAATTACCGTCGCTGCCCCGGTGATATGCCTATTTAGGTTTTAGATTTCCTTTCTTTATAGACACCCTCCTCTCTCTTTCCCTGCTCTCTTTTTCTCCCCTGTTTTCAGTTTCTTTTTTGGCCGCTTGGTGCCTCTTCAGGCAGACGCTTCTGCAGGTATAGGCTTGTTTGGACGTTCAAGAAATGCAGCCTACCTTCTTCCGAAGAATTGGTAACAGAACTCCTTAGTTTGAAGCCGACTCCCCAGTGAGGACCTTTTTTGCTTCCCCGTGGCCCGTCTTCCTCCCTCTCGCTCGTCATAGAGAATTGGCCTCTTTTCAGAATTCCCTTTTCGAGGTCTCGGAATTTCTACTTTAAGATTTCTTTAGATCGCGCGGCGCTTCTGCTCTGTTAAAAGAGTATTTAGCTACTAAGTCTCTAGAGTCTTCACTGGCCTGTCTACCCCTCTTTGCATCATGGATTAGCTGATCCTTCTTTTTCCTAATTTGCAACGCGCCGGTTTAAACTGTGCCCCATGACCTCCCCTCATTCCCTCCGCGCCTGATATTTAACGATGACCGTGGGGATTTCCAAGGTCTAATTCTTTTAACGAAATACGCCTGTTAAAAGTTTTTTCTTTTTAGTCATTTCAATTTACCCCCTTATACCCGAAGTCGGAACCCGTAGCCGCACCTCATGTCTGCATGAGTACTGAACTGCTTTTTTTCCCTCGGTGTAATGTTCTCGTGAACCTTCCGATTTCCGTTTTATCAAAAGAGCCCGTGTTTTTTGTGAGAGGATCCCTCTTTGTCTTTCCCTTTTTTCTTTCCCGCCTGATCCTAGTCGTCTTTTCGTGATTCCTCTCACCGGGGGTTGCTGCGTTTTTTTAGGAATTTCCTTTCGCTACCCTCCACCTGTCTTTGGGTGTGTATCCCCACCTTTTTGGCGTCCCTAGGGCCCGCCTGTCCCCCTATAGAATTTTCGGAGGTTTCAATATATCCCGCTCTTCCCCCTCGTTCCGAGACAAGCCAGAGTTCCGACCGCCTTTCCTTTTGCCGGCATTCCCTCTCCTGAAACTGGAGGAGTTTAGTGACCAGGCTCAACATTACTTCTCCATGCCTGGGGTCCCTCATTTCGCAATAATTTTGTTGTTTCTTCTAGATCCCCCTCGGGCAGGTGTCTCGCCTTAATTACTCAGCACACGAAATTTTGTACCCTTTCTTCCTTTGACTTCCCCTCCGGCACTTCCCCGCCTTCTGGCTGTCGAGTCCTAAGCTCGTCTGGCAATTCTTCCATTCACGCCGAGGAGAGACGAGTCCCGTGCAATTTTTTTGCAAATTTTTTTTGGCTTCTGTTTTTCCCCCCTCTGCCTGCCCCCCAGATTTGCCTTGTGAAACTCCTAGGTTTTTTCGCGCATTTTATCGAACTCCCTTTTTTTCTTTTTTCGATACTTTCCCTATTAATATTTATGAACCTCCCTCTCCGGACGATTTTTTCCTTTCCAGGCTACGCTATTGCGTAGCGCGTTCCGAAGGATTTTTTTAAGTCCCTTTGTCCAATCCCCCCTTCCATCGATCCAGACCATCATTTTCTCTTCATCGTTCTTCCGGCAAACCTAGAAGGTGAATGCCGCAGATTTTTTTTCCGACCTCTTTCAGCTCCGCGTAGGCCCCTCCGTGTCTCCTTCCCGGGATAGACTGCTTGGTCTCAGTAATTTCGCCCCCCTGTCACAATTTTTTTTTGAGACGTTTAATCCTGGTCCTACACCGCCCCTTGTTCTGACGTTTGCCTGAGATGTTATCCTGGACTGCTTTTCGGCTTGTTTCAGAATCTGGCTCCTGTTTTTTTAAAGTCCTTTTTAGCGTATCTTCTCACTCCCTCGTTTTCTTTGTTCGCGGAATGATTGAACCCTCTCCTTTTAACTTACCTCTTCCCCTAGTCCCGGCTCCCCACCGTTGTTCGACGTTTGGATCTTCACTTTTTTTGGGCCCACCATAAGTTTATCCCTTTTTTTCTTTTGAGTTCGATGAATGTATCCTTTTCCTGCTCCCTCCGCTGATTTTTTTTTGTGTTGTATATTTTTTCTTGACCTCCTTAACGATGGTTCCCCCCCCTCCCCCCCCCCCCCCCCCGCAACACCACGCTCCCCTCTCCGTCTCCCTGTCTACCGCTTCTGACATGGAACTTCTTTTTTAAACGCCCCCTACCCTTTTTATGTTCCCCTTCGGACGATCCTTTCTTTTGAGAGGCAAATGCCATTCTTTTTTTTCTCTCGACCCTTCCCTTCACTTTTTTTTTCGATCGTGACCGTCCTTCTACGAATCAGCGCGGAATACCGAGTTCCCCCGCCTCTCCTCCGTTCAGCCCCTCGAAGAAGTATTTTTATGCATCCTCTTCACTCTTCCTCCTCTCCCGGTCGATCCAGAGGCCGTCTTTGCATTCCTAAGGCTCTTTTTTTCCCCTGTTTCCATTGACCTGCCCCCTTTTCCAGCTCACATGATAGTTGCCTCCCGCCCAAACACGTTCCCATCTCTTTCCCATGTACCCACATTTTTTTTGATGACCTCCCCCTCAGACTTCTTTCCCCCTCTTCTGTAAACGCCTTCGGACGGTTCACTCTGGGGGGTAGGGCCAATGGCCCGCAGTATCCCCTTCCCTGCCCACCGGCTTGGCGCGACTTATTTTTTTTTTCTTATATTTTTTTTTACCCTGTTTTCTCCCCCTTTGAGTGTGATCACCGCGATGATTTCTCCCGAGTTCCTGTTTCCCCTCTGTTCATTCATTTTCCCGCCCCCCCCCCCCCCCCCCCCCCCCCCCCCCCCCCCCCCCCCCTCTCTCTTCTCACGCCCCTCCCCCCCCCAGCACCCACGCGGCCCCCCCTATGACATCACACTCCCCCCCACGCGTCTCTCTTTTCACACGTTTTCGCCCCCGGAGAACTTTTTTTAGTCCGTCTGCTGCCCGCTTGACCTTCCTTCTCGGTTTTGAAGGGGACTCGCGCGGACCCCCTTCTTCCTCGGTTCTTCGCCACCAGATCAGGTACCCCTAACGAGCAGGCTTGTTAACCGTTGAAACTCCCTACTTCCCCGCTACGCGGTGACCCCTTTATGTCCTTCCCGTCTTCCCTTTTTTTTCATCCGGTTTCACGCGCTTGACGAGTACCTCACAGGCTAGTAACTCCCCTTCTCTGAGTCCGCAGATCCCCTTTTCTCTTTCGCTTGGTGGCTCCCCCCCTCTCGAATTGTTTGACGTTATGTCAAGCATCAGGGGCGACTTACCTGCTGGTTCGATAAACTCGGCTGGAAAAGCGCGAAGTTTGCCCCCATCCCGCTCCGTACCGTCTCTTCTATCCAGTTCCGCCTCAACTTTTTGCATAGATTCTTTTCAATGTGATCTATAAACATCTTTTTTGTTTTTATATATTACCCCAGTGCCAACTACGTCAATGGGATATTTTTGTTTCGTCCGAAGTTCTCCGACTCAGCCTTCCTCCTGTGAGTTTTTAAGGTCGGTTTTCACGCCCCGGCTTTGAAAACACGTCGTTCATGCTCTTAGGACACCCCCCAACTTTTTCTTCTAAAATTCGACTCCAACATATTCTTAGAGGTTCTCCTTCCCTAGAATCTCATGATTGCGACTCTTTGGTTTCTTACATAAGATTATCAGTGGTTCCTTTCGTAGATCGTTGCAGCTTCCCTCCCTCTCTAGCGAGTTGATTCCAGGGCGGAAGCTCGTCCCCCCGGTCATGCCCCGGGGGTGGAGCTTAAGCGCTCGGGTATCCCCCGCCTCCCGCTTTATTTACCGATCCTTGGATTCCTCTAGACCGAGACGCAGGAGCTTGGCTGTTCTTTCCCGACGCAGTCTTACTTCTTTTTTCTCAGTTCCTGAGATTAGCAAATCGCGTCAGACCTATTTTTTTAGATACCGACGAGACTTCCCGTCCAGCTGTCATAAAGAGCCGTTCACGGCTTCCCTTCCTCACTCTCCTCCTTTGCATGGTCACGTGTCCTTCTTTCCATTTTCCCGTCAGCATAAGAAGAATGTTTTCCTTTCCCTTCTTTTCTTTCCTCTCAGACTTCGCAATGGGCCCGTGGTTCCCTCCCTCCCCTTGCACTTGCGGACTCTCGTTTGTCCCTGGCTACTAATTGGATTTGAAGTTTTTTTTTTGAATATCTCTTGACCGACCCTTCCCTTCGACAGGTTCGTTTCTAAAGTTCTTGAAGCCTGCCCTTTTTTTCCATTTTTTCCGGTTCGGACTTCGTCTCGACGGACTTTTTTCTTCATCTTCTCCTTGAAGCAATTCTTTTCTGCGGGATTTTCTCGTCCGCCTATGCTCGTTTAGGCTGATTAGCCCTTTTTGATTCTGAGTCTCTCGTGTTGATCTCTGTGTTTAATCCTGACTCTCTTCTACCTCTAAAACGAGAAGGCGCTCCGCGGCGATTTTTTTTGGGGCAGAGTGCGGATGCTCTGGTTTTTCCTCCCTTATGCATGCCTTATTAGACCCCCCATCCTTCCTTCCTGCACCCTTGGTGTCTGTTGGTGAGAACATTCCTTTTTGCAAGCTGACCCTTCCATTCCCGGCTCTTGCCCTTCTGCTGACCGACGATAGGGAAGGAATGTCTGGTCGCTACGATAGTTCCCTATTCCCCGCGCGTTTCGGGAGAGGCACGCCAATAGAATTTTCTTTTAAGTTAACCCCCCCCTTTTGGTAGTCGATTTTCTCCTGCATAGAAGGACCACCCTCTTTTAGTGCAATTTTTTCGAGTCCCGCAGGACGCTGATTTTCTCCTTCCCCTGCCAACAGGCGAATTCACTCCGATGAATTCCCAGTCTTCCTCAGCGCTTTTTCATTAGATCGGCCAATCTTGTTCTTCTTTTCGATTTCTTCTTTCCGAACGGCAATTGAGGTCCACAGAAACTGGGGTTTTTGAACACTCGACAATCTCCAGCTCCCCGGGCTGAGAGTTGACCCGATGCGCGCCGTCTTTCAACTCATCTATGCTGGCACCTTTCTCCCCTCTTTGCCTGACATCCACCCCCGTCAGCCGACTTTTTTTAGGGGTGTAACTTCATCACGTGCGTATTCTTCCTCCGAGTAGTTGACCAGTCATTTTTGCCTTTCCCTCTCCCCCCCACGTCCCACGTTGTTTGCTTGTTTGCGCCATTTCGAGTCTGCGCATGTATTTTTTCGTTCCCTCCCTCAGAGAGTGGATTGGCTCCCTCCCCTACGAGTTTAGCAGGCGCGTTTAAGGGTCTCCCCGTGTCCTTCCCCTCCTCCAAAAGTAGTTATCTTCAATAACCTTGCCTCCCTTCTGCACAGTTCCTCGCCCGGTATTCTCCTTTTTCATAAGTCCTGGCTCCATGGGCCTCGCGGCAGGCGTTTCTCAATCCCTCTTTCGATTCAGATCGCTTGAATGGCCCCGTTTCCTTATCCCATGCGTTACGTGGCTTGGCTTTTTTTCTTCCTGTGGCGACGGCAGTTTAAAAGCTTCTCGAACATGAACGCCCCTTTATCTATCTTTTTTCCTCATCAAGTTTTGTTTACTCCTCTTTTCGGTCAGCATCCCGTCCCTCTACGCTCCCCATTTATGAGGCTATGCACATGACTTGGAGACTCGAACTATTTCGCTGCCGCGCCTCTTTATTTTTTTTTTTTTTTGAACGTTATTCACTCCTACACGGAGATCTCCTCGCTTCCCTTTTTTTGAGACCGGCCACAGTTTTTCAAACCCCGACAGGTTTTTTGTGTGTGTTTGAGCAAGCTGTCCTTCCTACCTTTTTAGAAGTACGTTCCTGTCCCCCGCTCTTTTTTTTTCGCTCAGCCCTTCCACCGGACTCGAGAGAGGATTTTCAGAACGACCTTCTTTCGGCAACCCCCTCCCCATCCTAGGTATCTTAATGGACCAATACTCCTTATTTACCTTAGCTCTTCATCACGACCGGCCGTGAGTGTGTTATTTTTTTAAGAAAGTTACGCACATCGCCGCAGAGTTTCCTTTCCCTTTTCCTTGGGAAGCCATACTTCCTGGACTCGCCGCCGTAGCGTTGGGTCCCTATTGCGCCTGTGGTCTTCCCCGGCTTTCTTTTTTTTTAATAACTTCTCCCTTGCGCGGCCTTTCATGTACTGTCTGAGCCATTGTGCCAAACTTTCCGAAGAGAGTCTTCGTAACGAACATCATAGCCCTTCTTTTGTCGATAGGCGTTTTTTACGTGTTTTCTCGTAGTGATGCTCGTGTAAGCTTTCAGATCGTGGCCGAATGCAGCCGCCATCCCCTCCCCCTCATCATTCGATTTTTTAAATTCCTTCTTTGGCGGTGACTTCTCGCTTTAGCTACTTTATGGAACCATGAAGTTTTTCGAGGCCGCTCCTCTTCTTTTGTTCTGCCGTGATCGCTTCCCTTGTCTTCGGAGGTAGCGCTTCATCTTGAGAATCTCGCGAATTTTCCCTTCTTTTCTGCTAAGGGCGCTGCTTTTGCTCGTGAAAAGTCCCCCTATTACGAGTCCTTGCATGCAGCGACGCTTTTTTTTTATCGACCTTCAGTCTTGAAAGTACCCCTCCCCCTCCCCGAAACCTGCGCACCATGGCTTTTTTTCTAACTCCCTTTTTTCTTGTTGTATTTTTTTTTTTTCATCGCCTCACCCCCCCTACTTCTTTTTTTTTTAGAAGAACTTCATACCCTTCTCGCTAGTCCTTCGGATTTTCCGCCCTAACTCACGGCAGTAAAGCTTTATTTTTTGTGTGGTGTGTGTGGTTTTTCCCCGCCTCCCTGACCCCCCCACCCACACCCCCCCCGCCCCCCCTCCCTTGCCCCCGGCCCTGTAGCCTTGCCTACGAAACGCACGCTTAAGGAAGTTTTAAGTCCCTGCTCCTTCGCTCTTCAGCGAGTCTTAAATAACGTTTCCCTTCCGCGTCATCCCTCCCCCAATGAGCCACTTCTTTATGAAAATTCAAATTCTCAAACTTTCTCTCCATTCAAACTATCTAATGTTTTCTTCATGTTCGTACCCTCATTTGATCCAGGAGTCTTCTACTATTTTGACAAGCCGTCTGCGCACGGCTCTTCCAATGGTCTTTAGTCGGGAAGTTCACAGCACGTACCGTGCCACTTTTTTTTTTGTACTTTTAATTTTGTTGATATTTAGCTTTAGGAGGCCTTTGCTTTTAGAAGTCGCGTCTTGTATCTTTCTCCATCCTTGCAGCCGGTCTAGAGGGACCGCGAAGACTCATCTCGACCTGACGAGCCTCTCCCCCGAGAGCAATCCCTCGCCTGCGTTCATCCTTTTAGATCTGCGGCGAGACAACCTCTCCTCCTTGTGCTTGATGTTCGAGCCTTACCCCCCACCGTCTCACCTAACCTTATTTCTCACACCAAGACTAGGCCACTTGCTCAGAAGACGCTTTCCCCCATCCTACTACCCTCAAGCATACGCGCCATCTCCTGCTTCAGTGTTCGACAAACACAAATATCCCCCGCCACCTACGTTCCTAGGGCACCAATGAGCCCCCGTGGAGACGATTTAACTTCACACCTCGGAGGCCCTGCCGCTCCTTCAGACGCCCCACCTAGGGGTGGGTTATATTCCTTTTTAAAAATTATCTGTGCGTTTTCCCCGCCAGCTTGGCAGTTGCTCTCCCAACCAATGATTTCCCGTCGGTATTACCGAACCAGCCTTCTTTCCCCGGAAACTCCTCCACGCCTCAACCTGTTTGTCCTACAAGGGACCCCCCTTGTTCTCTCTGACGGCCTAAATGTTTCCCCCCTAAGGGTTGCTTTTCCCCACAACAGTGCCTAGAGTCTCTTTTTCAAGGTGTCCTCATTCTCCCATCGGTAGGTTCTGAGGTTTAATACTGTGAATCCTTTCGATCATCCGTACGTTCGATTCACCATCCACTTGTATTTCTTCGAAGCCTTCTAATTTTCTCCACCCGCTAGCGTTGTTTTTTACCCGTCCCGCAGTGGTGCAAAAGAGCGTTTCGGTGCCCGACCGTCCTTTCAAATCCACCTCTGGGACAGACGCCCCACATTTTAGAAAAGCCCCGGAGCACCCTCCCCCCCCAGCCACTATCCTTGCACCGGGGCCTCACTCCCCCCCCCCCCCGGAATCCCCCACCCTTGCCCCGATCACCCGCCCCCCCCAGAACGCCCCTTCCCCTATCCCTTCTCTCACATACCCGTTTACTCGTTCTCAAGTACCAGAGTCGGTCCCCACTTGCATTAAATTTCCCTCTCCGGGACGCTCACCCATTTTTTACTCACATCCCCCTCCACCACCCCAGCCTCACCCCCCTTGTTCATACGACCGCACCCCCTCGTGCCCACGGCCCCCTTTCCTCCCCAGAGAAATAACTTCTCAGTCGGACCCTACGAGGAGATTCAGCTTTCCCCCCTCACCTTTGCGATTATCCTCTCAGTCCTGCTTCCCCCCCCTCCGAAACGATTTTTTTCCCGGGGACTTTCTGGCCGCTATGATGCCTTTCTTTTGCCAGACAAAGAAGACTATCTTACCTGCACCGGATCACGTTCAGGGAGATCCGAACATGACCCAGGTTAAGGTTTGGTTAAATGTATTTGTGGCCTCCTCGATGCACGCCCCTGCTGAAGGTGATGTCTTTCGCGTTCGGAATCGTCGTTTCTCCTGTAAATTGCGAGAGATAGAAATTCCCCAGTCTAACATTCTGAGACCTTCCGACAGCCAAGAACCCGCTGCTCCTAAATAGTACACTTCTTCACTCCCGCCTTTTCATCTAGAACTTCGCTTTTCCGCGCAGCTTGGTTGGTTTCCTTGTCCGTGTCTATTGCACTTGCGGTTAATGCCACCAAAATCGTTTCCCTCCTATCCTTGCGCCGTGCCGTGTGTCCAGAAACGTCCCATCGTTGTTCTGAAATGCCTTCGAGTTGATGGGCCTTCCTTCATTTGCGTGATCGTGATTTTTGAACCTGACGATTTTTAGTTTTCACTCGGACCCTGTGAAGACTCGAGTAGTTTCGCGTTCCGGTGAAATCTTCCCATGCCATCAGCTAGGGCCTTTTGTCCTGGCTTTCGTGCTCCAGGTCACCTTGCGCCTCAGCAACCGGTCTTGTTATTTCCTCGGTCTAAGATTTTCCTTTTCCGGGGTATCATCCTTCGTCTGGACCTTAATTTCTGAGAGGCGACTTCTAGACTTCCCTGCGTTCTTAGAAGTTTTGGAGCAGCCCCTCCTCATGTCTTTCTCCAGGCAGTCAAGTCTCACTCGGCGTTGATGGGACGTTCCCCCCCCTTGTCCCGGCTTTTTTCTCCGCCCCTCTATTTTCTTCAGCAAGAGAACGTTCCCTGCTGCTCACCCCGGAGGCTGGTTTTGGGATTCAAGCCCCCCCCCCTGAAATACATCTACCCCAATCTTTTCAAACCATTCTCGGCTTTCCTTGTCCTGCTCCTCTTCCCCTTCTGATCCGGGAATCCCTGATATCCACTTCTTTCCCGTATACCCTACTGCCTTTTTTTCAACACCTGAAATCCGGCGAATTCTCTTTTCTGTAGAAGCCTGCTAGACTCCCGTCCACCGCCGAGTGGGGCTAACAGAAGCGAGGCATTCGGCACTATTGGTCAACTTTGACCGATCTTAACTCTCACGCGACTTCAATTTTTGGCTGGTCTTTTCCCCCATCTTACATTGTAGTCCCCTTCTCCTCATTTTCTGGCAGAAATGCTGAGAACCCTTGCTGACTTTCCTTTTCGCTCTTTCTCGTTTCCTTCCCTCTCCGATGCTGGGCTCCCATCTTTACCTCCATAAGCTGACCTTTTTTCCTCATACGTTTAGTACCGATTCTAGACTCCCTCCCCCTTGAACTGTGCCTCTGTCTTTTTTTCTGTCCCTCACTGGGGTTACGTCATCGTCCTTCGTCTGATTCTTTTTTACGCCCTGAGTCCGGTAATCCCTTGTACCGCATGCTTGTAGAAAGGAGACTCCAGTCTCCTGTTTCTAAAGAAAAGAAGTCCGTTCTACTATTAAACCTCTTCTTGTGTTCCAAAGGCGCCTCTACACCGGAGCCCTTTTCCCAGCCCCCCCCCCCTCCTGAGGACCTAACCCCTCTTCCGCTTTCTACATTGACGGGAGAAGATGGTAATCTCGATAGCCGTTGCTTCAGTATTTTTAGGCCTCAGGTTACCTTAGCGGGTTCTTCTCGACCAGCCTTCTATTTCTCATTCGGTGTGGTCATTCCATATCTTCATACTACGGGCATTGCGCTTTTTTGTGCCCTGGCCCCCCTCTCGTTGGCCCCACTTAGGATATCTCCTTTTTCCTTCCTCCTATTTTGAGAACTAAAACGGCGGAGGTTTCTTTCTTTCTGGTTCAGCCTCACCCCAGAAGACCTCGTCCCATTTGAGTCTTAGCCTTCCCCCTGCCTTCCCCCCTTAACGGGATCTCCCTTCGAGATGGCTCGCCGTAGTGTCTGAATTTGAGGACTAGACACTTTTCCCTCGCCGCTGCTTCTACGCGTCCTCGAAAAGTTAAGATCACGCTTTTTTTCTCTTGTTTATCACGGGTCATCCTCACTCACGGTGTCCTAGAAGAATCTTCCCGAACTCCCCCGTTGTCTTTCCCCCCTCCATCAAGTACTTCCAGTTTCTTCAGCATTAACCGAACTATGGTCACTTTTATCTGGGAATGGGTCTCCCTGACTCTACGTTCTTGTCTTCCTAGGAATTCGCTTCCACACGCCTTGTTTTCCGACAACTTTAAGAGGTTCGTAATTCATCTAGGACGCCCCCCCCTCTCGGTCTTTCTAGAAGAGTCGTCTGAAAACTTTTTCTCCTTGCTGCGCGCAGCTAGGTCCTAATCCTTGCTTCCTCTACCCTCCCCTTTGGAATGGACTGGCCCTCAACATTTTGACCCTCGGCTTTACTTTACCGACCCCAATGGATCCCCCATCCACTTCGTTTTCTTCGGTCTGACTGCCCGGCGTCACAGTTTACCTATTAATGCTCTGTCCTTTTCTCGTTGGCGCTTCCGAATCCCTTGGCCGTCTTCTCCCCACCTTGCTGTGATTTTTAGCTCTCGACTACCCTGGTCCTCCCTTTCTCTAGGCTCCTCTTTCGACGAGGAGCTTCTCACTTTTGTTCGAGTCCCTCAGGGTCTTCCGGTTTTCGATGACCGTTTGACAGTTTTTCCATGCGTTCGTACTTTGCTGCTTTGAATTTGAAGTCCGACGCTTAATCGGTCGCGTGGTCTACTTACTTACGAATAGTCCTTGCTGACGCACCGAGTCAACTCTGCCTCCCCCCGACCAGGCCAGATGCGAGGCTTTTGCGATTGACCTCAAATTATTCTGTCCCCAAACCAACTTCGTGATTTAACCAGGCCCTTCCCATCTCTCCCTTTTTTTCTTTGAGAGCATCGAAGTCTCCCTCGGTGTAACGAGCCAAGGATATTACGCCCGTCGTTTCCTCAGACCTCCCTGTGCCTTGATCACCAGTTTTTTCCCATCCTATTTCTTTCCCACTGACTGTACCCTTTTCCTTCGTCTCTTTCCACGTAATGCTGTCTCAAAGCCTTTCTCCTCATTTGAAAAGCCCACGCACTGCTTCCAGTAGCGTTGACCAGGTTCCTTTTCTATTACTACCAGCACCCTCAACCTCCCCACATGCTTGCCCGACAACTCTTCCGCAGCATTTCAGTCGATTTAGCAAACTATTGAAGCTGTAAGAGCTGGTTTGACAAATGCACTGCCCCTGCGTTATGCTTGCCAAACCGGTTGAGGGCCATTTGAAGCCCCCGAATTGACCACGTGTCGGCTCTACTTTTGTATCTGGCTCGTCAGGCGCTTTGAGCAGGGACAAGGGTCGTGCACTCCTCTGTCTCTTTTTCTACTTTTGTTTCCTTTTTGCAGAGCGATAGCTTAGGGAGCCCAGGGAATGACTTCCACCGCCGGTATACCGCTCCCCAAGGAATGCCAACCGCTAGTGTTCCTTGCTATCCACATTCGAGGTACCTTTTCTTGTTCCGGAGTCTATCTCCTGCATCTAGTCTCCGCTTTCCTTACGTCCAGAGTTTTAACAAGCCCGTCCTCTAAGCTAAGTAACTTTATTTAGCCCCCAGGAAGCCCTGGCCTTGCATAGGAGGTCCTCGCGGCCCTATGCCACCTCTCTTTACGGATTCTTAACATCTTGCAGCCGTTAGTATCGCATAGACTTACATATCGTTGTTTTTCCCCCCCGACCCCCTCTTTTCCGTCCTTGTCTTTCGCCCAGTCCCTTTCTGCCTTGTCGGCCGCATCATCTACCACACCTGGGTGTTTTCAGACGAAGTTGTCACCCAAAGAAAGATTACCTGTGGAGTCCCCTTCGCCGCTGTCCTCCAAAAAGCTGAGGCCCAAGGTTCTGCGTTGTGAGGGGACGCTCTTTGGGGCCTCTCCCCGTGGGTGAGGGAAAACCATAGATCATGGTCGGACCAGGGGACCCCTTGTTTTTCTCTCTCCTGGCAGCCTTTTTCCACGTTTGCTGGAGGTTTCTTTTCGCTGAAGCCATGTTGAGGCGTTTTTCTCCCATCCATGAACCAATTTCAGTACACAATGTGATTTTTCCTGGAGAGTCCCCCCCGCCTCTCTCGCGGTAGACCGATGCTACGGACGCTTATTGCCTCTCCCTATTGTTTCGGAGCTTTGCTCCTGCTGGTCCCGCTCGAGCTTGTTTGTTGTGAAGTCCTCAAACCCACGATTTCCCCGAGTAGCTGATCGGAGAAACAAACACCCCCCACAATCTCACAAACCCCCCTTGACATATGATCAAGGTTTGGGGAGTTGGGTGGAGAGTTCCTCGAGATTAGGTCTCCCGATCGTCCACGCACTCCCAACGCGACTTCCCTTTTGTTTCATTGTGTGAAGTACGACCGGACTTTCTCCGCACGGAAGCTGGATGTCTTTCCTTGTGCTACCTAGACTCTTGGTGGTGATGTTTACGCGCTAGTATCAAAGTAACTCGGGTTGCGATCCCAGCTTCCCCCCTCCAACTCCCTTTATCCCCTCGCGCCGCCGCTCCCGATCCACTAACTTTTTAGAGACCGGTATTGGGTTGGTAAAGTGTCCTTCGCCACTGCCTTTAAAGAAGTTCCCCAAAAGCCGTGCTCCTTTTTGACCGTTCTTTTCCCCCATAGAGACACTCCTGCTGAAATATCGCTGACGTACTGACCCCCCTGCGAGCTTTTGTAATTGGACTATTTAGGCCGCTCTCGTGTGGGGATTTAATTTCCCTGATTTCTTCTATTTTAACCTCGGCCCCTGGAACTCGTTGCCAGTTTCTCCCGCTCCTGGATTCGCAATGACGGACGTCGCGATAGAAGTACCGGTGATTGGCAGTCACATTTTTTAGTTGCACGAGCGGCCCAAAAGGAGTTGGGACTGGCGACGGGAATTGATCGCTTTCGTTGCTAGTTGGAGCTTTTCTACTCTCCACCCCCCCCCCATAATGAACCGCGAACGTCCAAGCGAATGCCTCCCCCCTCCAGCTCACCTTTTTCGACGAGTTTTTCTTTGAAGATGTTATCCCCCCCCACCCCCCGAACGAAGAGGCTGTGTGTCGGGCAGATTTTTGGGTTGATCGCGATTTTTGTAAGGTTGTCCTTTCTCTCCCTTTTTTTTAATCAATAAGCCGCCAGCAGCACTCTTCTACACCTTTTGTTTTTTTTTTTTTTTGTTTTGTTTGTCGCTAGTTTCTTTTTATATCCGCTCACCACCCCCGCCAACCCCACTGATGGTAAGCAAGACCTTAGCCCCCCTTTCGCCTTCTCTTGTCATCCCTCGCTCCCGTTCATGGACCTTACGGAGCATTAGCCTCAACACGATTTTGTTGTTTTAGAGAAACTTCCCTCTCCCCCGCCTCCCTCGCCCCCCCGCGGCCCCGCCCCACGCATCCAACCGAGTCCCCTTGTATTTTACTGGGTCTCACTTTCTTTTTTTTTTGGGGCGCACTAATCAGCCACCCCCCCCCCCGATCATTCATTCCCCTTTTTTCGAAATTCAACCCCCATTTCGCGCTGATGCATCTCTCCACTCTCCCCATCGCCTGAGAATGCAAAGTCTTTGGACCTTCTGGGCCATTGCGCCCTTTTTCGCACATCTTTACCGCAGCCCTCTCGGCGTAGTTTATCTTCTCGCCGGTGACCCGACCCCCTGAACAAGACCTCTCGAACTTGATTGATCAACTTTTTTTGACCCGGGACACCACATGATATTCTTTTGCTACGTTACATTTTTCCTTATGTAACCTTCAACCCTATTCTTCCTCTCGCCCTGGGGTGCTCCAATTCTGAAGCAGGCGTTCCCTGATCGATCGGCCCTTCTTCGGTGGCGCCCCCCTCTTCTTTCCTCTCCCAAGTCTCCTGTGAGAATGACCGCGACCACCGCGTAGGCTTCTGGTTACAATATCTTGACTCGTGGCTTCCTCAAACCTTTTCTCTTTTAACGACCCCTTCGCGCTATCGCCTTCATTGTCCTTACATGGGACTCTCCCTGGTTGAAAGAAAGATTCGCTCCGTGCCGTTTTCCGGAATTTTACGTCTAAATTTATGATTTGGGGTGACTCCCCCCTTCCTCCCAGTGATTCTGACACGTCCCGGATGGATATATCTTTTCATGACGTTGTTGTTGAGAGCTCAAGCCGGCGGGAATTTTGCCCATTTCTGGTTATGAAGGAGAATTCCCCTGTTCGAGAAGAGTGCCCCCTCCGTCACCTTCCGAAGCGAAATGGATTCAGCTCCTTCCGCAGCTTGTTCAAGTGGTAGGACATGTTTTTTCCTTCCAGTCCCCCTAGCGCAACTCGAGCCTCCTCCAAGTTTTCGTTCGCAGAGACTGCTCATCGGGCAAGGCCGAATGCCTTTTTTTGTCGTTGAGCCACATCCTCAGGCTTTTTATCTCCCGTTTGAAACTGGGCTGAGGTCGGCGCCCAGGACCGACTCCGTTTTCTTTTAGAAACCGCGGGTAATGGACTCTCTAAGTTTCCCCTTCTTCCCTGCGCCTCTGAGTTTTTTACGGAAAGAAGGCGACCGCCCAGGACCTCGTCGATTCGCTCGTCGGTCTCGTTTCCGTTTTTTTTTTCCGGCCCCCTCTCCCCCGTGAAAGAGCCGTTTCCCGGTTTCCCGGGGCGCTTGGCCTTTTCGCATTCCTTTGAGCCGGGTGGACGTCCCCCTTGTTGCCCCAGGGTCGACAGGTTGCTGTGCCAACCTAAAAAACCCCCCCCCACCCATCCCCCCCCCATAAATGACAAATACCCCACAAACCACCACACCCCCAAAACCAAAGAAGACACCCCCAACCCTCCCCCCACCACAATAAAAAAACGCACTCACCACCCCCACCCAGAATAACCATACTCCTCCCCCCCCCCCCCCCCCACACAACACCAAAACCCCCACAAACAAAACCCCCCCCCCCCCCAAAAACCCCCCCCCCCCCCAACCCCCCCCCCCCCCCCCAACAACACCCCCACAAACACCCCCCAACCAAAAACCCAAAACAACCACAAACCACCCCCACAAAACCCCCCCAACCATAACACAAAACACCCCCCCCCCCCCACCCCCCCCCCCAAAAAAAAAACACCCAAAAACAAAACACCCCCAGCATCCCTCTCGCCTCCCAACTAATAGGTTCGTCCTCCTCTCTTGAATCTGCTAGTTACCTGTATTAGTTAGAACGGGGCCCGCACCTGTCATAATGCCCATCTTCCCTTTACAACACTCACCATTGTCGGTTCCGGATCTTTATACTCCGAATGTTTCCCTACCATTGCCCGGCCAGTCTGGCGCTTGGATCGGCAGATCGTCGGAGACGGGCACCTCAGGGTATTACCTAGTCTGAGTAGGCTTCCCCCTTCTCCCTTACGTCTGTTTCAAGGCGGTCGCAGGTTTTTTTCTTGAATTTGGAATACCAGCTCAGAGGTAACTATTCCTCCTCGACGAGACGGACTTAGAATTCCAGTTCCCACAAAATATTCCTACCCCTCGATGCTGGATCCTCCGGTCCGATTTGCGCTGGCGAAGAATATTAGTGTAGCAATGCACTCTCATATTCCCCCTTGTCTATTTCCGATTTTTTTCGCAGCTTCCCTTCTAGCAGCAGCTTAGGAATGAGTAGAGACTCTTCTTCCCGTCGCCTTCCCATCCTTCGAATTTGTTGCCGAAGCCCTTACCCGCGGAATCCGCTCCCCCTTGAGGCCCCCGTACTGAAGGTGCCGTATCCGGTCGCGCTTTCCTCCGATTTCACCTACCCCCCCTAGCTACTTGTTTTTTTCCTCAAGTTTCCCTATACGTTGACGTCCACAGTAAAATCTTCCGAAAAATTTGCGTAGTCCTTTTTTTCCCATAGTCAGGTGATGTTCTTTTATTTTTCTTTTCTTCTTCTATCATATGTTTTTTTCCCCAACCGGACGGAGCGACTATTACAGATTTTTGAGTTCCTTGACCAAAGACATTTTTTTTACACTTTTTTCACAAACACACAAGCGGAGGAGAAGTTCCGTGTGACGAGGACTTAGTATTTTATGATGGATGAGGGTTCAGTGAGGAAATAGATGTCCTCTTTCGAAGACCCTGGTCTCTTTTCTCGTGCCGCATATAGAGCCTTTTGACTCTCCCACACCCTCCGCTCTAAGTCGTCGCCAAAATAAGCAAAAGGGTAGTCTGGCTCGAGGTCTTATCAGGCACGACCTGGTTATGAGGTATTCTCTCCGCCCCCGATCCCCAGGATAGGATTCACTGTGTCGCCACATATCCGTTTCACATCTCTACGTACACCTTTTTAAGACATCCTCGAGTTCTACTTGCTGATTTCTTCCTCAGCTTTCATGTCCCCACTATTGTCTATCTCTTTAAAGGAACACAATTCGTACCCTGTTAGGTTCTTTATAGAAGCCGAGCTCTTTTTTCAGGTGGTGCCTCGACCGCTTTCCCTCTGGGTTTGTTCTGCCTCCCCCCAGGATTTTCCCCTGTTTTTTAGGAGCTCAAACCGCGCTGTGAACCTGTCTCGCTTAACGTAACATCCCTCTCCTTTTTGTGTAAGAGCAGAGATCATACCGCCCACCGGTAGGATATTCGTCATTGCTCGGTATTACTTTTTTTTTTTTTTTTTATCCTTTTTCTTTTAATCATACCGTTGGTTGTTTCTCTAGATTTTCCCCTTGACCCCATCAGAATTTGGCACTCTAATCGCCGACGTTCTTAGTATCAAGCGTAAGTGTTACCTCCCCAAAGGTACTTTAGCAGTGATGTTTTCAGTTCTTTCTTTTTTAACAGGCCTCTTTTATGCTGTCAGACCGAATGGGAATCGCCCCCTCGTTCGTCACTACTCCGCTTTCGGAAGGCGGAGCACCCCGATGCCGATGCTGTGATATCCCGCGACGCCGGAGATTCACTTCACCGAGCAGATTTGGCGTTAATAAGCTTAAAGGGCTGGTTCCTCTGGATTCCGTCTTTGTTGAAGGACGATGAAGAAGAGTAGAGTTTATGCTTTAGTCCCCGGATTCCCTCACTGCGGGATTTTTCTACCCTTGCCCATTATCCATATGGGTCCCGAATTTCTATCCCTCGATTCCGGTTCTATAGCGAGCCTCTCTCCCCAACTCGGGAGTTCCTGCAGGTAATGCAACGGAATCTCGTTGCGATCCCCCCTGACTATTAGTTGGATGGCTCGTTTTTTTTTGTCTGCGCTTTGAGCCCAGCCTTTTAGTATCTGTCCTGCGACGCTCTCCGATTTCACCCCGACCCACGTCTTCCGATTACACTCGGAAAGCCGTTGATGGATCCCCATAGACTCAAGACGCCGCCCGATCCACGACTCGCACGAACGTGTACCTGTTTGCCCTTGTTCCCCCTCACTTTAATTCCCGGAATTTCGTTCTCCTTTGCCGTGCTTTTCCCCGCTTGAAACCCTCCTTCTTGTCCCCCTTGGCCTTGAACGCCCCGGCACTGCCGAATTTTGTTTTTGTACCAGTGTGTGTTGTTTGTGTTCTTTCCCCCTTCTTGTTCTTGTCTGTTGATAAATTCTCGTCTTTCTTTCTCAGCTTCCCTTCCCGAACTTTTTTTCGGTACGGATATACATAGTCTTCCATGTTGACTTGACTTGTCTTTGACTCCAGGTGAGAGCTTCCTCGTGCTGCTTCCTTCCCCTACAATTTCTTGATTTTTTCGGACAGGAGACGTTGCCTGAAGTCTTCACTAGCTGACGATGGATTCGTACTTCCCTCTTGCTTAGGATATACACCTGAGACCGCATACCCAACGGCCGCGCGCCTACAGCACCTTTTATCAATGGGAACCGACCGAACCCCCCTCCCCCCCCGCCTGAGCCTAACAAATCCCTCTAC
>Ga0179593_1361962_pt1 | contig 20774 bp, 23 predicted proteins | sample CZODoug2_1_08_16_FD_185931 | JGI IMG/M metagenome (GOLD analysis project Ga0179593, IMG submission 185931) | Vadose zone soil fungal communities from Angelo Coast Range Reserve, California, USA - CZODoug2_1_08_16fungal (PacBio error correction) | ecosystem: Environmental > Terrestrial > Soil >... | reverse complement strand
CTCCCCCTTTTATTCTCTTCCTCCTTCCCTCGTTTTGTCTTACATTCTCTACGACCCCCCTCTTTCTGCTCATCTTCGGTTTTTATACCCCATACTGAGGGTGAGATTTTTTCTTCCCCCGCCGGTGGGAGCTTCCCTCGTCACGTCTTTTACTGGGGTTGTTGGTCGAAAGCTTGAGATGCCCCCCAGCTTACCACTTGCCTAACCCGTCTCTTTGGAGGGTTTGGCTTTCACTTGGCCCGCCCCTGGCACGTCCCACACTCCAACACCCCCACGTTCCACCTCCCATCCCTTCTAGGGATAATTCGTCTTTCGTAAGACAACCCTTCTGAAGGTCAGTCCCCTCCCCCCTGCTTCGGGCTGAACCCGTATATGGCACTATCCTCCTGTGTTTACCAAGGTGGAATCAATTCCCTCCCACTCTTTCCCCTCTCATGCGTGAGTTTTTCTACTCGCCCTTTTGAGATATCCCCGTCCGTCATTATGTAGGAAAAACCTTCTCTTCTTTTCTCCCAGTCACTGTTCTAACAAGTTTTTTTTTTCCCCCCCCCACGATGGCGTGCCGAATCCTCAGAATCTTCATAAACACTTTCGTCCCCTGCTGCAGCAAAGCCAAACCCTACCCCCACTAGGAATAGGATGAAAAGTTATGGCTTTTGCGTGGTACTGTAGACCGGCGTAAGTCAATTACTCCCCCCCCCCCCTTGCCATGTCAGGATGTGTGTTTTTTCTTGTCAATTCACCATCCAAACCGCCTCGCCCAGAATGTGAGAAAGCACTTCCTTCCTCGGTCCCGCCGGTACATTTAACTGAGGTCTAATTTGCCCATCGTGGCCCCGAGTAGAAGGATACGACGGTTCGATGCACGTACCTTCGGCTGTTGGCACCCCTTTGCCATTCCACGGAGGAAATCCCTACACCTGTCGTATCTTGAAAGTTAGGAACTAATATCCTCTACCACATGGCCCTTTGCTTTACTCAAGATAAAGGTGTATGCTACCAGCTTCTTGGCCCCGGATCTCCCGCCGTACGGACCACGAAGTGCCGCGGACCGCAGTACTCGCACCCTTTTCGTTCCTTTTTTTTTTTTGTCCCCTGCCGGGTTCAGGTTCATCCCGCCAACCCCACTCCACTACGGAGATAGAACTCTCGCTCTTTGCGTCCCTGCTTTATTCATTCCCCCCCACTTTATCACCTGCAGTTGTTAGGTTTAGGACGTCGGTATCCCCCGGACGTGTGCTTCTCGTCGGGATTCCCTCATTTTATAACGTCCTTAGGAACCCAACCGGAGAGAAATAAGGCGCAATGAAATTCTACCCTTAGTTTGAGGGCATTGATACTCCGCTTCTCCGTCTTCGAATTGGGGGTCCCTCCTGTCACGACAGGTTGTTTCGCTTACTTCGGGGAGTATCCTGGCCACTTAGATCCCGTTTTCCACCAACAAGGCCCCCCCCCCACTTTGATCACAAGTATTCGGGCTTGACTTTCCCCCACCTCTATGTCGAGGATGGAGAGATAGTCTTTTGAATGTGTCGGCGTCTGCGGGGAAGCCTTCCATCTTTGTTGTTTTTCCATGTCCTTTCACTCTCGCTGCCAGACGAGTAGGAACTTTAAGTCTCCCCACTTCCCCTTTCTTTCTGCCCCGGCTTTAATGGAGAGGGATCCCTTTTTGGCTGGATGCAAAAGCAACTTTGCTTGGTCCTACCTTCTGTGCCCCCCAAGCCCCAGTATGCTTCTCCGCGACCCCCCACAAAAACAAGTACCCTTTTTCCTTGCGTTTCCGAAACAAGAACCCCCCGCCGTCTAGACGATTTTTCTTGCAGTGGGAGCGCATTTCGAGTCGATGAGTGACTTTGCCCGACGTCCTCTACATCAAAGCGACTGCTTGGGCCCCACACCCCCCCATCTTCTTTAGAGGTTCTTTAATCCTGTTTCTCTTGGCCTTGCACACGAAGTGCAGAAGCTTTACCGGTTTCTGGGTGGTCATCTTCTGGAGACTCTTGGCGTCGACTCAATCCACCCCATACTAGAACCCCGAGATGCACCACTATCTTTCCTTCTCGACGAATGTGAACTCCTTCCTCGGTGGTCTTTCCTCAGGCCGGAACAAATCTGTTAGAGTGGGGATGGCCTGCTTCGTTCATCTACCTTGTTTTCTTCTTTTCTGCGTACGCTTCCCGTTCTACTCCTTCTCAGGAACGTTTTGCCTGATATCTAATTTCCTCCTATTAAGTTTTTGTGTTATTCCTCTGATGCAGGTCTCGTCCGTTCTGATACCTCTGATGACTCAGCCCCCCCCTCTTCTAAGATCCAGTCTTCCAAAAGGTACCCGTCTTTTTCCCCCTCATACCACCCACGGCCAATGTTGGCCATTCCCGTAGTAAAAAAATGGACAGGCGTTCTTCCTTTGCTTTTTATCGTTTCTAGTTGCGGATTGAGATTCTTGAGCTCCTCCCGATTTTTTTTCCAAGGCTGTCCAAATCCATCACGGTCCCGTCGTCTACGTGTTCTTGGCTTCGGAGCCCATGCGGCCCCTCCCCGTCACCCTGCTGGGGATTTTTTAGCGCCTTCGTGTGCTGTTAATTTCCGTCGGGTTATTTCCCCTACCCGTCCCCCAACGACACACGAATAGGCTCTTCTGCGCGTTTTCGTTCGTCCCGACGCCGCTCGAGTCTAACCCACTGATTCCAATAAAGGAGACATTTCCCAACGTCACCGCAGCGATTGTGTCCCACGTACCTGTAACCTTCGTAGGAGGGCAGAGATTCTTTTCATTTCAATCAAGTTCCCCCACACCTCCTCGTTTTCCCGCAGGGAAGCCTCAATCCCGCCTCTATACCTTTTCATCGACTCCTCTTTTCTTTGTATCAGTAAAGCCAATAAGACGAATTATCCTTTTTCTTTCTTGTGGCCGATTTCGAGCTTTTCTCCTCCCTTTCGCCCCGAATTAGTATTCTTCAAAGGAACAGCCTCGACGTCTGGGATCCCCACCTCTTCTCAGCACCTCTAGTCCCGCACTCTAGAATTGCCTGAACCTCCCTAATATTATCACTGTAAGGAGAGACGCGGTAACTCTTTGTGTTGTATGTGCCATGAGAACAGGGTCTGGTGTTCAACTAGGCAGCTTCCCCCTCGTGCCGTGTCCAGCCATCGGCAGCACAAGCGGCAGTGGTACTTGTGGTATCCCCCTAACTGCGGGGATAACGTGAACTGGGCCTCCGCTGGAAGAGGCACGATTTCTATTTCTTTCCCTTTCATATTTTTCTTGAGAGTGTCTTTCTCTTATTTTCCCGTACCAAGACGATTAGACCCCCCTCTTGCAACCCTTGCTCATACCGATTCTCTCCCTTTTTGAATCGCAGAACTTATTTCTCACGTGAGGAGCTAATTTGTCTTTATCCTCGATTTCTCTTACGACCCGTATTGTCGGGATCTTGTCCACATTTTTAATGGTCGCGGTTCCCCCTGATTTGGGAGATTCGTGGAGGATGGCCACGGCCTGTCCCTTGTGCCCCTCCGCTAAAGGTCTAGCTTTCCCCTTTCTTTGCACCTTCCTATAGGGCCTTTTATTGCTGACCCGGTTTGTTGTCAGTGCTTGCATGCAGAGGTTAGGGGAATTCTTTCATTTTTTGCTCGCGCTTCTTTTATTTTAAGTTGTCACCACCTCGACACGGACCCCACCAAGATTGACAGGGAAACCGCATTCATTACCGTCGACAGGTCAGAACTTCTCCCCCGGACACCTTCTATCAATATTAATCATTTTTTTCTTCTTCTGTGTCTATCAGTGTTCCTTCCTCTTCCCTTCTGGGCACAGAAGGACTTTTTCCCTTCTCATCGTTGTCCTTTGGTAAAGGAAATTTTTTTCGAGACTGTCGGTTTTCCCTAGAACAACCGCGCATAATAAGGTTTCTTCCCTCATTGCCATCTTGACCTTCTAAAGGGGAATTCCCCTGATCCGAAATGAGTGCTTTTTAGTATCGTTTTTCCATTGGACCCTGTCTTAAAGGATTTTCCGGTCCCCTTCTTGGACGCGAGATGTTTGACGGTGTGATCCCGGACAGATTCCTTCTTCCCCCTCTAAGTACGCACCAGTGCCTTCTTTTTTCACTTGGTGTGATTGACACGGGAACCGTGTCCTGGAATTTTTGTTTTTAATCGTAGAGGAGCAGCTCCGACCTGACCTTAGTCTTTAGACCCCCCCCCACTCCGAGCTACTCAGACGCCTGACTCACGTTATGGGCCCATTAGGGTCTTCCCCCTTTACCCCCCCGTGCGTTTCCTTCTTAACAAAAGATCCCCTATCAGGCCTTGACGGACCCAGTTCAAACTCGTTGCCCTGGGTCTCGGAGTGGTTGGAGGTTGCCTCCGCGGAACCGCCCACTCCGGGGCTAGCTCCCGGTACACCGACCACGTGACTAGATAACACGTGCGGTGAGCCCAAGGCACCAGTGATTCATTGACGAGAGCGTCCCAAGACCCGACACCGCCCCTGTCACCAACAGGTCACCGAGGCAACCCGGGAACGGCCTTGGCAAGAACAGTAACGCTGGATGACCCCCCCCAAGTAGAACCTAAAAGGAAGTTTACCGGACATCCACGCCGATACAACGTAGCACCTCTACCGAAAGGAAGCAGTCCAGGCGGGGGCAATCGCCCCCCAGAACACAAACCCCCCGTGAAGTAACCTTCTATATCACTTTATTCTTCTCCCCCCCCCCCCCTTTTCTGAATGGCCCTGACTTGTGAACTCCCCACATAGACCCACTACCCTGACAGAACCTCAGACCTTCCCTTATTGCACTAGGTTTGTACGGACCGTTCAACTCAACTTCCACAATCTTTTCGACTGGGCTGAATCGTCCGCTTTTTCGATTGAGCTAGACACATCCTCTGATTTTTTTTGATTCCGGATTACCTTCCTCTTTCTCTCCTCAATCTCTTTCCGGACTGCGACACCGACTTTCCTTCCGCTCTTAGGGCGATACAACCCTCGAACCGCAGAGTTAGAATTTCTTTCTCCTTCTACTAAGTTCACTTTTTTTCCCGGTACAACCAACTCCCGTTCACGCCCCTTATTGAAATAGACTTGAACGCGTTCCCGATGTGTGGGATTGTTTTCTTCTTTTTCCGGCTGGGCCGGAAGTATTCCTTGGTTGAAGTCACTGCCTCCGGGTACCACGCCACGCCAATGACCCTCTTTTTTCCATCTTTCCTTCTGTATAGTACTGGAGTCGCGTTTCCCCCCCTTGTCTGAGCCTGAAGACGAAGAGGAAAGACGTTTTCTCTTTCCTAGAAGTTTGCCCTAGCTTTCCCCAGCCCACCTCTCAGAAGCTTCCTCCCGAACTTCCCATGATCGAGAGTTGTCCCCTTTTCCCTTTTCGATGTCTTCAGGTTCGTTAAGTCATGAATTCTCTATCGACGCCGCTGGCCCTACCTTTCGTCCCCTCCCCCGGGACATTAAGGATGGCGCCTCTGCAACCCCCCCCCCCTTTCTGGTATAGTTTGGCAGCAGGCCTCGTTTCGCGAGTGGCGGGCATCTTCACTTTTTCGTAATACCATATTCAGTCTTTGACTGGCTCTTCTCATTTAGTGTTCTGTAATTGTTCTCGGTTCGTCACCCACCAACTTCATCACGGTTGGGTCTAAATTTCACCCTGCCCTCCTTTTTCTTTTTTTGAACAAACGCCCGGCAATCCTAGTGGAGCAGCCTCTCAAGACGGACGAGTTCCCCTCATTGTATTGACCCTCGAATAGAACATGCAATTCCTTTTCTAAAAGGGGCCGGAGGTTCGGGGTAACTTGACCTCACATCGGCTTTTTCCACCCTGAGGGTTATCTTTTTCTCGTCTAAACTTCCCCCTCTTTTCCCCTACCGTATATGAGTTCTATGCTGTCTTCGGGTTTGGCGGAGATGGCTACGACGATGCTCCCCGCGACTTTCTTTCCTTGCATAGTTGAGTCTCTACGGCCGGCTGACGCCATAGGGGTTCCCCCTTCCGAACGATGACATTGTTTCAGCTTTAGAGGAATCGGCCCCCCCCCTTGACCCGCCTGGCCTTTTACCCATTCCCATGCCCACGCCCCCGCCCTTCTTTTTGTTTTGCCAGGAGAACCCGTGGGTTTTTCGGGAGACCTCACGTTTTCTTGGACATGGCGTTTTATTTATACGGAGGTAATCTTTCGTAGTCGATGGAGTTTCTATACGGATTCCTTCGTTCATTATGAGAATGACTTCCACCGAAGCACCGCTTACCCTTGACACCCCCCCCACCTTTGCCCCCCGCGCCCCCCTCCCGGCCAGTCTCAGACTTCCTCTATGTTCGATAGGAGTTGATTTCGGTTTGTGTTTGCAGGGGTGGTCATAGGGTTTTGCTTTATTGTTGAAGGACAATCAACATGTCCTTTCTTTCCAGGCCCCCACCGGGCATCTTCTACAGTCCTTGAACTTGTGTTTTCAAAAGGGTGGTACTTTCCACTTCGACCGTAAGTTCTTTCGCTCTTTTCACTAGACGGTCGCTAAGCTCTTTTTCGACACACGACACGAGTTGCTTTCTCCTCCACGTCGTAGGCTACTTCTTTCTTTTCCGTTGGTAAACACTTTTCTCCCCCCTACTCGTCTAAGACGAATCCCCCTTAGAGACTGCAGCCCTCTTGGGAGGTGATTCCCCCAAAGCGTTCTTGCCTTGCCTTTTTGGTGAGGGTGTTTATAGACAAGTCTCAAATTCCATAATCCTGGTCCCGCTAATTTCCCCTGACTCGTGCAAGAGGAGAAGTATGCGGAGTGCGCTACACGTTGGTCTTTTTCCCTCTTTCTCGGCCCCCAACGATTTCTTCCCCAAGAACCATGGGGGATGCATAGCACTGGGGATTGTGGCTTTTGTTTCGTCTCTTCTTAGAGCGTTGTATTTCTCTCCCCTTCTTGATAAAGCGTGTGTCGATTTCCGCCTGACTAGATTTTTTATGATGTGTCCTTCGTGGAGAGAAATGCGCGGGCTTCTCTCTTCATTTTCAGTTTTGATAATATTTCTGCACTGTCTCATGTTCTACTTTTCTTAGTGTTTTCAGATCCGCTACTAACTGTAGTGATCTTCTCTTCCGCGCCACCTCGTATCCTCTTTCTCTTTCTTATGTGTACCTCTGTGTATGTTGTCAACCCTCCCCATCCTACCTTACCCCCCCCCCCGACTCTCCCATTTGACTTCTTCCCCTTTTTCCTCTTTTTTATTTTTTTTTTTTTATATTTCTTTCTTTTTTGTTATTGACTGTCCACACACTCCCGAGGAGTACTTTTTTTTTATGTTTTTTTTTTTTGTGGAGGGAATACGCCTTCGGGAGTTCTTTTCCCCGCCTTATTGTTTTTTCGTGATCGTGGTTTTTTCGTAGAAGTTGATGTATTTTGCCTTCTATCGCACACACTCCCTACTTATTTAGGTCCTCCCCTTCGCCCCTCAGTCTTTTTCCTATACCCCCGCGACACAAGATGCCCCAGCCCCACCCCCGAACAGGCACCTGACTTCCCCCCCCCCCCTCAGGTGGTAAGAGACGATTCCCCTAAGGACCCTCCCCTTCCGGTACCAGTCATCCTCAAGGCCTCCCCCAGTATTCCTTTTTTTGCGGATTCACCTTTCCCATCAAACAAAGATTCCTTATCTTTGCCCCCGACACCACCCCACTCCTTGCCACGCCTCAACCGGCCGTCTACACGCGCCATCATCAAGCTTCCTCCAACCAGGGCGCCCCCCTCCCCGACGTTCTTCAGCACACAGCGCGTGCTTTATTCTTCCTTGTCGTTTGACCCTAACTAGGTTTCCAGCCGGGACTTCTGGATCAGACAAGCCCAGCCTCCTTTTTAGAAGGGCCCGTGCGAGGTCCCCACTGCCCCCCCCCCCAGCAAACTCTGTCTTGCCCCGCACGCTGACCCCCCCAGAACCCCGAGGTTACCCCGGGCCCATATACGCCCCCCTCAAACGAACCCCCCCGCCTGGATACATCCGCCTGAGCGTCCCTCACGACACCATGCCCCCCCCCCGGAGGCCGTACACTTGACGATTCCGGTAGTAGAGTATCAGTCCCGACCCTTCCATGTTTCCCCACCTTAACAGCACTAACATCTCAGAAGGCTGCAATCACCTTCTTTCTACTCCAGAAAGCCAGGCTCTGCTGACAGTCCAGGGAACGCGTGATCCACTCCCTTTTCCCCTCTTTTTTTCTTCATCACAGGTACCTGAGTCCAACAACTTGCACCCCATCACCGGCTCAGGCTTCCCACGTCCAACTACTTCGGGGTACAAGAACTCGTTTCTAAGTGTGATTCCTCTCAATTCCGGTTTTTTCGCCCCCTAGTAGAATTCCGGCCACCTCCCCCAACTCCCCCCCCCGTCACGTGCCTCGCCGGAAGAAGCTAGCCGTCACTCCCTTTCTATTCCCCCTCCCTCTTACGAGCACCGTTTTCCTTACGAATAGAGAATAATTTTCCCAAGCATTAAAAAGAACTATGCCCACCAAGAACATTATGAAAGTCCCCCTTCCGCTGGAAACACTCTGGTTCTCTTGTTGACATGGCCGCATACCATCCGCGGAGGACCACTCAGCGCCGCCGAATTCCATTAGTGAACAAGTTCCATCTTTCCCCTCCCTGTTCCCTGGTAGGGTAACGTCAGGCTTCATCTTTGCCCCCCGCCCCCCACCATCTCCTACGCCACGGATAAAGAGGCACGGAGCCTCCCTTCCTTCCCACATATTTTCCCCTCTCTACACCCCTACGCATTAAGCCCAGCCAATTTCTGCTATAGTCGGCCCCAAGATATCCCTTTAAGGTCTATTATCCCACCCCCCCCCCGCCACCCCTACCCACATGACAGCCCTCACCCGCCCCCCGCCTAGAAATATACCCCCCCTCACATCCCTCCCTGGTTACCTAAGAGCCGTTCTGCCTGGATTCCCCCCCCCTGCAACCTCTCCTTATTGCATGACCCCACCCCAGGTGGATACAGCCCCTGTGCACCCTTTCCTTCTTCTAGGTTTTTTTCTTCTCCACGCCCCTGTCTTGCCCCTTTCTCAGGTCCACTGTGCCCGCCTTCTGGCCGACTCCTGGTCGCGTTGTTCCCCAACCCCCCCACTCTCTTGTTGTGCCATTGCCCACCCCAAACCGTGCCCGCCACCCCCCCCTCCTGCCCCGTTCCCCCCCGGTGAGGGAAACGCCCCCCTCCCCGAGCAACATCCTACTCTACCCTTCCCCCCCCCTTTTCAATGGAGATCGTCCTCATTATCCTATCTCCACCCCTGTCCGACACTTTTCTCCCTTTCTGACCCCAACCGTCCCCCCACCAGTTCTTGATCCAACCTTGCCTCATGCCTAACCATCTAGGACTTATCGGACTCACCACCCTCTTTTCGTCAATTCTGGACGGAGCGGGCCGTAGGTCATCGCGAACTGAGTCTCAGGGAAAACGGTCACCCACGCTACCCTTGGCCCGCACCCCCACCTCCTCGCTCATAATACTTCCGGCGTCAGTCAGCTGTCACTGCCTTTTTCATCTGCGATCGGGAAAAGGCCGGACCCTTATTTTCAGACTCGGCGGTTTCCCCCATGAAGCTAGACTGATACTCCAACCTTCCTTGTTACCCCAAGCTTTTCTGTTGAGTCTTTGGGGGGTAACGGCACGCAACTTTCCCCCCTCTTGACGCAGGGACCCGGGCACTCGACCGCCCCCTTTTCCCACATTCCAGGTTCCAGGCGATTGTCCCCTGCCCTTAATCAAGACTGGCCCGGAAAAGGGAATCCTCCTTTCCTCTCCTACTTTTCCGTGGTGAATTAGAGGGGTGGAGCCCTTTCAATAGTTCGATCGTTTCCTCAGTAAATTCTTTTTCATGGTCCCTGAGACCTATTTCACTCTTCTCTTCGCCGCAATAGAGTGATGTCTTCTTTTTTTTTCTCCCAACCTCTAGTTCTTATCTTTTCACAGCGAGACTTCCACATGCCCTGTTGATGGGGAAGAAGAACGCCCGCTTCCATCGTGACTTCCCTCCTCTATTTTTGCTGAGTCGGCTTCCCCTTTTTTTTTTTACAAAGGAAGTAGCTAGATGTGGACTAATTTCAACGACCCCTTTTTTTACTTCTTAAGGTTTCCTCCTATACTCTAGGCTCTTCATAATCCCCTTGTGTGATCTTTTGTTCCTTCCCCCCTAAACGTGATGACTCCTTCTTCTCCTGTCCCCCTGCGAGTGGTTGGTGTCGTAGAATTACGCTGAGGTAATCGGCCGCATCTCGTCTAGGTAGTCACTTTTCTCCTTTTGACGACCCCTCAACCTTCCCCCCCATGCTCCGAGGGGCTCATTAGTTCGGAGTAATCAGCCGCATGGAGGCAACCACGGCAAACAATCGGCTCCCAAGATCTGGTACCTTTGCCACTCCGGGCCCCTTTTATTCCCAAGGCCATCCCACTACGACACGCCCTTCTTCGTCTTCGGTCGAAAGTGGCTTTTTGTTTCTAAGTGTCAACAGATGTGCATGCTGCCTCCCCCACTTAGACTTTTCGGGAGATGGCCCGAAAGATCACGGTTTCTTCCCCTTTTCCGTTTTCCCAAACACAAGCGGCTCTTCAAGCTCATCTTTTCCGTCAAAAAGAGCGTCGGCAACCCTGCGCAGCCAAGCCACCCCCGCCCACTCTTACTCGGGAGAACAGAGGCTTTGCTGATCTTTCCCGTTCTCCCTTGTCGTTTTAAGCCCGTTTGGAACCCGGTGTAGCTTTGTTGGTTCGGTAGAGGGCAACCTTCAAACCAGAAACAGATCCTAGCAGACTCGGACGGACTCTTCACACAACCTTAGCAGTATTTAATTCAATCCTGGCGCCTTCCAGACTATTGTCCGCGCTAAGGTTAGACTTTTTGCTCGATGTAGGGCGGGGGACCGGGAAAGTGGGTTTCCTCCCCTAACAGGGTCCGCAGATCCCTCATCTACCCGTACATGACCGTGCCCCTCCCCTCATAAAGACCTAACCGCCATTTTTCTTGGATAGACGGCCTAAAGGGCCCTTTTTACCCCACCTCATGTACCTTCCTTTTGAACCCATTCCCCCACACGCCGTATCAACCTCTCCGCGTTTACCGCCTCGGGACACTCTCTTTTCGGCCAATCCCGCAAGTTTCTCCCTACGGTTGCAAGCCACAACCTCGCATGACTCCTTATTATGCCCTCTCTCGCCTGTCTTCTGCCCGGCTTAATTTCCCAACAGCCTTAAACCCTTTCACTTTTTTGGGATGCCTCGGGCTTATCACCAGGCCTCTTGTAGGGCCTGAATCTTCGGGCGGCCCCCTAAGTTATTCTTTGACCCATGCCGCTCCGGATTTTTGAAATGATAGAGGCTTGTTCGCTTTCTTCAAGTGACTCTTTTTTTTTCCGAGTCTTTTGCACCCTGCGTTCTGTGCTTCCACAAGTCCTTTTTTTTCTTCCCTTTCCTTGCCTTTTTTTTTTCTTGCTTTCTCGTCGTCTCCGCCTTTCCCCAAAACGAACCACTGCCCAACAACGCTTTTATTCTTTTCTTCGGGGCCCTTGTACGGAAATTCAAAAGCGCCTGATGCTTTTTGATGAGCACTGCGGATTGATGGAGTCGTCGCGCGTTCACGCCGTCTGCGCGGCTTGTTTGGGTCGATCGGCCAGATACTATTCAGAGCGGCCGGCCCCTTTTTTCTTTGACTGTAAGTAGCACATCCCCTCTTCTGTGAATTTCGGGCAGGCGGCTGATTGTTTTTCCCCTGACCGGTTTCCCCTATTAGACTCCCACTTGGTTCATTCTTTTTACTTCACCATACCCCCCTCTCACATCGCAGAGGCGGGGTTGTTGACCCCATTTCAGTCGAGTTGAAACGTGGCCACGTCTTGTGGCCCATAATCTCTGATGTACAACCCACCCCTGCCCGCCTTGCACCCCCCGAGGAGCGCGTCCGCTGGGTTCTCCGTCATCTTGCCCAGCACGTTTTGCCCCCAGCCCCCTTGGGTGGCTGCATCCGGCTCTTCCCACACGCCCCACGCCCGCCCGACCCCCCAAACGCCTGGACTTTCGCAGCAAAGCAGATTACTCCCTCGAACCCCCGCTCCCCCGGACGACTGCCTGTTAGTTCCTGTTTGTTGATCCGGGGCATGGCAAAATCGCGCCACCCGAGTTTGATGACGGATGCGGGCAGTCCTGTGTGAGACTTATTTCCAGTCCACGCCCCCGCTAACGTAATCGATTACCTATGAGCTGAAAGTTTGTCCCCAGAATACCTCTCAAGCTATCTCTCCTCCCTTTTTTGTTGTTTTGGTCGAGTATTGATGACGTCGAAGTCTTGTTTGCCGACCTCGTCTCTCTGACGTTCTAGGTCCGTCCAGTACAAGGTCCCGCCTTCCGCAGCAGTCATCCCCCATGCCTCAGCTCTTTTGTCACCTTCGTCGTCACCCCTGACCCCGCTCTGGGCAGGCAGTCGGCCTCTAATATAGGTCTTATATTGGCAGATGGATGGCCCGCGCCCCCGTCCTTATCTTTTCGCCATGGGCAATCTTTCCACCAGACATAATCCTAGGACTGACGTCTTTCCGTTTAATGAAAGCCCCCTCCCCCACCCCGCCCGCCCCCACGTCCCAAACGAACGTTCCAGATGCTTTTTGTTATTGATTTTGTATCCAGCAGGTCCAGACGTCGCCCTTCTCCCTTAGGGCCAGGTTCCAGTTATATCAGACGCCTCGACAAAGAAATCGAGAGTGGAGCGTTTCTGGAACTTGGAGACGTCAACCCTCACACGCAAGTTGTGACCCCGCACAGTTACTACAACACAACGATAACTCCAAGTTCCTTGACTTAAAGGAACAACTGATTCGTCAGTTGTCTACATCCTCCTAAGCGGGTTCCTCTTGAGTGATCTTTGGAACGACAATCGCCCCAAAACGCGCAGAGTCCCGACTTACTCTCCTCGAGCCCCGATGATCTCATAGAACATCGATGCTCGATTAGCTTGTACCTCCTCCCAAGAATACAACGTGGGTAGGAGGGTTCTGAGTTGTCTGGTGATACTCAACCCTCTCCCGGAGCCTCCGACGTAGGATTGACCAAGTGCATGAATCGTTACGGTGTGTGCAGCAACCCTCCCTTGTAAGACTCTGCGCAAGTCTATCCTATTCCGATCTCCCAATTTGCCTTTTGCATGTCCTCTCCGCCCGGGTGTCGAGGAAGATGTTATTTTACGTGGCCCTTGACCCTTGGCCTTGCATAACTCTGAAACGCCCCCTCCTCTCCACAGTTCGCACTCAAGGCGGACCTCTGTGATGATATCGGAGGTTGTCCCGGGAAAAGACTTTTGACCGTCCAGCCCCGGACGATTCATAGGTAGAGATTTCTCCTGATAATGAGTCCCCGTTCTAGTTTGGCCTCTTCCCTGGGACGCGCGTTTTATCTCAAAAGCGGCCCCTTACCTACCCTCTTTCGAGTACCTTTCGGTTTCCTGATTTATTCTCGTCAGTACTGGTCAGGTCAGTACCTGTACCGGGATAGGGACGGCTCCCCGGGCTAGAGCCCTCCTACTTTTTTTATAGGGATCGCCACCTCAGGGGCTGGTCGACGATTGGTGTAGATACTTGGCTGATGCCCGGCTTGCAGTTGTTGAACTAAGAACTCCAGTAGACGTCAAAAGTGTAGCAGGTCATTATAGAAGGGTTCCAATCTTTTCTCGGACACGGTCAGGATGTTTTAATGAGGAGGAGAGGTTCTGTTATAGTAGGAAGAGAGTACTAAATCGTTCGAGAGCCGCGTTTGTTTTTCTTTCTGGTTACCTGAATTTTAAGTGCCCGTCCCCATCGGACCGGGGCAAACAGATTACTTCCGTCTGACGGTTAGCATTTGTATTTCTCCCGGAACCGACCGCTGTCTCCCTATTACTACGTATAGTGAGTTGTCTGGATGGACAGACTTTGAGACCTCTTTCGACTCTTTGTTTTGACTTGGACCGGGACCCTCGGCCCCCCTTATAGCCTCTTTGCTTCGCGCCTCGGGGGTCGGCATGGCCCCTTAGACCTTGCGCTTTTCGCCACCTGCAAGGAAGAGACGGTCTTCAAAGCTTTTTTGGATGGACCTTCCAAGGATAGTCCTTCCGATCCCCGAATGAGCTCATCTGGATGGCACTGGACCGCGTTGGACCCAGGAGACCGGGCCCGGAGGGTCGCCGTTTGTTACAAGCTATCCGCCCCTACGTGGTTGTTTCTGTCCATTCTTAGGCAGTTGATGAACATCCCCCCCGAAGGTCGCCCTGTCGCGTTTGGGTCCGAGTTTAGTATTTTCTCTTCCTTAGAATTTTCGCGACATCCGATGGAGATTTCTGTCATTCCCTAGGGACTGTCTTCTTCGTACGACCACCACACTAGACCGATACCTCTTTTTCCTAATGCCCAGCCATTTGCTTGTTTGGGTGGAACCCCCTCTCCACCCGAAGGGCTCCCCCTTCCTACATGTAGAGGCTTGAAGTTACCAAAGCCTTCCACACTATTTTCTTTTTACCCTGCGCCACCAGACCTATCTCCCCTTCTGTTTCAAACTGTACCCGTCGCCTCCTCATGCCAACCTGCCGAGAATTTTCAGGTTTTGACAGCATTGAGGTAGGTTCCACCCCACCCCGCCATGTGAGTGCTTCTTTTGATTCCAATGCCAGCTTAGCGCCTTTGAGCCTGTGAAAAATTCTGGTCTTGATCTGGGAGTATGATTACATCAGTGTATGAGTGCCACATGGATCATTCTTCCTACTCGAACATACCCTATCGTCCTCAATCTCTTGGTGTTTCTGGCGTTTGCCTAAACCTCCTAAGGAGACGGCCTGGCAGCCTTGTCTATACATGTTTCAGGGAGGTGTACTTTCGGGAGGTTCCCGATTGCTTACCCGGTTAATCCGTTATGCCCATCGCACGTTTTCTAAGGCGACCTGTTCTTGGAATCATGGTGGGTATTCGTTCCTTTGATTTTCCCAGGACTCTCCTTTGTTAGCCTGTTTCGGGTGACCCTGCCATGACCCAGCAAACAGACAACCGCACATCTTTTTTGTCCACGTAGGTTGCTTGATACTCTCTTCCTGTTTGAACGCTCCGAGTTCTGAATCCCCATTTTCCCGTGCAGCTTCCCCTCCCTGTCGATCTACTCTTCGTTTAGCAGTGCCACTGCCTCGACGGCGAGGAGATCGACTTCCAGCTCTTTTATCAACGTGTCAGATTGTCGGTGCTTTTTTGCCGTTGACTCTCGCTCTCGAGAGGCCCTAGAAGATCCCTACAGCTTTTCCTTCATGATGGCTAAATGAATATAGATTGTTGATCATGCCGCTTTATCCCTCTAGTTCTGGTCACCCCCCTTGAAACGTGGAGATCGTCAACCCATACTTTCCCTAATTGGTCGCCGTAGTGTGAGTTCAATGGTCGCTCCTGGTCGGGGAACCCGCGTGACCCACATTCTTACTACAAAAGTGCCAGATGTGTGCGGCGGCAAAAATTACAAACAAGATAAATGGTGTTGCCGCCGCCCTGCTTCCGTCTGCCGGTTGCCCGAAGTGGGCTGTGAACAACTACCCAGTCTAGGTTTGCCACCCCAAGCTGAGAATTTCCTGCCTTCTACGTTCGCCTCCCCTCGGTCTAGTTCGACCCCAAGCCAGTCGAGGCACATCAGGACCACCGGCTGTCGGCTCCAAATGTCTCGCGCCGGAGGCCGAAGGCCTTCAGCTTGTCCGTGAACACTCCCTAACACCCCAGCGGCCGGACCCCTCACTTTAGTTGAGTACGCTGTCGTTCGCCTCCCCTCGATCGCCTCCACCACCCCGGGGCCGTCAAGCTAACGCTTCTAGCGGACCCCCTTCATTTGTTTGAATTTGAGCGTTCTTTGTTTTCAATTCCCAGGATGTAAGTCGATGTTTTCCTACGTGGCCCGCCTCTCCCTACAGACTAGGGAGCGGACTGCAAAGAGCGGATGGCGCCAAGGAGGCTTTTTTCTACCATAGTTGGACCCCTCCACACGGGACAAAGCTTCCGGTACCAGGGAAGACTCCACCGGATTCCCGTGACTCTCATGGGACAGTTAGGCCCATTTCCCATGAAAAGAAGAGAGTTTGGTCTGCGACTTTTGTGGAGTCTCCGGCGCTTTCCCTGGAGGGTGACCTATGGACTATGAATGTACCTTTTTAGTACCAGTCGGTCCTCTTTTCTTCCGAGCAGAATTTCTCTGAGCAACGATCACTCCCCCTTTTTTCCCTCAGCCGTGGCTTGTTCCGCGGCCACTGCGCCTTACGTCCCGATGGCGGTCATGCCCTTCTTTGCGCTTTTTGAGGCGTCTTTGGTTTTCTTTGCGGTCTGGAGGGTTTTTCCCTCCATTGTGAAGGAACATCCCCATCTTTGAATATTCTTGGCTTACCCAAGTGCCAATTGTCCGGGCTTCCCTAGGTTGGTGTACCACTTTGGGACTGAAGGCCTTCCCATTTAGTAATACGCATCTCCTGTTAAGGTAGTAACGCCATTTTCTTTGATTACCTGTCGGCGAGTGGTGTGAGAGACAGTAGTAGTTTCTAAGTGGTACGTCTTCTTGTGGTTAGATCTAACACAGCTAGGAGACCCCCCATAATGTTCATCTCCATATTCCTATTTCCTAGCAGAAGCGACATCCCTTAGTTATTAAAAAAAGGTTATTTTATACTCCTTGGTCGTTCGTTATGGGGGGGTATAACTTAATCAGCTTCTCTCCTGACTCATAATGAGATCAATCCCGCGACCCTTCCGCAGGATCCTAGGAGGTCGGGAGAGTTTCGGGATTTTAGACGACCCGGAGACTACTCCTTCCAGGATTAGGCTGGTTCCCTCGGGCACCATCAAAACTCTTTTGATGAATACAATGGGGGATTCTTTCCGACCCCCTTTTTCTTGTTGAGACGAATTTTTTCTTTTGTGGGATGCACAGACGGCTTGTTTGTATTTTTGTGAGGGAGCTGGTGTGTTGGGTTTGGGGGACTGGGTGTTTTTAGTTTTTTTTTGTGTGTTGTGTTGGGTTTTTTGTTTCTTTAGTCGCCGTTTTTTTGCCGACGATTTGTCCCCCGACCTTTTTATACCCTCTACTGAGGGCAAGACTTGCTCGGTCTCGATGATGTCCCCGGTCCTCTCCCACCTTGAAGAAAGGCGCGGGAGGCCGCCGCTACTTTTTTGATACTTTTTTTTCTTTTTCACCTTACTTGGCGGGGTTTTTTTTTTCTGGTTGGGTCGTGACTCCGGACAAACGGTCAGGCGCCGAGTTGCCCTGCCCTTCTGGTCCTTCCCCCCTGACGGAGAGGGATCTGTAGGACAGGACAGCAGCTACTCTCTCTTTTTGGGCGCGCCGCCTAAAAGCGCAGAGCAAAGCCGGCATCACACACCCCCCCCCCCCCAACCACCCCACAACCACCCCCCCCAAACCGCAAATCCCACCATCACCCCTACAACCCACAACCCCCCCACCAACACACCCTTCTCTCGGTTGTGAACAATCTATCTCTTTTCTCCTCCTTTTTTCTGTCTCTCTCTCTCTTTTATTCTAAGAAGGGGGGGTTCGGCCCCTTCTCTGATAGGTTGCACTACGGACACTGATATATTGCTGTCGCCCCGGCCCAGAATTGAAATCTTCCCTCCTTGATGGAGGTCTCTTCCCTCTCGTAAGGTCTTTTCTTCGAGTCACGGCGGTCCGAGAAGCTGGTGATCACTTACCTGCCCCGTTTTCCGCTCGCCACCCCTTTGACGTGCTGTCTAGCTTTTAGAGGATTTACCATTACAAAAGCTACTACATAGCACCCCGCTCCGCCTTACTCACATTCGTCTACCACCCGTGCATCATCCACGATCTCCCTCCTTGATCTGCCTCCCCTCTTTCAGAGTCTAGTGGAGGGTGCGACTCTTTCCCTCTTGCCACCAGGACGGCCGCTGAGGTCTCCTCCCTCTTTGGCATGTCTTCCGCCAAACGATGACTGGTTTTTCTGTTCCAGGAGGAGAAGAGTTTGCTTGCCGCTCTGGAAGGTTCGACCCCCTCCTGGCCCAACTCCCTGATCAGACCCCTGTGGTTTTTCCAAGACAACCGTCTTGCGGCTTCTCTTCTAGGACCCGATTCCTTTTTAAGTCGGCGCCCTTTGTGCACCCCCCTACCCGCCTACCAATTGTCGCCTACTACGTCTTTCGCTCTTCTTTTCTTTTCCCCCCCCGCAGGAGCTGAAGACCTCCCTTGTTTTTACCCTCTTCTTATTTCACTCCCGGGAGCCCTTTACTGCCCTAGTCCAGTGTGTCACACCGGCCCTTCCAGTAAAGATGACGGGTGTGACCCCAGCCACTCTGTTTCTTTGAATTTTCCCCCCCTTTGCCCCCCTCGAGGACGACACGGCCCAGAAGACAACGTCCACTCTGCGTCTACCTTACTACTCTCCCTTATGTGCGGCAGCGGCACCCAACGCCGTTCCTCTCCCCTTTCCCCCCCCGCAGAATAGAGGACTACGAGTACGCCTCCCCCTAGGTACAATTCCCGTTTATTCCCAGACACGTTCCATTCACCCCCTAGGATTTTATTGTGGTGACACCCTCCCATGCAGCTCTCCGAGGCCGTCTTCTCTAATAGGCGAACACTCTTTACTTTCTCTCGCTTTTTTCGGCTCCGGGCCAAGAGGGACGCCCTACAGGGTCCCCCCTTAATAGACACATTCTCTTACAGGCACGGAGGACCCGTAGGTATATGTATCCCTTCCCAGTCATCCATGCCTATATATTCTGATCTGGTTTGAAGGTAGGAGATTTAGATCACCCTCCCCTTTGGGTAGCAAGAGTTTTGGAGGCACGTGACCTCCTCTAAGGGCCGGTTTGCTCCCTTTCCTCTAGTAGATTTCGTTCCATGAGTAACGTCCGGGCTGTTTTGATCCGGAATGTTTTTTCCCCCCCCCCCTTCTGCGTGTGAAATTTCACCCCCCCTGTTTCTTTTTTTTGCCGTACAAAAAGGGTTCACCCTGAACCGCACATCATCTCCCTTCACGGTAGTTAGATTCTTACTTTTTCTACCCTGGGGCGAAGGGGGCGGACTCCCATGGTTACCCACTCCTTCTTCTAACCATCGATTATTCTTTTTTTTCTCTCCTTCAGGCCCTGGCGGATTTTTTCCACCCTCCGCGACTCGAGCTTGCCTGCCACTTTACAAGCCCGACCTCTGTTTCTTTTTCTGCCCTGTCCGAAGTCTTGGCTTTAAGCCTTGCGATAGCTGGTCTGAATTTTTTTTTTCATCCCTTCGTTCTGGTCAACCTCCCTCGAGATAAGCCATCCCCGACGTGGTCAAAGTTTCCTTCTCTTTTTTTCCCATTCTTAAGGATAAACGAGTTTTCCCGTCGGTTCTTCCCCTTTTCCCCACGAAATAAAACATGATGCCCCAACTTCTGCCTCCAGTTCTTCCTGACGATAAGAAAGCGTGGACCCGGAACGTGGCACCTTTTCCCTGCGATCGGCCCCCCAGAACCATTCTCTCCGATGCTTCCTCTTCTTTTTTCTCCGAAGTCTTTTCGATAGGTGTAGCCTGTCCTATCAGGTAGGAGAAAGTATTCATACTCCTTTCAGCACAGTCCATCGAGTGTTCTCTCCCCTCCTTCCGATGGACGGTTCTACCGGCCCTACCTGTTATGGGTGAAGACGAACGCATGCTGTCACTTCTTTTTCCTTTTCCCCTGACTGGGGTGATTCGGTAATCTCTTTCCTGGAACCCAGGACGGCTCTACAGCTGGGAATCATTTCTGTTCAACTTCTCTCGGTTTGGGACCGCTTTCTGTACCGCCTCAGCGGCTTGTCCTTAACTTCCATGCGGGTGAGTCCCATTTTACCCCGTTTCCTTTTCCTGATCTGAGCTTGGTTTTGGTCTGACTGCTCCTCATCTTTACTACGGGAAGATCTGCCTCGCTTCGCTTTTTCTTTTTCACGAAAACTCCCCCCTTAGCCCCCCCATTTCTCTTTAGGTCCAGACTTAGTCTTTTTTCATCCCCTCTTCTCTCAGGTCATTATCCCACTGCAAACTTTTCTCCCTTTTCTTTACCGCAAATCCTTTTTTACCCCGGTGGTTTTCACGGTCCTCACTCAAGATAAGTGATTGCGCTTTCCGACGCTCTGTGTTCCTCCCGTAACTAAGATTCATTTGATTCTACCCCCACCCCCCTGGATCGGAAGAGGCATGGCCCTCAATTAAAGGTCTCAAGGGGCGGGCCACCTTAGTCCTGAACTGACTCCCCTTACCATCCGCTCCCTTACAAAGAGCATCCGGCACTGTCCATAAGTCCACAAGCCAACCCCGCACCCCTTACTGGATTTCCCTAGGGATGGTTTATCTTCCCTGTTTCTCCGTTCTACGAAGTCAGCGTTTTACGGGCCGGCTGTGCGGTATGTCCAACTTCACCTCAATTCCGTTTGATTCCTCCTTCAAGAAACCTTCCGTGCCATCATTTTTCCCATCTTTCATCCGTTTACCGTAATAGTGTCCAAAGCTGATACTTCCCCTCTTAATGGAGTTTCTGGCTGTCAACCCTTTCCTTTGGCCCCCTCAGACCACGGATCCCGCGCTTTTTTTTTCCCCTGATTGCGGATTCCACGCTCCAGGTTTCGGCTTTCCCAAGGGCCCTTCCTTGCCACTAGCTTAAGTACGGTAATCCAGGAAGGCTCTCCTTATTCATTTTTCTTTGTAGTGAAGTTGGGCGTTTCTCCTTCTCTTCTTCGCCGCGGATTTTCTCAAACAGAGGAC
>Ga0179593_1530956_pt1 | contig 20781 bp, 36 predicted proteins | sample CZODoug2_1_08_16_FD_185931 | JGI IMG/M metagenome (GOLD analysis project Ga0179593, IMG submission 185931) | Vadose zone soil fungal communities from Angelo Coast Range Reserve, California, USA - CZODoug2_1_08_16fungal (PacBio error correction) | ecosystem: Environmental > Terrestrial > Soil >... | reverse complement strand
CTTTTCACGGAACTCCCCCCCCCTCCCCCTCCAGTGGGTGCCCCCACGATCGCGAAGCACTCTTTTTTCCGCTTTTTTTCCACCTTTTTTTTTCAAAGTGTGCGTGAGGGCTCGGCCGTCGAGTTTTCACCGTCCTTCTTTTTTCCAGCCATTCCTCCTTTCTTCCTTCGTTTCTGCGCAGGAACATTATTGGCAGTTCGATGTTTTTTCGCCCCCCTGGTCAGACGTCGGCCAAGAGTCGCAGTCCGGTTTAATTTCCCCCTTTTTCGTTTTGCCCTCACCCTTTCCCTTTCTTCTTGTTCGATTGTTCGACCCCCCCCCCCCCGAGATACATCTACATCGTTTTGGTTTTCCTTCAGGGCGGTCAAGGATGTCCGCTTCCTTTTCCCCCCCTTTTTTTTTTTTTTAAATCCTCCTTTTCCCCACAACTTGACCCCCCGGTTTCCCCCGTCTCCCGGTGTTGGAGTCTGAAACCCAGCGTGAAACCCTTTTTCTCCCGTCTTGCCTTAAGACTGCACGTCTTATTTCTCCACGTCGTCCCCTTCTCCTTTTCTCCCATCCCTCGTTGAACTTTCTCGCTGCCTTCTTGTTGCTTATTTGCACCGTCTCTCGGATCCCGTTTGTCCTCCGGATGGCGTACTTCTTCCAACTTGTTTTTTTTCCCTCCTTTGGGGTCCTCCCTTTTGTACCCAAAGGTCCCCGGAACCATCTTGGTTTTTTCGTGAGAGTTATGCTTGGGGCTCTTCGTTTTTGGTACCCCTGAGTCTTTTCCCCCCCTCCTCCTCGGGAGGTCCTGCCCTCCTTCTCTGGCAGGGACTAATGTCGCTTTTAAACGTGGTTTTTCTTTTGCCCGCGGGATTTCGACTTACCCACTCGTGCCACCGTTCTTTTCTGATCCCTCCCCCCCCCCCCCCACTTTCCCTTTCCCCCCTGAAAATACACCGAGCCCCCCACCACCCAATTCCGTCGCAATAAATTTCGCGGCTCCCCCCCCTTCCCCGCCTCCTTTCCCCAATTGTCCAATTCTCCTTCCGGGCTGGCGAATTCCTATTCCTGGTTTTGCCTTTTTGCCGGATTTTTGTCTTGCCTTTCCCTCCTGTCTAAGCGCTTCGGGCCCCTTACCTTAATGCGTCCCAAGTCCCTTCTTCTTCACTTCTCATTGTTCACGGAAGATCTCCTGTTGATTTTTACCATCGCCTTCCCCGCCCTTCCTTTTCGATCCGGGGCGGTCTGGCCCCCCCCTCTTGTGTCCATGCCCCCGGTTTGTTTGATCTTTCCCCCCCCCTTTCCCCCCCCCCTTCACCATTTCCTTGTTCCTTCCTTCAAGGAGTCACCTTGACCCTTTTTTTGTCGCTGTAAAAACCCCCGTATTTTTTACACTCCCGGTTGATCCCCGGGCTTCCCAATCTTTTCACTCGTCCCCCCCCCTCAAGCCTTTTTTTTTTTTTTTCTTTCCCGGGACCGCACCCGGACCCTACCTGTTTCCCCAATGGCTCCACCCTTAGCGCCCCCTCGCCTTTTTTTTTTTTCCCCCATCCCAGAGATCGCGGAAAGTCTTCCCTCTCAATTCTCCTTGCTGTCCCCCCTTTTTTCCCTGGTACCAGCAACAAAAAGCCCCTTGTCTCATTAGCACTCCTTGCGTCGTCAACATTCCCCCCCCTTCAGCTTTTCTCAGTTTTTTTGGCCAGTTGCCCCTTTCCCCGGAGGTTTTCCCCCTCCTCTTCTTGTCCTCTCTAGAAGTGACCCATCGCCGGGAGGCCCCCCCTTGGACGGCATCTCTTATTTCCCCTTCCTGTGTTTTGAGTCTCTCCCTTTTCCCCCCCCCTTTTTGTTTGTTCGTGACCCGGGCTACCTTTGGCAACCTCACTAATCGGCTTCTTTCCCCGCTGTCCTTCCCCCTTTTTTTTCCCTTGCCCTACACCCCGAGAAGTACGTTGTATTTTGTTTCCCTGACAATACTGCCGAACAGTTCGCAAGCTTCCGAGCGGACCTTATCTTTTTTTATAATCTCCTACCCCCCCTCCGCGTTTCCTTTCCTGGCATATATATCAGACTGGCAACTTGCTGACCCATCTTGTATTTTCGAGAGGCTTGCTTTTTTTTTTCAATGGCGGCTTTTTTTTTTCCCTTTTTATGGCTTACTTGCAGTAACTCTCCAGTGCCTCTTTTTTCCTGTTTGGTCCCTTTTATTTTTCGTTTTTTGACTGATCTTTTCCCTGGTGAGGAGTCTGGAGGTTGTTTTGTGTTTCTTTCTTTGGGCCTCTCTTTTTTCAACCCCACCCTTCCTTCCAGCTCCCCTAATTTTTCATCAAGATGGCACCCCACTCGGCCCCCCAATGAATGTGAGCGTCCATTTTCTTCCCCCCCTGGCCCAATTTTTTTTTTTTTCCTTCCCACCAGTCCATTTTCACTTCCTCTACGATTATTTTTGATTCGCCCGTTTTCACTTCGGTACTACCTTTGACCAACAGCACTTCCTCAGCCCCCCATATCGTTCTCCTTTCGCGCTTATTCTCAGGGAAGGCCCCTACCACGTACTTTTTCGGCCGAAGGCATTTTTCTTTCGCGTCAGGCATCCCCCGGACCCGTTTTTTCCCTTTTTGTTGTGGTTGTTCATCCTCCTTTTTTCCCAAAGGGGGTTTTGGTTTTGTTTTCCGCAGGGTCATTATTCCTATTCTTTTCTTTTTTCCTTATTTTGTTTCGTTTTTTTTCAGTGGTTGACTTTCTCATTCTTGGCCCTTTTTTTTTTGGGGGTGGCTTTCTCTAACCCCGTTGTTCCCTTTCCCCTTTTATTCTCGTCCCCCACGTGCTCTTTCCCCACCCACACTGGCGGGAAACTTTCCCCCTTTTTTTTTTTTTCCCCCCCCCTTTTTCCTCTTTTCGTCCCCATTTATTTTGAGTTTTTACGGTGCCACTTCAAAAGCCCAAGTCCCCCCCTACGTTTCTCGGCGAGCCCTAAAGGCCCTAATGGTTTCCCCCCCGGTTTTTTATTCTTTTTGGCCCTTTGATGATCTTTCCCGTGACTCAACACCCACCCACTGGGACTCTACTCCCCCCTTGGTCCCCAGGCCATTTTTTTTTGAAGTGCGGCTGTCCTCTTTCCCCTTGGGACCTCCCCTTTTAGGTTAGCACGTCTGTGGCCACCCGACATTGATTTCTGCTGCTTTCTTAACTACTCCCCTTAAGTCGTTCTCCCTCCCAATAAGCAAAGACGTCTTCCCCTTTTGCCTTGGTTAACACCCGCCCCGCCTTTAGAGTGGTTTCTGGCCTTTTTTTCCTTTTCCTTTACCCAAAGGCGTTCATTCCCTCCAAGCTCCGGATCTTGGTCCCCTCCTCGTTTTTTTTGTTCTCTTCTTTCCCCATTCTTCCCCCTTTTTTCCCTCCCGCTACCCCCACCCCCCAACACACAGGCTACAGTCTTTCTGGCCTACGAACTTTCTCCCCCAAAAAACATCGGCCTCCTAGTTTTTGACCCCTTTCTCCGCTATCCCCCTTACAAAGGCTGTTTCCTTTCTGAGGCCCAGTATTTTTTTTTTAGTTCCACACCACCCCCCTCCCACACCTTTTAGTGTTCCATTTCTCCTCTCAGTGGTCTTTCGTTCCCTGGGAGGGAACACGTGCCTGCTGATGTTCTCCCGGTTGAGCTCTTCTTTTACCCTGTTGGTTTTTGGTGTCCTTCGATTCGCTTTTTTTCCCCCCCCCCCCCCCTAATAATTGCCTCCAAATCGAGCTGTGGCCGCCCCTTTGACCATGTGGGCGTTCGGGTCCTTTGTTTCTGTAACCGACTACGGCTCGCAGCCACGTTTTTCGTTTCCTCCCCCTTTCTTTTTTTTCCACTTCTTTTCAATTATAGTGCGAGTGCCCCACTTGTTTTTTCTTCGGTCCTTGCCGTGGTAAATGCTTTTTCTCCCCTGGGCCTGTCCCCCCCTTCCCTTTCCTTCGAAACCCCCTTTTCCCCCCCCCCCCCCAACCCCGATTTTTCCCTTTCCCCCTGATGATAATTCCCAGTCACGACTGAACCCTCTTTTCGGTTCCACCCCATAATTGAACCTTTCTCCCCCCTACCGTGGCTTTTTTTTTTTGTTCCCCCCCCGTATTTTTTTTCCCTTTTTTTTTGTTCCGCCCAAATTGACTTTGGTCCTTTCCCCAAGGTCTTCATTTGTATTGAACCCTGAAGGTCTTTATCTGAGGTCGCGTCTTCGCCGTCTTTGTCCCTTTTTCCCACCTTGTTCCTTCCCATGCTGCTGCGGTTTCTTGTTCGCCCAAGGAGTTGATCTTGTTTTCTTAGGTGACGTTTTGACCGTCGTCGTTTGTTTGACTTTACTTCTCCCTTTTTTCTTTGGGTAATTTTTTCGAACGTGGTCTACTGTCCCTCTGTTGCTTGAATGATCCGTCTTGTTCGGCCCCCCACGCCGGTAACCAAACAACCTAGTTCCCCCCCCTCCCGGCATTTGGGTTTTTTCTTTTCCCTCTTTTTTTTCGCTCCCAGCCTTTCCTTTTTTCAAGACTTTCTTGACCTTTCTTTGAGCGATGTCATCCCCACTTCGTGCCATAGTCGGGACTTTTTTTCAGCCCGCCGTGTCCCAGTACCAACCTCATCCTTTTTGTTTGACCAAAGACAGACACTCGCTTTTGCCCCCATCTTATTCCCCCTTCCTCTGTTCGCCGCCTCCACGTCTTTCCAACGGCCTTGATTTTTGCCCCGGTCCCTTTCCTCTTCCCCAGGTTGCACGTCTCAACTGGTTTTGACGTTGTGCCTTTCCTTGCCTGACCGCGCCAAAGGCCTTTCTGCCTGGAGGCTCCTGCTTTTGTCTTTTGGCTCCTTTGTGTCCTTTAGCCTCCCCCTGATTTACCCCCGGTCTTATCACTCGTACGTGCTGGATAGTATCGGCGCTTTACGGATGCAACTTCAGTTCTCGATGTAACTTGGTTTTGACCCCTGTTTTTTTCCCCTTTTGTACAATTCTGCTCGTTGGCGACACTTTTCACTGTTTTCGACGGTGTCCGTCCTCCCCCGCCCATTTTCCCCCCCCGTGCCAAGCTTTTTTTTTTTTTGTCCTTTGTCCCCCCCCCCCCCCCCCCCCCCGATGTGCACCGCCTTCCCCTTCATTCAAATTGTTCTCCCCCTTACCCGCCACCCCTCTCGAGAACACACGTGCGGACGTCTGAGGTGACGCCACCTGGACTCCTGGTTTTTTTTTTCCCGTATCCTCCCCCCCCCCCCCCCCAACCTGTCGCTTGTTGGCGACTGCCGCAATTTCCTTTTTACCACGCCGTCCGCGGTTCGCACTGCACCTTCGTCATTTTCTGCCCTGCTTCTTACTTTGTTTTTTAAAAACGGTTTTATCTCTCCCGGTCCCCTTGGTTAAAAACCATCCCCTTTTGTAGACCATTCCCCTTCCCTCTTGTTGTTTTTTGTGCCTTGAATTTCTCTACCCATTGGGGCTGGGGGACTTTCTTGGACCTCCACATTCATTCCCAGGTTTGACTTCCAGTTTTTTTTTCGGCCCCCCCCCTTCTGCTTTTTTTTTGAAGTTGTTTTTTAGAAAGCGGTCAATCCTCCCCCCCTCTTCTTTCTCCCCCACACCCACGCCTTTGTCCATTTGTTGGGTCCTATACGCCTCCTTTTTGAGCCCCTTCTGTCCCTCATGCTCCTAAGGAGGCGCGAACATGTATCTTATGGGATTTAGGTGGCAAGGTAGAGCAATGTTTCGTTTGAAGGGTCTTTTTCTTGAGCTCCTGAAACGCGTTTGTTAATTAATGGGGTGGCCCCTTTGCCGTGTTTTTTCAACAGTCCCCTCAGTTACGTTTTTTGTCCGATTCCCTCTTCCCCACTGTTCCCCCCCCCTCTGGTCGGAAGCTTTTCACCTTTCGCGTCATTCCAATTTCCCCCGTGAGACCCATGGCACAGCTTACCTTACTACTCCTTCGATGGTGTCTCCCAAGGGTATTCTTTATCCTCTTGTGTGACCCCCCTACTTCCCGTCATGGGCGGATGCGTTTCTTTTTCCTTTTCCGGTTGGCCCGTCCCTGGTATCCCCCCCTTTCTGTTATAGCTTCACCACCCTCATAGTAATCGCAAGCCGTTGAAATATCCATGGCCTGCTTTGGGTTTCCCTTTCCACTCTTTCGGGCCGTACCTTGGTTTAGCGTCCGACAGATTTTACATGTGCGCCTTTCCCTGGCCCGTCTCTCTTTTTTTGTTTATGCCAATTTTCTTCCGATGATTTCCTGGTTTCGTTTTTTTGATGATTCTCCCGTTGGCCCCTGTTTCTTTTTCTTCTTGCCCCATTATTTCTCCTCAAACACATGGATTTTGGCCCACCGCCAAAATGCGGCTGACCCCCCCTGTGGTTTGTGCTTCCCCTCGCGCTCTTTTTTTCCCCCCTGCGATTTGTTGACCAGAGGGGGCCGTGAAACCCCAAGCCCACCCAACACCAACCATAGGAGTGCGCAGTTAATTCGCTCTTTCTTCCCACCCCCCTTGCTCACATTCTCCCCTTTTCCCCGTTGTTCCAACGCGTTTTTCCCACAACCTGGTTGATCTACGGCGGCCCTTCCCCTGGATTCATTCCCACCACCGTTTCCTTTTTTTTTCACCCCCCCCTTCTTCTTTCAGATAGCTTCACGCCTTTTGCGGTTTACGTTATTCCCTTCGATACCCCCGTAGTTTCAGTTTCCCCCCCCCCCCCAGGCCACTCCCTTTTTTTGCTTCCACTTTTTGTTCACTTTTGTGTCACCCCCCCCGCACAAGTATCCCTTTTTCCTTGCGGGTTTTCCCACGGCTTGTTTTTAACAGAAGCGCTGTCCAAACCCCTTTTTCCTTCCCCTCCTTTTGTCTTCCCCTCCCTTTCTTGTTGTAAAGGATGTAAAAGATCTCCCCCTTCGGTTGTGGTTTTCGCCCCCTTATCTCTCTTTGTCCCCTTTTCCCCCTCCCCAAACCTCCCCACCCCCCCCCCAACGGGATCCAGTTTCGTTCGTCCTGCTCCAGTAAACAACCATTCTCAATACCCCCTTTCCTTTCTGCATCCTCTCACTTTACGGTTCCCACGTTGTGAGTCTAGTAGTTGTCTGACAAACCACATCTGACCCATATCTCCCCCCCCCCCTTCCCAACCCCCCTTTTGTTCCCCGTTTGCGTCGCAAGAAGACCGCCTGCATATGGGCATATTGATGGTCGGTCTGTATTCATCATTTTGCCCATCTCCTTTTTTCCTTCCTTCTTTTGTGTTTCTATTTCTTTTCTCGTAATCATTTCTTTCAATCAGTTTGCACCCTGCGCCTCCTCTTCCCCGGGAGAATGTTGGTTCTGATGGTTTTATCGTAGTTTGCTCCCAAACTCCCCCATGTTCTTTTGTTTCGCCCCCATCCCTCCTTCCGTGCGAGGTCCTCTTTCGCTCATTTGATCACCCTATTGCTATTGGATGTTGAGTCCCAGTGCTCCCTTTACTTCTAACACTCTCTTTACCGTGTGTTCCTTTTTTTTTTTTAATCGGAAGTTCAGAGGGAGATGTACCCCCCCACCAAGATGGACTTTTGACATCTTCATCGTTACGTGCAGCGTTCAAGGACTGAACCCGGTTCTGTCCCTTCAAAGGGCCCCCCCCTTTCCCTCTTCTTTTCCAAGGCCGGCCGGCACCATTTGGGTTAGGAAACATCGTTATTTTTTTCCCCAGGTCGTGAGGGAAGAACTTGAACGCGTATCTTTTTTCTCGTTCAAGTCCCTCTCCCTTACCCTTGATCTCCCCCCCCGATTGGACCTTGTTGACATTTTTTTTGCAATTCCTTATTCCACCTCGCTGTGATTAGTCCCCCGGACTTTTCTTTTCCATTCTTTTTTTTTTCCACGTTTTTTTTTAATGACCCCCGTTTCCTGTGACCTTCCGGGCCTTGGGTTTCCCCGGCCTTAGCTTCATTTTTTTTCACCGCTTCCCCCCAAACAGAGTCAAATATTCCGCGCCTAGGAGGGCGTTCTTCCTTCCACCGGTTCGTGCCCATGTTTTTTTTATTGAGGCGGACACCTGTTTTTGACCCACTTTCCTGGTTCCCTTTTTTTTGGGATACTCTTTCCCCCACACAGCACACTAATTTTCTAGCCAGTTTTCCCACGGACGCGTCGTGCACTTTTGCATGCGATACCCCCCCCCTTCTACTATCTTTGGCATCCCATTCAACGGAGTTAAATTTCTAGTCTTTTATTCTTTTTTTGGACGAACCAGATTTGAGGGACTTCCCTGTGGGTTCTATTTTACCTTCAGGCCTCCCCTGGATGAGACTCAAAGAGTTTTCCCTCTCCGTTTGTATGTTCTCCCAAGGATGATCTGCACAGAAGCTTAGTTTTCTATCGTATGCGGGCCCCTTTTAACTTTTATTTTCATAACCTCGATAAGCAGTTACCCATTTTCCTTTGGCTGAGGAACATTGTATTTGGATAAAGAATGCATGAACTTCAATGTTCTTCTTCCAGGCGTCCTTCCCAGGAATCCCCCTTTCCGCCCACAACGTGCCCACAACTTTTTTTAAAGACTGACAACTGCCCTGAATGTCCCCTCCCCCCCCGCTTCACCCCCACCCCTCCTTAGTCCTTCTCCCACCAGGAGCTCAGGTTCAGCCGTAATGAGTCTTGAGTTCTTTGCACGAAGAAATCTATTCCCCAATTTCAACCTTTTTACTCCACAACCTCTTTTTTTTCTCCCCAGGTTTTCTCATCTTCCCCTTTTGAGGTTTAAAAGTTCAGCTCAGAGTTGACCCGCCTTAGGTCCTTTTGTAGACGGGTCCAGAATTGACATACCCGTGTTCTCATCCCCCCCAATTTTTTTTCCCCCCCAGTCGTCTTCTGTTCCCCCTAAAAATGCAACACGAATATCACCAAAAGTTTTTTGTGGAGCAGAGGCCCCCTTGGCGATTTTTTTTTCCGGGCTTCCCTCCCCTTTCCCTTTGTAACCCCAATCAACCACGTGTAAATGCAGGGCTGCCCCCCGCTGTTACCCGTCCCTTTGTGCTTCCTCCTTTTCTCCCGTCCCGCGCCTTTTTTAGGAAACCCACTGCTTGTCGTACACCCGCCCTAAAGCCTTTTTTGAGCGGATTTGATCTTTCCCCTCCCCCTAATCGTCCGTTTGTCTCCATTTAGCCCCTTCTCTCCTCGGAATTCCGCGAAACCTGATCTCTTTTCTGTTGATGGACGATATTTCTTTGGAGGGTTTTTTCACCCCTGTTCCTTTTTCTTCCTGGGGACTCTTCAGTTTTCCCGAACGAAGGAGTTGCCTGTGTTCTTCGAAGGTTTTTTCTAGTTGAACTGAATCAGTTCCCACCCCTTTTCTTTCCAGTCCGTCTCCTTCAACTTATGACCAACTGCGGCCACAACAAATGTGGGCCCGGGCGTCTTTTTGTCCTTCACTTCTTTCCATTTCAAAACTTTTGCAGACAGCACTTCTTCATTAACTTCCTGATTTGCTGCCCTTTCCCCCCTTTGTTTCTACCTTTTCCACCCCCAGATTCTTTTTCGGCCCTTCCATTCTCGTGCACTGTCAGACTAGACAAAGTCTGTCCTCTTCCACCTGGTGCCACTTCCCCCGTCAAAAACTGCATCTTTTGTTTCTCCTCCACGACACGTAAGCGTCACCTACTGTGCCGGTTGTTTACTTTGAATTTTCGTCCCATTTTTTTCCTTGAGATACATTGCTTTCTTCTTGTGATTTGTCATCTTATTTTTTAATTGAACTCGGATGCTCCGACTCATTTTTTCTTTTTTTTTCACCCTTTTTCAGCTTTATTTTATCTCTCCCTTTCTTTTTCACCGCCAAATTTTGGACGACCCCTGGCGGTTTTTGAGCTCTTTGCGTCCCTGTCATGGTTTTCCTTGGTCATCGTCCATTGCGTTTTTGTTTCCCCCCTTAAAGCCCAAGCCCATAACCTAGAGCTGTCTCACCCCCTTACGTTATATCCTGGGCCGATCTTCGCCCCCTTTTTAAAAGCCACCTTTTTTAACCCCCCCCTGTCACTCTGATACGCGTTGAGCACAATTTAATGGAATGCTCTCGTTTCTTTTTTGTCAGCAATTCTTCCCCCGCAGCTTTCGCACAACCGCTGAGTCCATTGGGACCTCTTTCAGTTCACGTGCGTTTCTTTCCAAACTTCCCCACCCCCCACCCGGACGGAAGTGATGTAATCCTTCCCAACCGCCAACCTGCGTAGTGTGTGGTGTTTTCTTTCTCAACCTGTTTTGTGACAACACTCTCCCCCCCCTCCCTGGGTCATTTCCTTTTTTCCCCTTCGAACACTGTTATTTTAAAGGGACCCTGTCCACTCTTTTGTGGGTTCCCACACTCAATTCTCGTCCTTGAGATCCAACCTCTACACCCGGACTTATGTCTGACTTTCCCAGTCTTCAACAACCCACGGAACTATCGCCTATGTACTTGCCTTTTTGCTCAGACCCTACGCCAAGTGGCTGTATTTTCTCCGGCAGTGTCTTTTGCGGTTTCTCCCCTTTTTTTTGACGCCTTTCTCTCTTCCACATACCAACATTCTTGCAAGGTACCGACTTGATTGCGTTCGTGCTTGAAGCCACAACACTGATTTTTTTTCTGATTTTCCTTTCTTTCTTTCGCCCATATTTTTCCTCCTGTTGGTTGGACTCGCTCCTTGGCTACTCAATCACTTTGCCTTTCTCCGCAGCCCCTTTGCTTTCTTGTCGAAAGGCTTATCGGCCTTTTCTTCCCCAGAACGATCTGCCCCAGCAACGTTTTCTAGCTTTCCCCTTCCGTACTTTGATCACCACTGTTTATAGTCGTATTGTGTGAGAAATGGTCTTCCGTTCATACCTTAGTCTCTGTAAGGATTGAATCTTACGACCCTTGAAGAGTAGGTTTCCGATTTGTCAGCCACCCACAACCAACCTATGTTTTTTACAATTCCGTTATACTTTTTCACCCTATTTCCCTCCTGCGATTCGTTTCCCCACCCACGTTTTGCAGTGCCCGGCTCAGACCTACTGTTTTCTTTGTCCCTTTTTTTCTGGGACTGTCACCCCCAGCCTCCTTTGGTTGAATTCCCCCACCGTATTTCTTCCTTAGTTGAAGTCTTATTGAGATCAGTCGTTAAGCGTAATCCGATTTCACGACCGGAGCTTTGTTTTTTTTCCAAGCTGCTCTTCTCTCTAACCCCGTTTTCTTCCTTTAGATCAAGTTGGTACGCGTATGTGCTATGTCCAGACGGTGCGTCCCGGTACACACCTTGCCCGGTTTAGGGTTTTAAGTTATTTCTTTCGTCCCCCCACAACCGCTGCGTACCCCATTTCCTTGACGGCCCTCAGTCTCCAGTCCCGCCACAGGTTCGGTTGGCATTTTTCAATGGGTTATTTTTTTTGACCAAGGTTTTCGACTTTCCAGTTGTTTAAGACCCATATTTTCCCTAGCCCTTGAAACCTATTCATACCCAGTAATGCCCCCTGACCGGCTCGTTCCCCCCCAGATCATTTTTCCAACCTTCCCCTTCGTCCGCCAAACTTATTTTACCGAGATAGACCAACATGTCGACCTGTGGCCGTCCTTGAAAATGTCCTTATGGCCCTAGTCTGTGCTAATGCCCGCATTCTCCTTATGAGTAAGATCCCCAGTCTTTTTTTTTGGTTGACGGGTTCCAGGATGTGGTTGTCACCCGGGATCGGATTTCCCGACGGTCGTCATCCTTTCCCCGATTCTTCCCTTTCGATGGTCCTGTTTCCCACCCTTCAAGTCTGCTTCACATCTTGCCTGAATTTTTTTTTTCTTTTTTTCCTGATTTTGCCGGATTGGCTCCTCGTTTTCGCGTATGGAGTGTTAACTACGGTGATCAGGCCTGTCCCTCCCCATCTGGACAAGAATGCCTTCGCGGACCCGAAGGTCCCCCCAGATTACTCAGCAGACCACCCCTTCTCGACGACAAGGTTTCGCCTTGGCCGTCCTGAGGCGACAGACTTATGTGCCTGTGACTTTGATCGCTCTGTCAAACTTTTGGCCCCCACTCCCAAGTCTCTGACACAACTTTTGTGTGAAACTTTGTTTCGTGAAAGTTCCAATTGTCAAGCCGTTCCGTTCGGTGCGTACCTGTATTTCTTTTCTCTAAAGTTACAAAGGTTTAACTATTTGCGAGTAACTCACTTCCCTCTCAACCCGGTTTGCATCTCTCTCTTAATCCTCTCCTTTTGAGGATAGTTCATTCGTTGTATGGGCCCGTCGAATTAAGGGCCCCCCCCTCTTCCTCCCCCACCGAATGGGTGCGAACCTTTCAGGTGCCTTTTCTTCCCCCACGCGTCCGTCAACAAGGTTCTGCGATGTTGACCCGAAATACTGCGTTTGCGCCCAAAAAAGCAGTTTGACGCTTTTTTTTTGTTTTAAAACGCTTTTGCGGCTCGCGGGTAGAAACCGGTTATGGGAGGACCGCGATCCTTTCCTGTTTTATGTTGATTTGCGCTAATCTCGTGAGATGTTCATTTGTTTTTTTATTTTTTCACCCCTACCATGCTTCGCCTTACGTCCACTTCGTTCCTCTTTTTGGAAACCTTACTGACCCTTCTTGGAAAAATGAGGCCTTCTTTTTTGACATCCACCCGTCGCCCTTAGTTTCCCCCCCCACCCACAGATGTTACTTTCGCTGAAGGAGTCATGGAAGCCCTCACTTTGGTTTCTCAGTAAACTTTGTCCACGTACGCTCTCTCTTTTTTCCGATCTCATTGATGTCCCTTTGTCAATATTATCTATCCGTGACCCCATGCCCATCCTGACCGTCTCCTTGATCTGGAATTCTCTTTCACTCCTTAGCCATCCCGTCATTAAGCTGCAGTTCCTCCCTTTCCATGCCATTCCTTCTTTCCTGTCTCACTCAGCCCTTTTTCTCCTATCCGGTTGAAGGCCCCCTGTTCTGCAAGTTGTTTGGAAGGACAATTACCGCCTTTCGGGTAGGTTTGCTGTGCATGGAATTATTTTTGGGCAACTTTTTTGAGTGGTGTGATCTCAAAGTTTGTCACCTGGGAGAAATTTGGTCATTCACCCATTGATGCTACCCATGCACCTGGCCAAAACTTCTTTGCAACTTGGGTCCCTCTTGGTGCTTCTTCCGTGTTGCCCTATAGTTTACCGTTGGAGGGTTGACCGCTACCCCCCCTTTAACCTACCCCTCATTGAGTTTTTGTTCCACTGTGCCCGTCCTGTTTGAGCTTTTTTCGAAATCCCGGTTCACCCTTGTATCCTTTTGGGAGTTCACCCCCGTCCCCCCCCCTTGTCATTTTTTTTAAAAAAAACCGTCAGCCCCCCCCGCCTCCTTTTTCAACGCTTCGAGTTCCGATTCTTCCCCGAACCCCCCAGATAACCCCTTTTCCTCAAACCCTTTAAATGCTTCCTGTTAAATGATTCATCCATTCAACAGTTTCTCGTCCTGTCTTTTGTCCTTTCCTTTTCAAATTGTTAACCGAACCCCGCGCCCCGTTATTGAAGTTGGTTTTTTTTGTACCGTTTGTAATCTTTTCTCTAAATCACACTGCGGCTTGGTGGCCATTAGCACACTTGGGCGTACACATTCCCCGGGGACTCAGTGCTTACCCCGTCTTTTTCCCCCGTAAAACCCATAGCAATCCACAGTTTCCAAGTGTATTTCGTTACTCTCACCACGCTCACTTTCCCTGATGATGGTCCTGTGATGCTGTGAGCTTGCGGTTGTTGCCACCCCTGCTTTATACCCCCGCCCAATTCCTCCAAGGTTCCTTCGAATGCTCGATGCTCTTGTGCTGTTGGTGTACTTTTTTTTTTTTTTTGCTTGGGGTCTCTCAGCGCCCCCTTTCCTCCTCCCCCTTTTTTTTGAGATTCCAGCGCTGATCATTCCCCTCGAAGTTGCCAGAATCGGTGTCATTTGCTCTTACTTGTGGGTCAGTTCGGCCTGGCAGTCTTTCGTTTGTGTTTCCCCCCCCGGCACTGATTCTTCTCCTCCCCACCCTCATGCCCGCGTCCTTTATGCGCGCGCTACTTTGCTCAAGTATTGCCGTTGTTTTAATTAGTCTTACGTCGTCCGGATTCTTCTTTAGTCTTGTTTGTTTCCCTTTTGGGATGTTTCCCCTCCACTGAAATGTCGCACCCCCAGGTGGGACCCAGATTACATCCCCCTTTACCAAGTTTCCCACTCCGTACCTGGATGTGGCTTTTTCTCCAACCCAGGTTGATTCCCGCCGGGGACCCTTTCGAATCTTGTTTCCTGGGAGGGTTGGAAGCAACTTCTTTTCCTTGAGGAGAACCCATTTCCCCGTGACGTTCCCCCTTCCTTCAGCCCGTCCCCGCGATCTTTGCCTTGCGCCACTTGGTTTTGTAATGCTGTGGACGCTAGAGCCCCCCCCATTTGATCCTTTTCCCTTGCTTTTTTTCTTCTCATTCACCCAAGGTGACTTTAGGACGTACACAACTGCCAGCCCGATGTTTTTTGACCCCCTCCTTTCCGTAGTTCCTGCTTGAGTACTTTCTTGTCTTGCCCGAATCGTTTCACGTGAGTTTTCGCGTTTATTTTGACCCCCGAAGGCTCCCCCCGCCCAAGTTTTCCGTCATTTTTTCGGTTTTCCCCACATTGCGCTCCCACCCCGCACCCACCGTAAAATTAAGTCGTGTGATCCAGACCATACCCCCCCCGGTTGCCCCTGGCAACCCCCATCCCTCCGTACCTTCAGCCCCCCCCCCGACTCCGTTACATAAGAAAACATTTGCGTTCACTGGTTCTAAGCTTGACTTTTTTCGTGACCACGTTTTTTCTCTATTCCGTGCTTGCCGAACTGAGTCGGCTTTCTTCCCCCTTGACCATCTGGCGTTTTGGCTTGGCGTAATTCTAATTCGTTCCTTTCTGATATCCTTGCCTTCTTGTGTTCACCGTTTTCCCGACGACCTTGAATATAGGACTGCCTAGATCTGTAGTAGCCTTGCGGTCTTGTTTCAAACCCGTTTTCTTCCCTGACAGTCTGGGGGAAGGTCTTCTTTAACCAGTCCTGTTTGGCCTCCTGTATTCCCAGAGTGGAAACCTCCCGTACTTTTTTTGGTTTCCCTGACATTGTTTATGTTCCCCCACCCCATCCTCCTTTTCCAGCCCCTGTCCAATTAAGTTTCCCCACCGGATCTTGGTTGGTGGTGACCAATACTAGCCCTGTTCTCCCCTACCCCACTGCCACCCCTTTTTCTTCCCCCTCCTGTACTCACATAATCCGCACTAGGCATGGTTTGTTTCCTGTTTTGAGGTTTGATCTTGCCATATTCTTTTTTGTCCCGCAGCCTTCTTAGCAATCAACGACTTCCGTGCTTTTTGGCTGCCCCTTTTTCACCACTCTTCTTTCCTCGAGTCCTAACCTTTCCGAACGTCGGGTTTAGCAGGTCTTCAGGACCTTTTGTTTACCATTGTTCTTAGAACCATTTCCTTTTACTTTTCCTGTAGCTTGAAAAACTACCCTTTCCCCCTGTAGAACTATTTAATCGGGTGAGTCCACTGCCAGTTTTTTACCCCTTTTCTGTGCCTGTCACTGACAGCCCCCTTCCAAACCCAACCACCTTTTCCCCCCTTTTTCTTTTTCTTCAGCATTGATGGATTTGAATCGGTTGTCAAAAGAGACAAGGCTTGAGGGTTAATCTTTTTCCTTTGTCCACACTAGACCCACTCCCCCGCTACCTTTCCCCCAAACTCTTTTCGGCCTCGGATTTTGGCACGATCTTGCCCCCCACCCAGAGCCCCGTTCTTTCCCATGAATTCACCATCATTGTTTTCTTCTCGCGCGCGTTCGCACTTGAGGTTTGTTCTTAGGTCATCTCTATCGTTGTTTTTTTCTGCGACATGCTTTTTCTTTTGGCTATTGGGTTTTCCTTTGAACATTTGTCACCGTTGTACCCCTGTAAGTTTCAGCGACACTTAAACTACCTCTTTGGTTCAACCCCTCCTTTTCCCCCCCCTTGAATTTTTCTTTCTGGACCATGAGACCTTTTGTCAGGACTGAACCACAGATCGATACGATCCTGATGTTGATTTTTCTTTCCACCACCCTTTCCCTTCCGTTTCTTTGTTGACCCCCTCTGAGTTGTTTCATACTGGTCATTATTCTCTTTTTCCCTTTGAATTTTTTTCCTCCCCCCCCTCTTTCCTCTTTCCCCTTCCAATCCTTCCATTCTTCTTTTTAGATTTCTATTCCTCGTTGCTTCGTTGACTTTTTCCCCCCCCCTTTTTTTTTACAATTGTCCTTGGAGTGTAAGTTTTTTTTCAAGCCAGTGACGCCTTCTGGCATACCTTACAGCAGTTTTTTTCCTTCCCCCTTATTTTCATTAAATGACTGTTTTCTTCTTATTCCTTCCCCCAAAAGTTCCTGGATTTTCGTGTAGTTCACCCCCTTCCCGACTCCCAATGAAAGCCATCCATGGGTGGCCCCCCACCCCCCCTTGTCCTTGATGCCCAACGCATATGCGTGCCCTTACTAGTGGTTCCGATTTTTAACCGATTGATTACTGACAAGACCCCACTCACCCCCTCAGTGCACCCTTCCTTTTCACGTCCCTTAATGGTACACGCGGATCGCTTTCCCCCAAGTGAGATCTCTCCCCCTCCGCATTTGTTCAACCCACCACCCTGCCCCTTCCCCTTCGCCCCCCCCTACCCCTTTCCCTTTTGACGCTCACACCCCCGGAACAACCTTCCCTGGTTTAGCCATATTGCAACCCGCGCGAGGACTCTTCCCCCCCTCCTCTATCACCCTTTTTCATTTTCCCCTTCCCCCCGCATAAGCCGTTTGTTTCCTCACCTTGTTTTTTTTCACCCCCGCAAGACGAAATGATCCCGTCCCTTAAACTTTTCCCCCCCTTTTGGACCCCTTTCCGGGTTTCTGTCCTTCGACTCTGACCTTTTACCCCCCTGATGTTAAAGTTTCCACTCCATGTGTTGGTGCCTCCCCCCCCCCTCTCGTCCTCTTTTCGAGTTTAATACCCACCCTTTTTGACACTCCCACGACTTTCGTCCACACCCCCCCTCCCTATTTTTTTTCCCACTTTACCTTCAATGTTCGCCCTTTCCCCGCTCCTGAACTTTTCTCTTGTTTCTCGTTGGCTTGAGGACCCAGTGCGGGCATTGAACTTCCTCCCCCCCCCTTCCCCCCTCCCCATTTTTTTTTTTCCCCCCCAGCGCAAGCCTCCGTGCTAGCTTTCTTTGGAGTTTTGGGGGGCAAACACTTCTATGTGTTGGGTCTTTCCTGATGGCGGCCCCCAAAATTTTTCTTTGTTCGTAGAATGTTGGATTTCTTCAGATTCCCCCTTTTTGCCCCAGTTAGTCCCACCTGATAAGTCCATTTTGTCCCTTTGTGCGTTCTGTGTCTCCGGACCCTTTGTCCTTTTCTTTTTCCCACACCCCCCGTTTTTGTTAAGTCCCCTCAGTTTTCCTCTTTTGGCGCGCTACAGGACTCCCACTTTTCGATAAGTCCTATGTGCTGCACTCGTACTTTCCCCATCCTCTTTATAAGTCCTTTTTCCTTGATTTTTTGACTCCTCCCGAGCAAGAGAGGCGAATCCCTGTTTCTGGACCCCCACGCTGGGTTGCTTTTTGGACCTTAATCCCCCCATTCGCGTCCCCCAATCCCCTTGTTTTGCCCCTCCACTTCACCCCCCTGAGTGAAGCATCCCTTCCCCCTGCCTTGGCGGTTTGACTTGATTTTTGATCCTCCTTCACCCCCACACGTTTTGCCTTTTTTCCTTCCTCAACCTTCCCCCCTTTCCCCCTTCGCTCTCTTACCTATCACTCCATTACCTAACGGTTGTTTCCCTCTGGCCCCGCTTCGTTTCTGCTCCCCTTCCTTTTTCCCTCGATTCCCCCCTCCTTTTTCCCCCCTCGTCTTAATTGCAAGAATATTTCGTTCCCTCCAGTTAGGTTCTTTCTCCGATTTGCCCAGTGGGCTTTCTTCTTATACCGGTTTTCAGCGTCCAACCCCTAGAACTTCATCCCCCGAGTCCTGTCCCCCTACCTACCACGCCACTGAGGCTGGGCATTTTCTCCCCTCTTATCCACTTTTTATTTCTCCCTGACCCCCAACTGGTTTCATCAGTTCCCCCCCCCCCTCCCCTGTCCCACCCCCCCCCCCTTTTGTGCCCACAACCCCCTTCGGTTTCACTCGCCATTGCCCTTCCCCCCAACCCCTTTCCCCCCTTTTTTTCGCTACCCCCCAACCATTCAAGGATTTGATCCGCCACCTATTCCTTTTTTTCCGACCCTGAGAATGGTCCTTTGCCGGCCGTAGGCCTTCCCCTTTTTTTTTTTCTTTTGGACCCTTCCCCCCCCGCCCTTTCGCCTGATACCATGGATACCTCTTCCTCTTTCATGTCGTTCTTTTTGTTTTTTACCTTTTATCGCTACCTTGACGGAATTTCCAATGCATCTGAAGTCTAGTCCCTTCCCCTTCCTCTGCTTTAATTTTTTTTTTCCCTTTCCCTGCCTTGCTGGGGTCCCCCTTACTCCTTTTTTGTCCCCCTCGACGTTGTCACAATCTTTCTTTTCTCTTGCAAAACACTTCAATTTCTTTTCCACGACCTTTTTCTCCCCCCTTCTCATGTCATCCCCCCCCTCCCCCTCCCTGAACCCCCCCCCCCCTCGATTCTCTTATCCTCCACCACGACTTTCGTCCCCCACCTTCCCAATGGGTCTTTCCTTTTTTTCCACTCTGACCCAAAAACCCAATCATTGCTTTCCCGTTACATGCTTCTCGTCTTATTTCCCGGACGCGCGGATTCCGCCTTTTCTCCATCCCCCCTCCACCCTGTTTTTTTTTTTTTTCTTGCACACCTCTTCCCTGTAGGCCTTTTTCGCCTAAAACCATACTCCACTTATTGCCGCGTTTGTCACCTTTTCATCTTGTCCTTGAACCGAACGGGCATTGGTTTCCGCGTTGGTTCCTCAATGCACCCATTTTACCCCAACCCCCCCTCTTCTTTTTTCCCCTTCTTTTTCTTCCGTTTTTGTTTTCTCCTCTCTGACAAAATGGCTTTTTCTCCTGTGAGTCATTCCATGAGTCGCGTCAACTTTCGACGTTTTTTCCTTTTACTTTGTCTCCCCGTACATTGTTTGTTCCGCCCTCACGTCCCCCCCTCCTTATTCTTGCTCAGGTATGAGATGTTTGAACCTTCTCCTGTATTTTATTTTCCTGCCCGTCCAACGCGCGACCATTTTTTTTCTAGTTGCCTACTCTCTCTCCTCTGTCCAGCACCCTTCCTCAGTCTTCAATTACCCCCTGTCCCTGCTCATTGAAACTCTTCTGTCCCGAGCGGTTTTTCCCTAGTGGTTGATGTGCGTGAGTTTGCCTTCTCATTTTTTCTATCTTTTTATTAACGCTCTTCTTGCGCTGCTTGGCATTTGCCTGATGGCAGTTTGGATCACCGTGTCCTCCCTGTTGCTGACATCCTTTATGACAAATCCCGGCCCCCAGCAATGTTTCTCTGAGCCGTCCCGCACTTGTCTCAATCTTTCTGGAATGCAGGGGCCTTCCGACTATGACATTCCGAAAGCCGATGGTTATTATCCCCCCCTTTATGGGTTGTAGTGTGGCCCCTTCCCAATCATCTCCCCTTTTCTTAGGCTGGATGAATTAGCTCTCTTTCAGGTCGAAGCTTTTTTCTTTTTTAAACACAGGCGACAAGCTGGAAGCGGTTCCCCCAACTGTGCCCACCTTTTGGCCCCCCTTTTATCTTGTAATAGCGTTTTCCAAGGCCTTTTTGTAAACCTTTTCAGTGTAGGAGTTCTTTTTTGAACCCCCCCCAATACTTGGTAGGACGGCCCGAACAAGGGCCTCATGTAAATTTTTTCTTTTCGCAGTCTTTTCTTACACGACTAGTTCATTTTTATTCCTATTCTTATTTCTTGGGAACCCCTCCGAGGGCTTTTTCTTTTATTGATGCTCCCCCGACTAACCCCCGTTGGCCCCTTTCCCGGGTTTTCATGTCCCAAAACCATTGCCACGCTCCGGCCCCCCCTCCCCACGGGCCCCCCCTTTTCTTTTCCCTTCTCCTCTTTACCTTGCGGTCTAATTTTTGACTTCCAGCTTTCTTGCCCATTTGCTTTTTTTGCCCCCTAAACCCACAACGTCTTCAGGCTAGAACCTCTCCCTTGAATTTTCTTTTCCTGTGTTGCGCGCTTTTTCCAACACCCGGCGTCACTTATCCCCGACGCCCGGACCCCCCCAACAAAGGCATTGGAGCACACTGTGCCCTAAAGAATTATCGGAGTGCTCCCCGTTCCAGGTTTCCCAAAACCGCAGCTTCGGAGGCCTTTGCCCCAAACGACTTTTCGGCGGATTCCCTTTAACCGAGTCTAGCTTACCCCCATGTCTTTCTTCACTCCCCCCCTTCTGACCGTTAAGGTTCGAACTTTTCTCCCAACCCCCCGCCAAAAGCGCTGAGCCTGGGTCCCTTTCGGGTTCAATTTTCTGTTTACACTTTCCCCAACTAAGCGCTAAAGGCTTTACAGCGTATTTTTTGTCCCCGGCTTTTAACAGATGTCCCTCCATCGGTTGGCCCTTGTGGGTCTTTGCCCCCCCGACTGTTCAGGTCGGGATTCAAATCCCCTTACACCCGTACTCCTTCAGTTTCTTACTACTACTTTCCCCTGCTTCTCCCAGTTCCACCAAATCGCCGTATCGTCCCGGTGTATCCCGGTTTCCTGCCGACCCCAATCCTTACCCCTTCAAACGTTTTTTTTTTTTCCTCGATCCTTTTCTACACCTGATATTTGTTCCCACGTTGTGTCCCCTCATAATTTTCT
>Ga0179593_1497816_pt1 | contig 20781 bp, 19 predicted proteins | sample CZODoug2_1_08_16_FD_185931 | JGI IMG/M metagenome (GOLD analysis project Ga0179593, IMG submission 185931) | Vadose zone soil fungal communities from Angelo Coast Range Reserve, California, USA - CZODoug2_1_08_16fungal (PacBio error correction) | ecosystem: Environmental > Terrestrial > Soil >... | reverse complement strand
CAGCCGTTCCTCTTTGGGCATTCTCTCCGAACGCCCTCAAAAAGTTTTAGAAGGTAGATCCTTCCATCTTGCTTTTTCCCTCTTCACTTTTATCCCCCCCAGCGTCCCTTTCTCCGGTTCCGAGCCGAGGTAAAAAGGGTTCAATGAAGAAAGAGATTTTTGTCTTTTCCCTAATTCCCATCTCAAACTGTTTTCCGGTCCCCAAAGAGGAATACGCCTTTTGGTATGAATCCTCTTGTCGTATGTTTCTCCTTCCCACGACGCGGGCGTTGTTTAAAAAAGAACCCTCGGCCGACGTCTCTCACAAGAGCCCTCCCAGAACTACCTGAATTTTTTTACTTCTTCCGAGTTAGAGAAAAACGTCCAGAGAGATTATATAAAATCTTTTTCTGGTTTTTTTCAGCGTTCCGCCTTGCTCAGGTCTCCAAGCTCGGGGAAGGTGACTCCGGAAAAGCAGGAAGATCGCCTGGAGTTCATAGGTGTTCTCGCGTGAGAAGATTCCAGGCCTTCGGAAATACCTTAGGCCTTTTCCGACTTAGCCCTCAGCGCGTAAGAACGCTGTTTTTCGGCAGCAGGCCAAATACTTATTGCAGAAAACCCTCCCGAGGAAAGGTAGCTCCAAAGAATGGGTTTTCCCCTCTCTTTGATCTGTTCGTTCAGGCGGAGCCGGTCAGGCCCATAGATAGGCCTCCACTCAGACTCCGACCTATTCATCTTCGCTTGATGGGGAAGCCGGGTCTAAGAACCCTCAGACAGATACCTTTGTTGAAGACCTGGTAGAGATCCTTTTTGATAAAGGGCTTTCCCCGATACACTGTCCCCCTCCCTGTCACATCACTCTTTTTCGGACGTGCGGTTTTAGTCCTTCACAGGTCCTAAAGACAAGATATCTAGGCTTCCGGTCCCTCGCCTGCCCTTTCCTTTTGACGCTCGATTGCAGAAGGATTTTGAGGCCGTTTTCCGACTGTTCTCATTATATAGGCCTTAACCACTTTTTTCTACTTCATTCCCCCGAATAAAACGACCCGGAAAGACGCCCCCCTTACTCCCTTTCCCCCCCCCCTTCTTTTGGCGATTCCTTTCCCTTTCCACCCCCTAGTTGCCGATGGGATATGCAGCAGCTCCCGTATTAAACCTCCTTCGGAAACTTTCTTGATCCCGCACCCTTTGATCGAGTGATTTGACCTCCGATAGATCTGAGTTCTTCCCCACCTAGACTTTAACTATTGATTTCCCCCCCCTCGGCGCCAAGAAAAAATTTCAAAGCAGGGAGCCCTTCTCAAGCCTTGCGACTTTTTCCCCCCTATGAAGAAAGCTTTTTATCACCAAAACACTTCCCCCAGGCTGTCCAGTTCAAGTCGTCCCTGGTTCCCTTCAAGACTTTACCGACGCCGGGTCTCCCCCACGACGCCTCTTCAGTATGACACCGATCGTCGCTTCTGAATCATTTTTTGTCTCCCCCCTTCTTTTTTGCACTGCCCCGGGCAGTTCCGGGCCCGCACGTCGCCTGGCTGCCTTTTAGATCTCCCACCACACCGCAGGAATTGTGGTGTCCCTTCCCCCGATCGGGTATCGCTGAGTGCTAGTCCAAGGATGGGCTTGCTAAGTGGCGCTACTCCCAACCCTTCCTCCGATCCAACCTTCGGACCCCCCCATTTTTCATGTCTTTGCGAGGAAGTGCAGTGCCCTCCGATCCCCTCAGGATCCCCCTCTGCTTTTCGACTCCTTTCTCCCCCTTCCAGAATGCTCTCTGCCTGAATTAAGAGTCGACTGCGTCCTTCGCAGCTCCGATCATTTTCCCCCCCTCTGGGGTCCTCAGACCCACTGCGGATAGAGTCCGCCTTCTTTGTTTGTGTATTTCCAGGTCGGCTAGAGCCGTCCCCTTTATGCATTCTTTGTTGCAAAGGGTCATTGTTCTAGCTCTACTCTCAACTTCATTTGTCTACCCGGTAGTAAGTGTCTTTTTTAGAGGGTTCTCCCCCCTATAGCTGTCCTCTCCATTCATTGAATTGCCCGTCTCCTGGCCGTTATCTTTCTCCTGAAGGCGGTAACTTGACATAGACATTGTTCGATAGGCTTCTTCCCCCTCCTTTTTTGAGGTCCCCCATCTTTGTTTTTTTTTTTTCCCTCTACAGGAGGGATTCCTGTTGAGAGTTTGGAATTCCTATTCGGGACCTGCAACACCCCTCCATCTTTACACGCGGTAAACGGACCCTTTGAAATAGGCCTCAGTCCCTCCCCTTCAACAGAGAGCATGGCGGAGAGATTCCCGAAGACTCCCGCGCTTTCTTTCCGCGAGCCCTTTACCCCCCTCCTATGCCGTTCGCCTGGCAACCAATTACTTAAAATCGCGGGCGACTCCTTTTCTGAACCCGATCTTCTCCCCTTCTTCTATCTCTTTCCCTTTTTTTTCTAGAGATAGGTCTTGCAATCCTCTTAGATGAGAAGAATTGTTCCTCCCAAAAGGAGGCTCCCCCTCTTTTCAAGGAATTTGTGTCCCTTGAAAGAACTCCTCGCTCTGTCTCCAATCAGCTCCTTCTATACAGGAGACTCTAGACGAAGAAATGATCGCAACTTCGCCTAGGAATCCTTTCCTTTTTTAGGGTCCCAGGGCTTTTTTCCTTTTCGCATTCTGTTAGATTGAATCCTCCCCCGTCTCACACCGGCATAAAGGACCGTCGCTCTCCCCCCCCTCGCTGTCGCCTCCCCCCCCTTTTCCTTCCTATAGTTCCCCCCTGAAACCGGTCCCTAGACTGCCTTCTTTTGCCATGCCGCTTTCTTCCTGCATAGAAGTGATCCTTCCACGAAAATAGTGAGTCCCCCTTTTTTCATCCCTCCCCCCCCGCAAGTTCTGGACACATGCGCGCTTTCCCCCTTTTCTAAGCGCTCTCCTTTTAAGTGAAGGGACTTTTCTCAAGAATTGTCCATCTTGACGGATTTTCCAGCCTTGCAAGCCCTAAAACCCCCCCTTGAGCCTTCCCAACTAAGTTTCGGTTAAGGCTCGACCCCCCTGAAGGGTAGAAACCCCCCTCCGTAGGGTTTGTAGCTACAGATTGAATTCTTTTTCGACATTTTCTTCTCGCAAGCCCGTCGGCGATCAGACCCCCTTTCTTTAGTCACACGAGTCCGTCCCTCAGATTGATCTGCCTTCCTGGCACTGCCATAAAAAAGCCCAGAATGGACCCCTCCGGTCCTGCCTTTCCCACGTTCTCACGTTTCTCTAGCGCCACTTGTCCTCCCCCACATCCTTGCTTTTCGAACAAGAGATGCTCTGGTAAGACCCCTTTCCAATTCAGAGGTGTTTTGAGGGAGCAGTCCCCCTATTTTTTGTTTAGGCCCTTTCTTCCCTTCCTTTGGAGAAGGGGTAACAGAATTTGAGCACGGTTGAACCCTACTCTCTTTTCCGATCGCTTTGGTGCTAATGGCACTTCCGGTCGTCTTTGCCTCGATTTCCGCCGCCCCTGGAAGAAGATGATACTGCCCTGGTGGAAGTGAGGATTTTTTTGATAGCAACAGACTTCCCCCCCCCTTCTTCCTGGGGCAACTTCTGGCTGCATGTTCGCCGTTCTCTTGTTTTTCTTTTTCTCCTTTCCCAAAATGGTGTGCCAGCCGTTTTATGAGCCGGATCTTTTTTACGAACGGTATAGATCTTCGGCAAATCACATCTTTTCTTTGATGCTTTTCGACGCTCTTCCTCCCCCCCGATGCTCCTCTCTAATCTGCGTTCACGTCCTAAAGAATTTCTCCTTCCAAACAAAAGCGGAGGCGTCTCTTATGCTTGCTTCTTGGCGTGCTTGTCTGGAATTTTCCCTGTGGACTCCTCTGAAAGGAGACAGGGTATAAAGGCCGCCTAAATCGCCCCTTCGAGCGTTATCCTACCATCTTAGCGCTCTCATGCCTTTTTCCCTTCCCTCTTGCCCCAAAAAAGGCAATCCTTTGAGAGGGCTGGTGAAGATGTTGCTCTGTCCTAGGTCATCTAGCTCCCCCTCCCCCGTCGGCAACCCGATAAGGTCGAGGTCCTTCCCATCTAGGACGGTGCTCCTTCCGTTCCGAAAACTCTCCTTTCCGATTCTAGTCCTGCTCCATTATTCTCTTGTTTTTTCCGGAATAAGCCTTCCAACGTGGGTTAGGACACGTTACAACCGCGCGCGCACCCCCCCTTCTCAAGATTTCCTCCCTAGAGTTCTTTGTCGCCAGGCTCTTTCCGAGTCCCAGCGATAATTTCCACGTCGATTGCACCCCTTAGCGAAACCCCTCGATATGCAGCTTGGCCTTCGAGTCCTTCTTCTTCACGACTCTGCTTAAAGCGGCCTCCCCTCCCCCCCGCTGCTGGATGATGCCTCTTGATCTCGGGGCGAGGAAGAGGAAGTTTTTCGGTACAATTCCATCGGGTGGCTTTCCCTCCCTTTCCGCTGTGACGCTTCATTTGTTGCCTTCAAAGGCGGCCCCAATCGTCCCTCTCTCCCCCTCCCCCAGATAGGCATAACCCTGCGTAGACGCCTGCGGCCCAGGTGCCTGTACCGCGTAGGCAAGGTGATCCCCCCCCCCCCGCTCCCCTTCCCCGGCGCGCTTTGCCCGCGCTCGAACTCTCTTCGAGTGAGATTTTTTGATCCGGCTCTGCTCCTTTTTCAGATTAGGGCACCCCCCCTCCCCTTTTTTTTTATTCGGTTCCACAAACCCTGGTTGACCTTGCTCCCAGCTTGCAAAAAATAATAGAGCTTCCCGGCTATCAGGTTTCTTTCCTCTCTCTTCCCCTTTTGGTTTTTCACCGGCGAGCCTTTTTATTTGTTTGCCCTCGTCCTTGACGCCACGCCAAAAAAGGGTTTTTTTCTTGACGGTAGAATAACCCTCTTTCGATTCCCCCCTCCTTGCCCAGAGCCGTTCCAAGAGAAATCCGCCCTTTTTAAGAGTTCTCGAGGTTTTTACACCTTTTCTTGGGAATCCCCCCTGGATCTTTTTCCGGCACCCTTCGCAGTTAATAAACTGTTTCCCTTCCAGAGTCAAAGAAGAGGCCTGTGCATTTTTGATCGATTCGATGGGTTCTCCCCCCCCCCCTTCCTCCGGCGGGGCGATGCTTTTCCCCCAGAAATAGAGGCGAAGGCTGAAGGAGATCTTCCCTGCTCCTTCCTGAAACCGACGCCCTCTCCCTCCAACCTTCCGCTTCTTCAGCGCTCCCAGTCCTTTCTGTTTTCTCCTCCCCTGACGCGTACGCCTTCCTAAAATTAGTTAACGGCGCCCGGGGACGGGGGGAGACATTTCGCGGCCTGATCCCCCCGCGTTTTTTCCTTTCCGGCGTCTCCCAATCGACTTTTTCATTCGCTCCCCGCCCTCATCTCTTCTTTAAGCAGGCCAAGCTTCCCGATTTCGGAAACCAAGCACCAGATGACTTCGTGAAATGTTTTTCTAGTCTTTGAACGTCTGTTCTCACCCACTTTTCTCGGAATTTGTCACCAATAACAGGCCTTACCGATCCGACCCTTCGTTCTGGCGCGCCGTCCGGCCTAAAGCTTCAACGCGAGATTTTCCTCCTTCTGACTCCTTGTAACGTCTTTCCCACGATTTTCTCCCTAGCTTGGCATTCTCATCGAACCCTTCCCCTCAATGGCGGAAGGGCTTTTTTTCTTGCTTCCGTCCCAATCCCGAGGCGACTCTTATCGCCAATGCCGTTGTCGAGACGCGGACGCTGAATTGATCCTCCTTCCCGGATCCTCCCTTTCCCTTCCCTTCCCGCCTTCCCACTATCCCCTAACCTTTCCACTGATAAAAGACAATACGCCGACCTCGCCCCCCCTTCATCTTCGCCTCTTTTGGCGATCGAGAATAGCGCAAAACCTGCCTGTTTCCCTGCAGCCGATTGCCTTCCCCTCCCTGTTTTCGCCTTCCACGCTAGGCTAAGAAACCCTTTTTTTTTGGGTCCTTCCTTGAACTCGACCCCACTCGCCGATCCCACCCCAAGGATGGCAACGTTTAAGAGGCCCCCAACCTGCCACACGCTTAAGGCCGGGGGCGAAACAGGGCTCGGCGGACGCGTTTTCCGATGGCTTCATGGTTCTTCAAATCTGGTTTCTCCCAAATCCTCCCAGGCTATCCTGTTCCCCAGTCGTTCTTTCTTGCGGCGGCCAAATCTTCTTTCCCGACCGACTTCCCCCCCTTTTTTCGCCATTACCTTTTTCCTTCCCCGATTTTTTTCGGGGGTTTTTTTTTTGTATCGGTTGGTTACAATGGAGACAATGCCTGGTCCCCACGGCGCCAAAGACCTGAAGGCCAATTGCCGAACGCCCCCCGCATTGTGATGTGCTGTTTCGAGCCCGTCCCGACGCCCACAGCGGAGTGGAGGTCGATACGAGGACGGGTTTCTCTTTTGCTCCAAGAAGTTTTTTCTTCTACGGCAACCTCTCCTCTGAAGGACAAATCAACCCAAAGGAGGACGTTCAAATTATGGAGTTGATTTCGGAACCCGACTCCCCTGGACTTATGCCCCCCCCCACAAAATCTTTCCCAGTGAGAACTCCTCCTGTGGGCTGCGGGTCTCCTCCGGGCTCCCTTTCCTCCTTTTCCCCATCACAATTTCCCCTCTTCTGACTCCTAAGTGAGCGCTCCCAGAAGGAATTCAGGGTTGAAACGAAGGGTCTCCAGGAACAAGCTTTTTCGCTTTCCCTCGAGCGCCTTTGGTTTTTTTTTTTTTTTTCCCTTGAAAGGACTCTAGTAACGGTGATGTCCCCTTTTCTTTCTGGCTAGCCCTGGACTTTTTGATCGCGTTCCCCCTTTTTCATTCCCGTCGTCTTTTTGGTTTCGCGCTCGAACGCTCGATGTGTCTTCGATTCACGGCGATGCGTGTTTATGGCAGTTCCTTTTTCTTTTTTCAGGCTCGTGTGTCTGTTTCGCCTCTCTCCCCTTTAGATAGGCTTTTTCAGATTTGAGTCCCCTATAGAGTAATCAGGCTCTTTGACGTTTTTCCCCGGTGAGAGCTTTTCGTCGGTAACCTTTTAACCCCTCGTTTCCCCCTCCAAGCCGAGTTTTCACGACCGAAACGCCACTCGGCCTCTTCGGGAACAGCGCCAGGGCGGCCGAGATTTCCGTGACGATTCCTGGTCTCATTTCCTTTAACATCCTCCCTCCTTTCAGCCTGGGGAAAAAATTCTGAACATCGGGCGAATCCTTGGTCGTCCAAAAGTTTCCTTGTTCTTCTACTCTCTTTTCCTCCTTTTGTTTGTTTATCTCGGTCTTGAAATCTCCTTTTTTAGATGAGAAAGAGTGTCAGTTCCAAAGGAGGCGCCAAGATGTTACTCCTTTTTGCCCGGCTGGACTTCCCTTCCCTTTTCGCTGTTCCCCCCATCTTTAGTTTCTTTTCCCCCCCCTCGTCGGCGAGTAGTAGAAGGCAGGAATGCCTTTCGGAAGACATGATAGATGTTTCCTGTCGTCCTATTTCTCGGTATTCACGCGTGTCTCTGAGTTGTTGCAGTTTCAGAGGAATTTTGCACCTCCGGAATCACGCCTTTGGACCGTGACCTCCTCCCCGATGCTGTTTCGCCCGCTTTCCTTCCCTCCTGCCAACTTCGAAACCGGTCTTCGGCCCCGACCCTCCAGAAGCTACGCCCCTGCAGGGCATTAAGGCGCCGTGAGTAGGCACGCATCTCTCTTCTCACTCCTCCCTTACGGACCTTTTGACAACATGTCCTCGTTCTCGGTAGTTCGATCGAACTGGAGAAGTGCCTTTCCCTTCGCCACTTAACAGCTTCGGCTAGTACTTTCCTGCCCAACACACCACGCCACCTCGAGAGTAAAGACGTCCTTGGTAAGGGCTCCCCTGCGGGTAGCCCCCTCCTAGTGTGTTCCCGCCCTCTTACGAGCCTTCATTGCATCTTTAGAATTGCTCTAGGCTTTCCCGCAGCACACAATCTTGCCATTCCCAGCTTTTCCTCGTTCCCTATTTATGCTTTCTTCACTTTTCCCCCCCGAAAAAGAACGCTGAAGACGCAGGTTTTTTTGAAGGGGAATTTCTTCTGTTTTTTTCCCGATTTTTTCTTTGTGCCATCCCCAAAAGCCTATTCCCCTTTAGGTAAGACCTCATTCCGGTGTTGCAGAGGGGGTCCTCTGCTCGAACGTTACATTCCCTTTCGTTTTTTTTTGCCCTTCGGCCTTATGCGGAATTCCTTTGGCGAAGGGGTCCCTTTTTTCGCGGTTTTACCCACCCCTCTTCAATCATTACGCCGCTTTTTCTTCGGGAAATAAGAATAGTTCGGTGTCTTCCCTTCGACCGGAAAGGCTTCGCCGAGCTCCCCGACGATTTTGTATTTTTCTTTTTTTCCTTGGTGGAAGTGCTGGTGACGCAAAAGCTCTTTTCCTACCCATTCCCTAGGGTTTGCAACGCAGCCGCTTTTCCTGTTTCTCCTCATGTGTCGGGAGCAGATGCCAAATGGTGTTGGAAAGAGTTCCTTTTTTTCGCGGTTTTTCCGACCTTCTGGTCAATATACTCCCCTGCCGGTGTTATCAAAGCCGGGGCCGAAGGAGAGGGTTCAATAAAGAGGCGCTTCCCCCTCCTACAATTCCTTGCTTCCCCCTTGGTGTTTCCGCCCACACCCTTTAGGGCGGTCCCCTCTGATGAAGTGGTCTAGGAGGAGTTTTAGTTTAAGTGTCGGACTGCGCCCCGAGGCTCCTTCCAGGCTAGAAAGGAAGCTTTTCATAATTCGGCCTTCCCCTAGCGTTGTCCCTGGCTCCTCCTCGGATAATTGTCTGGCCCTGTCCTATGAGCAAAAGCCTCAGTAAGACTGAGTTGCATGGTGAAGACCTGAGGATCCTTAGTTCCGGAGCGCGACGAAATTTTACGGCAACCCATAAGGTAGAAGGATGAACATTAGGCTGTGAGCTTTGAGTGACCCCCTCCGAAACCTCTCATTTAGTAGCTCTTATGCTTTTTTTTCCTCATTATTCCCTGGTAATGCCTTTGAATGAAAAGTTGTTTTAGACATCTTCCACGACCCCTTATTTCCCCTTCATCTGATTGTGCTCATAGAGGATCCTGCTTGAAGCCTTCCTGCGGTCTTTCTCTTTAGATCCCCCAACACGCCGCTCTTAGAAGAATTATGAGCCCCAAAGAAGACTCTCTCTTGTCAATGTATAAAAAGTACTCTCTTTTTTTTTAGACGGGATCCTTTCCCCGGCGGATCCCGAGGCACCACTCCCTGGAGCTCCTCTGATGAGCTTAGGTCTGACGAGGATGAGCGGTTAAACTTTCCCCCTCTCGGGTTGAGGTTTCGCTGTACGCTTCGCCGCTTTAATGGGTTCCCAGAATCTGCGGACGTCACCTGCGGCGACCCCCCTCCTTCCGAGCCCATCGACCCTTGCGTAGCCGCTTTTCAAACAGGTTCAAATGCGTCGGCAGGCCTGCAACCAAAATCTTTCTTGCACTCCCCCCCAGCGATCGACTCCTCGATGTAGAGGAGGGATACTAGGGTGAGTTTCCCTAGAGAATTCGTTCCTGCTTTTTCTTCTTCTTCCCCTTTCTAAATTGCTTTTTCTTGAAAGGATCTGCAACCCCAAATCCGCGTTCCCAATTTCCTTCTCTCTCTCTCCCGTTTTTTGACTCTCCCCACTTCCTCAGGTGACTCCTTGTTGCAGGCCTCAATTTTTTCTCAGCATTTTTTTTGAGAGTTCTTGCCTGCGAGATGCTCGTTGAAACTCACAGCCGGATCCTTCACTCATGCCTTTTTCGGCGTCCCCGGCGCTTTTTCATGCCGCCGACTCTGGTGCTTCACAGGCCGCCTTTTTTTCTTTCACATCTGTTTGCCGGCTCTGTTGCCGCGGTTTTGTATCTACTATGTTGTTCCCTGGTGATCTCTTGCCGATGTTTTCGCCAAGACTTTTTTCTCGTTCGAGCCCCCTCCCCATTTCTTAAGGCTTTTTAGGAGAAACCTTCCACGGATGGATAAAGAGAATCCTCGGCATCGTCCCCTCTCCCGCCGTATCCCCCCTCTGTTATGGTTTCCGTCCGCCTTTTACCCTTCGTTCCGTCTCCTTCGGAAGGGGATCCCCTGAAACTTTTTTGAAGCCCTACGCCTTGGTGCCAGAAGGTCGGTTGTCGGACAATAGACGTTGGCCTGTGTCCCTGCGTTTAGGCTTTGCGGCAGCATTCCAAGACTAGATTTCCCCCAAAGGAAGATGTGACTTTACGTCCCTGATTTTTTCGGGTTGGAACGCTTTGTCGAACCCCGTGCACGAGCAGGTACTCCCTAGCTCCTCTCTCGAGCTCCATCCTTAGTGCTAGCCCTGAGACCCGGGAAACCTAAGAGAACCATGCTCCGACGCCCCTTCTTTGTGTCCTAAGTAGCCGCTGATTTGACTTCGATTGGAGAATATCTCGACCCTTTCGTACCCCCTGAGTTTAACTCTCTTTTTTGGGGACTGTGGGGGGGTTCATTACTCAATTTTTCCCCCCCCTAGGGATCGACTTTTCGAACCTCCCCTTGATTAGAGGCCCTATAGAGGCAGCCTTCTCTCCGGCATTTTTTGATGTGATCCTTTCTCAGTCCCAGACGACATTCCCCTCTTAAACGATCCTCCGCCTCGGGAATCTTTTTCTCGCTTTTTGTTGGATCGAATAGCGTTTCACCCTGGCCGTCCATTCCTTTGACTAATTGACTTCAGAAAGTCTCCAGCCCTCGGCTTTGATCCACCACAGGCAATCGATGTGTCTACTGATAGGGAGAACTTCGGACCGCGCAGTTCAAGCCGGAAAAGCTTTCAACCGTTCCTCCCCCAAGACCCACGATCCCTTGGGAAAAAGGCGCCAGCTGCGGAAGGTTGCACCGATGGCATTCTAGAAACTTTTTTTACGCTACACCCAGCGAACTTCCCCCCTGATGATTATAAAGTTGGTGGCCCGGAAAGCTCTTATTGAAAGACCGGTAGGTTCTCCGCGAATCCCCCCTTCTATATTCTCCTGGCTATTCCGGAGGTTATCGGAAGAGGGTGTTAACCCATGAGAAACCCCCCCCCCCCCCCACTCCCCCGGGTTTGAACGGAGAAAATACATGAAGGAATAAGAAAAGGGCCGATGGCCGCCCCAAACTGGAATATGGGGAGATTTCTGTCTCTTTCCTTCTCCCAAAGAGGTTTCTTTGGGCTGCCCTCGTCTCCCTCGCTGTTCAGAAGCCAGCGTCGCCCGGCACACGGCTCCCCTTGATGACCGGCCGTATAACGAAACCCTTCGGCTCCAATTGGTTCGGTGTTCCCGACTCCTTATCCCCCTAGGCGATCGAAGAACCCCCCCTCCTGGTCTTCTTGGCCGTTGGTTGTCTTTGACAAGGCCTCCGAAATGCTTGCAGCAATTCACGCTAATTCGTCCCCCATTTTTTGACTTCCCGGGGCGACCCGCCGGTGAGGAACTCCAAGAACACTTGCTTGATGGTCTTTCCGCACTTTTTTGTTTGTTCCTTTTTGGTTCCCGGGCCATTCTTATAGACAGTCAAGGGATGACAATTATTTTTCCTCCTCCCCCACATTTCCTTTTTTTTCGAGGCCTCGAACCCCCCCCGCTTTTTGTAGACCCTTTCCTTGGCGGTTTCGACTGTGAAGAAATCTGGACTCATTTCCCTTCCTCTTTTCATTTTTTCAGGAATGGTCCGTTTGATGAAGGTAGGTCCCGGGGTCCCCTGGTCTACCTGGCCCTTGATTTTGTGCGACCCTCGAGGCTCGGTCGACGGCGGACGTTGATGCCCTTTTTGAGATCTTTTCTTTTATTCTGCAACCCCCGTGTGAGAGAAAAGAGCGTGTCCGACCCGCCCCTCCTTCTCGGGGATTTCTTCTTTTTCTTTTGGCCCCTCTTCCAGTGCTCCCTGAAGCATTCCGGTCCCCGAATCGCCGACTGGTCTCAACGAGGCTCTTTATATTCCTTCCGCCCTCTGGGTCCCATTAAGTGTAAATCTTCCTCCTTGTTGGGTATGACCCCACGCTTTCCCATTACCCTTCTCCAGGGACCGCTCTCTTTTAATAATACCCCTTTGTTTTTGTGAGTTTTGTCTTGTCCCTTCGCTTTCTCCCCTTTTTTTTCGCCCAACCCGGCGAAAACCTCCTAAAGGAATTGTTGCCGCGGAACGCATCGATTCTTTTTAAATGCCGTTGCTCAGATTCTCGTACTACTTTTTTTCTTCTGATCTCTGTCCCTGAACGGCTCGTTCCCTCCGCCTAGGCTATTCATTGGTTTTTTTTACACGTTTGCCCTCTGTGTCATGCCAGAAGCTTGGATAGACGACTCTTACCGGCATCCCTCCTTCGACCGGCCTTCCCTCTGTTCGCCCCTCATAAAGGCGCCATCGACCAATTGGTAGATCTTCTAAACCTTTCTGCAGCCCTTTGCCTCTCCTTTTCCCCTGCCGGGAATTCCTCCTCGACGTGTCTTCCCAGAAAATCGATAGTTAGATCACAGTCGCACCAACTCAATTTTCAACATGCGTCCTCTCGTTCTAAGAGCCTTACATGTTGTCGATAGTGCTGGACATGAACTCCCTTAAAGGGTAAGGCCAAGAAGTGGGAAAACGAAACCCCAAACCTTCACAAATTTCTAGATAAGTCACCTAGAAAGTGTTTTGGCCGGGCTAGGTACCCTGATGTTTTGACTTTTTCATTTTTTTTTAGTTTTCTGGGAGCGTAAGAGCGAGGGACGCCCGGAGCCTTTCTCCATTGCAGCCCGGCGCCGAAAAAAACCTAGTCAGGCGCAAACAATTTCCCGGATTTTCCATCACGTTTTCCTTGATATGATTCTTCCCCCTGAACGACTAGTCAAAAGCAAGATTTCCGACCTGCATCTTGGATGCCCCCTTTAACTTCGAGGGTGGACCGATCCACGTCCCGAAAGCATGTCAACCCCCGCCTTCCCTAGGTCATCCTCCATGACGCGGTGGAGGCCGCGGAGGTTCGCCGGTACCTTTTAACTTTGCTTGCGGCCCTTCCCGCCCGTTACTGCTCCTGGATGGGGAGAATTTAGTCCCCGAAGGTTAACCCCAGATTACAATATTACTCCGCGAGATCTGGACATACCGATAGTCTTAATGCACCCCCCCCCCCCGGGAACGGACCCTGTTTTTGAAAGCCTATGCGCCGACGGACTATCTTACTTCCCTTTTTCAAGGCTCTTTGACGAAAGATCTCCCTCCAAGAAGGAAACGTGTGGCAAAGATGTCTGGCCGCTGAGCTACCGGATCTTGTTTTTGGCGCCTAGTGAAACTTTTCTTGCCAGCCGTTCGGTCTTTTCTTTCTTCCGGTCTCGTCTGCTGTCAATAAATCGTCTCCGAGGTTGATGGATCAAAGCCTCGCGGAGCCGGAGTCAAGCCTTTTTGAAGTCCCTTAGTTTCACTCTGGGTGGAACGCTTCTCTACCAATGGCTTGAGGCTTTCGAGGCGGCGTGCACCTTGTTGCGCTCTGGAAGGTCGTTGTGTGGACTCGCCCATATCTCCCCCCTGTACCCCCGATCGCCCCATTCGCTGAGAGTATCGTAACGGAATTGCGATCGTAGGCGCGCCTTGATGTCTCTGCATCTTTTTCTAGCCCCCCCCCTTAGGCCCGGTCCTTGAGGTGCCTTTAATATGTCTGAGCGAAGCCACTCAACTTGACGAGGCCTTCCTTTGAAACAGCTTCTTCCAGGATTCCCATTTTTCCCCTTTAGGCTTTCGTCGTGCCCGTTCCCCGACATAGAGCCCCAGAGGTTTAGCCGCTATCTGTGTTACAGACGCTTTTGTACAGGTTCCCTCCTGCCCCGGGGGTTCGCATCGAGTTCCAACGCGGCGCATCGTCCTTCCTTGGTGTCGTAGAGATCTTGCCCACTGATTGACCCGGGTCCGCGTCGCGCGCGCAGTGACAAACGCTCCCGCCGTCTCTTCCACGACGGGGGGGGTCGATCTGCGTCTGCCAATGTCTTCCCCCCGTCCCGGAGCTTCGCCGGAACGAACGGTACTTTCTCGGCGGTCCTCTCCGCTCCTCGAGAAGCCGGCTGATTGGGGGGCGCTTCGCGGAAGGCTGTACACTTCCATCGGTCGGCTTTTTGCCGGTTCGACTTCAGCTTTGTCTTTGGAACGCATCGCCCTGCAAAGCTACAACCCATCGGCATCTAGAAACCCTCCCACAAATCTCTCTGGCATATTCCAAAAGATGAGTATCAGACTGAAGGGAAAAACCTTCTGGAATGCGTGGCCGGTGCAGATATTTTCCCCCCTTATTCCCGAGAGGGAAGAGCCTATAGAAAGTGTTCCTCATGTCGAGGGAGTGGGAACCCTCGTTTCCTTTTATCAGATCACTCGCAGGCGTATTCGAAGCCCCCCCCCCCCCCCCCCCTTCCTGAAACCAACCTGGTTGCCCTGCGTGAGGAAAGGATCTCTTCAAACAAATCTCGTGAACTTCCCCCTTTTCCCTCCTTCTGTTGTTGTTCTAGATCAACGGCGGCGTTAAAGAGGCTGTTGCAAGAGAATACTTCCGCAATTAACCTGGTTTTGAGCGTCTCCCAGCGAAAGATCTGGCGAGATGCTGATATTGCACCTCAAGTTCGGATAAAAGCGCCTCTTCCGAGTTTCCTTAGCGCAAACGTCGGGTCGGGCCTTTCAGACCGAGGCCCTGGTTTCGGGCCCCCCCCCCGGCCGTCCCATTTCCCCGCCACCCGTTTGCCGGCAGCTCTGCGTTTTTAGTATCCCTATGTGGGGCGGAGGTGCCCCCTTATGCAGATTTTTTCGCCGCTTTTGCGCCGGCCGTTTCCCCTTCGCTCAGATGTGATTTCTTCTAAAGCGCCTTTACACCGCAGCACCTCTTCCTGCTACCGGCCTTCCGTCCGCCTAAGCCTTTTTCCCCAATTTTTCTTGAAGCTTGACGCGCTCATTGAATTACCCTTTGTTAAAGGAGACAGATCCGGGGAGGGGAGACGGGGCATCCTTCGTGGGTTCGTAGAAGAAGAAGGGCTCTGGCCGGACACCTCTGGGCTTTGGTTCCAAGCTTTTTCCCTCGAGAAGCGCAGGAAGGATAAGAAGCTAAGATTAATGAGATTCGAATTGCTATGACCTTAAGAATGGGTGATGCTGTTGGAACGCTTGAAACCCATTTTTGCGGAGGAGCGGGTCCCCCCATCGATAAGTGCGCTGGCAGAGATCCCTCCTTCAATCTTGGCTCTTGCGCGAAGGCCCCTCAGAAGCGCCCCCGCCAGTTCTAGCCTCTGATCGTTTTCCGAACGGTCGTCGTCTCGCCGATTTGATCCCAGTTTCTCGCCCATGCATTTCAAATGCCCTAAAGGCGTTTGGCCGCTTCTTTTTTCGTGGGCTGTCCGTTCCGACAAGGATCCCAGGCTCCGTGTAAGATATCCCGCCCGGTTTCGAGACTTCGCGGTATATCCCTTCCCCCTACCTCCGCAGGATTCTCGGGGAAGTAAAAACGCTTCCCCCCCTCCTTCACTCGCCAACGAACACCTGGACCTGCTCCTCTCCCCTGCCTTTCCCCTCGTGCCTCCGATGGGTTTGGAGGAGGAGAATTCCTGCGTTACACCCATGTTCCGTTGAACTTTTGCCTTCCTCTAGACAGACAGCTTTCGTAGGCACTGCGAGCTTTGTCCAGCACCCGGATTCATCGATTTTGTGACCGCCTCGCGAGACCTTCTTTTCAAAGAGCCTTCAAGACCGTCCCCCCTTTTAACCCCCAGTTTCATCCCGGTGCCGCCACCCCTCTTTTTTTCCCCTGGTAGACGTCTCGGCGGCCTTTTTTTTGTTGCAACCGATGGACCTCTGGTGACTCTCTGTGCTGGGGCTATCCCCAAGAAGCACTTTCCCCCCTTTGATCAGTATCACGGGAGGGGACACTCTCCTTCTTGCAACGACGACTGTCCCTGCTACGTTGGAAAAAAATAAAGTTTGACCTTTCTATCGTCGCGGTCTTCGGGGATCTTTTTAAAAATTGTTTCGCCATGATTTTTGACCCCGGCTCCCCCTACATTTCCTTGCGGCCGCTCCGGGGCCTCCCCTCAACCTTCAAGCTTTGGGAGGCGACGTTAGAGAAGGATAACGAAGAGAAAATGGAGTGTGTTAACTAGGAAGTTTCCCCCCCTTTTTCAGAATAAACTTTCTTTCCGTCACGTGGAGATATCCCGAGGAAAAAAGTTTCCTTGCTTGAAGGCCCATCCACATCCCCCCCGGCTGCTAATTATGGCTGTTCTGTCTCAAGTTCCCTCTCACAGATAAATGGAAGATGTGAATCCCCCCCATGCTTTCTTCTTTTTTCAAAGAAGATGGTGTTTTTAGGGAGAAGCCGTTAATCCCTTTGCCGCAGCCACACTCTGCAATTATTACTCCGGAACGAAAATAGATCAAGCCTTAATTCAGGGGCGACCCAGTTGGCCCTTCCCCGGCCCCCTTTTTAGATTGACGGACCGAGCGGAAGTTGTCGTTTGAGGGGTTGTGTTCTTTGGGTCCCCCGGACCAGCATCTGATGACCAATTATGGATAGGCCTTGAACCCTCCAAATTGTCGAGCTTTACCTACCTCCCGCTGAATGCTCCGTCCTTCTTTTGGCGGGTTCGACTTTTTTTCTCGAAAAGTCGCATCCGGGCCGCCCGGTCGATGCCGACCCCGCCCCCTTTGCTTTCGGTCTCCCTCGTTTTACCTTCATCTCCCCCTGCATAGGGCCCTTGATTTTGCGGTGCGCCCCCCAGAATAGCGTAAGGTATCCCCCCCTTTCGATGCTGATGCCGGCGCTCTGCTTCCTTTCTTCTGTCCTTCAACAACTCGGTTTTTTCGAAAAGCGATGTGTGACCGCCCCGCCAATTCCCTTCCGATTTTTCGCTTCCGGGAACCAAGCAGGGGTTATTAAGGACGTCTCCACGCCCGCCGGAAATGAGTATCACTTTTTTAACATCTCCCCCTCCCCTTGAGTTCCCGCTGGGGAAACCCCTTTTTGGCGCCTCCCTTTTTGTCTTACACAAGTCTTCTCCACGACAACGTTAAAGACCGATCTCTCTCTTCCTCCTCCTCCGTTTTTTTTTCTCTATCATCGGCTGCCATACTTGTCGGTCTTTTTTCTTTGTGTCCGACCCCACTTCTCCCAGCCTGATTGTGACCAAGTTTCCGCATAGCGGAGCTGGTCAAAGGCGCTCAGGTTTCCCCCTCCCTGCGTCGGCTCTGAGTTCGTATTCTTTGACTCTGATATTTTTCCCTGTCTCCCTGGCAATATTTCATTTTTTGAGGAAGTTTACCTCTCTTGTCGCGCAAAGATTTCATTTACCGCCGGGACCCTCCAATCTCACTTTTTTCACGTCCTTTCTCGTCCTCGATGATGTTCGCCCCCCCCAAAATCAATTCCTCTATCTCCATTGTCTCCCATCAACCCGGTCCTGAAGGAAGACTTCAAGAAGCTTTCCATGCGCATGGAAGTCCTTCTCCATCTCGGCCTACCGCGTCTGACCAAGTAGAAAAAGCAACTAGAACGGTCGCACAATGCTCTCTTTCTCTTTTATTCCATAGCTCGACCTTGAGCTCTCCAAATTTAATACCGGGCACAAAGGATATAAGGTGGCCCGGGACCCCCCGAACACAAACCGCATCGTCCAGCCGCCCTTGTGGGTCGTTTTTTACCCTGCGTTCGCCCGGGAATGACTTTTCTTTTCGCTCATCCGCTCCGCCATTGCCGACATTCCTCGCATTGTCTCCGGCGGCGACCCCTCCACTCTCGGGAGCCCCCCCATCATAAGAGTTTTTAATAATACTTCCGATTGATTCTTCGGCCCCTTCGCCCCTTCCCCAAGAAGGAAGCCCCTCCCTTCTGGACTGGGCCGGTCAAGGAGAATTAGTGTCCTCCTATTCTAGAAAGTAGAAATCCCCAACTAATTCTGATCAGAGAGAAAGAATTTCATTTCCCCCAGAAAGGAAGAGGTACCCTTGCGCTCTTCCTCTCCTACACCCCCCCACCCACTTCCCCCCACCCCACCCCCCCCCTTTATGTTCCCTTCCCTTAACCCTCTTCCCTTCCTCCTTTTCCCCTCATGTTACATACCCTCCTCGCTACACCAATTACAAACCCACATTCCCGTCCCACCCACTTCCCCCCCTCCATTCCCCCCTCTCCCCACCCCTTACCCTCCCCCCCACTCCCTTCCTAATCTTCTTCTCACTCTTTCCCGTCCCCTCCCTTCACCCCCCCCTATCTCACCTCCCCCCCCCCCCCCCCTCCTAACCCTCCCTCCCTCCCTTCTCCCCCCTCCCCCTCTGGCTTTCGTTCCTTTTCTCGAACGCTCCCTCCCCCCCAATGATGGAAGCTTTGCGTGAGGGACCCTTTTCGGAACGGCCCTGCATGGATTTGGAGAATTTCACCGGCACCCTTTGGTGCACCACCCCCCCTCCAATCTTTCTGAAGAGACGATCGCCATACTCTCCTTTTTGTCGGTTCCCCGGACCCGACCCCTCTCGTGACAAGTTAGATTGAACGACATTGGAAGAAGACATACTGATCAGACTTTTCCCTTTTCTTGCCTGACCTCATATTTCCTTTTTGAATGAAATAGGGTAAGCGTCCGTGATGGAGACTGTCGCCCGGATTTTCTTTTGGCTTTGATTAAGACATGAACTTTTTTTTGTTTTTTACAGCCTTTTTAAGGTATTGACCGGAATATTTTCCTCCTTTGTATAGATATTCTTTCACCCAAATAGATCTTCCCCTTTGTGCTGGATAAAATCCTTGAAGAAGGAGCTGCTCCAAACGCGGCGAGAAGTACCCCCTTTCTTGCTTTCACGGTTGGAGTAAAGACTCCCTTCTCTCCCCGCGGAGGTTCCTATTGAGAAGTGGGCGATTCCCAGTGAATTGTCGGTGAGAGCTTTTTGCGACCTTTTTTTTAATGAGAACGCCATACTGCCTCCAGGGATACCTAAGACGGAATTTCGCGCGGTTTTTTTCCCGAATTGGCGTTTAGAGAGTCCTTCCGCGGATGCCTTCGTGCCCGGTCATGAATTCCCCCAAGCCCTTAAAGGCACCTTCATACTTTCCCCGAAGATGATGCTACGAGAGCAAATATCGGGAGGAACCTCGGAGAGCGACGTCCCTTTTTTCCTGCAAAATTTCAGGGAGCAGGAGGCGCCCAATGTTTGGAGAAGTGCGGCGTTGCAAAAACACATCGCGATCCGAGTTCGATGGAGGAGTCCCCGCCCCGCTAGGATTAAGCGCTTCTCAGAGGGTATGACCGGAGAGAAGTCCGTGGGTTCGACCCCCTCGCACAGAGCGCGCCCCCCTCGGTAGAAGTTATGCTTGGTGTTTCGAAATCGCTATTCCCCTTTCCTCCGGCAGCGTTTTTCTGCTCTCCTCCTCCACACCGTCGCTCCGAAGAAGCGTTATGAGGACAACCTCCTCCTTCTTACGATTTTCCCATTTCCTTTTTGACCGAAGGTCCTTGCGACTTCAGAGGAGGCGAACCCTCCAAGAGCATGGGAGACCCCCATCTCTCTTATCTAGGTTCGTGGAATTCCCAATCCTCGGGTAGCGGTGTCTCTTGGTAGATAGAATTCCAATTAGAAGCGATTTTTTGTTTGAATTCTCTCCCGAGGTCCCCTCTCCGGATCCTCGCCTCTTCCCAAGATCTTCCTAATACCCCGTTCGTAGCGCTTCTTTTCCAAATTGCGCGTTTTTTTCCCCCGTGCCACCTCTCCGGTTTCTCCTGACCCGCGTAACTCGAGATCCCCTCCACGCGGCGATGTCCCTCGTGCGAGGGGTTTTGTAGTTTCAGCTCGAGCATCGCTCCTTCTTCGACTTCGAACCAAACTGGTGAAATTTTTTGCATTTGGCTGACCTCGGGCAATTCCAGGTTGATATCTCTCATTAATCCTCCTTGTTGAGATCTCTTTTCCACCAGCCTGAGGATTTGTTGCGCGCCTCATTTCCCCTCACGCCCCTGTTAAAAAAATGGGTTTGCCCTTTTTACTTTCGAATCCTGCCCCCCGCTATGCCTCTCTCTTTAACTGCACCTCACGAGACGTATAAAAGCGCCCCTCGTGATCGAGTTCAATCTCCTTGTCTTCTGGACGGAAATTTTTTTGATAGGGGTGTTCTCAGATTAAAGCCGGCAGAGGCTGACAGAGGGGGATGATGAATATTGTTTTGGTATAGCCTCCGACTTTGACTTCTGCATTTCTAAAACAAGACCCTCGAGGCGACTCTTTAAGGAGATATTACCCTTCGAACCCCCCTGATGGCCCTTTTTCAATTCACTACTTAAGCTCCCCAAGAGATAGTCCTCTTTCTATAGACCGTATGGTAGTTTCTTAGTACCCCTTTCAACCCTCCGCTCAGGGTCGTTCTTTAGTGACATGGCCCAGCTTTCAGAGCGTCCACCATTTTCCCCCCCCACCCTCTTGTCGACATTTAGGGAGTATTCTGGGCATTTTTTTCGTCTTTTCCTCGCAAGGCCTGAAGGACGGAAATCCCTGCAAAGTCCTCCTCTTTCCTACCGCAGATGAATTCCCCTTGGGAGAAGACCCCTTTTGAAAGCGAGTCTCCCACAAATGTGAAGGAGTGGCGGAATATCTTCCTGTGGAAGCATTTAGTCTACTCCCTTTAGTGTTTGCGCGTTTCAATGCCGCCCCCGCAAGATGGTCAGACTCCGCGAAATTACTCGTGTGTTGGACCCTTCTCTTTTGCTTTTCGATTTGATACTTATGCCTTCTTTTTTTATGACCGAACTCCTGTAAAACTCCAGGAGCCCTTTTTTTTTTCGGGGACTTTATACTCCCGGGGTCCAAGAGGAAGGACAGTCAAAAGGAGGACACTCCGTCCCTA
>Ga0179593_1252263_pt1 | contig 20782 bp, 25 predicted proteins | sample CZODoug2_1_08_16_FD_185931 | JGI IMG/M metagenome (GOLD analysis project Ga0179593, IMG submission 185931) | Vadose zone soil fungal communities from Angelo Coast Range Reserve, California, USA - CZODoug2_1_08_16fungal (PacBio error correction) | ecosystem: Environmental > Terrestrial > Soil >... | reverse complement strand
CTCGATGCCTTGTCCTTTTTTTAGATGGTCCCAGCTCTTAGTGCGTTTTGGCTATCCGGCTCTCCACTATATGCGATGGGGGCGCTCGTTGTGTTCCTGCTTTGGCGACGCCTACGTGCGGGCCTGTTAGTTCTTGTACATCCCGACCACTGGCCTTCGCGCCCTTTTCAACCTCGAGCGACACCCCCGCACTTGACACTCCCTCCGTCTATCCCTTGCATTCTCCCGTAGACCCGTGGAACGGCGTTTGGATCGAGAGCCCCATACCCCCCCTGGGAAATACAACCTCTCCTTCATCCTCGCACTGAGTTCTTCGCATCGCGCCAAGCCCCTTTCCCACATTGATGGGCCAACTTCTCGGCGTGTTCGTTCCGTCTTCAAAACTTTTGCGACCCTGCCCCTCAGTTTTACCGTATTCCCACGCCCCCAGCCTTTCTTGGTTTTTGTTTCCCAACGAATATTCTGTTTTTTTTTTCGGCTTATCTCCCTGCCTCTACAGGTTACCTAACCCGAAGGCGGCGTTTTTTGTTCTTTTCTCTTTGAGGATGGGTGGACCCCTCATGTTGCGCTTAAATCTATTGCGGTGGATATTTCTTTTCCGCGATGTTTGATTGCCCCATCTTGCGAAAGTCACCCCCAGGGACGAGACTTCCTGCGTAAGGTCACTTGCCGCTACGATTTTTGCTCCCCCTTTTATTTTCCCGCTTTTGATTTTTTTCCCTTTTTTAAGGGGCTCCTTTTGTCAACGGAGGCCGAGTACATACCTGATTTGCAGCTTCCCTTCGCCGCGGCGACTTCTCCCCAAGTGGGTCCAACTCCAAGGCCACTCGGCAGACAGGTATCTGCACATGAGACCCCGCCCTCCCACCGGGTTCCCGTGGGACGCTACCCATACCACATTCCTCTCAGGAGATCCCTCACCAAACTCGGGCTGACAATGGTCTTCACCCCCTTCTCGCCGCCGCGTTTTCTACCGACCAAGAACTGCTTATCCCCCTGTTCATGCAGAGCACGCGCCTCTTTTCCCTCGTAAAGCCAGTCCCCCCAGAACATCTTCACCAAGCTGGACTTTTGAAGTGCCATGGCGCCGAAGGCCTCGCCGATCCCCCTTCACCAGCTTACGTACAGAACTATCCCCCCGCTCCTATGATTCCCCCCCCCCCTTTTGCCTTTCTTGCCTCCAGATCCATTGTGCGGGCACTGCCCACCCATGATCTCTATACGATTTCAGTTTTACCCCGTCCCTCGACGCGCCCCTTTCTTTCCTTCGTTTGCCGACTTCCCTCGGAAGACGCTTAGGAATTGCGTGCCTCCCTCTCATTTCAGGTCACCCCAAGAGTCCTTTCCCCCTCGCTCTTGATGAAGCAATTTTTTTCGCTGAATTGTTTTTCCAAGCCCCGGAAATCTCTTTTTCCCTGCTAAGGCATCAATCAATTTTTGGTGGTGTTAACGTCTATCCTGTGCGACAGGAAGTCCAACAAAGCATCAGTTTCCAGTTTTTCCTGCCCTTCATCCAACGGAAGAATTTTTCCCCGGCAATTACTTGCAGTGCCTTTTACCCTTTCCAAGAGTCCGGAGCTAATCCTTTTTTAAATACTTCACCCCAAGATGGCGCCGCCTGTCAAAGGCAGAAAGCTCCTTTAACCCCGACGTTGTTTCGTCTAGAAATTCATTTCGTGAATAACAAAAGATGCTTCAGTCCGGGGTCTGAGCTTTGCACCCCCACTCCGGATGTTATACGAGTTTCCCTTTCCTTGTTCCATTATGAAGTTCCTCCCTGTTTTGCGTGCAAGGTGAGAGGCAAAGTTACCGAATTTTTAAGAAGTCTTAAGCGTAAACCCCGATAGCATTTTTTTTTTCCCCTATGCGCCAAGCCTTCTTTTTCCGCCGCCACGACCGAAACGGGGTCAGTGGGCAACCGCCGCGTCACATTTTTTTGTTTCCCTTTCTTGCAGGTGGCCGTTATGAACAGCCCCCGTCTGCCCCCCATGAGGTATCAAACCCTGCTGCCGCTCTTTGCATTTTCTCTTTCTTTTCACTGAAAGCCCTCAACCTTTGTCATGACTATCCCCAGCTCCCCTCCACCCCCGCTCTTCCAAGATCACCATTTCACGGCCAACAATGCCTCACCGGTTCCAAAACCTCCCATAGTCGACAAGCCTCCCCATCTTTTCCTGCATTTCCGTGAAAGTGTAACTTCATCCGTTTTGCCCCGTCCCTTTAGCGGTTCTGACGTACCACTCCAACTGCCCTTCTCCAGCTGGTTTCTTCAAGCTCCCCCCTTGACGCACATGGTATAAAGTCACCTTCTTTCCCCCCTCTTCCCTCCTTCCGACGCAAGAGGACCATTTTTCACCGGGGAAACTCAAGATTAAACCTTAGATTTCAATTTTCCGGACCCCGCCTCATTTTTCCCCTGCGGACGACAGGCATGAGTCCTTTTGCCCTTACCAACGTTTGATGTCATTGCCCCTAATACGAGCGCGAAATCGAAGTCAACGGCCGGTGTATGTTCCGGTGTTTGTCCCTTTTTTTATGGTGCTTCCTTAATCCGCCTCTCCGCTCTCTTACTACCTACTCATTGTTGTTGGTGAGATCGCCGGCTTGTTTGCTTCCACACGCGACCTGTCCAAACCCAACCCAAACCGCCACAACCTCCACCCCCCCCCCTCCTTTGACTTCGCGTTCTCTCTACGTTAGTCAGTCGTCTTATTGCCAGCACATTTCTTTCCTTACTCCTCATTTCGAGCCGCCTCTCATAGTTCTCAGTAGTCCTTTCATTGAAGACGAAGTTTATCTTTTCTTTTCCCTGTTGATTTTCACTGCTGGCGTCTGCTCGCCCTTCTGAATTTTTGTAATAAGCGTTGCCTTATTTCCCTTTGCCACATTTCGCTTTTACACCCTTGACCAATGGCATCGGGGAGTTTCCCCTTCCCGCCTAACAGGCCGTGCATCCATTGTTTTACGTTCCTTCCAAGGGGTTTTGAATGAACTTTTTTCGTTCGATTCCTTTATTTTCTTTCTTGAGGTTGTTCCGGGGTTTGATTTTGTTCCCTCCCTTTTTCTCTTGGTTCTCCGTTTGGAGTTCTGCTCTGTTTGAATTCATTTCCACCCCCATTAGAGTGGTCTGGTTCACTTTTTAAACGCAAGGACATGTGAAAATATCGGCAGGAGCCCTTTTTTTCTTCCACCCCTCCTTTTTTTCCGTTTTTGTTTTTTATCAAGTTCCAACCGGCCTCAATATAACACCACAACGTGTCGTCGCTTTTGCCCGGGCCCGCCCCCTTCCTCTCCGTGGGCCTGCGTGAGTAATTGCTTTTTGATCCTGGCCCTTCGACATGTGTTCGGTTTGCTTCTGTCTTCTCCATTCCCAGTGCCGCTGCTCACCTGTTTCCCCCGACTTCGGACTGGATAGTGACTCTGGACTAGCAAATGGCGACTCCCGTATCCCCTCCGTTCTTTGCTCCTCGTACCTCCTGAAATTCTTTTTTTCCTAAATGATTGTCTTTATCACCTCACACGTGGTTTTTCCCCTTTTAGCCTCTCTTTCGAGTGACGATTCTTTCCTACTTTTTTCAGTCCAGTCCCCCAAAGGATTAGATCCGTTTTCACTTTATTCTTCAGATGGCAAAGGTAAAGCCTTTCAAAAGATTTCCGTTTTGATTTATTCATCTACCCCCACCCCCTCCGGTCCTTTTTTTTGGCATTCCTTTCTCCCCTTTGAAATTTTCTCGTTTCACACCCCCCCCTCCTCCTTATAGGTCGGGTTTCCCCCCGCCTAACTTATTTCTTTATCCCCTGTACTCACTGGTGCTTCAGAGAGCGAGTCATCTATTGGTTCCCCTGTGCTGTTGCGCAAGGTAATTGACCCCCCCCCAAGTCCGTTCCGGATTGATGACTTCTTTTGTCCCCAAAACGACCATGCTCGGATCAGTAGGGATTCCTGTGCTTAACTATAGAGATCCATTTGAGGTAGTGAGGAACCTTGCCTGCTGGTCGCCCTCGCACAAAAATTTATTTTTCTTATCGATCGTTTCTTCCTTTAAGCTTGTCCAGAGGATTGGTTCTTCCTTCTCCTCTCTTCTCCCATGTCCCCATTCCCAGCATTCCCTGGTTTTGAAGCTTCTTCTTACGCTACAAAATTTCTGTGGACTCGGCGGGGACAAAATTTGCTTCTATGAAGGGGCTTGTTCCCCCTTTCCTCAAGAGCTGGAGAAGGTTTTGATTGAATGAAACCCTGTCCGCCCATGCTTTTTTGGTGATTGATTGGAGAGGGAGAATTCTTGCCTGTTTTTTCTTTTTACTCCTCTAAAATGTTTTTAGAGATCTTCGTCTGGATGCTTGCCTGTAGGAGTGGACCTTTTTTTCATTTGAACGCCTCGCTCCGCACTTTCAGCGGCCCAACTTTTCTGTCTGGAAAGTTTCCTCCGTTCCGTCGCACGGAAATTGGGTGCCCTTCCCCCCCCCCCCAACTCGGAACTACTTTTTTTTCCTACCCGCTAGGAGTCCTCCCCTTTCCCCCTACGTTAATATCTCCCCCTGTGACGCTGTTTTCTCATATGCAGAAGGAAAAAAGTCGATTGCACGCAATAATTGACCTTCCCCCCCTCATAGATATTTGCGCTTCCTCGTTTGCAGAAGATAACCTAAAGCACAGACCCCCCGCGCGATGGTTAGGTCAATGGGCTGCTTTCATGGGAGAAGGACGCACCTCTTTCCCCCTCCGTTGAATACTTCGGTGCTTCAAGTTTTTCCTACCCCCCTCAACCCCCTCCCGGCTGGCTCCCCAGGGTTAATCCACGGGTAAAGTCAACGTCTGTGAGTCAATGTCTGCCACCTTTTCCTCTTTTCCCGCTCACGCCCCTTGCCCGAAGTTGCCGTTGCACCCTCCGTGCCGGTTGCGCCCTGCGATCAGCTCCTTTTTTCTCTTGTCCTGAAGGGATTGGCACGTTTTATTGTTTGTCCGATCAACCAGAAGTACAGATAGCGTGCTCATTCTCCCTGCCATTTTTTCCAGTTTCTTTCTAAGGCCGTGAGTCCATTCCCATGCATTTTTTTGTTTCTAGCTTGGATATACACGGTCTTTCTTTTTCCCAAGCACCATAAAAAGACGCACCGGTAGCATTCTCTTTTTCCCCACCCTCCCTGCCCCAAACGAGCCCCCCCTGCTCTCTTAGGTGGGAGAACGACTTAACCTCGGCGTATGAAGGGACCCTCTCCCATCTCAACAGTTTCTTATCTCTTTTTCTCTCCTCCGTTTTTTGTCTCAGCTTCTTTTTCATTTTTTCGAAGGCCATTTTCAGCGCGTTAGTCCTTTTTGCTAATCTCGTTGCTCCAAATATATAGCTGCTTTCTTCCTTTGCCGGCCTGCCAGAAGACCCCTCTCCTTGCTTATGGCCTGTGGTCCCTCCATAACCCCCTGGCTTAGAAGACCAATGTATATCCCACGCGATCGACACCGAATTTTTGGGTCGGGAACTCCCCTTATCCCGTGGGTGAGCCCGTACCTTCTCCTTTCCCAGGCTTGGTTGATCGAGCCCCTCCCTCCTGTCTCCCCCCCCCCTCCCTCTCAATCGTCTAATTTGATTGCTTTCATGTCGCGCCCAAGTCCTGAAATTGCTGTGCCCTTTTTCCATGCTGTCGTGAGCGTGCCGTCTTACTTTGGAGACAATGTTTCGCCAAATACTTTTCTCCTTTCTTCCCCCCCCTTTATCTCCAGCCGGGTGGGTTGTCTTCACCCCATATTCGTGGGAGGCAGCGAGTTTGTTTCTTCCCTCGGGACATCCCACCCAGAAGACTCTGGTATTTTTCTTTTTTCTTTACTTCTGAGGATTTGTGCCCACGACGTCGCGCAAACTCACTTTATGGGTTGTCTATTTCTCGCATCCTCCTTTTTTCTCTGCCCACCTCTTTCGACATCTACAGGCGAGCCTTCACTAGGGAAGGTCCCTTTGCACGGGGGGGTCTTTTGGTTTGGTCAGATACTCTTGTTTGAGGCCCACTGTATTTCCCTCTTTCTGGGGTTGCCCGGTTTCCGCTGTCTCCGTCACTCTTCCGGAAAGTCCCCCACGAGGCAATCCCTGCCTCGTTGACGAGGAACTTCCTCTCTTGGATTTCCACGTTCCGTTGTCCACTCTACAGTGCACTCCACGGACCATATCTCTACAAAGGTTTCTTCTCACCACCTCACCCTGCCCGCCTTCTCGCCACTCCCCAAAAAGAAGCGGTTTTTTTTTTTTTTTCTTTATTCCACAACCTTAGTCGCCTCGCTTTTTTTTCCCCATACGAAAAGCCCGGCGATATCCTAATGTTCCCGCCTAGTCTCCCCAACCTTGGATTTCTTTTCCCCAGACGGTAAAGCCCCTTCTTCACAACTTTATGGATGCTGTACCTTCCCCCCTTTTGCTGCCGACCTGGCGAGGTTCGATGGTCCCCCGTTCACCTTCCGGACAGCACGTTCTCCAACGATACGAACGTACACTTTTCGCGTCTCCCGCTTACCTTCCCTAACCACCTTACTATAAGATTTTTCAGTCCCTCTCTTTCTTTTCGCCTTGCCTTTTTTGCCGACTCCCTCTTAGACGCTGCCATTTGGTGCATTCACTTGTCAAGATTCATTCACCCCCAGAGCCGTGAACTCGCTCTTTTTATTGAGAACCCCAAAGAGGGAGCTTTCTTCCCGCCCCAGAACCTTTCGGACCGACCTTCGCAGAAAGTAACAGATTGGGGTGGGGACCCCGCGATCTTTTTTTGAGGCAATCGTATTGCCCCCCAAAGCCATATTTTGTGCGCCTGCCCCCAACTGCAGAAGCTTGTGACCCGTCTCCCCGGTTCCGTTTCCCTTTTCCGTACAAGAGTCCGGCGCTAATCCTTGACTTAGTCTCTCTTATCCCCAGTTTTGGCGTCCGAACTCGTAAACGAGTCAGAAGATCTTCGGGAACCCCTACCTTTTGGTTAGTGTATCCTTCCAATAATTTCCGGACTAAACCTGATTGCTGGTAATCGTGGAGCGAACACATGGCATCTTTCACGTGACTCTAATTCTATCGCGGTCCCTGGACGTCAGCCCCCCCCCGTACCGGGGGGCTTCCCATTTGTTTTTTTTTACACGTTTACTTACTTAAGGACGCCCGGCTTCCCCCGTTCGCACCACCGATCTTTGACATGTTCCGGAGTCACATTTCTCCCCCTCCCCTTCCAGGAAACGCCGCCCGACCCCTACCAGGGGTCACGTCCCGAAGCTCTTTCGCCCGTGTTTGCTTATTTTCCTGCCGGTTTTCATTCTGAACCGCCACGTCGACCAGGCCCTTATTTTAATTTTCCAAAATCTGTTTATTTGACTCATGTCCCTCTTCATTTCCAAAGCAAATCGACATTTTGTCCTTCTTTCCCCCCTAGACAACATCCACCGCTCGCCCCGATCCCTTCCCTTTTTTTCCCACATCGAAGAAAAGGACACCTCCCCTTACCCCCTCCCCCCTCAGCCCTGACAGGACTTCATCCCGTTAAGTTTTGTCCAAGTGGAGTTCAAGCTTCCACTTTCGAGGTGTTTTCCGACTCCCCCTATTGCCATTTCCGGAGAGTTTTCTCAATGCACCAATTGCCTCTGGCACGTATAACGTCACCGCTTCCCACTTTTTACTGGAGAGAAAGACTTAAAGCTTCCCCCCCCCGGTTCCTGACAACGAAAACTCTACCTCTCAAGGCCGGCCATCTTCATTCTTTCGAGCCTCCATTCATTTCAAGGAAAGGTTTGCTTGCAAATCGACCCCTTATACCTTTTTTTTTTCGTCGCGTTCCCTTCTTACCCACTCCCGTTCGGTTTCCGGGGTAAGGTGTTCGGTTGGTGATCATCGCGTTTGCCACAGAATATACGATTCTATTTCCCCCTTCCCTTTCCTCATTTTTTTTTTTTGTAGATCCTGATGCGGGAAACCCGCCCAGAACCACCCGCAAACAACTACCCCCCTGACCCCCCCTGGCGCTTCGAGTTCGCTCTCCTGTCTCATTTGCAATCCCCAACGTGTTCCCCCCCCCCTGTTCCTTCCCCTTGCCTGTCTTCTTGCCCCGAAAAGAGGCCATTAGGGACTGGACTAGACGAAGTTTACCGATTTTAGTTTCCTCCTAACGGGAGTTGTTCCCCATTTCTTGGTCTTTTCTCGGACTCGTGTGTAGCTTGTGGACTTCTTTCTACTTGGCCTTTCAAATTGTTTTTTTCTCCTTTCATGCCACCATCTTCTCCGGCAATGTTAAGTGGAAGTTATGCATCCCGTGCAAGTGACGTGATCCCCAACGGATGAATCCACCCCTTCACTTTCCTTCCTTCCGTCTTGTCTCGTCCCCCCATGGAGGTGTCCTGGTTGTGATTTCTATGTTTTCCCATTCGGTTGCATCTTGCGAGCGGTTTGTTGATGGAGGTTTTCTCCTTCATTAAAACTTTCTATGTTGTTTCCTTTTTCCCCCTTGACACGAAAGGACATGCGTCCACAAATAGCGGCATTTTTTTGCGTTTTTAAAACTCCTTGTTGCGACGTTTTGGTTTCATCCTGCCACAACGGCCTCTCAAAGAAATATAAAACCAACCCCTTTTGCCTGCTCTTTGGCACGCGGGCCCCGTTCCAATTTAGGTCGTTGGGCGGCTTTTCCCCTGATTGTCGAATCTTGGCTCCTTACTACTCAGATCTTTTTTCTGTTATGCTTCGCCGGTAGTAAATTTCAATTTTTTCGTCCCCCCGTTGCGTTATCACCGTGCCGCCAAAGGCCTTATTCAATAGTGACCGCTGCGCGCTAATGGAGACCTCGTTATACAGCCTTCCTTTTTTTCATTCTCTTCCCCCCCCCTACTGACCATTATTTTATTCCCCGAACATATTTTAGATACACCCGACACAAAGTAGGTTTCCCGCCTATTTTAGACCTCGTTGACCCGGAGGAACTATTTGGCCGCTTCCCTTCCTAGCCGGGTAATCTTTAAGTTACTTCCGCTTGAACCTTTAATGCCTGAGGTCCCAAGCTTTTCCTTATGATGAACCGTAGCCACCCCCTCCTTCCCTATTTTTTGGTCCTTCTCATGGATACCCCCCACGAAATCGCGTTTTCCCACACCTCCTTTTTACTTGTATTTCCATGCGAAGGTCGTTGTAGTACCGCTACTTTCTTTTGTTTTTTGCCCCCGTACGCAGCTCCCAACGTTTTTTTTTCCCCTCCTCTCCCGCGTTCTGACTCCTTTTGTGGGTTGACCTCGTGCGAAGGTACCTCCCCAGTACCCAAGAGTCTTCCGTCTTGCGGACTTAGGCAAACGAATTCTCTTCGTCCTTCTGTTGTCATGAAAAATTTATCTATTTTTTGGTTTTGTTTGCGCACTTTTGAAGCGTTCCACTCCACTTTGCCCCTGTAAGTTTCTTTCTTGTCTAGGGTGCTGTTCCATTTACCTCTTTCGCAGGAGGGTTCCCATTCTGTTCCTATAGCACTTTCACACTTCCTTATAAGATTGGTGAAGAGTCTTTTCTTTTCTATTTCTACATTTTTCTTTTTTTGTTGTAGCGCGGTGGATAGGCGTTACTGATGATATCCGAAGGGCCCTCGGGGATAATGAGCTTAGAGACTTTTTTCTTTGCCTCTTGTGACTCCCCAAACAATGTTCCCGCCCACCTCCCTTGGTTGGATGATTTCTCTCCCATGAGGTTTGTTTGAGTTGTTGTCAATCTCGCCCCAGAGGGTATCGATCGAGTAATTTGTTTCCTGAGTCCCTTTTATCGGTGGAGTTCCCGTCTTTAAATTTCTTTTCTTTGTAGACGAGACGATTTTCTTGCGTCCCCAATATTCATTCTGCAGTTTCCGTTGCCTTTCCGTGCCCCCCCTTTCAAACTCTTACAACACCTGCCCAGCGGACCCCCTTCCCCTTTGCTCCCGCATCTTCGCTCCTTGAAACTTCCATACGTTCATTCTAGCACCTTTTTGAGCTGTTCGCACTCTATGCAGATCCCCCCCCATCTCTTTCGCACAATCCACAAATATTCCAACCTGCCTAGATTTCTTTGCGCTTTCCCCTCTTGTCAAAAAGAATTTTTTTTCTGCCTATCAACATCCAACTCCACCATTTTTTTTCCCCTTCTTTGCTGCGGTGAGGTCCCTTGTCTCTCAGGGCGAAGCGCGTCCAAGAGATGCATAACCAACTTTGCTCTTCCCTTGTTTCCACCCCCAAACACGCAGATGGAGATAAAGGTGGTTCCTTTTAAGCACACGTTAGTGCGTCCATTCCCCCCAAAGTTTGAAGACGGCACGATCCACCGGAAGGAACCCCGTTTGCCACCCCTTTTCCATTTTGCGTTTCGGCTATCTGAACTCCTCTTTAGAGATCTTTTGCTTCATTGTTTTAGTTGACCGGTTTAGTCCTTATAGATAACAACGTTCCATCTCTTTAATTCCAGGAAAGTTCCCTAATGGAGGTAGTCCCCCCTTGCTCCTTTTTCGTCTCCTCCTCTCTTAATCTACAAGTCCTTCCTGTAACAGTGTCTGATTGTACCACTGCCCATTCCCCGACAAATTTTTTTTTTTTCACGGTTAGAAGGACTTTCTTCTCCGTACAACCCTCGCGCCCACCAGCTCTCTTATCGGGGTCGCCACCCCCCGAACCTTCAAAACAGCTACGCTCTGAATGCCCAGTTCCCCCTTCTCCCTTCCTTCATATCTCCTCCTCGTTGTTTTTTTTTTGAGTCTCTTTCTAAGAGGGGGTGCTTTGGGAAGCCTGGCTCAGTCTGTCCTTTTTCTCTTATATTTCGTGTCACCCCGAGAGCTTGTTTTTTTTTCTTCGTGTTTGGCTGCACTTGGCAATAAGTCCTTCCTTAGGGCGTTGATGGCATGTTAATAATCACATGTCTCTAAATTTGTACTTCCCTTCGCGACCCCCAACGCTTTTTTCTTTTCCTTAACTCCCCTACCTTCGATCCATTGCATGCGGGGCCCGTATCCCCGGAACGTTGCGGGTGACGAGGCCCATAACACCGGTCCAATCCAAAATCCTCCCCTCCAATCGCTACTCTCTGATTCGCCTGTTAGCTCCACCTCATTTCCTCGAAACTTCACTGAAGGGCTTTGGCGTTCCTTATTCAATTGGTTACCTTTGACCTCCCGTTTCCTTTCCGGTACAACCCCCCTTATCTTTTCCCTTTGCCTGGTTGTTTGCGTTTCACCCCCTCCTATTCCGGGTGAGGTCCTGTCGGGCGTTTATAGAACACTGCTTTTCCCTTGAACCTAACCACATCCATAGTTTTTTGGCTTTGATGGTTATCTTCTTCTTTCTTTTGACACCTGCGATCCTCAAACCTCCCTCCTCTTCCTTTTTATCATTTCTTTCGTCCCTCGTTGTTGTTTCCATATTCTGGAGACCCTCGCAAAAAAGGTCTTTCTCTTTTCGTAGGGAAGTTCTGCCCCGATAAGATGTCGTGGATTGTCCCCCCCCTGTATTTTTTCTTTTTTTTGCTGGTGTTGCATTTTTCCTTGGACTCCGGCACCCGTTTCGTTTCCCCCCTGACATAACGGAATATTGTGCCGCTTTTTTCCCTTTTCCTTTCCCAGACCCCCCGGCTTACTTCAAGTGAAGGTCCCAATCCTACCTTCCCCCCTGCCCCCTAAGTCCTATCCTACACACTAATTGTTGCTCGTGATTCAAAAAATCCAACAGCCCCGCATTGATTCCTCCCAACCCAACCAGCAGATGTCTGCCCTTTCCCCCTCCCCCACCCTTTCTCAGCCCTCTGTTCAGTACCGCAAAGAAAGTAGGATATAATAATGTTCCTCAGGCCGCAGCTTCTGTTATCTTCACCCTCACACCATGCCCCTAATCTACACACGTGCTCTGCCGTGCCATGGAGAAGAACTGACGACGGAGCTTGGTCCCTCCGCTTCCACTTTTAAAGAACCGATCACCCCTCTGCACTCCCTTTTTGCCCTCTTTAGGTTAACTCCACCTCTATTGACAGACCAACCCCCTGATTCCTCTTTCTTCTATTCTTGAAACGGCTTCCCCTCCCTCCCACCCATCGAATGCGTTGCCGAATCCTTCCCCTCCGTTAACTCGTGGGCCTTTTTCTTCCTTCTCCCGGAGGCCCCCCACAAGCTTTTTCAACTTCCCCTTCTTGTGATCCCCAAGAGGTCGTCTTCTTTTTCGTCCCATGCACAGGAAAAGTTTCTTGCACCCCCTACCTGTTCCCCCCCTTCATCAAGTCATCTGATTGGGGTGGGTCAACGCTATTTAGAGTGATCCTTTTATGACAACAACCCCTCCTATTCTTTTGTGGCCTTTCCCTCAACCCGTAAGAAGCTTTTCCCCCTCTTTTCTACCTTCCTATCAGTTAAACTCACTATTCTGAGCACTGAATGACTTTTTACAACAGATGTCGCCTAATCTCCCAAGAGCAGCCCGATCGTCAGTCCCCGCTCTGGTTCCCCTTATAATGGACAACCCCCTTTTCCCCAAATCATTTCAGGAGGTAATATTGATTGCGACACTCATCTTTTTTATAAAGGAGTGAGAAATTCTGGTTAGGTCAACTATGACAGTCAGCATTACCTTTTTTTCTTCCCTGTGCTCGGCCCCTTGACTTAAGTCCTTTTTACCTACCCATTCTCCCGCCGAAAACCAAGATCGACATGTCGAAGGCTTCTCGCCCGACAAGCAGGACGCCCCTCCTCCCCCCCCGAACCTAACCAGGTCTTCCTTTCCCCTTTACCGCGCTAGTCCTTTGTGTTTTTCCTTTCCCATTCTTTTTTCCTTTGCGCCCCTTCCAAAGTCCGACCAACCTTTGTATTCCCTCCCAACAAATTATTCCTCTACTTTCCGCTGTCCTTTTTTCCCCCCTTCCTTTTCCCCCTGCCACTCGAACTTCATGACTATCCCCGTGCCCACATCCCCCCCAGCTCGCCAACTCTCCCCCTCCCGTAACAAACGTCCATCCCCACGGGACCATCTTTTTCCCCACTATTACAAGACGGTCTTTCATTCCGTGACTGTTTCCCCTTTCACTCCGTGCATCTTACCCCCTTCCCCCACTTTCGCTGTGCTGAAGAAATCCACTATGCCTTTTTTTCCTTACTAACCCTGACTGGTGGCTTATTAAAGCTTCCCCCTCCAGCGTGGAAAGTACCCATGTAACCGAGTACCAGTCCCCTTTCCCCTGTGAGACAGACTCACTCCGTTTTCCCCTCAACTGTACCGCCCGCCCCTCAAGCGTAAACTTCGTCTTAAAGTCGCCACTCTCCTATTTAGCGAACTCCGGTCCCTTCTCCCTTCACCTTACACGGTTTGATGTTACTTGCATTTCATCCACGTCGAATCTCTCCCCCCGCCAACCCCCTTTCTTGGTCCATGGGTGTCATTTTTTTGCTTTTTTTTCTTTTTTTCTCACCGCCGTGGTCCCCTTCCCTCTTCTCTATATTTTCCATCCTCCTCTTTTTCTCTCTCCCTTCTAGTGCTTCTCCAACGATCGAGCACCATCCCCCCTCAACCCCAACTTACATGACAACTCACTTGGCCTTCCCCTCTCGATATAATTCCTTGATTTGCCACTCCCCCCCTGTAATGGAAGTTCACTTTTTTTCCATGATTTCGTCGCCTCCCTCCGATCCGTATTCCTTGGTCCCCTGGAATGAAGAAGACTTTTTACGTCTTTTCGTTATCCTCTCCGTTTGTGTGTTTCCCTGCTTGTTTTTATTATTCCGTAGGAATCGTGGTTCAAGAGGTGTTCTTTTTCCCTTTCCTTTCCCTTGGGTCTCTTTACTCCACACTCTTCCGTTCATGGCATTTTGTAGGATTCTTAAGAACTTCAGTGCCTTCATCCCCTTCTCAAGTACAATTCACTTTCCTCCTTTTTTCCTCTTTGTTTAACTTGTAGACATGGTTGTTGTTTTCGCGATGTCCTCGCGGTTTGCTTTTTGGCGCTCTCTTTTTGATGTTCTGTCTAGGTTTTTCTTTTCTTCTCATGCACCCATTGCGAGTGGGCTTTGTTAAATTTGTCCCCTTAAGTTGAACGCGGCAAAGTCTGCCTCGTTCCCCCGCCGTTTGTCGACGGGGTTTTTTCGTCCCCCCAGGCCGAAATAATCCCACACCACCTTGTCCTCTAGCGTTGACCGGACGTCCCCACAGGTTAGGTTCGGGGAGGCGTTTTCGTTTCCTGTTTGAATATTTGACTCCCCGGATGACATGCGACCCTTTTTGATTAGAAGGCCTTCCCTTTTTCCTTTGCCTATCACCTCTTGGCCTCCCCCTTTCCTGCGGCCTCTAATACGGGGAACTGAGGGAGAATGTGCTTCCCTTTCACCGTTATCCCCCCCTCGGATTGGTTCGCATACCATTCTTCAACCTCTTCCTTTTTTCTCCGAACTTCTTTCTTCTCCTGTCCCCCTTCTTTTCCCTATTTCCCCTGCGTCTTTTTCAAGATTTGTGAGCATCTTGGACGTTACTCAAAGGATTATCTCTTTTTTTCCTACCCTTCCCCAGTCGTGAAAGGGATGCACGTGGTTCCCAGCTCTTCCGTTTTTATTCTTTTCATTCTCCCCCAAAACCGATAGGCTTTTTTTTCATTTTCTATCCTGGCTAAAACTACCTTTTTCCCCAAAACCCCCCCCTGCTATTGCTTGACTCCGCTCCCTTAGGGTCTCTTCCCTTTATGGGCTTTTTTTCACGCCTTTTCTCCCTTTGTTTTTGCTCCCAGACTCTCTCTTTTTTACGGACGCCTGGGGGGAACTGAATCGTTCCTCCGGAAATGAACCACTCCCCCAGAGTTTAGGCTTTTCGGAAGGATCCAACTAAGGTCTTCCGTGACTTAGATGCCGTGTCATTCAATATAAGCTCTTTTCATGTTTTTGTTCCTCAATGAAGTTTAGACCTCGTGCCCACCCCGTACGTTCTTCGTTTTACGTTCTTACCGTAAAGCTTTTCTTGAGGGACCCTCCCAGACGCTTACTTCTCGGGCATTCAAACTTTTCAGTTCAGACTTCCAAAGAGTGGTTGAAGAGTATTTTCCTTGTAAACGACATCAAAAGGTTGCTCGGATAGGAGGTCACATGCTTTTTATCTTCCCCTCCGGCTTGCGTGTCCTTCCCTCTAGGCTTCGTAATTTTTTTGACTGACAGAAAAAATGACTCCCCCCTTTCGCTTTTGGTGATTTGATCTAAATGTTTCCTGTTCTTTTTGAATAAGAGCCCACACTTTTAAGTTCTCATGTCCGGTGGTGACAGCTTGCTTCTTCTTCGGGAAATTACTTTTCTTTTAGAAGAGAAGAAGTTAAGCGTCCCCCCATTCGGGGTAGGCCCTTTTCCGTTGAAGTAGCACCACCTGGAAACTGTGGCACCACCCCCCCAAAGCGGAGGTCCCATAACAGTGTTCCCCCCTCCCCCCCACCGCAAGGTGCTCCAGTGAACTCCCCTCACGTGAATTATCGACCTTGTTGAGTGTGTTTCCCGATATGTCAGATCCAACATCCCCGCCTTTTTCCCTGCCGCAATATCCCAGAATAGATTCTTTGCGTAGAATATTTGTTCCCCCCTCCTCAGATTACAATCCACTCCCAGGAACAATCTCTTTTTATGTCCCCCCCCTGGTGAGAGCAGTTGAGTTTAGACGCCCCCCTCTTCTCACCCGACTCTGCGTTGTGAAAAGCAAACCACCTTCCTTTTTGTCTCCCTTTGTATACGTAAGAAACCGTTAGTTTTTTCCCGTCGCCCCATTTTTTAATACTTGCACCTTCCCTCCCCGTCAGGAAGGTTGAAACATCACTGGGAAGGGCTTTATCTACTCCCATTCTCATCACTACTTGGAGAGATTGGACTTTTTCCTTGTTTCTTCCCCCGTTTTTAGTTGAGTGGCATATCCCCAACCCGCCGTTTTGTCCGGCTCCTCAGCAATTTCTCCCTCCTGCGGGTTCCCCCCAATTATCCCTGAAATGAGTTTTGTCCGTCCTTTTGGATATACAATTTTTTCTCTAGTCAGTTTTTTCTCCCCCCCCCAATTCCATCACGCAAAGTACTTTTTTTTTAAGTTCCTTTTTCTGCCAAAGCCTTCCCCACCTCTCTCCCCCACGTACTCTCTGGTGGGATCACGATTCCCCGCCAAACCTTCCGTGATGAAGGACAAGGTCCTCCCCCCCCTGACTAAAGTCTAACCTTTCCCCCCCTCTTGTGTTGTTTTCTCTTTAGACCTCCGCCTTGTCTCTTTCCTTCAGCTCTATGCTTTTGGATCTCTTTTTCTCCCACAATCTCTTTTTTTTCCCCTCTAGGTGTTGACAGGCTTGGCAGAAGTAATTTCTCCCCTGTCGGCTTTTTATGCCTGTGGGCCATAAAACCTTCCTCTCGAAATTTTATCTCTCTCTGACAACGCTTTATGGGCACGGCCCCCCTCCTTACTGTAAATTGATGAGGAGGCCCAGTAGACACTCTGGCCTTTTTATCGGAGAGACCACCTAAACGTCAATCCCCCCCCCTCCATCTCCACTCGTCCTATTTTTCTTCATTTTCCTCCCACAAGCATGCCATTGATGTGTCAAAACGCCCCTTTTCTTTCTTTTCGAGTGAAGTCTTCAAAATTTGGCCACTTGCTTCCCCTAAAGTTGTTCTCCAGGTATTACCCCCCTTTTCCTAAAGCCTGGCTTTTGGAGTTTCACCCCCCCCCAACTCCTTACTGGGGATTCCCGCCCCTCTTCGTTCTCCCCTTTCGAGAAAGGGACCCGACTTGCCGCCCTTTTTTCTGGGCTTGCTTTAATTATGATTCTTTGTGTCCACACAGATGCGAGACATACCCTTCTCCGGTTCTATTTTCTTGCGTACCCCCTCTTTTGCTCTCCCCTATCTCTTTCGTCAAAGATCCACCATTTATATTTCACGTCTTGACGGTCCATTTTTGACGGCCTACAGCGGGGAGCCACTGCATTTTCCCTCCTTTTTTTTTCTGGGTCCCCAGTGGTTTTCCCCTTGTTGCGACGCCCAACGGAGCCCACTGGCCATACCTGAATCTTTGTTTCACTTCCTGGCGACGTTCACGTTCTTCCCCATCCTCCATGGCCCACTTCCCTTTCCCTAAGATCTAGCCAAAAAACCGTTTTTGCCCCCGCTGCAACCCAAATACCCCCAACATGCCCGCGGCTTCCCCTCACCCACACCGTTCAGCGTTTTCTTTGACGGTTTTCCTCCAACCCATTATGCCGAGATGGTACGACTACCAGCCCGGCGATCTCCCCCATTCTCACGCAGACTAATCGCTTGGTCTAAGCGTCAAGACCTTCCCACATTTAAAACAGCTTACCGCTGTGAAGTGCCACTGATTAGCTCTTTTTTCTCTTCGATGGTCCACTTCCCGCCTTCCACCCAGCTTCCCTGGACCCCCCAAAGACAACTTTTTTTCCCCCGATAACTTGACCGTACAAATCTTCCCTTTCGGGATCAAGCTGCCAGATTTTTCTCCCCTTATCCTTCCAGACCCCCCTTTAACTTCCTACTTACCCTTCCAGCCCGATGTGCCTTCGTTGCCGTACTCCACAGACGGAAGACCCGTCTTTGGGACCTGGTGGCATTATAAGCTGCACTTTCCCCACAAAGTGTTTTTCCTCTTTCGCTCACCAAAGAGTGAGCGAAATTTTCCCCCCGACCTTTCCAGTTTAGGGGAAACGAGGATCCCCCCTTCCAGGGCAATGATGGGGGGGGTTTGCCCCTCTCTTGTTTCCGGCGCTCCCCACCCTTTTTGTGCTCCGCCTCCCCCCGGCAGAAGTGCTGGGGTACCTCGGCATTGAAATGTGAACTCTTCCCCCCCAAAACGGGTGCCCGTACAAGATCCGGAGCTCAATTCCCCCCCCTTTGACTGACTTTCCCTTTCCCCTACAATCTGCTGTCAACGCGCAGAAGTCTTTGGAAAAGACTTTTTTCTTTCCTCCAATAATTTTCGGCTTTTTACCCCTTCTTCAGGAGGGGTACGAGTTTTTTCCCCAAGCCCTGTTTTCTAACCTGGGAGTCTCATTTCTCTCCGGTACCTATTCACGTTCCCAGTCCCTTTTTTTTCCTTTTAGGGCACGTGAATTTTCCGACCTTCGTCCGAAGCAGAACCCCGATCGACCCTTCTTTGCCCAGATGCCTCCTGCAGGTAAGCCAAACGCCGCCCACGAACGAAAGGTGGTTTTCCGGGCAAACTCCTCTCGTCCCCTTTGGTGGTTTATATTTCTTCCGGTCCGTTGAACCGCCCCCTCGCAACATCCGGTATTCCACTCCCTGATGCAGATATTGCCTTTCCCCTTGCGTTACCGTTCAAAAGCCCCCTCCATTTTGCTTCCTCTTTCCCCCCCCCTCCGCCTCACCCCCCCTCGCCTTTCTCCCCAACCTCGTGTCAAACAATAGACATTCACCACGGACCCCCCTTATAGTCGACCCAAGTCCGACCCCCAAGACGGAATTCCTCCTTCCCCAGTGTAACGTTCATCCGTTGATCACTTCACTCTCTTGACTACTTTTTTCCCCCCCCACCTGCCATTTCCGAGGCAGATGGTGGCTTCACTCACTACCGACTTGCCTGGGCAACCTTCCCCGCTTGAAAACACAGAGTATACCGCGTTCCCTCCCTCCCCCTTATTCCTCTCCTTCCCCCTCTCCCCCTTCTTCCGCCCCATATTTCCTCCCTTCCCCCCTTTAGCCCCATGGTCTTCCTTCTATTTCTCCAAATCTCCCCACTGACCTCCTCTAGCACTCCTTCTGCCAACCCCTCTCTTTGCCCATTCTCCCTCTTTTTTCCTTTTGCCTCCCTCCCTCTCCTTCACTTCTCCCCCCCCGCCCTTTTTTCACATGTCTCCCCCTACTGGCCTCCTTTCCCCTCTCCTCCCATTACCCTCGTCATACTCCCCCGCCCTCTTTCTCCCCCTCCCCTTTTCACCTCCCCCCCCCCCCCCCCCCCCCCCCCCCCCCCCCCCCCCCCCCCCCCCCCCCCCCCCCCCCCCCCCCGGAGAGGCCTTAAGAAAGAAGGAACACACCGGTAGTTTTTTTTTTTTTCCCACGAACAACTTTCGTCATTCTCAAGTCAGGCCCCCACCTCGGTCCCATATTCGCGTAGACCTGGCATGATTCCTGCAAGGCCCTTTTGTGGAAATCGTTTGACTAAAGTGAGCGCCCCTTCCCGTTCCCCCTTGAGGTGTCCATGTTGTTTCGTGTGAGTGTTCTGGGGTTTTCGTTTGTTGAATAGCTATCCCTTTAACCTCTTATTTTTCAATCCTACTCATTGGTTTTTTTGTTTTCTCTAGAGATCGGATTCGGCCTGATTCCCCAACGAGATGAGACCCGAACACCAGCAAAACCTACCCATGACACCTAAATTTGACTGCGCGTTCCTTGCTCCTTTAGTTTTCATTTTTGCCATGAGCGCAAACTTTGTCATGGCAGTGGGGTGGGATCATTTGTCGTCGCGAACCGGCCCTTCTGGCCTGAGTCTTAATTCCCTGGCCTTCGCTTTTCTGTTTCCCGCTACCGGTGAGGGTCACTCTTGTTTTTATAGCCGTAGTGACTGTGGTAGTGGTGACTGTATATTCCCCGCTGGTCCCCCTTGGGTGAGCTTGAAGCCCAAAACTTTTCTTCCTGGCCTTTGTGGCTTTTTTTCTTAAGCAACGGAAAGTTTCCTTTGTGCCCTCCCAAGGATGACCAAGTTCCCCTTAACTTATTTCTTCGTACTTGTCGCCTATGTTCTTGTCGGGGGCTGTTCAGCTTGTTCACATTCGCCCCGTTTGCTCTTTGGAGTGGATTTTTGTTTTATGTTATGAGAGGTTTTCTATCATTCAACCAACATTCGACGTGGCTGGTTAAATTGACCACCTCCAAGTACAGCGGCAACTAAGAGGTAAGAAATTTTTGGCGCCCTCAGGTTTCTACGTTTTCATCCGGCACACCGGCAGCCTCTTTCCCATATTTTAACCACCACGTTGTCCCTTTCCGGACGAGTGCCCTGGCCCGTTTTTCCCCACGTTTAGGTCGTGGGCGTTCTTTTACTGCTTGGCGCCGTTCTTCCTTCCCCTGTCTATCGGTTTTGCCTTCTACTTTTTTTTTCCAGGTAGTAAGTAACCGTTGCCTAAAAGTGACAACGCCCCCCGGCCTGCGGACGTCCTAGTTCCGCGGCTAGAATGGTAGCCCGTTATAACTTTTTTTCGATTTTTTTAGCATCCTATTACACCATAATTCATTTACTACCGACCAATATGTCTGATACGAACCCTGTCGGTTTCCCTTCGACCTCTTCTTGGCGGTGACTCTTTCTTCCGACCTCTTTGAAGTCAATTCCAAGGATATCTTTGACTCTTTCCGACCTAGCTTTCCACCGTCATGCACGAGTGGGGTCCCCAAGCTTCTTAAGTTGTGCTTGATGCCGCGCACAAAAAGCTAGGCATTGTTTTGCTTCCTGCTCACCGAAACTCTCTCCCCCACAATTATGCTTGCTGGGTTGCGGTTGCATAAATTCTGCTGTTTCCGCCCCAAGTCCATCCTTTTTTCTTATCCTTGATCCGAGTTCCGGACTAGGTTTCCTTGCCATGCGCTTTAGCAGTTTCCAACCTTTCCCCCCCCCCCCACCACAAGAGTATTAAGGATTGATGTACGTCGGTAACTTAATTGCATAGGAGTGCCGTCGCCTTGGTCATGAAAATTATAGGAGATATGTTTGGTGTGCCTCCCTTTTAATTTCGGGATACAATATGTCACTGTCTCTAGGTTGTACGTTGAACTCTCTCCGTTAAGGGCAGCGGATGAAGCTGGCGAGGAGGGACCC
>Ga0179593_1555763_pt1 | contig 20783 bp, 17 predicted proteins | sample CZODoug2_1_08_16_FD_185931 | JGI IMG/M metagenome (GOLD analysis project Ga0179593, IMG submission 185931) | Vadose zone soil fungal communities from Angelo Coast Range Reserve, California, USA - CZODoug2_1_08_16fungal (PacBio error correction) | ecosystem: Environmental > Terrestrial > Soil >... | reverse complement strand
GGATTTTTCCTTCCCAAGTTTAGCCCCCCCTTCGACAGATGAAACTTCGGGTATCACCCCTCTTTTTCTTAGTCCTTTCCCAGTTGTCCCACTCGAACGCATCCCACTCAATTTATCCCTGTAAGAGTCTTGCCTATTTTCTAAGAGACCGATTTTACCATTTTCACCATGAGCGATTTCTATACACGGGCCGCACCTCTATCCCCGGCCACTGAACCATCTTATATCCCGGGACATGCCCCCAGAATGAGTCCGCACTCTAAACCTTCACCCCTGGTCACAGGGCTCAGGCCCCCCAGCCACGAGCTGTCTACAAGGAGAGATTGTCTACGTTCTGAAAAGGTATCTGCGAGAGTCATCTAATGCGACTTCTCTATTTTTTTTGCAGGACAGAAGCCCGTCTCAAAATTTTCTCCCAGAGGGAGTTCATATTTACCTGCTTAGCCGATTCGACTCCCGATGGGTTCCAGCCCCCGAGGTATCCTACCTCCCTTTCAAGGAATAGTGAAATACCTACCTCAGCTCCTTTGGGTTCCTGGCGCGGCAATTTGTCTTTTCTTAAAAAAGGACATCCCTTCAAGAGTTTCCAGACCACACCTCTTTAGAGGTGGTGAGGTCCCCTGATGATCCCTCAATTGGGATTGTTTCTTCTCAAAATTACTTTGGAATGACGCGAGTTTTGACCCCGCAGTGGTAATGTAATGCCTCTTCTAAGTCAAATTTCCTTCCCCCCCCCCCCGTAGGTAGACAAAGTTTTTTTTTCAAAGAGTGTGGAAACGCTTTAGTAGCCTCCCCTTAAAGTTCTCTTTGGCTTTCTGAGGATCCCGGGGGGATCCTTCCTGAATTTTTTCCCCGAGATCACGTTTCGCGGGTCGTTCCAACTACGCCCCGACTCCCCCCTTTCTAGGTTTTTCTTTCTCGGACCCTCCCGAAGCCCTACTTTTTCCGTCCAGAATCCCCGTGTGTACCTTAAAAACTTTCCCGATTTTTGATCGCGGCCTTTTCCCTTGCACCGCATTTGCCAATTGCCTTGGGTTCCCTTTCAAAGGGTTTTGGCGACCCCCCAGATTCCAAGGTCTTTTTACATCTTGGTTCTTTTTTTTAAAGCTTAGCCCCCCCTTTGGGGTTTGGGTTGCTCCTGCCCCGTGACCCTCCCAGAGGCACTCAATTTTCTCTCTATCATGCTTCCTGCCAGCCCCTTTTCCCCCCCCCCCCCTGCAATGGTTTTCCCCAACAAGGCTTCGCGTCCTATCACGGGGGCTTCCGGGTTGGTGTTTCGGAAACTTTCTGAGGACGACTTCTCTTTTCTTCAGCGAGTCCCGATCCGATCAGTGTTTTGTTGGCAGGTAAGAGGGGAGGGGGGAACCCACGGGTTTCGTTCGGCGCGCCGGAAAGGATCTTCCTACGGGACCGGAGTCAAGCCAGCTTACAAGGGTGATCTTGGACTGGAGGTCCGGAGAAGAAGATTTCCTGTGACTGAGCAGTCCCTTGAACCGCACGACCTTGGGCGTCCTGAACAGACTCCTCCACTTCCTCCCTCTCCCTTGATTAATTCGGAAGTACTCTCTTCGTCCCCTGGAGAAGAGGTCCTTTTCACCAACCCCGTGAGGTAGAGAAAGATTCCCCCCTTCGTTTGTTTACCCCTAAGATATTGGTCTTCTTCCATATTTTCTTATGAAGGGGAAAACCTCCCCCCAAAGTTCCAAGGAATTCCCCCCCCCCAAAGAGGTGCGGGGTTCTGTCCATTATTTTTAGTGATGTCTTCTGAAATAGGGCTCCCCCTCCATCCCTAGGCCTTGTGAGGGGGACCCCCTACTGACTTACCTGACGATTTCCCCAACATCCCAGATCGGATCTTTCCCGGAGACCTCCTCAGGTGCATGCCTTTCCCGGAATGGGGATTCCCATCATACAGCAACTGGAAGGACCCTCGACCCTTTCCCAGATGTTCCGGGAGCGTGATTGCGCGATGTCAACATGCTCCAAGCTGGATTTTTCTTCGTAGATGGAAGCCCCCCCTTTCAGTGACGGATTTTTTTTCAGAATCTCCTACCCCATCCCGTTTTTCCTCGATAGACTCGTACAGTCGATGCCGGTACGTCTCTTTTTTTTAGGAACTTCCCTGTCTTTCCCAATGTACTCCCTTACCCTCTTCTCATGTCTCCCCCAGGGTTCCTCTTTCCCGCAAGTGGGTTCCCTTATATCTCCCACCCTTTCGTCATAGAGCAGGTCCCTGGTGTTTCCTGTTTTAGATGCTTTCCGGGATCCGCGCTTTTCCGCAACCCCACTTTGTAAAAGTTACGGTTTTGTTGGTAAAGTTTTTTTTCATTTTCCCCGCTTTCCCCGAATGTGCTATCGCGGGTACTCAGGATATCCCCCTCTCTAAGAGAGGCCTTGCGGTCGTAGAGCCCCACCCTCCTCCCTGGGGAAAGCCCCAACTAACCCATTTCCAAGAGGAAAGCCTCATAGAGAGATCATTTTACTCCCTCTGGGTCCAGCTTCCCAAGACTTTTCCATGAATGTTCCTCGTATAATATTCCCCCGTACGTACGCCGGCTCAAGAGTGTTAACCAACGGTGATTTCTATATTCTTTCAAGGATCTTTTTTTTCTCTCCTCCCCCAGAATAGTTTGGTTGACGTAGAGCCTTATATACAGCCTGAAGAACTCGGCGGGGGAAATGTTTTCCCCCCCCCCCCCCCCCCCCATTTTCTCCCCATCATTTGAACTTCACACTTTGTTCTATCCTCTGATCCGATGGGCGTTTTTTTTGCTTTCTTTGTAGCTTCCCTTTTTTCTCCGGGGGTCGGATCTCGCCGGGTTTTCCCTTTCGCACCCTCCTGTCTCTTTGGCGAGGTCAGGCCTTCCCCTTTTTACTGTGACTCTGTCAAGATCTTTCTGAGTCCCCTTCCCTGAGAAGAACCCATGGGAAGGGGACCCGGGTCGTGCTCCTTTTTTTCGGAAGAAGGTTCCCCAGTGCACCAACAAAAGTGCCAATCTCGTTTCTCTGAGCCAAGTATTATCAATTCCCGAACAAATTCCCCCCCCTCTGTTATTTTCTAGTATATTTTCTAGGTAAGGGACCTTTCAAGGGAGAACAACTATTTCGTAGTCCCCAAAACCTTTTTCTTCTCAAACGGTACGCGGAAGAGCGACTTTCATACCCCTTTACATGTCTCCGATCTTGCCTTTACCATACGTGCTGAACAGAGGTTCTTCCTCTAGCACCTCCCCTTTTCTCCCCGGTGGACTCAAGATACACCAGAGCTCGATAGCCCCGGCTTTCTCGCCTGAAAAAATAGCCTGGCGACACGCCGCGACCCTGGCATTTAGGGAGTGGCAGTCGCCTCCGATACTGTTTTCGGTGAACATCGATCCTTTTTTCAGGGAATGCCCTTGCCCAGGCCTTCGGCTCCCTTTTTTTTTTTTTCAGAACGATTCCCCAGCCCAGGGAACTAGAGTGATCAAGACAGCCTTCGATTAGTTTTCTTTTTTTGGTGGATTGCTTTGGGCCCTCTCTTCCCTCCTTTTACAGACACAATTTCTTCAGGTGTCAAACTCCTGTCCTGTACGGGGCCCGCCTCCCCTTCCCTCCAGTTGACGGAATTGCTTCTTCTTGCCTGAGTTGGGTCCATGCTAATGAAGACCTACTCCCATGGAACCTGAGCGGTTTTTTCTTTCCTTGTCTTGAGGTTTTCCCGGACCCTCTCAGACGACATGATAGTCTTCTACGCCCTTCTCCTGGCAAAGCTGCAGGATCCTTGGTGTCCGGGCTAATTTTTTCTTTTTAATCCGTCTACACCTCCAACATGGCTTTTTCAAAAAATTAGGAATAAGGACGGGTTCCCGAAAGCCTTGCCATTCTTTCAGACGACGACCATCGCGGGCCCTCCCGAACCAGTGATCGACGACGCCTTTCTCTCCTTGACTCTGCCTTCTCTTCGTAAAAGGGGTCCTTTGAGCCATCGATCCCCGTCCCTTTTTTGAATAGTGACTATTCTTTTTTTATGGTTTTTCCAGCGACCCAACAGATTGTTTTGGGGTTTTTTTTCTGAACCCCCCCCCCCCCAAGGGACTACCCTTCTTCATCCCCCCCTTCAAGTTGACTCTTAATGGTTTTTCGGCCCCATCCACCCCCACCCTATATACTGCTCCCAGAGGAACGGCTTTCCGCGTTCGTCGATTCCGTTGCGTTCGGTCTGTAGGAAACGGAGCTACGACGTTTCTGGATACAGGCCGCCTCTCCGATTCGATCGGAGCCTTTTTTTTTCTTTTTACGACCCCCGCCGTGACGGAGTACACCTTCTGGCCGCTTCCCTTTTTGAGCCCCTCCCCACCCCTGGTAGCAGCTTGCCCATTTTCTTACTGCTTCTCCCTAATCTCATTTCCTTCTCCGAGAGAGATGTTGTCTTCCCCGGAACTTTTTTTTTTCGACAGATCAGGTTTTATCACGTCTCGGGTTCTCTCCCTTCCCCCTGGCGGAAGTTCTTCCTATGGCGTCGACACTTTTTGTTGAATCGTTCTTTCGGAAGGCGGTTTGCCTCGAAGAAGATATTGTGTTTTCCCCCCTTCGTTTTGGGTTGCCCCTCCCCGACACAATGTGTACGCCTTCCGGAGCCAAACTGATCCCCTCTTTGCTGTCTTCTCCCTCTTCCTTTTCTTTTGCGCGGTCGGGTTGACCCTGGCTGAGAACCCTTTTGCGGAGGCCCGGTTTTTTCGGCATGCCCGCGATCGACTCACCCTGCACCCTTCGGAAGTCAGCCCCTCCCTTTCCTTGCCACGGACCTTCCGCCTCCCCGAAGGCCTCTCCCCCTTTGTACGTATTTGTGCGGGAAAGGGGGGTTCACGTACCGAGGGATCGTCTGTCTTCTCACCTCCTTTCCTAGGGTTTGCTGCGGGAATCCCCCCCTTCTCCCCGAAGAATTTTTGACGCGGTGCTCATTCCGGTGGAGGAGGATATTTTTCTTTTTTTCCCCTTTTTCCTTCTCCACTGGAATTTTTTACCTTCGTTCCATTCCCCCCAGGTCTTTTTTCTCCAAGGCTAAGTGGGTACGTTGTCTAACAGACGGCTCGAGACTTACCGTCCGAAATGATGTGTGTTTTCCGTATTGATCGCAGTTTTCCCGGGTTCACGCTTGATTAGCAAACCCTCCTCACTACACGGTCCCAGTTGGTTTCTAGATGGGTTTCCCTCAACTGAAAGCAACTCTTTCCGATACCTCCCCTCTAGAAGCATGCTGCACCTACTGTTTTCAGGAGGTGGATCTCGTACCGAAGGTAAAGTCTTCTCCAGAGCGCCGCCCGACTCCCATAAATACCCCCCTGTGCCCATTTACCGCGAATAGCTCCTTTTATTATTGCAGACCCCGGGCGCCCCTTTTTAAGAGAAATTCCCCCACATCACCTTCTTCTGAAGGGAGTCAAAGATTCAATCCAACGTTTCTTCATGAGAGACTTTTTTCAGGAGTTTACATCAATTCCTTGCGGGCTCCTACCCCCCGGGGTTGTTTTTTTCTCCAGATATCCCTCTCCTTCTTTCCCCCCAGGAACAGCGTTCTCGCGAAGCTCTTTTTCCGGACGCCCGTCTCGGGAAAATTTTCCTCATCTTGAGAGAAGCCTTCTGCAATAATGTTTCCCTTTTTCCAAGATGGCCGCACTTTTTGATTTTGGCCGGTTCCTTCCTGCGATATAGGGAAGGGCCAACTTTCGCTCATACGGCTCCCCCTCGTGGCGATTTTCATTTTATATTTTTATTTTCGGAATGCCTGTCCAGCCTTCTCTTTTCTAGTACGGGACCCCGCCTCCCCAAGTTACCTTATGGTAGGGAGGTCCTCGTTTCCTTTTCCGGAACCCGAAAAGGAGCAATCGAATAAGGTCCCCCCCCAGGAAACACCTTTTTCCAACCCTTCCCCTCTTTGAGTTCGAAGTTCTTCTCTGGAGAGAGATCCTACCCCCAAGTCTGTGCAGGAGCGATAGGCAACCATGTCTTCCTTAGAAAGAGATGTCCTCGTAATCGTGTTAAAGGTGGTGAAAAGAGGAAAGCACTAAAACTAGAACCCGGCTTATCGTACCCTCAGCTTCTCGACATTTTTAAGCGATTTCCCTTAGGCGTCACTACTTGTGTTCCGGATACCCTAGGTGGTGGCTCCGATTTTAACCCCCATAGTTTCTCCTTGATGCAAGACGAGTCAACGAATCTCTTCCTTTCGCCAGTGCTAAACCTTCTGAGGACCCAAGTCCCCTCGGCATTGAGTCGGGTGCAGGTCCCACCCTTACTTGTACTGTGAGGGTGGCCTTTACTTTTCCGATAGATTCTACGGCCCCTTTCGGAAGGTCTTACGCTGTTGACCGCTTCGCCCCCTCGACTGGCAGCCCGCTGGTTTACAGAATTTCGAGGTTCAAGCCCAGAAAGCACTGGTTTTTTCCCACCCCAGAGTGAGAAAGACCTCCCCCTTGATTTCCCCTACGGGTTAGGGAAGGCGTGATGTGGTTCTTTGGGAAACCCGGCCTCCCCCAGGCTCGGTCCCCGGACCAAGATCCTTTTCTGGTTCTCCAAGTTTTGCCTATTTTGGACGAGGATCTTCCCCTTCCCCCTTTTAGTTAGACTGCCCTGCTCCGAGTGCGCGACCGAAGGAAGACTTCCCATCTTCACCCCGTTCCCCACCGGAGACTATGTGACTCGAACCGATTTAACTCTTTGCGTCCCTAGGTACATCCGCACAAGGCGCCCCCTTACTCGAGTTCCTCCCCACAGGGCCCAGTGCCTGGAGACTCCCCATGAGTTTTTTCGGCGGTCCCCCAAAGGCACGAGCCTTCACTTTTTATGCAGAGACCGACTAGATCTTTTCAGGGTAGTCCTTCAGACTCCTCACCCCTAAGATTCCGGTAATTCTCCTTTAACATGACCGGGAAAAGGCAGGATCTTGTACCCACCCCTCGGTCCCAGGCTGCGGAGTTTCTGTCGATATCCCTGGGACCCCGACCCTCTTAGACCTTGTCAGAGCGCCCCTAATGAATTAGGAACCTAAGGGTGTTGCAATTCTTCCTTCTCTCCCTTCAAAACCCCCGACTCCTAATAGGAGCAGGTCCTTTCCTCGGGCCTTCCTTGCCCGAGGCACTTCCCCCCCGCTTCATCCCTCCCCCGAACCCATGTCACTACCTCCCTCTCCTCCCTACCCCTCTGTCCCGACTAATCCCAGAGCCGTTCAAAACAAAGCCAGTCTATTCTATCCCAGAAGAATTGTTGTACGCGTCACAACGTATGGGAAGACCCCTGTCTGGACCAATAGAGTAAAAACTTTTCCTGTTCCTATTTCCCCTTGTATTGGTATCTTTGTCAGCCCCCCCGATTGATTTTTTGTCCCCTACGCTGACCCACCCCAAGACTATTACAATATGACCGTTGACCTGTAATGGATTCGGGCCCGCCTTAAGTTTTTTACATGAATTTCCGCGAGTCCGATAAAGGCTCCGATTCCCTGGTCGTACTTTTTTTTCCGGAAACAGTCCTCAAGTCGGCTTTCGATCAGGGCCCCCCGGGTTGAGCACCACTGCCCTCCCCCCAGGAAGTCAACCTCCTAGGCCAGTATCTTATTAAGACCAAAGGGGGTCATCGGGATGGTCCGAGGTGGGAAATTCCTTAGTTGCATTTACAGCTTAGGATCTTCAGAAAAAAGGATAGATGGCACCAGGACGAGGATGAAGGTAGGAAGACTGGTCTCCAAGAGCATCCGCAGTTAGCATACGAGGCCAAGTCCCCTGGTTACAGACCTTATTTTTAATGACGTATAGGGTCCTATTCCGTTTCAAAGCCCTATATCTTCCCTGGTAGCCTCAAGTTTAGAAACTTCTCGTTAACCCCGAGCCGTAAAAAGTGAGGCTCGGAGTGTTCCCCCCCCCTAGAGAAGCGTCTCTTTTGGCGGGGAGAAGGGTTGAAGGGTGTCCCCATCCAACGTTCTTTTGATCTACGTAACCCAGGTTTACCCGATTTCCTATTAGGTAGGATCCCCCCTTAATTTCTTTAGGGTCTTTATCAATGAATGCCCAGAGACTCCTAATAGGAGGCCCTTTTCTTCTTATTCCATGACTCTCGGCCCCCTTGAAACCGAAACTGACCTTCCGGATCCCATGCAACCCTCGCCTTATTTGAGGACATTGGATTCGCTCCTCTGTGCAGGTCCCGCTATTACCCCTGATAGTCTTGGATCTCTTTTGGAAGCGGCCTGCGAGACTTTCTGATAGGATTCGCGGAACTTCCAAACTCGAAGGAGGTGTTTTTTTAAGAGCTTCTTTTCCCCGAGGTATCTTAGTACCTCTTAAATTTGCATTACCGTCGCGACATAGTCTGCCGCAGGAGATCTGGAAGAGGTATCTCCATCCTGGAAAAAGGGAAGGAAATGTTAGGAAACTCACAGAAACGACCGGTCAAGAGCTTTGTCTAGGGTGATTGAGAAGAACAAGAAGGCGGCTGTCTCATAGAGAAGGTGGGCCCCCACACGGTTTCCTTTTTGGCAAGGGATTCTTAGTTCTTTTCTTCTCAGTAACTCCCTTAAGAAAACGCGCCACGGCCCGTCCCCTCCCAATTGTTCTTTTTTTTTCCTAGACCGCACATACCCTATTAAGACATACTCCTTCTAAATCAAAGGAATTCTAAGCCTGCCTTCAAAGAGGGTTCCTTCACGGGCGTGGGGAGCCAGACCCCCTTTCTCCTTTTCAACCCCCACGGAAAGAGGGGACCGATCTCTCCTCTTCCTCACGAAGATCCCCGGGCGATTTTCCCCCCCCCCTCTCCTTGACCCTTCTCCAGTCTTCCCCTCATTAGAAGACTCAGCCTTTTAAGCAACATGGCTTCGGGATATATATCTCTTTTCTCCTAATGTAGAGATATCCTCCTCCATGTCTCCAGATGCAGAGTCCCCTCGTTTTCTTGATTGCTCCGTTCCCCGAAGGCGGAGAAAGTGGGTTCCCCTAACCGCATCCCGCTGCTTAGGCCATCCCTCTCGAATTCCGTCTTTCCGAAATTTTTTTTCTCTCTGGGCAGACTTCTTGCGAGGGGGTAGTCCTAAGGGCAAGGCCTCTTCTGCTTCGCTCCTACCTCGTGGCGCTTTTTAAGGTCCCATTGGAAGCGGTTTCCATCGCAGGTCGAGTCACGTCGTCCCCCTCTACCATTCACTTGCCTTGAAGGGTCTTTCTACCTTGTTCCCCCTTAAGGATCCAGGCGATATTTTCCAACAAAGTTTCAATTCTCGCTGACGGCGGACCCAAGGATGGGCTTCATCAAACTCCCTTCTCTTTTTGAAGAGCTGAATTGCCGGGTATAACAGAGGATTTTCTTTCTTTTCGGGCTGGTACCACTTCTAAAAGGAGTTTACCCCCCTCCTACTTCGCCCTAGTAAGAGCCCTTCCTGAGATCCCCCCCGAGGTCTTAGATGATTTTCCAAACTCTATGACTCCGGGTTTTCGCATTAAAAGGTGGCCTGCTCTCTGATCGTCTTCTCCTTTTTCCGTGAGAGTCCTTCGGTGAGGCATTCCACTCTCTCCCCCCTTTTCCCCTTGGTGAGGCTCCTCATAAAGAGCTGGTTTCCTTTTCTTCGTAGCGAGTTGCAGTGGTCCTATCCCCGGCCGAAGATCCCCTTTTTAGTTTCTCGTCAGTCTTTATCAATCAATTCTTTCCCCGGAATCATGACTCTTTCTCCCCAGCCTCGCTCGTCCTTTTGTTATATTGTCTGCGGAACCGTGGTGGTCTTCGGCCCAACAACGTAGTACCCGTTTCCCCGCCCCCCCTATTTCCGAGGTGGAAAACCCGTTGCCGCTTTTTTTTTATTTTCCTCGAATACGAGGCCGGTCAATGGACTTGTTTCTCCGTGGAGTTCCTCTCCGATTAATGCCCGAAGAAGAGCTTACGCCTTTTCCTTTAGGTAGTTTTATGTTCGTGAGGTTCCCCAGCTTTAGCCTCCGATAGTCGTTCCTCCCTATCAGTTTTCCAGGATACGTTTTTCTGCAATAATGACTAATAAAGGACACATGGTCGCCCAACTCCCCTTTTATTCTCGGAATAGGCTACCTTATCTACTCAGAAGGTACTCATAGTGCCGCCAGAGAGAGAAGCCTTTCTTCAAGAGCAGGCTTGAAGTTGTATCCTTTTCTTTTCCGCACCATGAATCGATTTTTTCACCGTTTTCTAATAGTTGACTAGTTTTGGGGGGTCAGCAGCCCCTTCGCAGCACCAAGATTGCTTTCGTGTTTGCATTTCTTCCCTCTAAATACCCGGAATAGTGTCAAACCTATTGAATATCTTCATGGCTCTACCTCCAGACTTCCATGTCCTTTTTCTTAGGAAAGGACTCTTAGTCGTTATTTTTTTTTGGAAAAGGAGGCTGAGGAACGAAGTTTCTTTTTCTTTTCTTTTCTATTTTTTCCCCTCTATACGGCGTCTTTTACAAAAGGTGGAATATGTCTCCTTCCCCCGTCGGTGCCGCCCCCCCCCGGATACCTTTTTCCCCATTTGAGAGAATGATTTTCTCTCGAAGGTCGGGCGTATTTTATATTGTAGAAACTATTCTCAGCATTCTGGGTGCGTGTGAGACGCTACCCCCTCCCTTCTTCCTCTTTCCTTTCCGCTCTTCCCTTCTTTCTCTACTCCCTCGTTCGCTCGCTCATCTTTTCTCATTCTTCTTCTTCTCCCCCTACCCTCCTTTACTCCTGTCCCTTCTACCCTCCTTTGTCCCCTTTCCCTCCCCTCCCCCACCTCTTCCCCATATTCCCCTTCACTCCCCATTGCATCCCCCTCTCTCCACTTCCCTCTGATTCTTCTGTCTTAAAGGCAACCCGCTTCGGACCTCATCAGTTTTCCATGAGAGAAGGACCGGCTTGAATGTCATTTTCCCCCGGAAGAGTTTGCTCCACCCTGAGCACGTGACTTCCTGATCCCTTCCCCGAGGGATCGAGGAGAGAACCCCCTTCGTTACGCCAATAAAATCTTACAACTTTCAGTTTGAACATAGACAGAACCCTGACTGGCCTCTTGAAACAGAATTATGTCTGCTTGGGTGCAAATCCCAGACCCCCCCCACAAAAACGATACCAGTGACCTCAAGCGTCATTCAGGTCTTTTCTATTACCTTTCCTTGCCTCGTATGATCTTTCCTTGACGCTAATCTCTTGAATAGGAGGGACTTGCTCTATGCCCATCGCATACGATGACTGATGTGAACCCCCCCCGGAGGACCAGTAGACCTTCCCTTCCTAAGGCCACCTTCTCTGACTCATCGCAGCACATCTTCCTTTCCAGTAATTTCCAGTTCTTTTTATCGCTCTGGGGCAGGTTTTCCCCCCCCCGAGTGGATTCGCTGTTTTATTCTAAGAAAACACCTGTAATCCCGGATGGGTGTCCCCCCCCGTTCTAGAGCCTTCCCTCGGTTATAGATTTCGATTTCCCTATGACTCGGGCTTCCTGTAGAGTGGAGGATATACTTTCCTTTTTGTCCTGTCCCAGTCCCCTTCCTTCCCCATCTCAGGTAGCCCTTTTTCGTCTCTGCGAAGTGTGTCCCCCTTTTTTCTTTATTAGACGTGACGCTACGAGTCAGAGATTCTGCACGTTCGTAGATGATCGACGTCCTCCGTCCATGCGTAAGCCCCCAGCCTCGGGTTCGGGAAAGGGGTCTTCCGGTTGTCCCCGAAAGCGTGACCTGTTTTCCGCAAGAAATCTTTTTGTGTCCCGTCCGAGGGTTCCGGGGGCTTCCGAAATTTGGCCCGGGCCCTCTCCCGAACCCTTTCCCCCTGAAACGCGCCTCCCCCCAATAAAACCTTTCGAGGACCGCTATCGAGCGGTTTCTCCCCCCTCCGTTTTTTTCATTTTCAAGAGCAAGCCCCCTTTTTCCTCCGTGCGTCACGCATCACCTCTTTTCCTCTGAAAGTGGTAAGAGGAAGACCCCCGGCGTGTGTTTTATTTTAATCCTCTAGTTGTGTTATTCGATATCCCGTCCCCATTAAGGTGTCTCCCGTGCTTGCGAGGCTCGAAGTGTATTACTTTGACGCCTTCCCCCAAAGTCTTTTCATGTGCCTTGAACTCTCCACGAGGATTCTGGTTTAATAGACAGATGTTCCCCTCCCCCACGTTATGGGCCTTGTGGATTTCTGAGTGTTTTTTAAGGGTGGGGTTGTTTAGGGTCTCCTTTAACCCAGAGTAGGCTTGCGAAGAAGGATCCTTATTGATGTCCCCTCCCCTTTTTATGGCGGCCGTGGAAGATTTTCGGTCTTGTCATTTTCCCTAGCCAAGGTTTCTTTGACCACGTGTCGGGCGTTTCTTAAGCAGTGATCCGGAGATTCTCTCCGGCACAACGTAACCCTGTCCCCTTTCCTACACCCCCGCCAGTTTCTAGTTTTATTCGAAGTCTTCGACAATCTAAGATCGGGTCGACCGCTTGGGTGAAGAGGCCCTTCCGGCACTTTTTTGAAAAAATACGGCAATTTTTCTATAATAAACCAGCGAACCACGAAAGCCGTCATTTAGGACAGAGTTCGACTACCAGGTAAGAGAGAGAGTTCCCAGTTGCTCCAAAATAATTCCCTGACCTCTGGGTTGGATTCTCTTCTCGAAAGCAGATGTTTGTTAGTGGTTTTTACGATGGTGAAAGGTCAACAAGGATCCCCCCCCTAGATACTGTTCTTGAGTTCCTGAACACCCTTTTTTTTGCCCCTTCCGACGTCTTGGAAGGCTGGAGTGCCCAGTGTACCCCCCCCCCGATAAAGAGCTGGTGATGGTGCCTCGGCCTTGAAGTGAATCCCCCCCGGACCTCCCGAGGACTATTAGTCTTTTTCCTGCCCCGAGGTAATAAAGCTCTGGCGACCTTCAGAGTGATCCTCCCCCCTTCGTACGGGTTAATAGGGCCCGTGAAAATTTTGTAGGGTTCACCCCCCCTCATTACGAGGGGTCCCCTGACCCCAAATCTATTAGGTTGGTAACCCTGGCCCCTGGCTAGGAGCTAAATCACAAAGGGATTTTTTTCCCCCTTCATGTATAGTAGAGATTCCTCCCGCCGGTCGGAGTCTGACTTCCCTCCTCCTTTAATGCTTTTGTCGGTCGGTTCCCCCAGCGTAGTGAGGTTCTATCCCTCCTTAGAATACTTCTTAGTCGTCTCCTACGTCTCTTGCACTTTCGTCGTTCCGGTGGGAGTCGAAGGACTAGATTTTTGTTTTGCTCCCTACGCCTAATGAAAGGACCAAATTTTCTTACCCAACCAGAAGCCTGTCCCCTTTCCTAGGAATCCTGACGAACTCCTGTCTTTAGACTTCTTCAGAACTCCTCCCGTGTTCCCTCAACACAGACCCCCACGTGCTCCCTCCCCTTTCTCCTTCCTCGCCTTTTGCCGTTGTCACATTTTTGCTGTCCCTTCCTCCAGCCACGGCCTTTTTGAATAGGCCTTTTGTTGGGTTAGAGCACCCCACCCTCTGATGGTGTGAGTCTGCCCCAAAAATAAAAAGACTCTTCCCTCTTACCCTTTTTCTACGTTTGAATCGAGTAATGTTCTCTGCAATACAATGGATTTTTTTCAATGGCAATGAGAATTCTTGAGTCTCCCCCTAGGACGTTCCTTTTTTTTACGTCCCCTGATGAGGTCCTTCCCCCTTAGGGCTCGTGTACTGTAAGAGTTATCACCTCTCCCCTGAGAACGGAGAGGGCCGGACCGCGAGGGTTCTTCCCACCAAAAAATGCGGGGGAACGGTGATTCCCGGTAGCAGCAGTTATATCATCAGCTTTTTCTTTTCCCCCCCCAAAATTTTATCTCTCCTCATTAAGCTTTTCCCCAGGTCTATAGCTTTCGTCGGAGGGGCTTTACAGAGAAGGTATTTCCTGCAGAGCTTGTCTCCCCGACCATTTCACGACTCAGATAAGGTTAATCCTTTCTGGGCTATGCCTGCCTTTTTGAGGACCATATTCTCACTAGGCCTCTTTCAGTCTAGGGAAGTTCCCTAAGAGACCTCCGGTTGACAACAGACTCTCTATTTTTGTCTCCAATTACTGATGAAGTGGTCTTCCCCCAAGGCCCCGTCCACGTTTACGATTTTCACCGAGACGATCACATTCCCGGGACATCTTCCCCTCCCTGCGTTCTTCTTTATGACTACAGCGAGGATAGGCTTCCAGGGATTTTGCCAAAGGACACCTCTACTACTCTCCCAAGGTCTTCCTGGAGATCCCCTTAGTAGAACCAACCCCCCGCCCCGAAATCTCAAACTTCTGGTATGATTCCCGAGTTGGCATAAGGTGCTCTCCTCAGAATCTCCTGCGTGGGAAGGTGGTTCCTCCACCCCCCCCGAAAGGCGCCAAATTACGTGGATTTACCTGTGAGACCCTCTACGTTACTTGGAGAGCACGCGACCCTATGTTTCTCAGCCTACGAAGGCCCGACTGGAGTCAACGAGAAAGAGTGCCTTTATCACTTTCTCCTTCCGCCACCGTGAACTTATCCCATCCTCAACTTCGAATGAAAGACCTAGAAGCTCCTTGAGGGGCTTGAAAAGCAGAGAGAGTTGCCCTCAAGACCTCTCCACTCCATCTCCTCTCTTTTTTTCATACTAAACTTTTACCACTCTACCCTTTTCCTGGGATATTCCCCCCTTCAGGCCTAGATTGGCTCGAACGTAGTTCGGAAGGAGTATTTCCGGTGGTTCCACTTTACTTTAAAGGATTTTTTCATCGTAGGAATACTCTGGGGAATAAGGCGACTCTCTGGGAGACTTTGTACCCTCTTCTTCAAACCCCCCCCAGGAGAGAGATACTTCTCGGAGAGGATGGCGCAAATGTCCTGGTTTCTCCCTAACGGACTTTAGATTTCCCTGCAGAGGATTCCGTACTTTTCCTCCCTAAAGAAGGGGACATTCCCCAGTGTGATTCTCTTGGGTTGGGGTGTTTCTACCGGCACTTTTCTTGACAGCTTCCCTAAATAGCCTGTCCTTTCCGAGTGCCTTATGGAGCGACTCCCTCAGTCCCTTCTGATACGACCCTGCGCCGCCCCCCTTGAACCCCTAATCAACACCTTCAGCGGTACCGTCAAGATTATGCCCAAGCCGCGGTGTTTTAAGAGCAACCTGCCCTGACTTCTGCCTGATGGTCTTTAGAAATACATCGAGTGGACCCGTGAGACCCCTCCTGTAAGTCCGACAACGTTCCGTAGGTGCGTTCACTCAGAAGAGTGTTCCCTCGGGGGGTTTGATATCGCGCCTCCCACAATTTTTCCTTCTGATCCGAGTCGCTGGGACGTCCCTTCATTTCATATTCCCCTTTTCAAATGGGAATGCTCTTGCCCCTCTTTCCTTTTCTTCAGGTCCTAATCTCTCTCGGGTCAGATGGCGCCCTTTCATTGATGTTTCCCCCTTTTTTCGGAGAGGGGGTCTGGCGAGGGCAAGGCCCTTCCTCTCCTTTTTTTCTCCTCCTGGCTCGTCGGGCACAGGAGATGGCGGTCCTCCCCTCTTGAGAGTAGAGCCAAGGGACCCTCAGAATTTCCCTGTTTAGGGAGGCTTTTTTTCCCCTCCTGCCTAACTGGAGACTTCTAATGGTAAATAAAAAATGGAAAAGGTTGCCCCCCCCCCATCGCCGCGCACTCCCATGGAGGATGGTACCGCTGGAGCCCCGTAGAGGTGACGATCTGATGGAGGGTTACGTAGTCTTTTTTCCGGGAAGGTACAGGTTACACCCCCCCCTTCAATTGATTTCTCACGAAGAACCCAACACCCCTAGCACTTCCCTCCCCCGAGAGATACCGAGTCGTCAATCTCCGGAGACTGAGAACCTTTGATGGAGAGAGCGTAGGGGAATCCGCCCTAATCAGAGGGGGAAGGAATATCCCTCAGAACTCCTCCCAGAGGTACTCTTCTTTCTTTGTTCCGAGACCAACTTCCCCAGCTACCCCCTAGACCCGGTACCATTCGCGTAACTCTGAGGAGATTAGCTAGAACTGGCCTGACGGCTTTTCGTTCTTTTCTGTACGATAAACTGGTCTTTCTAGGGGGCACTGATAGTCGCAGGGACGCCCCTGATAGGACTTTCCCCCGCCGCTTGTGCCTGAGGTAGACTTCTCCTTTCAACCATCAGAATCCCGTCACGGCCCCTTGGGAAGTCTCTTAGAATCCAGCGTCCCGATTATTGGCGTGATTTCAGCTTTCATAGGTAAAAGGGTGTAGGGAATGTGCCTTAAGAAAGTATTTTAAACCTCAAACTATAGGCGATTTTCACCGGAATGGAGACGGGTTCGGTGACGAAATTCCCATAGTTAGAAGGACAGAGCCCCTTTCTTGAGACCTTATTTAATTAAGCAGCGTTATGTCTTTTATTTACCCGTAAGGAAACTTCCCTTTACGGTTAGAAAAGGCCCCCCCCCTTGCTGCCCCCAAAGCCCTTAGAGCCCTAACTGCTTTTCAGAAGAACCCTTTTCCTGGTCCATGCATCCCCTGGGTTGGTCCTTGTCCCAGCGGAGCTCTTTCTTAGAAATCACGCGAAACCCCTGGTGTGTCTTCCCCCATGAAGCCTAGGCCTGATCCTAGGAGACTCGGGACCATCCGACTCCTCCTACTTCGGAATCAATTCCATCCCACACCGAACGCCCCTTTTAAGACGAATTGATCCTTTCCCCGCATGTTTTCGTAAAGGGGCTCCCGCCTCCCTTGAATCCCTCCCTTTCAACCCTTCCAGGTTGAAATTAGTTTGGTATTTTTTTGGTGACGGCGCTAGCCAACCCCTGATTCTGTTGCCTGGGGATTGCGCCACCAACAACCAGACTTTTCCCCCTCCCACCGGGACAGTTGAAGTCTTCATTGTTCCCTGCCATCGTCAAGACGGCAATTGCTGGCATTTTCCCAGGATGTAGATCCCTTTTCTAGGGGTTTTTTAGGAACCTTCCTTTTAGTCGCCTTGAGTCTATCGGTCCCTCCTCGCAAGATTCCTCCGGAACCGCGGGCTTTCGTGTGAGTTTTTTCCCTACACACTTGTAGTTAGTGGGTAGCTTCTTCTCCCCATCTGGACCTCCGGAAGCCGCCCCGGATGTCAGATGTCCCCCGGGATTTCTCAGTTTTCCAATGATTTTCGTCGGAGAACGTCCTTCATTCCCGTCATCTTCTTTCTAAACTCCCCCAGGTTCCTGAACCCTAATAAGGTTTCATGTCTTCTCTCTGGGATAGGAGCATTCTTTTTTCCCTTCAGATATAGAACTCGTGAGAGGGAAGTCCGCCTTATCAAGGGGTCAGATCCCCTCCCCCAAATCCGTCAGGGAGGGTTGTGTTTGAAAAATCGCCTGTCGCTCGAGAGGGTGGGTCACCCTGGAAGGGCTTTCCGGTGTCCCCTGGGTAAACCGCCCCTTGTATTAGCTTCATAGATTCCCCCAGAAGAACCCTCCTTTTTTGATGTAGGGATCATTTACATTCTATTCGGGATAGGGATCGTTCGCCTTCTGAATAGGCCTCTCGGCAGGGTTTTCGAGGCTACGCAGATCCCCGACTGCTGTGACAGCTTTTTATAGGAGTGTTTAAATCCATCCTTATTTTACCCGACCTGGCCACTCCCAGGATTCTGATTATACCGCCAGCGGCGGAAGTCAATGGAAGGCTACAGGATTTTTTCCTTTTATGGTGTGGTATAGTCACTTTCAGTAGGGAACCGAGAACGATTGGAATGCTGGCCCTTTTATCCCTCCCCTGTTTCTTGATGTGTGGTGCGACACTCCCGAACGTATTAGGTATGAGATCTGAACACGGATCCCCCGAGATTAGCTTCTATCCGTGCCTCGGGGTCCCCCATTTTTCCCTTTATTTCGGACCATTTTTAACAGAAAGTGTCTTTCATCTTATCTGAGAATTTTGACCTCTCAAGGAAGTTCCTATGTCAGAGAGCCGGGAAAGGTGTTTCTTTTCCCCCCTTCGCCCCTTAAGGGTATCCTTCCTTTCACTGAAGCATCCGGGTTCATTTTCCTTATCTGTGTTTCCTTCTTGAATCGCCCCTTCCCCGCCGCTGGTGAAAGGCACCCGGTGCGGAGGAGCGTCTCAGAAGAGGGACGGGCCCCTCGATTTATCATTTGCTACCCCCCTGAACCTTCTATCCCAAAAATTCCCAGCGGATGCGAAATCCGCTCCCCTCCTTCAGTCTCTGTTAAAGAGCAATGCCCTTCCTTTTTCCCCGTCCTTCCTCCTTTCACCTGGCCGCGCGCCCGCGTGAGCGGAGCCCTTCTTCGTTCATCTCCCTCCTTTCCTCATAAGAAGTGTTGTTTTTCTGACTCCTCACCGCCCCCCCCGTGGCTTCCTTGCTTCCCGAGTTAGTCCCCCCGGCCTTCCACGGCTTTCTCCTTTTCGGGAGGGAAAAAGTAGTTTTCTTTTTCTTTCACCGCCTCCCCCTCCTTAACCCTTGACGGTCAGATGTCAGAATTTTGAGATTTTATTGCGGGCGGAGCTTTGGCTTCGCCTTTTCTATTAGGCTTCTCGGGAAATCTTTCTTTCCGGAACAGGACCTTTCTGGCGGCATTTACCCAAGATCCGTTCAAGGAAAACAATAAAATTTAATTTTATGGACAGTGATTCGGTTTTCTTTCGCCCTACTTTCCCCTTGCCCACCCTGGCACCCAAAGTCCCCTGACCCTCGTGAAGAGAGACGATAGCTTTTCATGCCATGATCAAGAAGGTCCCCCCCACTTCCCCTTCGAAAAGGGGAGGTCGACAGTCTGGCCCACAGGGAAGTAATTTAAAAATTCTCCCGTATAATAAATGCCTCCATTCGAGAAGACGATTTTTTATTCTACGAGTAAAGTCTCGAGATTCGTTTTTTTTCCCATAAAGAAGGAATTCCACGCACGGTTTGGTCTTCTTCCATGAAGAGACAAACCTCACTTTTCTGTTGATCAATTTAATCTACCTTTTAGAGACCCTGTGACCGAGATCTGTTTTCCTGGAGCTGACCGTCTAATATTGATCCCAAGCCGCTTTCCTTGGAATTGCATGGGAGTGCCATTTCCCTCAGCCCCTTAGGGTGCGCTTTTTTTTCCACCATCTTCCATCTCCTCAGGGCATGTAAGGCACAGCGATTTTTCCTCTTTGCAGTTGAGCGGTTAACTGCGAGTCCACAATGTCCTTCCAGGAACGAAGAGTGATTTTCCGAAACCTCCTCCAAAGATTCGGGGTTCGGGGATCCTTCTTCGGCCTTTTTTCTTTTTTTAAAAAATTCTCACTCAACTCTTTTTTTTTTTTAAAAGCACCCACTATAGGCTCTTTTTACTGCCTGCCCAAGAAGGGGGAATGTGCTTCCTTCATTTAGAAGGTCCCTTTCATTAGGAGCCCTCGCTTGCAGCCTTAGGTTCCCCCCCCCTCCCTTCCCTACTCGTATGCCCTATGGGGCGCACCACCCCCCTATTCTTGCCGCAGCAGGTATTCCTATTGTAACTTTCCTCTGCTTTAGTTTCCAGGGACCGCCATAAGCCGGAGTGATGGATGAACCACTCTTTGCCCCCGACTGTAGAAAGTACGCGTTCCCGAGAGACCCCTGAAATTCCTTATAAGAACAGGGGAAAGATTTCTGCCCTTGTGGCGGTCCTGACGGATGCAAGAGGGTGGCCTACCGTTAAATAAGCAAATTGGGTAGTTCTTCCCCCTAGAACGGATCGGCCTCTTTATAGGAGCCCCCTTTTCAAACCCCAGACGCAGACACAAGAATTTTGAAGTACATATTTTCGGACCCCGCAAACTAACCAACCACGTCTAGCACGACGTTTCCTCTCATTGCCTTCCAATTCTTTCTGAATGCCGGGCGTGCCGCCAGACATGCAATTCCGTTCCCCCGTACAAGGTTCATTTAGTGCCCTTGTAGGTTCAGGACTCCCGTGTCAAAAAAACCTTCCTTGCTTTTTTTGGGTTGAGCTGCGCTTGACCCCCCCCAAAAAGATATCCCCTTAACCATTGGGTCTAATAAGCTCTTCCGGCTTCGGAAAGACACTTGGAATTATCCTGCACTTTAGGACTTGATTCCAAACTACTAGGTATGACTAATGTCTTTTTTTTGGACCGGATGATTTCAGTAGGCTCCGTAGATAGGTAAGACGTTCTCGAAGCTGGTCTTCCTTAGTTGAGTAGTTTAGTTTTCCCTTCCCACCTTTGGGATTCGCTTTTTTGTGCACTCCCTTATGGCCTCCCCCAAGCCTTATCATCCCCCTCCTCCAATATGAAAAGGGATAGACTTTTCGGAGACGACGAGCATGGCCTGCTATCGAGATTGTCCTTCACCCGTACGGACCTGGGCGTTCCCCCGTCCTTCGGTTCGATGTCACGTCTACTGCTTCCGGACGTGACTGAAGTCGATATCGAACTCTCCTTTTTGGGGTTCCCTCCGTGTGACGTCGTCCCTCCCCTTAGGCCAGGACGTTGACCAACTCTACTCTCCTTCTTTGGAGGGTACAACACTTTGTGCCTTGGTTTTTGCCAAAGCCATACCACCCATCGTCGTCCATTCCGAGAACCCCCGATGGCTCCTCTGTCGGGATCCAATTATGAATTTTCTTTTTTCATCTCTGACATATTTCTTTTAACTTGTTTCTCTTCGCGAATCGTCGGATTGGAAGCCTCTTCCTTTTCGGCAAAGACTCCCTTTCCCCCTCTGGATCGCAGTAGAACTTCTCTACTGAAACTTTAAGGTCCCCGACCCCCTTTTCATAAAAGTCGGTGCATCCTTACTTTAGACAATTTTTGATTTAGCTTTTTTCAGAGATGAGAGTGTCATTTTTTCCTGTACACGGGGAATCACCCTACGGGAGA
>Ga0179593_1512391_pt1 | contig 20784 bp, 21 predicted proteins | sample CZODoug2_1_08_16_FD_185931 | JGI IMG/M metagenome (GOLD analysis project Ga0179593, IMG submission 185931) | Vadose zone soil fungal communities from Angelo Coast Range Reserve, California, USA - CZODoug2_1_08_16fungal (PacBio error correction) | ecosystem: Environmental > Terrestrial > Soil >... | reverse complement strand
TTATCGACGGTGATTGGAAGGGGTTCAGTCGTGGAGTTTTTATGCTTTCACTGGATGTTGCGGTTTTGCTTTCCGAATCCTCGGGTCCTCGTACTTCTTTCTTCATTACGTCGAGTGCAACGAGGAGTTTTTTTTCTTTTCTGAACCGGCCAGGTCCCGGTGACCCCCGCCAAATCTTCCCTCTCCCAAGCAGCATCGATATTGAGGTCAGAGACGGCAATTGGTGCGTTCGTCATGGGTATTAGAGAATGACGCGTTAAGCGCTTTTCCCGTATCTGTAATAGGAGTACGACCCTTATTCTTTTTCGCTTCTTACAGTGTTTCCTTGGCGATTTTATAGGGTGGCGAGCCCGTATTTGCCTTACCTGCAAGAGACGGGCTTTCAAACGGTTTTCCCCTCCCCCTCGCTGTGCTTGGGTTTCGAAGCCTATCTACCATTCCCTCCTCGTGGCCTGACCGTGGCGCAGGTAGTGTCCCTCCGCTTTTTTTTTAATATTCAGGGATCGTAACCTTACCCAGCTGGGGGGATGTCTTCCGTCCCCCGCAGCCCCTTTCCATACCTTCTTTTTATCTCTTCCCGGGGGTGCTCTTTCTTCTTTTTTCTTACTGTACCACCACATGACATCCAAGGCAGGCCGGGTGGTCAAATCCGGTGGTTTTCGGTGGAAGTGATTGCCTCTTTCAAGGCCCCCCCGGTCCCTCCTCGGCGGCGCCCCCGCCGAGGTCCTCTTTGACGACCGTGGTCCGACAGAGAGCAAAGTCCCGTCACCAGGCCTGTTTTCAGCCCTCCCTCCTTTACGAGCAAAGCCTTTGAGGAGAATTCTCTCTCTTTCACTCTTTATTTTCCTAATTTCCCCCTTAAGCAGCGGCTGACCCGTTGTTTCTTATTCTTTTGGGGTCAGGAGGTTTTCAACATGCAACTTACCGGAAGTCCAGATCCAGGACGGCCTTTTTGGACCTGGCAGGTCCACTGTGCGGTAAAGACTAATTTTCGTTGGCCTTTTCCCTTTTCACTTCGGAGAGCAGGCCGGTGACATCTCCCTGCAGACCGATCAGGTGATCAGCTTTTTAAGGCCAATCCTCCCCCCCTTGAGGTCCTCTCGTTCGGCTCCGCTTCAAGTTTCTCTCTCCATCAGCAAAACAGGAGGCGGCTTTTTTTTCAGGCTGTGCAAGCCATCGGCTGAAAGCCCTTCTCTCCAGAAAGGGTCTTTAAATTTTCCCTTCTCTCTCGCCAGCCTCCCCTCCCCGCGGGAATTTTTGTTTTCGTGGTGCGCCTTTCTTGAATCCACGTGCGAAGGGCGTTAATTTTTTGCACGCTAGGTCTCCTGAAGGGTTGAAACAGCCCCCGTTTCACCCCCCCCCCGCCCCCCAGGGGGTTATTGGATCCCCTGGAAGTGCCACTTTTTTTTTTTTAGTGAGATTTTCAAGCCTTGCAGCCTTTTTATCTGACGGTTTGGTGATCTGCCGTCTGAGTTCCCAGCCAGGCGAGACGCTTTTTTTTTTTTACCTGTGGAACCTCCCTGCTGTGAGGGTTTCCTGTCGTTTCTCGGAATGAGACTCGAGCCGATGACCCCCCGCTTTTTTTTCCGATGGGACCCGGAACCCAGATTCCGCCCCCGTGAGCTGTCAAGCAGCCCCGGCTGTTCCCCATAGCAGCCCACAACGTGCTGCCCTCCTACCATGGACCCACATGCTCCGCGGTGGAACTCGTCCGGGTTCTTTTTTCCTCCTCCGTTGTTTGAGAGGGAGTGTCCCAATGCGACTCTTTCTTTGGGTCATTCGGGAAGTTACGGAATCACGAGTCTGTTTCGCTATGGGTTCAGGGCGGCTTGAAGAGTTCCCTCGCGTTTCCGGCTCTCCCTATTCTGTTCAGCAGGCGTGGACGTGACCTAGTTTATTTCCTCTCCTCTCTGCTTCTTGAAGTAGCCTGAGGACCATGCCCTCAGAACCCCTCCCCCCCCCCCCCCCCCCCCCCCCCCCCCCCCCCCCCCCCCCCCCCCCCCACAGCGTTTTTTTGGTTCTCTGTTTCCGCACCTCTCCTTTTCTAATTGATTTTTGCTCCACATGGGCAGATCGTGATTTTCGAAACCCGGAGCTGTCCCGCTGATTTTATCACCTCCGGCCTTTCGATGGCTTTTTTTTTCTGGTCCCGAATGGGTTTCCCCTTTCCCTTAGACGACGGTTTTTCCCCCCTTGAATACGCGGGTTCTTCCTGTCGAGATACACGTGGCTCTCCATGGACCTTTCGCTCCCTGCCCCTACTCTCAGAAAGTCCCGTGCAGCTCGGGCGTTCTCCTTTTTTTTATGTCAACCTTAGGAGATAAGAAAGGAGGATTCTGCTTCACCCCTTGCGGCCTCGCCCCGAGGGATGTTCGGCTGGCGCTTTGTTACGTCTCTCCCTCCAACACAGGTGGGGTACGGAATTCCTTTTTTGGACCCTTCCTAGGGAGATTGTCCTAGACCCCGGCGGCATGATCTTTTTATTTCCTTTGACAGTAAGCCCTTCTGACCGCCCCTGTGGTTCCCTTTCCTCCCCGACGCGCGGCGCCTGGATACCTGTACTCTCCGGTACTCCGCGTACCACGCAACCGCCTCATCCCCCCCCAGTCCCCCTCTCCATTCCTCCCTCCCTTGAAAATATCAATTAGTCCCTTGATGAGAGCTCTCCTCCCCTCTTTCTCCATGATCGTGCTGTCCCACAGAAGCGACAGGGGATGGAGCGTGTGAAGGCACTGTCGTTCCACAGGTCCCTTACTAGATAGGAGGAAGCCTCTCGTTTGCATGATTTTCCCCCTCCTCCAGTGACGCTTCCATCTGTTCAGCGTATTCTTTTCCGCCAGGCCTCCGGTTATGTAAGGTTTTATAGCGCTCAGTTGCTCCTTCCTAATCTTATCGTTACCCGACCTTAACCGGAGCAGGGCTGCTTTTCGCCCCGTTGGTCTGTTAACCCTACAGGATTCAGCTTTCGTCCTGCCACGCCCCGGGCAGTACGACTGCGGACGACGGAGTTTGTCCGTTCCACCACGGTGTCCACTTTTTTTCACCCGACGGGTGGGCAAAGGACGCGTTTTGTCATCCTCACTCTCTCCCCCCTTCGGCAAAGGCGCACTGCCTACTACTTGCAGCTTTTTCCTCTATTTCCCCATGCTCGACGGAGGGAAAGAGGCTCTTCTTAGGCGCAGCGCTACCCACATTTGAATTACGGGAAATAATGGAAGTCTCCCAGCCCCAACTTCCTTTCGCCTGGATGGTCAGGTTCCCCCAAATTACAAGTTTCCTTTTTTCCCCCCCTCGAGATCTCCCCCCCCCCCCGGTGTGGTCCAGAATGAGTCATATATTTAGGGGAACCGAGATGAGGAATTCCCCCTACGATCTGCCGTTCATCTACCACCCTCCTTTTCAATGAATGACCCCCTCTTAGTCCCCTTCTTTCTTTTTATTTAGAATTTTTTCTATTCCCCTTTTGCCGATCCGATAGACCAGCAACGGTGACGCGGAAGGTGAGTCATTGACCGGAATTTTCCTTTGTGTCCACTGGATCGTGGACGGGTAATTTCTTCTCTTCCTCGTCAGGCCCTGGAGTTGCATCTGACGGCAGGCGTGTACAACGCGTTGAGCCCTTTTTTTCTAACTTATGAAATGGGTCAACGGTGGTTCAGACCCCTTGCACGACCTGCCCCCTCTGTGGGCCTCGATATTGCCTTTGGCCATCCCGTTTTAATTTTTCCTCTTTTGTTTAGCCTGCGCCTCGACAGAGTCCGGGAATAAGTCGGCCCCCCTTTTGAGTACGACGGTCTTCATTGACGTTAGCCTTTGATCTCCTCCGAGGGCTAGGGTCGTGCTCGGTTAGCCTACCTTTTTCTTCCTTTTCCACACCCCGTCTGTTACGAGATGGCCCTTGTGTTCAGACCTCCCTACTCGGCGGCGCAGAGTGAGTTGACCTCCTCATCTCCGCAGTCTCTTTAATCCGTGGAGGGCGCCCACCCCGTCCCCGTGATGTTGGATGGCGATGAAGACCTACTACGGGGGTATCCTTCTTGAGGTGAGCAGGAAACTGCTCCTGTCTACCCTCCCCTGGACCTGGTGGCGGAATCCAACCGGTCGAACGTTTTAAGCGTTCATGCGTGTGACCGCAGGCAACGACGGCGGCCAATCGCGGAGTTCCTCCCTTTTTTGCGCTTTTAATGCATAGTGGAAGATTTGGCCTCCTCCCTGCCCTCCCCCGGCGGTGTTCCCCCCCTCCTGATCCCCTGCGTTTAAGATCCTCTAGCCCTAAGTTTTTTTTCTTCTCATTGAATGGTAGGGTGCGGAAGAGAGGGTTATACACCTAATTTTTTCTGTCGTCTTTTTTTTTGTGCCGCGGATTCTTTTAGGCCCTCCTACCCTTCCTCCGCCCCCGGCGGCCGATTTTGCTCGTGTCCCCTTTTTCAACAGGGCGGTCTGTACGCTGATTTTTATGGCCCCCTTGGACGAACGCCAGTCTCCCCCTCCGGGAGCGTTAAAGGCTTTTCAGTTTTTCTCTAGACCTCCGCCGATGCGGTTTTGTTTGTTTCTTCCCCTCTGTTATCCTGTCAGCACCAGACGCCATCGTTGATCTTTCATATGAGGAAGAGAGATCTCCGTCTGCTCTCCTCCTGTTCATGGCAGCATGCTTTTGCGGACCCTTTTACCTTATCCCTACAACCTTTCTGTCCCCCCCCCTTTCCCGCCGATCACAGTTAGTAAGACTTTTTCCCCGCCTCGATGATATTCGTTCTTAGCCCTGGTCTGCTTTACGCCCAGTGACAGTGCCGCGCCACTCCCCAGCTTTCCTCTGCTGCGGATCTGCATTCGCCTTTCTCCTTTCCTGCACACGCCAGGTGGAAGCCAGATTGTCAGCCACCATCGTCTGGTTTCCATAGCCGAGGTCACGGGATCTTCTCCTTTTTGATTCTTTTCCCAGACCTTCGGTGGTGTTCCTCCACCTCTCCGCAACTGACCTCTTTCTGAACGCTGGCAGAGGAGGAGGCAGGAGGAAGCGTTTATGATCCTTTCTGTTTTCTTCATGGCAGCGCCCCCTCCTGATGAGAATGGTTTCCTCAGGACCTATTTTTCTTTTCTCGAACGTTTTTTTTCCCCCCCCTCGGCCACCCCAAACGGGTAGTTTTGCCGTAGACTCCCTAAACCTTCACACAGACTGACGGTTAACTCGAACTGATCTCCCCGTTGTTTTAGATTAATCCCCTTTTCGAGTCACCCCTCGTCTGGCCTGTTGGTCTCAGTCCTTTTTTTTTTTTCCTTCGACCTTTCCGTTTTTTTTTGGTGGTTTTGGAGTTGAAAGCAGGGGCGATTCTCTTCTTTCCCGACTAATGTTCCGTTCTGCTGGGTGCCTTCTCCCTGCCTTCTGTGGCTGGTCTCTTTTTTTTATCGGCTCCAGCAGATACAGTGCGGAGTTTGCCGTCAGAAGGCCTCCGAAGCACATCCGTTCGCAAAGCCCTCCGAAAGCGTTTTCCCTCCTTCTTTCTCACCTTGCCAGCATGCGGCCCGCACGATCACTTTTCAGAGTTTGACCGCTCTTTCTTTCCTTCTCCGGCTACAACCGGGGCTGCACTGAGAGGTTGGCGTCCGAATGGGTTTCATGTTTTTCTGGCCGGGATATAGAGATGGCCGTTCTTCTCCCCCTTTTTTGCGAATGATTTCCCTTTTTCGTCAAATACGTTCCCCTCTCGAACTCCTTTACCTTTTGCGCGGATAGGTGATCGAGGTGACAGGGCATTTCCTTCTTGTCCTGAAAACTTCGGAAGGATAATGGATCCATGTCCTTCGTTTCCTCGAAGCCCTTTTATTTGCGGGTTCAGACTCTGTGTAAGTTTCTCCTCATTTATCTTCCCCTCCCAGTCTGGAGTGTGCTGGAATTCCCGTAATTTTTCCACCTTCATAGGGCTCTGCTAGTTTTTTCCCTCTGCCTTCTTCGTTTTCCTTCAATTTTCTACAATGTCGTTCTTTTAAGCCCCTTTCCGAAGCTTCCTCCCTTGGATTTCCCCTCCTCCAGAACGACCACCTCAGGAGACTTGTCATTCTCCGGTCTGAAACAAGGCCTGATCAATGCCTTCACCCCTTCCATCTCTCCCCCTTAGGGGATTATGCCTCCGCCCATCTTGAAAATGATCCCCCTGGAGGTAAAGGATGTCCTCTACTCAAGACGGGCTGTAGGTCCCCATTATCGTTCCTTGTTATGGAGAGCTCTGGTTTCGGCGGGGGCCACTGGGGCCCCGCGCATCGCCTTTTCCCTCGGTCGCTCGCCGTTTGAAGGATGAAATTACGCCTTCCAGTTCCCTCCCAAAAGCGGGTTCTTTCTTTTTTACTCTCTCCTCTCAGTTCTTTCCCCTAAGCGGATCACCGCAGTTTTGTCTTGGTTTTGTCTCCCCTTTCCCCCCCGCGGGCGGGGTACCGCGACATCAACGTACGCGTCCGCGGCGCCCCGAACTCCTGTCAGTCTCCTTAGGGCTCTGGCGGTATGGCGATGTTGCCTCCATTCCTCTGAATTTGTTGGGCAATGTTTTCGATGCCTTTTCAGTCTTTTTTAATTCCCGCGGCAAATCCTAATAAATGTAATCCCCCGTTTCAATTTACTTCCTATACCCTGTTGCTCAGGCAGGAGGGTTTAGCTCTTCTTCATTTCCAGACTAACCCTGTAGTGGCGCCTTATCTCTATACCACTGCTTGGAGTAGTCTGCTCTTCTTTTTACTCCCGGTCCTTGTTCGTTACACCAGAGCTCTTTCCCCCGCGTTGCACAATCACTTCCCTTCCCCCCGGTCACGCCCAGGACCTGAGGGAGATGCCTACCTTCCACATCCAGTGCCAGCAGAGACTTTCCATCCTAGTTTTGTCCTTTTAATCTTGCGGTCCTTTCCTATCTATATCTTACTAATAAAAGTGTTGGTTTGTTGAGCCCTCTGATAGCCACTTTTTCCCAGTGTGGTTTCCTGCTTCGTTGTCGGTCGGCCCGTGATAGTTCCCGGGCAGTCGCAGCTCTAGGCGTTCGTCAGGACCGTCCTTTTTCTGATGTTCGCTGATGGGGTTTTGTGAGAAATTCGTCCCCCTTGGTTTTGGACTTCCGCCCCCCAACGGACGGCACGAAGAACCTTTTGTTCTTTTTTTGCAGAGCAGCCAAGGATGACGTTGCTTTTTCTTCCCTATAGACGTCCGATCGATGCCTCGTAGGTCCCATTTTCTCCCCTCGGCGGGTTCGCCTGATTCTTTCGCCTGGGCTATTTGTGCTCGGATGAGTAGTTTTGTCCCAGCCTCCTCCCCTTTGTCCCCCCCCCCCTGTTCCGCCGCGATGTTCCCTTTTTTTTTGTAGCAGCAATCGACGGACAGCCTACTTGGATTCTGTTACGCGGACTCTTGGAGTAGCTTTTCCCCGATTGGTTTCTTTGGCGTACTTTAAGACCTTAGCGCTTTCTCTCTTTCTCCCGCTGAACGGAGGGTGAGAGGAACTGCTTGGAGAACCAAAGAACCCTGATTCATGGTTCTGGAAAAGGACAACCGTTCCCTCGTCGGGATTCTGCCCAGTCTTTCCCTATTGAACGCAGGCAACTTTCCCTTTTCTTGCGGCGGCTGCCCCCGAGGAGATATGGCCTTGGCCAGCAGTGGCCGTCCTTTGCAGCCCTCAGCCCCCTTCGAGGTGGTCATCACGATCCCCACATGCCGTCAGGCTTGTCTAGTCTATTCATCTTAGTGATGCCGGGAGGGTGCGGACTTCTCTTTTCATTTCTCTGAAGGAGGTTGGGGCCCGAGGCCGGATCAGGCGGTCGTGAAGATCGCTTGCAGAGATAGGCTCCGCTCTGCGGGTTTGGCGGACGGCCAGTTATTTGAGTCTTTTCCCTCATGAGGCAGGGCGTCCTGGCAGCGAATTTGGTTGTTACAGGCTAGTCAGGCCGCTGTGAGCCCCGTGCAGACCTTTGGTCACCCGATGACGTTACATGAAAGAAAGCCATAGTTTATTCCTCTCCTTCCCTCCTCTGAATTCTCCCGATAGACACCTTCTTCATAGCGATCCTTTTTCCAGAGCAAGGAGTAAGAAGTACGGAGGAACGTTCCTCTTCCTTGCTTTTTTTGAACCGTAAAAGCGATCACCTCTCCCCCCTTCTCGCTAATCTGTGAATTGCTGTTTTTGGAGTGCCATTTCTTCTCGCCACGTTGCAGGATTTCGACGCAAGTCTGCAAGAGCGAGGTCTTCCCCGGGTACTCCTTGTGCCCGCCTTTTCCTGACAAGAAAGTCCCTGGACTCCCCTGGCAAGCCCGGTCTGGGAAGCATTTTAGTTTTTGACCCGTCAGCGCGTCAATTGCTCGGTGTTTATAGTGCGGTCCGACCGGAGTTTCCACCTCGTCTCGTCCCCTCGATGGAGGAAGTTTCCCCTTTCGCTTGGAGTTCGCAGGATGATCAAGACGGCCCTTGAGAGTCCTCTCCCTTCCCTTTCTGTTCCTCAGCGAGTCCTCCACGCCTGCGGAGAATCCACCGCAGAATTGACCCGCATGCTTTTTTTTTTCCCCAGAGGAAACCGCGTCCAAGCAGCCCTTGCTCCCCCCTTCATGCCCCCCCCCCCTTTTGTTTGGCTGCCGTGTTCCCTTCCGACCCATGTCCCTCTGTGCCCTCGAACCCGGGGATTCATCTATATTCATACGCATTTTTTATAGATATGATTTTTCTGTGAGTCAAGAGGAGGCCCATGTGTTGTCCTGTTTTTTTTTCCCCCTCAAAACCTCTCCCTTTGTTAGAGGGGTCCTCTGTTGTTACCTTTCTCCGCCATGAGTTCTTCCTGTTCTGGGGACAGGAGCTCGCGGTTTTTCCCCTTGACGGCTTTCACTCTCAAGTTCCGGCGGGACGTCAGCCGGGCTCCCGCTCTTCCACGCTGTCTCGGCGAGCATGTATGCCGTCCTCCTCTGTCCCCCGCGCATTACGTGAAACTTGCCGATGGTATGAAGCCCCCTGCTCCTTTTGCTCGGCCCGTCTGTCGTCCGCATGTCGGTGACTTCCAGGTTCAATCCGAGTCTTCCTCCTTTTTGCAGCCTCCGGCGCCTGCCTGCATTTTTTGCTATGGTCTTGCGTTCTGCTGCAAGCAAGGTACAGATGATATATTTCGTTCCTCTTCCTTTCTCCTTCCTTGGGCAAAGACCGGGCAGTACCAATTTTTCCCCCTTTTCTGTGTGCATCGCCGCGCTGGTTTCCCCTCTCTGGCTCTGCCCAGATGGAGACGCTCTAGAGCTTCGTTCTTTCAGGAACGCCCTTTCACCGCCTCTTCTTTTCTTCTTGTCTTCACCGCCCCCTCCGCATGGAAGATGATGGGATACATTCCCCAGTTTCTCTAAGGGCTGGAAAGCCCAGGGGTCCCTTTTCGGTCCCTCCCTCCGCGAGCGTTTTCTCCTCCTGGAGGTATACTTCGTTTTTTCCTTTTCGAATCCGTTTGCCCTCCTTTCCCGCGACCCCTTTTAGGGTTAATCGACCGCTTGGCCGCACCTCCCGCCACATCTCCTTTTGTCCGTCTTTTGTGAGAGATTTCTTTCAAGCATGTGCTAGTACCCGGTCCTTTTAGCCCCGCGTGATCGCGTTTCTGGCTTGATGCTGAATTCGGATTTTGATCTACAGCTGGCGGCCGTCAGACGACCAGTGCGCATTTTTGCCTGTTCTTTCGCCTTTCAGGATGACAGAAATAGCTTTTTTTCGAACCAGGCCTCCGTTTCTGTAAGGTGAGTGGGTACAGTCTCCCTCATTGAGTCCCTTCCCTGTTCCCCCCTCGGCCTGGAGCAGGGCTGCTGGTTTTGAGGCACGTTTCCACCCGAGGTTTCCTTGGTTACCCCTCCAAGGATTCCTCAGCCCCCTAGCCCCCCCTGGTCATCCGACACTGCGGCGTCAGATGATTGTCGCCCTTCCCTTCGTGCGGTCAAACACTTCCGTGGTGTGGGCTTTCTTTATTGGTAAGATTCGGATAAGCCTACTCCACGTCTGCCACTCTTCCCCAGGAATCCCCACTTTTCCCCTTCGCGGCGTAATCCGAGTGACAACGGTTGCTGAAGTCTGGCCCGAGGCCTCTTCGAGAGCAAGCCCCTGCTTAACGTTTTTTTGACGCTTCCCCCATATCGTCTGGCCCAACGCTTTTTTCTTTCCTGACCTCCTTGTGGCACCCCCCATTTTTTTTTTTAGCCGGAAGTTCTTACTCCGCCCTCCCCCCTCCGACGTCTCAAGGGCGGACAACTTTTGACAGCGGACGATTCTTTCCTCCCCCTCCCCCTTCCCCCGATCCAGTGACCAGCCTGGAGCGACAACCTCATTTCCTGATCCTCTCCAGGTATGTAGTAGGGAGTTCTCTTTCCTCTTCCTTCATCATCATCCCCTTTAGAGCTAGATAGACTCCCGCACGAGGTGAGCCTTGTTTCCCCTTCTTTCTTCGTTTTCGATACAGGCTGTTGATCGTGGCCGTTGTAGCTTTCTTCTTCGTGTTAGTTCGGGCACTGGGCGTTGCCGCCCCTTTTCCCTCGTGGAGCTTCTCGGTGAAGCACTTCGTCTTGTCAACTTTTTGACGGACGCCAGGGCAGGAAACTTCCGACAAACATTCGCTTTTCTCCTTAAGGTCGTTGAAGTCATGTGTTTTTCCTCCTGACGCCTCGACTCCTGCCCTCTTTCCTTCTCAGCAAACCCGTTGTACTCGGTAAGCATGGAGTATTTCTTCCCAGTGTGTCCTCCTGGCAGAATTTGTGTAGGGATTTGCTTTCTTTCTTCGGACCCATCCTCGCACGGTCGTCTTTCCCACCCCCTTTTTTTTTCGAAGATTTGGGTTGTCTCTCTCACCCCAATTCCCAGGTGGACTGAACCCCGGCTTTTCCGAAGCTCGGACGCGAATCAGTGGAGTCCCTTTTTACTTAACCTTTGTTATGGCTGCCGCACATCACACCGCAGCCCTTCTCCCCCCCTTGGTTCCGTCAAGGTCTTTTGAGCTTTCATGGCTATGCGGAGATGTTACACAACCAGCTAAGACCCCTTGCTTCTTTTTTGGCCCCCTTCCCCCGTGGTTGTCGGTCCTTTTTTCTTCCTCAGTAAATTTGTCGAAGTTACATTCTTCCCTTCTTGCGTCTGAGGAAGATGTTTTGTAACTAGTTTTGCTCCTTACCTCTCTCTCATCCCTTCACCTGAGGTGGTCAGAACCCGCTTTACTCTTCTTGATCATCTTTCCTTTTTTGAAGGATTTAATTTGCCTTTTTTTAGTTCCCGTGGCTTTCCTAGGAGGGGTCGGGTTGCGAGGATGCCGTCCACATATTTTATGACCGTCCTAAGGGCAGACCAGTTCTTCGGGCGGTCTTCAGCGTTCCCGGTGGCGCTGCCTTGAGTCCCTGCGTATTCCCCCGCTTCTCCCCAGGAGCGTTCCAGGCGAGAGTTCTTTCTCTTGGTCCCAGTTCTTTCCGTTGATACCCCGATGATCTTTCCCCCGCACAATCTGAGCTCGTTTTTGCCCAGATTTCAGCAGCGCGATCGCCACTGCCACATCCCGTGCTTGCATCCAGTCCTTATTTTCCAGCCCTGCATCTTCGGACAGTTACAGTCTCTCCCCGGTTTTTTTCCCCCCCTTCACGAGCATTTCGCTCCCCGCCTCTCTGATCTCTTTCTTCTCTACAGGGATTGAACGAACTTCCTTTCACTTTTTTTTTTATCCAGTGAGAGAATGAGGAAAGAGTCGCTTCTCCCCCTTCTTGTTCCTTTTTGACAGCCCACGCCAGCGGACTTCCATCTGGGCGAGCTGTCCCTTTCCCCTTCCGTCGGCCCCCCTTCCATCAGGCAAGTTTTACCTACTATCTTTTTTCTCTTTCAGGGCAGAGAGGCCCTTTGCTTCTGATCCTGGCGGACTTTTGCTAAAAGATGGGCTTTTCCCTTTTCCGGGCTGCCCGTCACGCCGGCAATTTAGTGCTGCGAGCTTTTTTTTCTTCGCTCCTTCTTTCTCCGGGTCCAAGCAGAATTGACCTCTTAGGCTGCCGCCCGCTATAAAAGTTTCAATGCATACCCCCCCCCGTGCCAACCGGTTTTTGATATTCTTAGTTTCCCCTGTCCCTGGACCCTGCTCAAGAGGGCCCCTCAAAAAAGGGGGATCCTTACTTATCTCCCTACTCCTTCCTCCTACACGTTTTTCCACCCGGAGCATGTGTTTCGGGCAGTTTCTTCGCCAATTCTTCTGCGTCGCATGGTTCCAGCGGGGCATTTTTCAGCGTTCATCAGGGGTGTTGATCATTTTTTTTCCAGTTCAGGAGGTGGAGGACGACCTTCTCCTGTTCCAGATTTTTCCTTGAAGTAAGGTCCGCTAACCCCGCTCCCCGCTCCTCTGTAAGACAGCGCGCGGCGCTCAATGGCGGGAGTGATCTCTGTCGTCTTGAAACTTTCCCACCGGAGAAGATCCCCTGACAGATGCTCCCCCGGACTTCCCCTCTTTTCTAATGGAGAGTATGTCTGTGCGCTCCCTCGCAAAGTCGTGGTACTTCCGGGATTTAGAGTTCTTTCCCTCTTCTTGAGACCATTCGAACATTCCCTGTCCTTCCTGTTCTTCCACCTAATTTCACCCTACGCGCATTCTACTCTCTTGTCGAGTTTGACGTGTGAATAGAGGTGCCGTCTTTCGGAGCTACGGATTGGACTGCTTCTTTTCTTCGCGCATCCTGGTCGCGGTTCTTGCTATCTTCTCTCTTGGGCGGCTCCGGCGAGAGAATAAATCTTATTAATGTTGTCCTTGCACTTCTATCGGTTCTTTTCCCCCAGCCTTGGCTGACCTGCTCCTCTTTGACGCTATCTTTTCTACTGGCGTTCTTTCCTTTTCTTTTAAGGATTCCTTCCTCCCCTGTCGTTTCCGTACCGCCTCAGACATTCCCCTTCCCTTTTATGCGTTTTTGACTTTCCGGCGGCCTTGCTCCTGTTAATTTGCACCCTCCCTTTACCCCCCCTTTAGGGGACTTTTTTCGATGACTTTCGCAACTCCATTCTGACTCCCCCTCCGGTACTTCGAGAGATATCATCAGTCTTTTTTTTTTTTAACTCGTGCCCCACCGACGGGATCGAGGGGTCTGGCTCTTCTGCTACCCCTGTCCCTTTCCTAGCGTACACGTCGGCGCGGAAATCGATAAAGTTTCTCTTTTCTCTCTAGAAGTCAGGCGTAAGCAAACGTACCTCGACTTGTACCTCCTCCCCCAGGAATAAGTTTTTGGTTTCCCCCTCTTTCTTCCCTTTCCACAATCTTTAGCTGGGATACACCGACAGTTTTTTTTCCTGTTCTTTTGATGCCGGGTGACCTTTCTCCACCCCCAGAGGGTACGGGGGTACAGCGCCTCCCCTCTCCGTTTCTCGGCCCTTCCCCCCCTCCCCCGGTCCGTAAGCGCTCTCCGGCGGGTATTTTACCCCCACCAAGGGCACATACGGCGCGGTCCCCCGCTTTTTGGTTTTGTTTTTTCTTTCCCTCTAAACAATTTAACTCTTTCTAAAGAACTCCCCTTCCCAAGGCTATCTTCCTAATCTGGCTTCCCCCCCTTCTTTACACAGTTTTTCTCAGAAGGAGTTTCCTCTCTTTGTAGATGCGCTACCCACCTCCTTTCAAGTCCCTTCCCTTCGTTTTTTTTCTGGACAATATACGCCTTCCCCCTGCTGTTTCTTTTTTCCCCCCACCGTCGCCAAATGGACGTTTGAATCCCTCTGAGCCTTTCTACGAAGTCCCTTGACGGAAGGCCAAAGCCCAGGCTTCTGATTTTTTTTACCCCTTCCCGTCTCATTGCCATCTTCTTACGACAAGACCCTTTTTCTTCCTTCGGCGGGCCCTATTTCTCTCCCCCTTCCGTGGTTTTTCTCTCTTCGATAGACCCAGCACGACGGTTTTTTCCTTTTTCCGTCTTGATTGGTTCTTTGGGCACTGGATCTGTCCAGTTCCGCGCGGTCCCCCCCTCTTCCTGCCTTGAAGAAGGACTTTGATGACGCGGAGTTAACTCTTTTTTCGCTGTTCTCCCTGCACGGACTCCGGTGTTGACGGACTTTCTTTTACGCCCAAGAAGTTGGGCGATCATTGCCCACTTTTCGCCCGGCCATTTGATTTTGACTTTTTTCGAGAGCGAATAGACTACTGACTCTTCCCCTTTCCAGTTGTACCTTTGAGCAGGGCTCTCCTTATATTTTGTTTGAGGAGTCTTTTCCGAATTGGTATGTTTTTTATCTTCTGAAGTCACAAAGAAGCGACTTCGTCCTTTCCCCCACGTCGTTTTTTCATGTGAATTTTTCAGTACATCGAAATGGCCGAAGAGTGTTCAGGAAAGTGGTCATTCTTTCTCTCCTTCCTTCCTGAGGTATTAAGGGAAGGTACTCGGTACCCTGGCCCCAATTGTTGGATTTCTATGTTCACATCAACTTTACGGTAGGTTCTCTCTTGCGGTTCTTTTTTAGTTCCACCTAATTCTATTTTACCCCCCCCCCCTTCCATCCCAGGTAGGGGTGGAAGGACCCTTACCCTTTTCGAGATTTTTCCTTTGCCGACTTTTTGATATCTCTACCCCCTGCCTTTTTCCCTGCAAAGCCGGCGCCACTTCGCGGATTAGGACGCAGTCTTTTTTAATGGTTTCTTTTCCCCCCCGTTTGGTTCAGAAAGAGAGCCAGACCCCCCCTTTGTAAGCTTCCATGTCCGTTAAATCTTTGAGTTATCTATACATCCCTTTTGTGCTTGACTCCTGAGGGTGATGCCTCGCCTTTTTCACCCCCCTTTTTCTTTCTTCTGTTTTGAGGGGGGCTTTCGGTTAAAGGGTTCAGGAATTTTTCCCCGCTGAAGGCTTAATCTACCATTTTCGGGCTCGTACCGCCATGTAAAAGTTTTGTTCTGCTTGCTCATGGGTCCTTTCCATTTTCCCCTCCTGTATATAGGTGAGACGTCCAGGCGTTCCTCCCTTTTGAACAGCATTCCCAGTCTAATGTTTATAAACCGCTTTCCTTTTTCCACAGAATCTCTTTATTCTCTCGACTTTTATTGCAGACTTTCAGCTTTAGCAGATATCACCCTTCCACCGTTTCTTAGGATCAGCTCTTTCTTGACCGTTCTGTCTTCCAAACTTGTTTTAACCCGTCATCTCGCCTCTCTCTGATCATTTGGGAATTATGCTAGTAGGTCTTTTTGCCCCTTCAGAGTTTCCAAGTGCAGCAGGGCTCTCTTTCCTTTCTCCGGCGTTACACGAAGGTTTCATTTTTGAAGTTTCGCAAGTCTGCAGACCTCACTCCTGATTTTTTTCTTCTTCTTCAAGTACCTAATCTTTCGGGTCTTTTTTTTTTTTTCTTTGCGTTTAGCAATTCGAACAGGTGTGCGAAAGCCAGTGATTGCTCCCTCTTTTTTTCCCCCGGCGGTTTTCGAACCGATTTCGGGTTTTGTTTGAGGCGCCTTGTTCCCGTCCCTGAGCGTCCGCTTCTTGCAGCGCCTCTAAAACGCCTGATGCGCAGTTTCCCCTTCTCTGTTCCCGTGGGAACGTCCTTTCCTTACCTCCCCCCCCCCCTTTTTTTTTGCTTGCCCCCCTTCGCCCTTGACCAGACCCTGATCACACAAAATGCCCTCCCCGACCTTTTCCTCCCTCCCCCTCCGTGGTGTGGTTGAGCTCTCCTTTTTTCTACGGTTTTTTTTTCCATGTTCGTTTTTTCCTGCACCCTCCCGGTTTTTTTTCTTTTGCTGATTTTTCCTCCTTGGAGGATCTGTTTCCTGTACCGATTTTTCTTTCAGCATTTTTCCCTGTTGCTGAACGTAGGCTCGCAGCCGCTTTGCTTTTTTTTCCTCCTTTTTCCCCAGCGGTTAGCCTCTTTCCTCAAGTTCCTGAGACTTTTTTTTTCCTTTTTTTTCTCCTTCCCCTGCAGATCCACCCCTTGAGCCTTCCTTTGCTTTTTGTTAATTTTCCCGTTTCCCGGGCTTTTTTTTCTGCCCGTCTGGCTTTGACCCCCTTTTCGTGGTCTTCACTGCTGCTTTTTTCCGGTCTCATCGTCCTGTTCTGCTGCTCTCACTTTTATCTTCCTGGAAACTGGAACTTCCTGCCCCCCGCTTTTTCACCTTTTTTCTCCATCGAGGCGGCTTGGTCTTTTCGCTTTTCGCCGTTATTCCCATTAATGTTGTGCTCCTTCTGCCCTGCCCTTGGATTTTCTTCCTGGGATGCGATAGCGCTGACTTTTTTTTTTGTTCTCACCTCTGCGTTCTGGTTGTTTTGAACTTCAGTTTTTTTCTGCTTGCCTCTTTCACGTTTCTTTCTTCCCCCGTCCTCGGCTAAAGGGATTTTATGCCAGACGCCTGATCTCCCTTTGTTTTCCTTCCTTTTTTTCTCCCCGCCCGCCTTCCTTCTTGCCTTTTGATCTTAGCCTGCTTCTTTTTTCTGTTCATATCGCTTCCCAACACCCGACCTGCGTCCCAGTTATTTCCCAGTCCCCCCAGAAACTCCATTTGCCCCCACTGTCCCAGATTTTCCTCAAGCATTTTCTAATCGTCTTTTTTTCTTTTTCTGGATCGCCTTTTCTGTCTTCTTGATTACGGCCACCCTCCTCCTTAGGCCTCCCTTCCCGCCCTCTGACAGTGGCGACGGTCTTTTACTTTCGTTCGTCCCGTTCCCGACCGCCCTCGTTTTTCTTCTCCAGGCCTCGTTTTTTGGTGGGCCAAGTTTTTTTTTTGCCTTCTTTCCTTTTCCACACCTCCCGGGTCAGAGGATACACTTTTTCCAGTTTCCCTGTCGTTTTTTTCGTGTTCTTCCTGAATCGCCATCTCTTGTTCTTCTCATTTTTTCCGCTCTTCTTTCGGGTCCAAGACATGAGACACGTCCTTCCCTGCCCCCCCGATGTTCCCCTTTCTTCTTTTGATTTTATCCCCCCCTTTAAAATACGTTTTTTTCAAACCTACGGGGTTTTGTTTGATTTCGTGTCGCTATATTTGACGTTTTTTTTCCACTTCGTCTCATCAAGGACCATCCACGGCAAGCCGCTCCCGTAATCCTCCTTGCTACTTGGAGGGAAAAGGCGCAGTCTCTTGAGACCTCTCTCCTACCCCCTTTTTTTCTTCCGGGCCTCCTTTGAATCCGGAAACCATTTTTTTCCCGGCGGCAGGTGGCGCCCCCTTTAAACCCCCTTTCCCCGCGGGTATAAAAAGCGAGCAATCCTCTTTTTTTCAGCCTTTTAATAACTTCCTGCGGCACGACAGGTTCGGACCGTATTCGCTGCGAATTACCCGACCCCCTCCACAGCCCCCTCCTAGTCTCTTACCCCGGAGAAGGGACCTGTTCCCCTATATTCCGTTTTTGCTTTTTGATTTTTTATTTTAGCCCCCCTTGATTCTCCTTGGTAAGGCTTGAGGAGTTGTAGGTCCCCTTTGCCCTAAGGGTTGGTCTTAGGAAGATCCTCTTTGTTCCCCCTCTGTTTGAGCAGGCCCCCTTTCTTAACTTCCCCCAGGATCCCCGGGGAGTCTCTCTTTTGAGACCCCCGGCAATGGGTCCCCCCTTGACCCCCCTCTTCCCCCGCAACAAGGAAAGACGACAAGCATTTTTTGTCTCTATATTTTTTCCTCCTTTCTTTGTCGTCATGTGTCTCTTGCTAATTAAGTTTTATCCCCTTGTATAGGATCCCGACCTGCGTCTTTTTTCTCTTCTCGATTGAATGGGCTAGGGAGTTGGCTTCTTTTTTTATTGTTTTCGCATTTTTTTTTTCCACACCCTTTTTCCGCCCCGCAGTTTGTTTGCATTTTTTTTTTTTTTTAGCCACCTCCCTCTAGGACTAAGCGTGTGTCCTTGTTTTTTTTTCCCTTCGACGCAAGACTCTTAATCCGTGGAAATTCGCGGTAACCATACCTTGGTTTTCCTTTCAAGCCCGCAGCACTCTTCCCTTTCCCGGTCGGTCTTCCCTTGCAAGGTTTCTCCTGAAATATACCTCGGCCCGAGATGTACCCCCCCCACCTTTTTTTCTCCCCACTTGTTTACTAACCGTTCCTTCCCACCGTGGAGCTCCTGGAAAACCCTTTTGACTTCGTGACAGAAGGCAAAACAGCCCTCCAATTTTCTTCCTGAGGTTTAACTTTCTCCCTTTTTTCCTTTTCTTAGTGTTAAGTGTCCTTAATTCCTCTTTCTGCGTTTCCTCCTTCACTGAAGTCTGACTCCCCTTTTTCGTCCTCTTTTTTCCTTCTTTCCATTTTGAAGGTTCTGGTGCGGACTCCTTGCTGAACTTCTCTCTTTGTGGAGGCCGCTGTTTCTTCTGGCCGTCCTTACCCGGCCCGTTCTCTCCAGGCCCGCCTTTTGTCTTTTTCTTGCGGACCACGTTTGGTCCTTTTTTCGTCCTTTCCAGAACGAAATTATCTTCTCTTTTTTATTTTCCGCCTTACCTCGAGTCCCGCAGCCGATGCGATCACTCCCTTTTTCAGCCCAAGAATCCATAGTTGATTCCCTTTTTCTCCGGTACCAAAGCTGCTCGATTCCGAAAGGCCAGCAAATACACGGGCAGCGCTTTCTCCTTCCTGGATCTCTCCCGTCTACTTCCCCTTCTCCCTTGGTTCAACGTTTTTCTCGCGCCTCTTTCCAGAGTCCTTTTTCTTCTCTCTGTCTCTGAAAGACTCTTAAGAGCTTCCTCCGGGCTACCTTGGCTAATCTCGGCTTCGGGCCAAGCCCTTACTCCTCTTTCCCTCCCGCCAGGTCCAGCCCTGGAAGGTCGCGCACAAGGAAGAACCGCCCTATTCGGGATCACCTCCGGACTTTTTTCTTTTTCGGGTATTTCTGCCTTCCTGATCTGTTTTTTTGGTCTTTGCCCTCCTGGCGAGACGTCGTTCTTTTCCTCTTTTGATATGTGAGGGGGCGGCGTCGCTCCCTTTGACGTCTTTCTGGAGCTTGTCCGAAGCCTTCTGCGACGGTCCTTCATTGAATTCGGTCCGCCTTTCTGGAGGTCCCAGACCTCGGAAAGAGTAAGCTTCTGCTTTCTCCCCTTTTTTTTTCTTTTTAGAAACGCCCCCACCCTTTTTGATAACATTTTTTTTCCGCCCAACCGGGTTTCTAGACTTTTTCTTTTCCCTCCTTTCCCCGTTGGGTCTCTTCCCCCCATTGTTACCTGTTCACGAGGAGAATGTGGTTGACTGTTTTTTCTAACGCTTTTTTGGTGGCGCGCTTGGGTTCCTCCTGGGTCTGAAAGACCTATTTAAGGTCAGGACGTCTTCATTCTTTTCTGTCCCCTCTTTCTTGGACCCCTCCTTAGGTGTTTGGACGTCGATGATGACCTCTCTGTCTCATCCTTTTTTGCGTGATCCCCTTCCCTCAATCTCCTCGTCCAGAGGTTTCTTTTTTTCCTCCTTTCTGGAGGGATTCTTTAACCCCTCTTTCTTTCTTAATTTTTCTCAAGTAAGATGCACGAGGTAAGTTACTCTTTTTTTTTGTCATTTTTTGTAACTTTCTTGAGTAAGCATTCCTTTTTTCATAAGAGAAGGTTTTTCTAACTCTCTCTTTTCCGGACCTCGATCTAAATGATGCACCCCTTTTCCAATTTCTGGGCGTTAAACAGCCCCCTTTCAGAACCTTCAAGAGGAGGGTCTTCCCTTTTCCTTGTGTTGTTTTCTTTTGAAACTCTTTCGGAGTTCTCCCTTACCGGCCTCTATCTTTCCTCCCTTTTGATATTAAGAAGGGATGTGTTTTTGCTCTTTTTCTTAGTTTTTCCGCCGGAGATCGCCTCAAAGATTTTTTTTCATCCTACTTTCTTTCCCCGGAATCGTTTTCTGCTAGCCTTCGGTCCCATGATCTATGCGAAGATAACGATGTTATACGGATTCTTCCTCTCAATTTTTTTTTTTTCACGCCCCACCCTTTTTCTGGAATGTTCCGCCTTTTTTTTCTTCTCAGAGATTATCCTTCAATGATACTTCATAATATCTCCAACTACCCTTCAAAGTTCTTTTCTTACTAAAATACTTTTTCCCTGACCCACTTCCACAATGTTTTCTTCCACTTCTCTTCTTCCTAACTCTTCAGGTGCTAGTAACTTCTTTTTATATTAGCCCTCCTTATAGAATTTTTTTCCCTGGAAAAGGACGGGCCACTAGGCCATTCGATTTTTTTTGAGTGTGTTTTTTTGGGTTTGGGGGATGAAGCTGCAGAGAATTTCTCTTTTCTCTCCTCCTTCCCTAGCTCCTTCTAGCCCGGTCCCGACGAGACCAAGGTGTTTTCCTCCCCCAGGTTTTCTTTCAGTGTTCCCCTTGCTTTTTTGCATGATAAGTTTTAAGAGTCCCACCTAGTAACGGCCTGTATGAGGTTTCCTATTCATTTTCCCTTGGAGTGGGTCCTTTTTTCCCACTTCTTTCCGAGATCGTTTGGCCGGCGCCTCCTTCTGATGCCTTGCTTCTGCCTTCGATTTGGTCATTCGAAACCACTTCTCTTTTCCCTTTTTTTTTGGGCCATTTGAAGAACTGTTGTTTGTTCAGTTTTTCTGCTAAGCCCTCTCCCTCAAGCCAAGGCTTCCTTTTCTCAATTCCTCCCTTCTGTCCCACCTCCCCTCCTGCGTAATACCTATCTCCCCTCTTAGGGTGAGGGAGATCTTCGATTTTTGACCCCTTTGCCCCTTCTCCCGGTAAATCTCGCCCATTTGTTCGTTGGCTTTCCGGGTCCTTTCCTTACTTTCTAAACAGAGACTATCTCCCAGCGTCCCCTCTTTCCGCGTCAACGCCCAATTTCCGATTTCCTGCTTAGCTCCCACCGGGGACCGCATCAGTTCGACGTCTTCCCCCCTTGACCCCTCCTTTCACCCCGTTCTCGGG
>Ga0179593_1707317_pt1 | contig 20785 bp, 30 predicted proteins | sample CZODoug2_1_08_16_FD_185931 | JGI IMG/M metagenome (GOLD analysis project Ga0179593, IMG submission 185931) | Vadose zone soil fungal communities from Angelo Coast Range Reserve, California, USA - CZODoug2_1_08_16fungal (PacBio error correction) | ecosystem: Environmental > Terrestrial > Soil >... | reverse complement strand
CTGGAACCCCGTTTCCCCCCCTCTTCAGTTTTTCTAAGGGCGTTTAGTGAGGACTCCATCGGGCAGATTTCCGGACAAGACACCCTTTTATCTTTTGTTCCCGGGTTTTTCCACCCCTCCCGGTACCCCTCCCGCTAGATTTGGTCGTGTGAACGTTGAGTTGACCCTCCTTCTGTTTCGCCACGCCGGTTCCATCAAATTCTTTCAAAATCCTTGTGGGAGTGACAACGACGGTTTCCTTCCCCCCCAACCCTGGACCACTGTCTTTATCCGCTCTTTTAATACCCCGTTGTGTTGAGTTGATCCCTCGGTGCCCTTTTTTTGAGTAAGGTTTCCCCCTCTTGAATACGTTGCGATGGAACACACGGACCCTTCCTTCTTTTTTTTTCCGTTGTTAGTGCGCGTCGCGCACGAGCGTGCCACAACTTTTCCTCCCAACCCCCTCCTCTCTTTTTTTTTTTCTTCTTTTTTGGGATGGTTCCCCCCGGTCCCAAGGCGATCTGCCGATTTTCTTTTCCGCTTTCGTGCAGCTTGGCTGACCGCGCCCGTCTTTAGAAAGGCCACGAATTATTTTTTGCCCGGGTTTCATCCTTCCCTTTTTCTTTTTTAGGGTTTTTTTCATAAATCTCGGAAACGTACTTTTTCCCTCTTCGTTTTTTTTTTCGCTCATTGATAGTCTGCGTTTTAGTTTCAGCAAAAAAACCACCGTCGCCGGCCCCTCCGGAGATTTTTTCATTACCCGGGTTTACCATGGATTGCACCCTTTTTTTTCCTTCCCGTGTTTTCATTCGTTTCCGCGGTGGGCTTCTGCCCTCATCTTCTTGCCACTCTGCGGAGTGACTTCCCCCCTTGTGAAATCCCCTTGCATCTGGGCGCGACAGCCCAGGTGCCTTCTCGCCTTTTTCTGAACTCCCAAATATACCCTTTCCTGGAAGCCGTTTTTTTCATCTTTACCCCCTTGGCTTTTTTGCCCCTTTTTTGGAATTGTTTCCCCTCCTTGAACAGTTGGGGGCTTGATGTCCTTCCCAGTCTTCGTTTCCTTTTCTTTCACTGTTGAGCTTGTTTCTCCTGTTCTTGAAGGCTAACGGTTCGCTGCGGCCGCGCCCACCTTTGAAACTTCTGGTATCGACGTTGCTTATCTTCCCTTTTTCTTGATAAATGACAGGTACTTCGTGGGCTCTTTCAGTTTTTTAGACGCGTAGGGTTCCCTTTTTTCGCCCCTTTCCGATTAAACGGGCCCTGTCCCCCGTGCCCGGCATCCGATGAGTTTTTGCGGCCTTTTTTTTTTAAATTTCCGGTTGTCTCGTGACTGTCGTGTTCTTTTTTCCCCCCTTGAGGTATTTTGTTACCCGCCCTAAATTTTCCGCATTTTATTGTGGTTTACCTGTTCACCCCCCCTGGTTCCCCAAAGCGAGCAGCAACAACCCCCGGTTGACTTATCCCGGAATAGCTGAGTTGCGGGCAATTCTCTCTTTTCAGACCAAGTAGCCCAAATAGATGCCTCTTTTAATTCTCTCTTCTTAATCGTACCCCCCCCCAATAAACAGCTCGAGAGCTTAAGACCGGTCCGCGTTTTCTTTCGGTCCTTCTACTGACGCGAGTAGAGGGATTGCTCCTTTCTGTCAGCCCATTCCAAGACTAAGACTACCCCAAGCAGTTCCTGTCCCTTAGTTCCCCCCCCCCAAATCTCCCATAGATTTTTTTTTTCTTTTAAGATTAGAGGGCGGGGGTTTTTTTTTTCCTCTATCTTTGTGTCCCTTCTTGTCTTATGAGATGGTGGTATTACCTGTGCTTCCATTTCGCGTGCCCAGCGCAGTCTTTCTTTCCTTTCGAGGAAAATAGGGACGTTTCAGAATTGCAGTTAACTTCTCTTCCCCTGCTCCTTGGGTAGCTGTCTTACCCACTATGCCGGTTGCGATTCCCCCCCTTCCCTTACGTTGCGCTCCTCCTTTATCTTTTTGGGTATGACCACAAACGGACCCCCCCTTTGCCCCACTCCTTCGCAAATCTGTCCCTTCTTAATCCCTGGCCTTTTGTTTTCTTTTTGAGTCCCCCCTTCCACCCAAACTGCTGTTTAAACTTGACCCCCCCTTTTCCCTCGTCGACAATCTAAACTTCCCTTTCGTTAGTGCTCTTTATCCTATCCCTCTTTTCCAGACATTTCCTTTTACCAGAGCTCGCGTTAAATCCGTTTTTCCCCCCTCCTGTGCCTACCTTGGCTGTCCCCAAGCTCTGTACCATCTTTGATGTTTTTGACGCTGCAATTTTTCCCCCTTATTTGGGCTTGAGATCGACGTCGCTAACCTCCTTGATTTATTCTTTCGAGTTTTTCCCTCAAGTAACCAGTTTGGAGTAGTCTTTCTTTGATTCCCTCCGTCATTGAACGAACAACCAGAGAGTGGTTTGACCTACCCGTCCCGTCGTTTTCCCTCGCAAAATTCCAGCTGTGCCCCCCTGAGGTCCTGTCATTGTCTTTTTGCCCAATCCTTTTTTTCCCGGCTTAATGCGAAGACCTAACTCTTCTTTCCTTTTTCCTCTTTGCGGAGAAAGCCCAAACCTTTTCCATTTGGCCATAGAAGGGACAGTCTTTGTCTCATAATTTTTTCTAATACGACCTCCTTTTCTATTTTTGCGGCAGCGTGTGGTTATCCTGCCTTTCCTTCACCCCTGACGCTTTCACCCCCACTCCCAAACCTTAGACAGTAGGCCACTTTAGGTCCGCTCCCTCTCTCTCGCATTTACAAAGACCGTCCCCCCCGTCCTTCAGTCCCTTCGATCGCACTTGCTTTTGAACTTAGTCAGTGGCAAAGCGCTCGATCAGCTTGGGATCTTCCTTTTTTTCAAAGCGTGCTTTAAGAGGAAGCACATCCCCCGCCCAGCGATGACACTGTCTTGACTTTTTGCTGCTTTCCCCAAGATGGACTTGCTTTTTTTTTTTCTTGGCGTCTGACCATGAGCAGACCCCCCCTTCCTTTAGATCCCTGCCTTGGAGGACGACATGTCTGTCTTTGTCCCCTCCTCTTTTTCGACCCTATGGATGATATAGGATTTTAAGCGGGATATTAATCCTTTTAGACTTACAGAACCTGGCTTGCCTCCGTCCTCCCCCTCCCCATACCTCATTTCACTCCTACTACGTTGTTTGAGCATTTGTTATGGCTCCAGTTAAAGTTCCTCCCTCCCAGTTCGGCTTACGAATTACATGAGCCTGCTCTTCCCTCTCGATCCTTTGAGAACCCAAGCGCGTTCCTCCTTTCCTTCTGGACCTCTTGCTCCGCATGCTCTGTCATTTTCCTCCCACATGCAATGGATAATCGAAATTGGAGGCCTTTGTGTTCTTGCTCGCTTGGTTTTAATCCGTCCCCTCCTCATCCATCTTATTTGCCGTTCCCCCCTTACCATCCTCTTGACCCTATTCGGGCGATGGATTGCTTTTTCCTTCTCCACGCTTGCCTGAATTTGTCCTCCTTAACTGTCTCGTTATGTCGTTGATCATATTGTGTTACATTGTGAATTCTCTTCATGTTTTTCACGCGGGTGAGGTCTTACCGTTTTGTCAATGCGACAGCTTCTCTTCTTTAGAATAGATAATCATTTCTTTCCTAGAGTTTTGTTCTTTTTCCAGTTTTTTCCCTCCCAAAGTTTAAGGTCCCCGCTTTTCACCGAGTGTTATCCCCCCACCACTTGTCACCCCCCCTCCCTCGCTTTCTTAGACCTTAATAGTATTCGCTGCTCCCTCGTGGCACTATAGGGTTTTTTTAATCCAATGGTATTCAAGTTGACTCCTATGTTTTTTCCCCCTTAGGTCAGCTTCTCTTTCAGTGTTGGGTTCGTTTCATCAGTGACCGGTGGTCCATCGGAGCTTGTTTGACCCTAACGCTTTCCAGATCATTTTCTCGTTCCTCCATCCTTTGAGGAGGTTCGTTCTTTTGGCAATTCCCTCTCTCCCCCGCTAATCCTTTAAATTACTTGATGTCCCCACCCCTAGCACAGCCTAATCCCCTGGTTCCTCTTGGAGACTCTTCCTATCTCCCCCAATCCGTGCTTTGCTCCCTCCCCCTTTCTTGAATTGCGTCTCCAAGAGATGTCCATCAGCCACTCCTTCCCCCAAGAGTCCCCCTTTTTCCTTTGATTTAATCCCCCCCAGGAAACCACATTTCTCCTTTCTTTGACATCCGAGGGATCTCAAGTCGTCCTTCACTACCTTTACTTTCGCTTTTTGAACTCACGCTTTTGACTTTTTTTTCCATTAACACCCCCCCTCAGAATGGGTCTTGGCTCAGTCCTACCGTTTGCGAGCTCAGTCAATTCCCCTCCTGGTGTGCGTGGATTGTTTTTCTTCCCCTTTTCTTTTTTTGATTGCTCCCCCCCCCTCTAATTCCAAGAACACTTTGATTCTCCTCCCTCCTTCCTTCGCGTACGGTAGCACCTGTTTCTTTTAAAGACAATCCTCCCCTCGGAACAATTGGACACGCGTTATTCTCTTTCCTTTAAACGTCGATTTAGCCTCTCGAATCTTACCCCCTTAGGAATCTCAGGATTTTTTGCACGCCTGCCCCAATTGCTCCCCCCAAGCCCGAGACCCTCTTCCCCCCCCCCCCCTCTGAAAATCGCCAACCCCCTACCTGCCTCCCTTACTGGCTCCTTTTCCTCTCCACCAAAACTCTATTGGGATGTTTGTTTCCAATCAACGTTACCTCTGGTCTTATTTACCTTGAGTGGCGAGTGTCTTGCGCTTCCTTCCCTCCCTTCCCCCCCCCTTGTCAGTATACGATCAACACCAACCCTAGTCTTAAAGAGGGTTTTGCAGCGTCCTTAGTGTTTTTGTTTATTTCTTTGTCGAAGCGGGAAATCGACAATCCGGGCCTCCTCCATTTTGCTACTTGTCTCTCCCAGCGCCAGGATTTTCCCCACGCATTGTGAAGGTCCTTCGTACCCCTTTCTCGTCCCCAACAAGTGTTCTGTTCCCCCTTCTTTTTTTTTGAAATAATGTTCCCCCCTTTTACCCCCCAAATGAGGTAACCCCCTTTCAAGCGGCTTTTTACCTCCCCCGTTTTTTCTTCTTTCATCCGCGGGATCACTTCAGTTCACGACTGGCCTTACCCTTTCGGGACAGAAGCCTTTCCTTTTCTTGTCTTCCCCTTTCCCTTCTCAGCCTTTGGATACAAAGTTAAGAAGAAGCACGTCTCTTTCCCTCCTCCCGGAACGGAGGCGCGTAAATTTCAGGGGGGCATTACTTTTAGCCCCTCAAGCGGGGATTGGAGACTCTTTTCACTGTTCGCTACCATAACTGACGCAGTTTTGGACTTCTTATTCCTCCCTTTACCGTGTCCGCTTAAGAATAGCCTCTCTCCGGGCGGATCGACGCTTTACTCCTTCTGTTCAAACCATTCCTTCCCTTCCTCCTTTTTTCGGAGACTGCCAACTCATACCTCCTCACGGCCAATTCTCTGATTGGGATTGGTAATTTCCCGGCGATCCTTCCCAAACCCTTCTTTCCCATCCATATTTCCAGCTACCAACCAGCAGTCCCTTTTCGCTCCTTTCAAAAATTAGTCTGGTCTGACAATTTGTCGTCGAAGCTCCCCCTTTTTCAATCCCCCTTTTAACCCCACCCCAGTGAACTTTTTTTCGACCCCCTGTGTTGACGTCAGTGTACCCAACTTTTACATCTATGGAGGTGCCGTCCGAGTCGTTCTGTGCGCATTTGATAGGACTGCCAACATCCACAGTGTTTTCGTTTGATCCACTCATTTTTCAATGGCCAACTTTTTGTTCTCCGCGACTTTTTTTTTCCCAGCGGACTCCTTCTCCCCTTGAATTGCCCCCCGGTCCAACCGTGACCTTCAGCGTGGCCTATCTGCGTTTTGCCCTCCCTCCTTCGAGCCTTGCCGGACCCCCAAACCGAACCCCATTTGCAGCCTCTGCCTTCCGGGTTTCCAAAATCACTTTTGGTAATAACAAGCCTCTCCTTAGCTTTGGACGTGTGTGCCGTATTTTCCAGTCATACGTTTTTCCCTCCCTCTGCAACGAACACCGTCAACTCCCCCCCCTTCCCTTTTTCGGACCCTTTCTTGGTTATTCAGTTTTCCCCAGCGGCCCGTCCCTCTGGGTACCCCGCCCACTTCATCGGTCCTACTTATCTTCTAGGTTTTTTTTTCTCTATGTACCTTCTGGTGACCGATTGATTGGGCGTCTACCCCAATCCACTTCCCCTTTCGGACTACAAGTGACATTTTATTTTTTCTTTCGTGAGCTTTCCAGCTCGCTGTTGTCTCCCGCCCCCCCGCTAAGGCCTTTTCCTTTTTTCGAGCAGGGCTTTTGGTCCAACCCCTCATTTTCCCTTTTTGATCTTTTGCGTGGCCACCAGTGACCCCCCTCCGAGATGATGCCCCCCCCCCGGAGCAGGCCTTTTGTTTTTTTTTTTGCCCTGCTTCCCCGGGGAGAGGTCTCACGCTGGTGGAGAACGTAACGCTTTATCCCTTCTCAAGTTGGCCGTGAAGGATTTTGACCTCTTGATAGCTCTTGGCAGTTCCACGCCCAATAACCTCCTTTCCCCCTTTCTCTTTAAGTACCGTTTTGTTTTACCCGCCCCCTCCTCCATCTTGTTTTCACTTTTGCGCTTGACAGCTTTTTTCCGCTTCTTACGAACTTCGCTAATTTTCCCTTCTAGCATCTTTTCCCCCGGAAAATGGCTTGAGCTGGAATCTTGTCGTCCCTCCCTCTTGCAGGTTTCTTATCAGGCTCCATGGTCCAGAAGGAACCACACATACAAGCTATTTTTTCTTTTGATGAACCTTCTCTTCCCCCCGGAGGTTTTTTCCCTCAGACCCTGAGTGTTGTACTTTGTCTCTTTTTTTTGGAACCACTGTCTTGGATTCAAGTCGTAAACGTTTTGATTCTATCATTGCCTCTCCTTTTTCTTTGACCCTAACGGCAGACTTTGCTGCAGGAACCGCCACGATCGTCCTTTTTGGTAGAGTTTGACTCCTTCCCACTACGCCGTTTTTATTCTTCCCCCCCTTTAAATTTCTTAGTGGTTTCTTTGATCGACGCTTAGGCTTTTTCTTCTCCTCCGCCGTCTCCCCTGGTATCCAGCGGAGCAGTGACTGTGACGTGCCTTTGTTTGACCCTTGCACGGATTTCTTGCGTTTGTTTCGTCTTTTCTTTGCTGGAACCTCCTTTTCCCCACGTGGCCCCTTGTATCGGTTTCGTTTGCCCTGCTTTTTTGTGGGTTTCTTTTTTTTTACAGTTTTCAACATTATTCGTGCCTGGCGAATCTCACCAGTTTTTGCCTTTCCTTTAGTCTCTTACCGACTTCTCCTTTTTTGCGTCATTTCTTCGAGACAGCGCACCCCCCTTGCCCTCTATTTCTGAGAGTCCCCCTCAATAACTCCGAAAACACATAAACTCCTCCCTTCCCCTGACTCCTTCCACGCGTTCTTGGAGTGTGGCCAGCGCGACGCTTGATCTTCTTCGAACAAGTCCCCGAAACTCTAATAAGATACCGACACCCTGCTTCTTTTTTAACCCCTCACAATACTTTTTTTTTTGCGTTTGATTATCTTGTCGTCGCAGCGGTCTGGTTTTTTGGTTACTAGCGATTTGGCTTTTTTTGTTGATAGGTTATTCCTCTCCAGTTGGGGCCGTAGTGCCGCCGCCGGTACTTTTTTGAGATTTTTTTCTAAAATTAGTTTTTCCGAATTCAGTGGAACGATTTGCGCCTTTTTCTCTTGTTTTTATGTGTACTTTTCTACAGGTTGACCTGTACCAAATGGCAGCTTGTTTTTTTTTTTCTCCTTTTTCTGTCTTTTTTTCCTGATCCCCAACGGGACAATTTTGCCAAGACTCTTTTGCCACCAAATTCGTTAGTGTATGGTTGCCGCCTGGTTTCCTTTTCGGCTCCCCCGTACCCAACTCTGCTGTTACTTTCTTTCAAACGTCTTCCTCCCTTTTTTGCTGGAACTCGTCGTGTCTTCTTATTGAGATTCTTGAGTCCTCCCTTTCTAATGGTGGATGAATCCCCGCGCCGCCGTTGTTCCCCCCCTTCACCAACCTTCTTTAGTTCCCTTGGCTGATTTCCCCCCCTTGGCGCCGTGGCCCCCTTCGTCTTCCTTCTCCCTCAGGTCCTTTTTCCTCTTTTTGGTAGATTCTAAGGTACAACCGATAAGCCTTTTTTTTTCCTTCCTTTTATTTTTAGTAGCTTTTTGCCTTGTTCCGGCTCGCAATCCCGACACGCACCTTCCCCGCTCTTTAGGACTTTTTCAGGTCTCAGACCGCCATCTTTCTTCTGGATAACACGCTCCCTTTTTCTTGGTTTTCGCCCAACGCCTGAAAGGCTTACTGCTGACCTCAAGCTCTACCTGAAGACTTTTGAACCCTTTCAAAATCTTTTCCCACGAGCCTGTCCAAGAGCGCCGAAGTTTTTTTTTTTTTCTTCTGACGCTTTTTTTTCCCAGCGTTTGTGGTAATGCCTCGTGAGTCCCCCTTTCTGATTCCCACACTCTTTGGGACGACAAAAAAGAGAGTTTCAGAGAGGCGTCCCCCCAAAGTTTTCCCATAGCTTCGAAGAACAAAGCCATTGACACTGTTTCTGCGAACAAGATTTCCAGGTCTTCCTTCCTTAGAGTTTCCCCTTTCAGCAAGTATCTGATCAGTTACGTTCCTTTGTCGTCTTTCCCCCTTGTGGAATTTCCTCCCCCACATAAACGCCCGCAGAGCTCATCTTTCTGGTTTTTTTTTTCGGAACCCCCTCTATTGCTTGATCGTTCCCCTTCTCCCCTGACTTCCCAAAACCTCGCGCCAATCGATTCTGCCATTTGGCGGACGTTTATCCGGCTTTTTTTTTTTTCAAGTCCCCTCCCAGGTGTATAGAACTGATTTTGATCTTCTGTCATGAAGCTTTGACTGATCAGGAATTTTCGAAAGCTCGGATTCTTCCCTTTTAAATTTCCCGAACGATGCCCTTTGTTCTCAACCTACGTTATTTTGTTCTCGTTCTTTCTCATCTTAACGATACGGTCTTCTTTTCTTCTTGAAGGTTTAAAGCGCCGGAACATGCTCATTTCCTACTCTTAGACGGTACTGCGAGCCTGCGTTTTTCTCCTTTTTTTCCCTTCCAAAGTGTCTTCCCTATCACATTGGCGCGGAGGGGCTTTCGTTTTTTTTTCTTTTACATGCCGATAAAATGGACCCCCTTTGCCTGAGCTTCTTCCCCTTTTCATCCTTTTTATTTTCCTAGAGGGACCCTGGATCTTTTTTAATCTTCAGAAAGCTTTGCCTTGGCTCCAAGATCGTAATTATCTTTCTCTGAGTTGCTCCTCTCGTTCACTTTCGATTTTCTTTTTTTTCCGAGGGGTGGAGGACCCTTCCCTTTTGTTCAATCTAATCTCTCCTGAATGCCTTACGCATGCTCCCATTTCTTCTTTTTTTTCCTGTTCCTATACCCATCCCGTTCCTGCGGAGTCACAGCTGGCAGTTCACATCTGGCCCCTCCTCCTTTGCGTAGTTTCTTCTTTGCCAGCAATTCTTTCTTCGCCTTCTGTCCTCGTTGTCCCATGGCCCACCCCCATTGGTGGGTCTTTTTTTCAACTTGTCTCCGGGGTTTTTTTCTTCCATTAAAACCCTCTCCCCCTTGATTTCTTCAGTAATAGCCTTTCACCTTTGTTCTCCCCTGTCCAACGTGGCCGGTGGGATCCAGCTTGTTGGTTTTCCCAAACCCTGGACCGTTGTTGGTCGCCCTCCCTCTTTTCTTTTTCTTGCTTTTTACTCCCTCGTCCCCCAGTCCATTAAATTATGACTTCCCCCAAATCCTCAAATCCCTGGGCCTTATGCGTTTGCGTCGGACCTTCCCCGTGTCTCAGATCCAGCAATTGGCAAGGAATGGTCCTCCAAGATTTTGTAAGCCCAAAACCTTGCCTTTTCCTTCTTTTGTTTTTCTTTCTTTCCCTGCGTCGCTGTTAGCATAACAAATTTTCTACATCAGATGGGTCTTCCATCCTCTCCCTAAAACCTTCCGGGGAAGTTCCTTAAGTATTATATAACCCTCTTTGTTGGTCCGCAAGTTTTTCCACCCCTCTTGTCATTTTTCCCTGGTCCCCCTGCCCCGCGAGCGCCCCTAGCCATTCTTCGTTGTGGTTGACTTCCACGTTCCTTTTTTTGTTCCCTTGTTGTTGATCTCCCCCCCCAGAACAATTTTTTGAGAGAGCCCGTCCCTCTTCCATTTGGTGGTCTTTCTTCCTTTATACGACACCCCCCTCGGAACCCAACAGGTCCAAACTCCTTCCCCCTGGACAGATTCCGGCCGGCCCCCCCCCTTTTAGTCTTCGGAAAGAAGCTTACTTCCCTTCCCCCCCTGCGTTTTTCGGCCACCATTTTCTCAGTAATCCACCTCCCGAGCTTCCAAAACTTATTTTTCCCAGCCCCCCCCCTCCTCATTCAGACAGAGTAGATAAGCCCGCCAACTGGCCCCTTTCTTTTTTTACAACCTTCCCCCCTTTTTACCTTCCCCGGCTTGGTGCGTTAGTTTTTCTTTTCCTCTTTTTGGTTTTTCGAAGGCAATTCCTTTCTGCTTTTTTTATAGTCCAATACCAACCGCTTTCGTTCGCGTTTTTTTGCTCCCTTTCGGGCTATGTTCTTTTACGAGTTTCTTGAACTCCTTACATGAAATCGACTGTACCTCCGGGTATATGGATCGACAATCTCTGCTTTCGCCCGCATTAGTCGGTGTTCCCCCCTGAATTGCCGTACCACCAGTTTTTTGAGCTGCTTTTTTAAAACCTCCCTTCCCAAGGTACAACACAATCACCCATTGTCAATCCCCGTCCCTTTCGTTTTTTTAAGTCGGTTCAAGCTCTTTCCCCCTTCCCGACCCCCAAATGGTAACTCCCCCACCGTTCGAGTTCCTTCTGCACTCCAGCGTCGCCCCAACAACTGCTCCTCTGCCTTCTGAGAAATTGCACGGATTTCCGGGAGACCCCTCCCCTTTTCCCACTCCTGACTCCGTACCTGTTTTTTTTCTTTTTTAATCTTCCGTTAGTCAACTCGCCGGTGGACATCCCCCAGCCTCCTCACGGATGAAGTCAGCTTTTGCTGTTCCTGAAGGGTTCTGACGTTTCAGAACCAACTTCTTTTTTGATTGGCGGATCGAAGGGCTTCCCTTATCACCAATCCTTTTCACACCCCCCCAGGCCTAGCACACAATCGTGGGTCGTCGATTACCTGCGAACTTGATTCCCTCTGCTTTGGAATGGTTCTTCCCCCTGGCCTCTTTTTCCCTAACTTACCCACCTGTTTCGGTCGCCCGACCCCATCTTTTTTCTTTCCTAGGAGCTCTCTACGCACCCTCTCACCCATAGTGTGAAGCCTCACCGTCCCTCTTCCCCTTGGTGCCCCCCCCCGTTAACGAGGAGCAAACACCTTGTTTCCCTTCCCCCCCTTTGGTCCTTCCACACCAATCCATTTCGTCGGCGAGCTTGCTTTAATTTTTTTTGAACTTTCCCCAACTAGAATTTCAAGTGAGCCCCTCCCTCCCCCACCTTGACGAATTTATCTCTACGTTTCCGTTCCCGCTTTCTCCACTTTACTCCCTTGCAAGCGTGCAAAGCAACTTCAGCGTCCTTTGCTCCATTTAGTAGGCAGCCTATCGCAGCGTGTCCCTTGGTCCACGCCCCAATTCTTTTCCTACCTCTTGAGCTTGACGGTGCCACCCCCCCTTCTCCCACCGTTCCTCTTTTGGAAAGTGTGAACGTGAGTTGCACCACCCTGTTGGGCTTGCCACGTTCCCTTTCCCCGGACACTTTCTCTCTTTAAACGTGTAACGGTTTTTCTCTCCGCCTTTTTTTTTGTGTAAACCCCTTACGACCAATCAAGCTTCCTGTCCTTCCCCCTTCTACTTCTTTGTGACCTCCCCCTTTTTTCTGATTTTTCTTCTTTTAGCAGCTTACGCGCTGGCGCTTAATCCACTCCCCTTCCCCCGAACTTCCCTTTTTCAGGTGTTTGAGCGTCGCGCAAATCCTTTTTCCCCACCTCCATTTCCTTACAAAGCTAAGGTCGTGGGTTTCGTCCACGACCCCCCCTTTTTGTTTGTTTTTTTCTCTTTTTCAAGGGCACCAAAGGCGATCGCAAGTAATGGGGCTCCGTTTTCCCCTGCCATCTAGGCTGCCGACGCCAGACGGTAAAGGCCACGCTTCCTTTTAGTTCATCGTCACTTTTTTTTTTTTTTCAGCTTTTCTCCAGACGCCGAAACCGTCTTTAGGCTTTTTTTTTGTTTTTTTTTTTTTGACATCTAGTCTTTTGCTAAACGTGATAGTCTGAGTTTGTCCTTCTCTGCAACTTGAAAACCCCTGTTTAACACCTTCCCTGAGTTTGTGGGGAAGTTCTTTTTCCCCCACTTTTCCCACAACACTTGGTTTGCCCTGCTTGTTCACAAATTTTCCTGACCCTTTTGTTTTCCCTGAAGACTCTTACTGAGGAATAGTAACCCCGGTGACCCCGTTATTTTTTTCAGCGTGCCCTGTTCCTGTTGTATTTTGCGCTCCCTTTCCTCCTCATTCCACTAACATTGCCGAGTGGCAGCCTTTTTTCCCCCAGTGTCTCCAAGCGGCAGGGTCCCCCTCCCCCTTCCTTTTTCCATGGTTGTACAGGCGGATGGCGGCGATACTAGCCCTGATTTCCCCAGCTTTTCGTTCTTAAGGCTACTTCCACCGGCACTTTTTCACATTGTTTTTTTTCCCCCCGTGCAAGTTTTAGCAGGAGTTGTTTAACTTCTGCTCCTTTTAATCCCGGAAAGGCTCCCCTTTTTGGCCGGTTTTTCCGAATGTGTAGCTGGAGTGATTTCCCCCCACTTCCTATCCGTCTCTTCAACCTGTTCTTAGCCCCTTCTTTAGAATTTTGCTGCGTACGCTGACGTTCTGCTGCCCTTCCCGTCCATTTTTTTTTTCCGGTTCGTTCGGTACTTCCTGTTCCTCCGCCGGAACCCTGTTTACATTTTCCCGGTCTTTTTCGTCCGCCGAAAAGTGTTGACCCCCCTTTGATTTTTTCCGTGGAACCCCGTATTAGTGGCCCCCCCCAGGCGAATTTTACTCACCCCTTTTTGGGGCTGCGCTTTGTGACCCTTTGCGTTCACAGTTGGCGTGTAGAGCCTTTTCACACCTTGTTTTGCCCGTTTTTCTACTCTCGATCGGACGAAGACTTTAACCACCTTTTTTACCACAGTAGCCACCCGAGGATCCTCCCCTAGCCCGATTGTACTTCAGTTTTTTTGGGAAGCTGACACTCAGCTGGACGTCTTGTTTTTTGAACCCCCTTTCTCAATACACGCTACTAAGACTAATTACACCCCCTCTCCCCCTACAGGTAAAACAGTTCTACCCCTCCGGAGATTTTTTGGGGCTTAGGCGCTGTCTTTACCCTTGGTGTGGGTGTGTTGTTTTTGTGTCCTCTCCCCTTCTTTTGGAATTTGACGGGTCTCTTGGTTTTCTTTTCTGTTTTTTCCGCACAGACCCCCGACTTTTCATTTCCGGTCTACTGACACGTTCTGAGCCCCACGTTTTCTCCGCATGTCGGCATGCTGTTTTCCCTGTTCGAGATTGTTTCTTTGTATTACACTAAGGTGTAACCTACCCCCCCCCCTTTTACGTCCCTTTTCACGAACGTGTTATGTCATTTTCTCATCCCAGTACCCCCCCCATTTTTCCCTAGCCGCCTTTTCCAACCTCTTGCTGATATGACGCTCGCAGGTTTTTGGGTTTTTAACTTCCACCCCAATTCCTTTTCCTTCCCCCACACCCTTTTCCTCGTTTCTCGGAACTCTTAGGAAACTTTTTTCCTTCTTTTTTCCTTCTTTTTCTCCTCGATTACAAGCCCCATTACCTACTGTGGATGCTACCGCTTCCTGCAATCAACCCTTTTTCCCCCCCCCCGAATTTGTTTTCTTCACTTGGTGATTCCCTCCCCTTCCAATGCTGCTGTCTGAAAGGCATTAGAGATTTCACCGTACGACACAAACAATCCCCTTTTTTTCAGGTTTTTTCCACCCTTAAATTTCCTGGCGCTTTTGAAGCTGTTTACTTCCCTCTGTTCCCCCTCTGATTTTTTTTTTTTCCCCTGCCTCTTGCCGTTTAAGGAAGTATTCCTTCTTCCAGAGGGCTCCCCTCAAGTTTCCTTTTTATTCGTTCGCCCCCTATTTTGCAGCTTTTTCCTTCAATCGTGCGAAAGCATCCCTCTTCTACCCACTGTTTCCTTTTTTTTCCGTCAACCAAACCCTTTTGGCAGGGCCCAATATAGGGACAGAGTTCCGCAATGCTGGAATTCCTCCCCCCTTTTTCCTGGCCATAGTTCTTTTTTTCCTTTTTCTTGCCTCCGCTGACCTTGACTTGTTACCCCTTGAAGACCCCCACGTTAGAGAAGGTACGCTTGCCGAGGCCAACGATTCTACCCTCCTTGACCCCCCACGGCAGTCCCCCCGCTCCCCTTTTTCGCTGACTTATCTCCTCCGTGGAAAGAGCCTTTTGCCCCCCTAATCTTTCTCGATCATTAGGGCATCTTTTTTTTTCCCCTGAGTGCTCTTAAAGCACCTTCGAAACGCGAGATAAACCCTCCTTTTCTCTTCTCCCTCTCCAAGATCCTTTATTTCAGGAAGTCGTCTGACGCTCCTCCCCCCCCCAACCCTCCATTCATTGCCTTGTTGCTGACCTCGATTCCGGCACATGCGCAGTATTCTCGCTCCCGGCCCATTTTACTGGTTTTTTAAGCGTGGCTTTACCAAACCATATATTCGACCCTCCTTGGTTTTCCAATGTACCACCGCAAGACCCCTTTTCTTTCGTTGTTTCGGAGAATGTGTTTCTTTGCCGGTACCTCCGTCTTCCCAAGCCCAGGTTCGGCTGCCTTTCCTTCTCCCTTTTTTTTGCATTCCAAGAGACGGATCTCAACTTGTTCTCCCATTCTCTTTCTTTCGAAATTTGCGCAGTTTTTTGCCGATCATGTTCTCCCCCCCTCCCCCCCCTCATTCGACCCCGTGGCGAGGATTTTTTTGTCTCTTGGCCCCCTCCACGGCCTTCACAAGTCTTTAAATCTTGATGCCGTGCAGCTGACAAGTTATGGTCTTGGTTAGGGAGGGTGCGTTCCATCAGAAACCGTTCCGGGTGACAGGCCCTCCCCCCTTCTAGTCTTAGTTCTGGTTGATAATCTTTTGCCTTCAAGCTTTTTTTTAACTGAGTAAATTGTTGAGTCCGGCAGTTATCTCTTGTCCCAATGTCCTCTTCAGCTTTGGTTTTTCGTCAGCCTGTTTGATATCAGCGTGGTCGTTTTCATATTCAGTGTTTTCACAATACTCCTCGCAAGCCTTCTTCAACCACACTGGCCAAAACCTGTCTGCCCCTCTGTCTTTTTGCTTACATGAGTTTTGCTCTGTAACTGCTCCTTTTTTTCAACTTCCAATATGTTGTGGTTCATACCCCTCTGTTTTTTCAAAATGCTTCCCAATGATTTTCCTATTCCTCCTATTTTTTTCCCCGAAGGCCTTTCCCTTGCCCCCCCCTTTCCCGGTTTTTTCCCCTCTGGAATCTTTCTGAACGCCTTGCGTCTGCGTTTTCTCTCACCCCTTCTGGTTCCGTCGGCCCCCTCCAAAGCACTCCCAGTCTTGACCTTCTCTTTGGAACCAAACTCGCACACTTAAATCCCTTGTCGTTGTCGCCCGAGGAACACCCCGGTTCCCCCTGAGCGGGAGCCGCAATCCCCATCTTCTCACCCCCTTCTTTTGGAAACTCAGCCCCCTCTTCCCGAGCAGGTTTTGGCTTTCCCTGGTCGGCCCGCTTAGCACACAATTTCTTTTTGCTTTTTTTTCTTCCCAGAGTAAGTCTCTCCCCTCGGGCTCAGAGTTCCGGTCTCCCTTTTTTGGTTCCCCCCTTAGTAAACCAGTTTTTTTGTGGCCTGGGACTCTTCTCTCACACTGTCCTCTTTCCTTCGTCCTTCGCGTGCTCCGGGTTTTGGGACCAAAAATTGCCCGTTTATTCAGTCCCCAAATCGTACATATGCTGCTCCTTTTCTGTGCTGACATTTGTAAGTCGTCCTCCTTTTTTAATTTTACGAACCCCATCTCGAACAAGTGTCTGCCCCCCCGCTTATTCTGCTTTCTTAGGTCCCTATGTAGCCTATTTTTTTCCTTTTTCCGCTGAACATTAGGAATAGGAGCTTGCAGGCCCCCACCCCCCCGCCCTAATTCCCCCATCCCAGAGGCCAGTCCTTCACTTTTCACCTTCAGCCCCCCTCTGCAAGCCCCGCACGCGCCGAGCTTTTTCCGTCACAAAACTCTTGATCTGTGACTCTTTTCAAAGTATTCCTGCTTGGTGCCCCTTTTCTCCGTTTTTTTTTCCCCCCGAGCGCAGGTAAAAGTCCCGCATCGCTCCCTTGCCAACTCACCCCGCGTCAACGCCGCTTCCCTTCTATTTTTTTTTATCTTACGAGTATTGGTCGTTTCTCCTAAATCCGGTGGCATTACTGTTTGAAGCCCCCTCCACCACCGTCAATTCTTCCCTCCCTTTTGCGAGTTCCCGCGTTGCCCTTATGATTTCGCAGGCCACCGTTTTGGCTGTTCCCTTTTTTCAGAATAATGTGCCCTAAAACACCTCAACAAGCTTTCACACTTACTTTCTCCCCACTCAACGTCCCTTGGTAGGTCCGCTTCTGCGTCCTTCAGTTTCGCCTCGGAACCCTCTTTCCTCGGTGACTGCAGCCTCATTCAGTTCAGCCCAGTCCTTCCCCTGGGCTACCCCGTGGCGAAAGTTCCCCCCTTCCTTTTTTATTTCATTTGTCTCCCTAAACGAACTTCTTCGCGAAAATTGGGGCAGTTACCGTGTCCCCAACGGGTCCTTCCTTCCCCCTCACATTCCGCCCCCCTTTTTTTTTGAGTTTATGAAGCCCTGTTTCTGTGTTAGCTTTTTGCGAACCCTTTCCTGCATTGAGACGGGCGTTCTCCGGGCTTTCTTCCTTACCCCGTTTTACATAATAGCAAAACTTTTTTTTGCTGCAGCCGGTTTGTTACTACCGTCCGCATCTCTGCTGTTATGTGGAATGGTTTATGCCCTCGCGTCTTCCTAAACATACACCTTTCCTTCGCGATAACTTTCCGCCATCCCACTCTGTTACGCTCTTCCCCAACCTTCTAATGGACGGCTGTCAAAAGTTTCGCTGCCACGTCGCCAATTCCCCCCCAAGTGCAATGTATTTTTTCCTTCACCACCCAAGTTGTTTGCCGCCGTTTTCCCTTTGGTAATGTCCCCAATATCAAAATTTGGTTGCGGCGGCCCTTTTCGGGTGTTTGTATAGTTCCACACGAAAGTACACTTTTTTCTCCCCTATCCGATTTGCCTCCGATACGGTTTCGGGTAGACGCGTTCATCCCAACCTTGCACTCCTCTCCTTCCTTTTCCCTCACAGCTTCCCCTTTTTTCATAGTGGCTTTGTTGGCGTCGGTTTTTAGGCAACGCCCACACCTTTCCTCCCCTCTGTCCGATTGAGATTTCCCGGGTTTCCCAACATCTTTTTTTTACTAACCGCCTAGCTTAGCTTTGGACTTTAATTCTTCCCCCCAGATTTTCGGAATCCCACGAACAACTCACTTTCAATGTACCCCTTCGCTCTGTCAACCGTTCCGGTTATCTCCCCTTTTCGATGGTAAACATGAGACCCCCCACGGTCCCTCTTCTTTTCCTTCCTGTGAGATCTATCCCTCATTGTGACCGATGTTGAGTAAGGGTTTCCCCATTTTTCCGCTCTTCTATCCCCCCCGGTCACTCCTTCTCCTTTTTCCCAACCCCCCAAATCCCCCCCCCCCCCCCCCCCAACCACACACCCCCCACCCCCCAAAAACCCCCCCCCCCCCCCCCCCCCACCCACCACCCACCCCCCCCCCCCCCCCCCCCCAACCCCCCCCCCCCCCAACAACAAAACCACCCCCCCCCCCCCCCCCAAACCCCCAACACCACCCCCACACACCCCCACCCCAACCCCCCCCCCCCCCCCCCCCCCCCCCAACAACCCACCCCCCCCCCCCCACCCCCCCCCCCCCCCCCCCCCCCCCCCACCATGAAATTCGTTCCTTTGTTCGTGAGCGTAGAGCTCTCTTTTTTCCACCATTCCAAGAATGACTCGTCTTTCCTCCCCCATAGTGTTTTTTTCCCACCCGGTACACAGCTCCCTTTCCTCCCTCTTATTTTGTTTCTTCCCGTGACCCCGAGAGGCTGGAGAAGCTCCGGAGAAAAGGAACCTCAAGTTATTGATTTGCAGGGTTTCTTCTTCCCCCCTTTTTAATGGTGTTTTTTTTCCTTTACCGAAACCGTACTTGAGAAATAGTTCAGTTACACCAATAGTGCCTAACCTTATACGTCTGCGTGTTGGTCTTCTTTTCTCCCCCCCATTCCCTCCATGACCGCTTCCTGGCATACGCCCCTTTTTTGCACGTCCTTTTTTTTTTACACGCGGCAAACCACTTGTTTCCTTCCCCCCCCGTTTTTCAATGGGTCAGAGGTGTCGCTTCTGACGCCTCTATGCCGCCATTCCTCGACGTTTTCGGAGACTATCGTACCCTATATTTCTCTGGCGCGAAGTGCAGTGTAGTTTCGTTTAGACCTTTTCCATTTCCCCCATATAACCAGCTTCGATTTGTCAGCCGTTCCATTGTAGTCAACACTTGGGTCTTTGTTTTTTTTCTTTCTTGGTGCAGGCGGAGGGTCGGTTCAGTTTTCCCCTCCTTTTCCTTAAATTCCGAGCTTGCGGTTCGTGCCTTCTTCCCCTAACTCAGTTCACGTTTTCCTGAACCCCTTTTGGGGCTACGTTGCGGCTCTAACTCCGTTTCTTTTCCCCCACCCGTTAAACTGACCCCCTGTACGGATTTAGGTATTTTGCTGGAGGTCGCACGGAAATCCCCGTCTTTTCTTTCTTTTTTCACTTTTTTTCCGTTTGGGCGGCCGCTAAGGAGGTGTCCTGTTTCCAGGATTGACTTTTTTTTTCGTGACCTTATTTACCGTTTAAACTCTTTTTCCCTTCTTCCGCTTAACGTGACAGACTGTGGTTCGTGTTTTCCCTTTCCCACTGGAAATTGAAGGTGCCCCCTCACACCCTTGGTGCCTGCTCTCCGTTAAGACAGTCCCCTGCGGATTCCTTTTCTTTTTTTTCTGAGCCTAGCCCCTTTCCTTCTCCCTGCTCCTGGAGCTACGACTAACTCGCACACATAAACATCTTACCCAGTACCTGTCCTTTTTTCCGAGTACTTCTTTTTTTTGGACGATACTTAATCCTTTCAGCTTCTCCCGCGTCCTTCAGACCGCCCTAGGACATACCCCCCCGCGTGTGAATTAAACCTTCCCCCCAACCCCAATCGCATTTTTGAGGGTTCTTTCTGATGCCATTTTGCTGCCGGTGTAGAGCTTCTGGAATTTGGTCCTCATTGCTTCATGGCCGAGTGCCCCGCTCTGATCCACCATGTTCTCTTACCCCGAGTGAAGGCTAAATTCGTTAGGTTCCGCGTCCTCTTTCCAGATTCTTGTGTATATTTTTCCCCCCTCCTTTCGTATCCTAGTTCAGGTGCGACCACCCCAACTCCGATTGTATTGAGGCTCATTTTTCCGCTTGGGTCGAAGCCACCAAGTGCCCTTTTTCCCCCCCCCGCCCCAAGGTAAGTCTTCGTCCTGCTATGGGATTCAGGTTTGCAGGGACCGCCCTTTGACCCACCTTAGCTCTTTGACTTCTCCGGGTTATCTTTTCAACTTGATTTCCCCCTTTTCTTTTCTTCCCCTCTGTTTTTCTTGTTCAAGACCCTCAGGAATTGTGGCTTGCTACGCCACGCCGCCTCTTTACCCTTTCACACTTCCTATTTTGACCTTTTTTTTCTTTTCCCCCCAAGCTCTGAGAAGCCCACTTTTGGCCCCCACTGCTTTCAGGGATTCACGGCATTTGGGAGTCTTTTTCCTACGGCTGCAACTTGCACCTCCGGATTTTTTCCTTCTTCAAGTCCTTGATCAGCCTTTAAAGATGTTAAGGATTCGCCTTTTTTTCCACCAGCACGCGAGTGAGAACGCTCCCTGATCTTTCGGGCTTCAGGCTCTTCCCCCGGATCCCAATTCACCTTTCCCTTTTTTCTTCTTTTCGCCTGAAAAGAATGCTGAAGCACTTGGGTGCTTGTTTTACCCTTCCCCCAGGACCCTTTTTTCTTTAAACCCCAACAATCTTCCACTAGACTTCCGCTGCAAGACTCGGCTGTCGAATCCTTCCATACGGCTTTTGGGCCCATCTGGGTGAATCTTTTCCTTCGGAAATTTTTGCTGGTTTCCCAACAAGAGGGACACCCCCACATCTAATTTTTTTCCCCCTTTGACTCCTTTCAAAGAGCGTGGGTTTGGTAGGTTGACTCTTTCTCTTGTCTTAAAAAGAAAGTCGTCCTCCCTGCGTGAACTTTTTTGACTCCTCCTAGCTTTTTCACGCGCAGAGGATTCTAAAGCCTCTCGATTTTACGTCTCTTTGCAGCTTCCTTCCCCCCCCTTTGATTGGCCTTTCTTCCTTTACCCCATCGCCCGTCGAGATCCCCTGACTCCTTCTTTTCACATTTGATATTGATTTGATCCGGACTGCCCGGCCCGCCAACCCACGCGCTCCCCTTTCATCTGTACGAAGATCGGCACCGTGACAAGTCTTCTTTCTAGCAAGCTGGTGATCGGACTTGTAATCGTCTTCCCGCATTTTGCTCAGTGAAGTACGTCTTTTTTTCCTTGCCGCTAACGTTCCTCAA
>Ga0179593_1647877_pt1 | contig 20789 bp, 24 predicted proteins | sample CZODoug2_1_08_16_FD_185931 | JGI IMG/M metagenome (GOLD analysis project Ga0179593, IMG submission 185931) | Vadose zone soil fungal communities from Angelo Coast Range Reserve, California, USA - CZODoug2_1_08_16fungal (PacBio error correction) | ecosystem: Environmental > Terrestrial > Soil >... | reverse complement strand
ACTTAAAACCCCCTACAGCTCGGGCATCGATATTTCATAGACCTCGTTTTTTTTTCTTCCTAGGGGTTTCTCTCCTGAAAGGCCTCTTCGGAGATATATGTGAACCCCGCCGCTTTTTTCTCCTAGTGTGTGAGAGCGTCCTTTCTTGCATTTGCCCCAGCATTAACTCCCAGGGTGTCTTTTCCTTCTTTAGAAGAGTCCTGTTGTTGGAGACTTACCGACCGTTACGGGAGTCACCGTGCTGTTCGTTTTATTTCAGCTTCAAACTTTACTTGCTCTCTACTAAGAGAGGGGCTGTCTAATGGAAAATGGCTCCCTCCCAGAAGTGTTAACCGTTCTTGAAGACCTCCCCTAGCGACGGCCCCAATTCTTTGCCACCGCATTTTTTCGAAGTTGTAGACCAAGAGAACCGAAGAACTAGAGGAGTTGTTCCCTGATATCTTTCTCCTTTCCCCCATTTTTTGTTCTGATTGCTGCACTCCTCTTCAACTCCACCCAATGGCTGCGTTTTCTAGTTTTTCTTTCTCCACTTTGTTCGTTGCAAGATAAAGCTCATCCACGAATTCGATAAAACCGCAGTTCCTTGACGTACGCCCAACACTTTTACCACGGTTCCCGGCGCTCTGCTTATCCTTGCGGAGCCCTCCTTGACAGTTTCTGAAAGTGCCCTTCTTGACCGCCGGCTCTGGAACGGCACCCGTAAGCTTCGGGAGGGGTTTTTTTGTACTCCTTCGCTATCTGAAGCTCCTTAAGTCGTCTTTGAGCAGGATCATGCTCCCCTCCCTCAAGAGGTCTTTTCTGAATTGCCCAAAGGATGCCCCCCCCTTCTCGCAGGTCGCGTCCCACATCCATAGTTTTTTGGGGTTTTCTCCCCTGCAATCTTTTTCTCTCCAGAGATGCCCCCCCTCTCCTTCCGAACATTAGCAGCTAGTACGGAGTCCCTCTAGTAGGCGTAAGGATGAATATTCATCAATACCAAAGCCGCTTTAAGCCCTTAAAAAAAAAAAGCCCACTTTGTGGGAGACGGCTCATCCCCCACGGTGGCCGAACCGGAGAAGAACTGAGGATCCCCCTGAAGTACCAGGGCTTATTGACCAAGCGCGTCCCTCCTTCGGCGTGCTCTTCTCCAACATTGTGTCTTGATTCTCACAGTCCTCTCTCAGAAGATTTTTGAAGGTTGAAACAGGGGGTTTCCCCGCACGCTCAGAGCTTCCCCCCTTTGCGAATCGGATGGGAACTGTCTGACCTTCTTCGATTGTCATTTTTTCTTTTTCCTAGAGTATGGCCACCGTCCCTCTAGCAGTACTCCTCTAACTGTCTTTTCCCCTCGTTCCTATTCTGGGTGGTTTTTTTCCTCCTCTTCCACCTCGCATCTACGCTCTTTTTCGCGACGCCCTCTTGCCTCTTTTCATGGAAGCTAGGCTTGTTTTTCAGACTCTTTCCTCTGTCCTTGATTTGCGCCTCGTTTTCTTTTCTTTCTTGTGCTGATGAAGGCTGTGTGCCTTCCCTTGTTGCGCACACCGTCTTGCCGCGCCACCTAGACATCCCCCGATACCTTTGGTTCGGCCGACTGTTTTTTGATGTTTATTTGCCTGGAGTGTGCAAATATCTTGGTATAATATCTCACCATTTTGGTGGTTCTTTGGCAGGACGGCACACCCTCCCTATATGAGACTTTTTTAGCGCAATGACTTGTGTTTCTTAGTAGCTTGAAAAACTTCTTGGGGATCTTGGGCGTTTCTTATTTTGGGAGGGCTAGTATGGTTTTTCTATCCCTTCTTCGCCAGTCTGCGATAGAAGAGCGAAGAGGATCCCCTCCCACCGACGTCACGGGCCCCGCTGTGCGATAGTCCTTTTTCTCAGAGACGAGCGGATCTCTTTTTTTTCTACCGTCTATGAATTCCTTCCTTTTCATCGAGATTCCTCCTGGGCAAGACGCACTTTTTCTTTTTTTTCCCGATCTTCTTGTCGTCCAAACAGGCGCATCCGGAATTCGGTCTCTGCGATTATATCCATTGGATAAAAGGTTTCGTCATACTCGCCCTGGCTCCTTAACTCCCCAAGGATTGTTTTTTCCCAAGCACTCTCCTCTCCTTTTCCTTCCCCAGAGAGGCGTGTCTTCAATTCCACCTTGTAACGGTCCTCCATCTTGCTGAGTGGCGATTTATTCTTTCCCCCGAATGTTGCACACTCATCCCTTCCAACGCCCATGCTTTTCGGCTTAGTTTTTTCCCGGTTTTCTTCAGAAAGAACGTGTTCGCCACTCTTGAGGCACACCTCCTGTTAGCACCGCCTTCCCCACTCCCACATATTTTCCCTTCGCTCTTTCCCTCCTGAGCTGGTCTCCCCTCGCCATTTTTATCCCCCGAATGACAAGGCTTGCCATTTGAAGAGCCAGCTGCCATCGTATTACGCGCCTTCTCCTTTGTGGGATTATACTTTTCCCCACGCGCAATTTGACTTGGCCTCCGAACGCTTTCGTCTTCTCCTTCCTTTTGTAGGGGAGCCAGTGGGCCATCATGAACCTTTCCACTTCTCCCCCAACTGCGGACAAGTTAGAGACTGTCTCGAGTCTCCCTCCTCTCTCCGAATTAAGCTCGGTGTTTTTCTTTTGTTAACATGTCTCCTTCTCGGATTTTTTTTAACCCCCTTTTCCCGGTTTCCGCCCCATGACACGCTGTTGTTATCTCATCGTTCTCTGGACTCCTCAAGCCGACGAGGACGAGCGTTCCTTCCTTCAAGTAAACCGCTGGCGTACGTCGCCCTTACGAGGCTTCCTTTCCGTTGCCACTCTCCCCTTATCTCCCCCCGGGCGTACTTTTTCAGGGTCCCTCCAGGCATCCGTGTCTTTCTCCATATTTACTCCATAAGAGATTCTTCGGCGGAGCCCCTTTAGGGCCTTCGACGGTTTACTTGGTCCTCCAAAAAAAACGCATCCACTATGGCATCGTTCAACGCGCCCCCCCTTCCCCCCCCCGCTATTGGGTTTTTTCACTCTTTCCGGGCTTCTTTATCGAGGTCTTTTTTTTTGTCATCTGCTAATCCCCTCTCGGAGCCCAGCGTCATCTCTTCATAATGAGTTCTTCTTTACGCCCTAGGCCCTTTGATCCCGAGGGTCTCACTTCTTTTTCAGATGACGGAATTTTGCGAAGTCTTAGAGTCCGTCCTCTACTCTTTTGCCGCTCGTCGGCTACCCCCTTATGTTGGTTTCTATATAGACCCTTCCTTGTAGATCTCCGTAGGTTTTTTACAAGTTTTTTCTCCTTTGATATGAGCCAAAAGGTGAGCCACTTTCCCTCGCCGCGCAGCCTTGTTCAGAATGTCTTTCCCGTTTTTTGGGCACCCTGTGAAGCTCTCTTTCCCTCTCCCTCCCGGGTTCCAGTCTATAATTTCGTAAGTCCCCCGCCATCTCTTTCGCGCCGCTGCGACCCTCCCCACAGCTCGCTTGATACAACTTCCATTGGTCCTCAGGTTTTTTCCTTTCTTCTCCCCGGGAAAAGACGTCCTCTTTCTCTGGGTGGGGGGGAAGAGACATTTTCCCCAGCAGCAACGAAGATCTTTCTTCTGCTCTGCCCGTCTTCGCATAGTGTTTCCAAGAAGACGCTTTCCTGAGAAGCTACCGCCGAAAACTGCGCGACTGCTCCCACACCCGCTAGGATCAACAATCAGCGCCCGTCTGACCTGAAAGAAGCCCTGACACTCGGTGACTTCCCTCCCTCCCCAAGACTCTCTTCCTTAAGCACTCTTTCCGGAAGTCGTCCGCCGCAACCAAGATGTCTCCTCTATGCATAGAGGGGTTTTTGCCTCAGCTTCGCCTCCCGTGGCGTTGGTTGCTCTCCCCAATCTCTCCTCTAGTTGTCATGGTCCCTCCCCAACGCAGCTCTCTGTTTAATATGGGCCTCCAAGAAACATGATCTTTTTTTTCTTGCGCCCCCGTGGTGGCGGCGTCCCGGACCTTTTACGGCTTTGCTCCAAGATTTTTTCTTTTTGGTAGAGCCTTTTTTTGAGTGACCTTCCTTCAACGTCTTTCCACAACTTCCTTGTTTTCCCTCCTTGTTGCGATGAGCGAAGTGGTTGGCTTCCTGTTTCTTTCACAGGAATTTTCTCTCCCTAAAGCGGTTCTTCTCCACATGACTCAGGAAGTTCCTCCAGATGGCGCTTTGCACTTGATAGGCCTTTCCTCCCTTCTTGTCCCGGGGAGGAAGAATATCGGTTTTTCCCTCCCCAGTGGTCCTATTTGGTCCCCGGAAAGATTTCCCCCCCCGAGCCGGGGCGGGGTGTTCCTCCAATTATCGACTAGTTTCTGGGCTACCAATCCCGCGACCCTTGGGACGTCCCCCTCCCCTGCATTTTCCATTAGTGAGCGGATTTTCATTGCAAGTGGCGCCCTTTTTTCTTTTTGATAACGAGTGACCCCAGGCCCTTGTTTGTCTATTCGGCCCCCCTCAAGTTTGGAAGTCACGGTTTTCCCTCCGATCAGTCAGGCTTAATAAGAGCTTACTGAAGCTCATGCCCATTTCGGCCCCTTAGACTCTAGGCCCTGTCCTCCGAAGTCCTTGGGCGATTGCTCCTTTTTTTTGCTATCATGATAGGTTCCTCAAGTTTGAACCGTCAGTCTTTTAGAGACACCTCCGACCGTCTTTTCAAGCTCTTCGGAGCTTAGCATTTGTGCCCCCGTTGCCCCATATTCCGTCGACGTTCAGTCTGTGGCTCTGTCCCTCCCCCTCTCCCTCTCTCGGACTCCGCAAGCTGCGCTAAGCCCTTTTTCAGCGTCAGGTATATAACAGATATTTTCCGTCACGGCTCATTCAGGCCCTGACATACCACATTCGACTACCTTCCCGTTTAAGTTTGAATCTCCGGTGGCATTCCCTCGCCTCACCGCTTGTCAAGCAGGGATCCCCTTGTTATCTAGGGACGGCTTCCTCCTCTTGCGCTCCCTCGGACCCTCTTATGGCTCCTTTCTCTTCCCTTTGGCAGCATCCCCCCGAAATAGCCTTTTCTTCCCCTCAGGTGAACCAGTTTTTTTTCCCTGGAAAAGCACCGCTCCCTCTATTTACAGGCGGCTGCGCCCGGTGCTTCCCCCGCCTTTCTCTCTTCACTTTCATTGCTTCCTTCTCTGGGGACCGTCAGATAGCCGTACAATAAAGTTCTCCCTCCCCGGTTGGGGACCTTTTTCATTAAAAGTTGCTTTTTGTCCGATGTCCGCTTCAACTATAAGCTCTTTAGCGCGAGTCTAATAATCGCTCCTCGGGTCTTTTTTCAGCTTTTCCCCCTTACGGGTGGATATAATTTAGGCCCCCCCCCCCCTTTTTTTTCCTGACAGAGCATGCCCTATTAATGATGTGCGCCTCGTTGGATTGGCGGTGCGGTGTTCATTCCTGTGCCTCCCCTTGAGCCCTTTTCTTTTCCTCTCGCTGCAATTTTTGAGAAGCCTGTTTCTGTCTCGCTTTTCTTTGGCACCCTATCGCTTTATACTCCCCCAGCTCCTCTTTTTTGACGTAGGTTTTTCTTTACTTACACACGCTACGAGGATTTTGGATCCCCCCGGGTCCTTTTTTTCCTTTTTCTGCAGGAGTATTCTAGGTCGCGATGTAGAAATTTTTTCTTCTCCGAACGATTACCGTTTAGCCAGGCCTTCCGATTCCCCCAGTATCATCCCCTTATGCGTTTTTCCTCTCTCCCCAGAAGCTCTGTCCTGAGGGATCGAGCCTCTTGAACATCTGTTCATATTTTCATAATCCTCCCCTTTGAAGAGAGTAATAGAATGGCTCCCCAAGCCTTTCTTTGCATCCGTTTTCTATGTACCCTCCTTCCCTCCCCCGCTGCGCTCCCCACCCCCCCCCCCCCCCCCCCCCCCCCCCCCCCCCCCCCCCCCCCACCCCCCCACCCCCCCCCCCCCCCCCCCCCCCCCCCCCCCCCCCCCCCCCCCCCCATATCTTTGCCCTCCCTCTCCCTTCTCTCCCCGTGCGCCCCCCCCGATCCCCTTGACATTTTCCTTCAGAAGCGCCAAACGCCCTTGCGCTATCCCAGCGTCTCCCTTGCGGGGTGCCGTCCCCCACATTGTCCGGTCTCTATTTATAAAAGCCCTAAAGCAGGCCTTCCCCTCACCCGAAAGCCCCCCCCCTTTTCGGCGTCACACATTTTCTTCCGCGGGTCGAGCGGAGAGTCAGAAATCATTTGTTTCTTCCCGACATTCCACAGTGCCCTCCAACGCCCTAGGGTGAACCCAAGCGGTTCCCTCTGGTACCCGCTATGGTGAATACAAACGACCATTTCGAATATGTCAAAGGTACTTTTCTGCCTGCTACTTTGTGTGCTTCTTTTTTTTCCCCCCCCATATGAACCACTCGAAAATGTCCCCATTGTGGGCCCACTCCCCACGAAGATTTCTTTTCCGTTTTCCTTATTTCCCCGGAGATCCAAATTGATAGCCTTTTCCCCCCTGTTCTCCCCTTTCCCTCGATGGTAACTCCCTACTCTCGGCGGATAAATCTCTTCTGGTGATACACTCCACCGCAGGCTATGTAGACCCCTTTTCCCTCTGATTCACGAAGGACCCAGTAGAGGTGGAATTCCATGCTGGGGTAGGAGCTGAACGACGACGCTACACCCTCTTCGTGCAGAGACCTTTTACGTCTCGTTTCGCATTTGGGGCCCCCTTTCACACCGCTTTCCCGATCACCCTTCCCTATTGTGAGCTGCCCGGGCGTACGGCCTTTTTGGTATGGCCCTTTTCTACGACGTGACCTCTCCTCTCTGTATATTTTCATGTCCTTTCTTCGGGTCGGCTCAGACGGCCCTTTCCCTTTTTGGTCCCGCCCCCCCCGCAAGTCCCTCTGATAGTTCCACCGCAGCTCGAAATGCCCCTCCTTATTGGGGTATCCTTTTTTTCAACGTCTTCCCTCCGGCGTCGAAAACCCCGCTAGGATTTCCTCCCCCCCAGCAGATACTTGGCCCCGATTAAGCTCCCCTTCCTAGAAAGCCACCCCCCGTCCCCTTCGCCCCGCTGTTGACAGAGCTGCCTTTTTTCTTTTGGCAGGAGCCTTCCTTCCGTCTTTTGGGAGTCCCTCTTAGCTTACGAGGGATTCCCTCTCCAGATCTCAGCTGTCAAAAGTGCCGGTCCATAAATGAGTGTTCCTCCTACCCCTCTGCCTTCGTTTCTCTAGGTATATTACGACAAAATTCCCCCTTGACAGTCCACCTCGAGCAGCCCGAATGGTCGCTTTTTTATTTCAGTTGATTTTCTGCCACCTTCCCTGATGCCTCCCAACAGACATTTTCCCAATTAGGCGAGCCTTCAGGAACTCCATCGAGCTTTCAGCCTCCTCCAAGTGACTCGCCCGCTTCTACCCATCCCCCGTCCTCAGTGGACCCTCCTGTAGGCGCCATTCTTCAACGACCTTAGGCAGAGCCAGGTCTCCCCTCCCTAGATGAGTTCTTTCCCGTAGGCGGTAGGTGCCCCTCTGTGTAGAGCTTTAGTAATACACGTCCGCCGATTCCTTTTTTCGAATTTCTTCACCCAACCAAGAAGCTCCCCTCTCCCTTGGGGCCTCCCTTACTTTGTAAAGGAAACTCCTCCGATGAGCCAGTCCAAGCGGATAGCCCCCGATAAAGCCATTCTCCAGCATAACTCCCCTGTCCCCTCTACCAATTCTAGGCCCCTTTTGTCGCATGCCAAAGTCTTTTCCGCCGCGTCTGCGTTGTGGGCGTCAAAATCTTTTCCTTTTTTTTCCTCCTCGTTTTTTGAGAGATACCAAATGCGGTCCATGGAACACCTCCCTTCCTCTTCTATTCCCTTCCTCGTGGTAGTTGTCTTCCCTCCAGGCCTTGGGATTCTCATTTCTCTTCTTCGAAGGGATGGATTACTTATGTGCGTGGTGTCTTGCACCCCTAGGTTTCCCCTCCTGGAATGAAGGTGGGGTATGGCTCTTTTCTTTCGCCGCAGATTTTTTGCGCAGTTACCGTCTGCCTTTCTCATACCCTGGTTCTCATGGATCCCAGAAAGCGGCTAACCCCCCTTTTTTTCTCGTACCGCCGAAGGTACTCTCTCTCTCAGATCGGAGTTGGGCCCCTGGCTCGGCCCCCGGCCTTTGTTTCAGGCTTTTAATTACATCCGGCCGTAACTTCTGTGCCAAATGAGCCTTCCTTTGTATATCGGCCATCGAGCTGGAAGTTTCCTGAAGCCCAACTTTCTAGTGACTCCCCCTTCTAGCCCTAAGGTAAACCTGCTGGTGCATCGCCTTCTCCTTAAGGCATCCCATTTTTTCCCCTAGACTACCCACATTCGGTCAATTTCTTCGCTGCTGTAGGCAATTTTTTCACTTTGGTAGTTCCAGTCATCTCCCCCCGAATCTACTGTTGCCGCGTATTATTTTCGTATATCGGTCGAGCCCAACACTCGGCCTTTGTTCCCCTCTTCTCTCGTGTGCTGCCTCCCCAGATTTCCGGATCTTCGCCGACCTTTCCCCTAGGACAGGCAGAACCTGCAAGATAGTCCCTCGAGGCCTGTTCCTGTAATCTTGATTTCCCGTACGCTTTGGTTGCTAGCAGCGTCCTCCTCCGGAGTATTTCAGACTGTGGTCCCGGATTCCCCCCCCTCCATACTATGCTCCTCTCTCGTTCCTGATGCATAGTTTCCTTTCTTTTTTTTTGGTCTCCACGTGAACCTTTCCAGAAGCCGCTCTTTGCCCTCAGTTAATTGAGATAAAGTCCTTTCCTGGTACACCTCTCTTTTCTGCCCTTCCATTGCCTCCCCCTCCCTAGCTCAGAATGTCCTTCCCCATCTCCCTGGATAGGGGTAAGCATCTCGGGTTGGCACCTTCCTGGTCAACCGTTCAGACTTCTCCTGCGTCGGAGATAGTCTCTTCTGCGATAGACAACTCCGATGAGAAACTCCCCACCCGATAGTGTCTTGCGCATTTTCGCTATTCATGCTTAACCATGGGGGTCCCATACCGAGCCCTCTTCCCGGCGGATCTCTCGGCTTAACTAGCTGAACTCGCGAACGTGGCCTAGGGGTTCTTGCCGTTCACCGAGCTCCGCGCGCCCTGTCCCTAAGACGCCTTTTTTTTGCGGGCCCCCCCCCCCATTCAAAAGTTTTTTTGGGTTGCAGTCGGGTTAGTCCTCACCTCGACCATCGAGCTGCGTTCTTCATTCCTCTTTTTCTTTTCAGGTCTTTGGATAAAATTCCTTCCAAGATCTCGGGTACATTGTAGTCCTTTCTCCTCTTCGGAAGGTTCCCCCTGTCTGAATTGGAAGGCTGTGTCCCTTCCCTGGGTTGACCAAAAGTAGACCCTTCCCTTCCCCTCCCCCTTGCACGCGTCCTTGGGTTTTTCTTTTCGATCTTTCTCGCCTATGTCTTTTTCCCTTCGTGTTTCCTTTCACGATTTTCCACGTCACTATTGTTTTTTACCAAGGGGCATTGTTTTTCCAAACGCCCTCTCTGGTTTTGCTCTTTTTGGCGTCTACCCTGAAACGTCCCGGTAACATGGGTGATCTCCCTTCCCTGCGTTTTACTTTTAGATCTGAACAGGGAGAGGATCTTAACATTTTCCTCCCCGTCTCCGGCGAAGCTTTTCCCCCTCCCAGACGTCACTTATGCTGAGTTTGAAGTCGCAATACCTTCTTAGCTTCCATCGTTTTCTTTTGTCTCCCAGAGTTTCACTTTTCATCCTCTTTCTAGATTCAGACTTCCCCCGTCAGTTTTCTTCCTCCAAAAGAGCACGTGACTTCTGTTTCGTATGCCTAATTCTTTTTCCTCTTTCCCCTGACTCTCGATAACAGGTAATATCTATACTAGCCATGGCTACTTCCTCAGTCTCTCCCACCCTTGCGGCTTTCGCCCCTCCTTCCAGATACGCGTCTCCCACTGAGAGGGAGTTTTTCCCTTTAACTTACACTTGTCGGTCATCCCCCGATGGTGAGCGTATTTATACCAGCTTCTCAAGCCCTTCCCCCCCGAAACGGGCGGCGCCCCCCCTTTCTTTTCCCGCGTGTTTGAGTCGTCAGAAAGTCTGGCGACGTGTGGCGCCAAACGCCATTTTATCACTCTTCTCCTTCCACTTTTCCCGTCTCGTGCACCTCCTACTTTTCTCTCCCCCCTGTCGGTACCGCGGAGTCTTCCCGACCCCCCTTCGCCCTTTTATCACCGTCTCGGATGACATGAAGAGCTTGAGCATCGCGTCTTCCGTCCCTCGAGGTTTTTTCTCCCACTTCTCCAACCCAGCTCCCCTTTCATTGTTTCCCGAACCCAAAGAAGTATTTCCTTCGACGTGAAGGCGTTTTAGAGGACGTCCCCCCTCTCTCCCCTGACTTCGCACTCTTCAATTTTCGCGCATTCTGATAGATTTCCCTTAAGGGCGCGCCTCAAGATCTTCTTAGTTTTCACCCCCTTTCCCTCTTCCTTTTCTGTGATCCCGAGATTTTCAATGACAAGATCCTCCGGTGAGTTCGCCCTCTGTGGTCTTGTTTCACGCCGAAGAGACGCTCGCCCTTTTCGCCCCAGAACTCCTACGTTCCCTTCTACCTGTTCGTTTCTGATGCTTGATTCCCCACCTAGAGATGTTTTCTTCAACCGAAATAGTATCATTTTTGGCGAAAGGTTTTTCATCTTCTTACCCCACTTCCTTAGTCCTTTTCTCGCTTTTTTCCACGAGATGACGTTCGAAAGAGTGCCTTCTCCAAACCACCAATCATTCACCTCTTGATCTTTAGCTAGAAATGACCACTCTTGGGCTGGTGATGCGTTCCTCTTGAAGCCTGCTTTTGGTCGACCATCTCTAGATGGGTGACCCCCAGCTGCTATCCCTGCAGACGGAAGGACCTTCCATCAATCTTCCAATTTCTCACCTTTAGAATGATTTATGATGCTCCCTCCTCTTTCGACCAGGATTGCCTCTTGCGGCAAAGATGGGCCTTTCAGAGTAGATCCAGATCTCTCCTGACTTTATTGACGGCCCTCCCCCGGTTGTTCCTCGCTGAGATATCCCAATAAGAGAAGTTGTGTAGATCTGTGTATTTGATCTTTTACTAAACGACAACGTCTTCCCCCCCTCGACCCCTTTGATTCTTTCCTATAGTTCCCCTCAATGTTTTAGGTCTCCTTTCCTTGAAAATTTGTATTCATATACAGATGACTTTTAAATCGTCCCTACTTTAGGTCACATTTCCCCCTCCTCGATTTCCTTTCGATGAGACACTGCCAGCCGCGCTCTACCGGCAGGGATCCCTTAGCTATTATTACCCCTCATTGACCTCCTAGGGAGATAGGCCAATTTTCTATCCACCCTTGAGACTCTTCCTCTCGTCTTCGGTCTCCGCGCGTGAGCCGCGTTAATTACCCCTTGCCCTCCTTCCTCGAGAATCTCAAAAGTGCGCCTGTCGCCACCCCCCCTCGCGGGCTTTCCTCGAGAAGAGAACCCCACCCATCCTTCTGGACTTTTCCCCCGAACCTTTTTTTCAGCAGCTTCCGCACGGCCCGCTCGCCCCCCAGCTCCCTTGGACCTTTCCCTAGATTTTTTCCCCTCCGAACGTCTTCCCCTCAGAAAACCCGATGAGAGCCATCGAAGATCCTTTTCTCCCCCTGTCTGAATGCAGTCCTTTTTTTTTTTACATATCCCCTCCCCCTCAGTTTTTTCTCTTCTTGTTGCTCCCACCAACCTCCTCTTTCTCTGAAGCTTGGCTTCCTCCAGAGAAAAGTCTCTGTCTCATCGTTTTTTGGACCTTTCCGGAGGACCTTGAATCGAATTAGTTTACGTGATTTTTGATTCCTTTGTTCTGTTCTTCTTGATCCGTCAGGGTATCCCCCCTTCATGGATTTCCCTAAGGTAGATGTCAGTCGGAGCGTTTTGATTTCTCTCTGTTACATTATCGTAGTGTATTGTGGATGACTAATCTTCCCCGATTAGCAAACCCGAAGGGCTCAGTCTCTTCCAAGATCCTCTTCTTGGCACCTGCTGGCATAGTGCGTCCAGTTAGGGCAGAATTCATGGAAAGCTCTTCACATTATGTGTCTCTAGATCTCTCCTATCCGGAGTGGTCGTGAAGAGGAAAAAATGCCCTCGGCGGTTTGGGGTGTTTTACTGCCCCCCTGAATTATCGACTTTAGTTTCCCAGGAATTGTCATTTTCCTCGCTGCACGACTGCCACATTTTCCACTGAGAAAGTCGCGACCCCCCACCCGCCCCTCGGCTTTCCCCAGGAGCTGCTTTTTCTGCCCTTTTTTTTCAAATTCCCCCTCCGATCCCCTCCACTATCTCGCATCCACCCTTCCGCTTCTTTTTATATAAGGCCCCTCGCCCAACCCCCTACTGGTCCGTTGGCCCCTTCCTTCGAGCTCAATCAGAGAGGACCTCGAACTAGCTCAAACAATCTTTCGGAATATTAGAGACCTCGCTTCCCCGGTTCCTTTTCCTTTTTTGGCCCGTTAGGTGTTTCTTCATTATTAGGGTACTCTTGACCTGCTTCCGTCTTTTAGGGTATGGCCTTTCTCTGATTTCTCGGAATCTTCTCATTTTCCAAAAACCTTCCACCCAATCGCTATTGAGGTCGACTTAAAGAGAAATATTCATTGTTCTGCCGACCCCCTTCATGGCTTTTTCCCCCTTGCGATGATCCCGCCCAGTCCTTCCTATTATCCAAGTAGTTCCTCTCACTTCTGCTCGACTGGCATGCCATACCCTTCGTTTTAAGAAAGTGAATTTACGAGCAGTTTACTCCTCCCCTTTACTTGAGACCCAATGCGGCTTCCCCCCCGCACGTCAGAAGGTTCCGGTTCTCTTGGCGCGTTCGCGCGTTCATGTGACCGACCACGAGTCCTTTTTTTTGACCCTTCTTAGTTTTTCCTCTCGCGTCGCCCTGCTCAGACGCTTCTCCCCAGCATTCTGTACCAGGGCGGGAATGAAAGTACGCGCGAGCTTACAGGAGCGCCTTTTCTTCCCCTATCGCCCTTTCGCGATTCTCCCCCTTTTGTGCTATATTGAATTGGTCATCGCGATGGTGAAACGTTTTCCTCAAGGGAGAAGTAACGCTCCTAATCCCCCCTTTGTTGCGTTCAAGTCTTTGCGCCTTTTTCCTCTAACTCTCCTCAAACAGAGACCCTTGAGAAGAAGTAGCGCTTTTATAAGAGAGCGCTATTCATGGACGTTTTTTTCCTTCTTGTCTTTCCCTCTTTTTCGCGTCGGGAAAGACGCGAATGTCGGTAGTAATGCTTGTTGAGCCCCCTGTTGCCTCCCGGTTGTTTTTTTGACTGCAACCTCCTTTTTGACGATCCCGCATCGCATCTTACTTCAATTGGGTGCGCCTCCTGTTCTCTTCTTATGTCTCGCCATTGTCTCCTCTCAACCTCCTGCTCCCCTCTCTGTGGCTTTCGACAAGGGTCCATTGGACGGCACACTTAGGGGAGAAGGGATTCGCACCTTTGTGTGTCGTCTCCTTTACCCCTGGGCTTTTTTTCGGTTCGCTCGGGGAGTATGACAGCCGTCTACCTGTGCTACAGCCGGGCGATGAAGAGCTTCCTATTTGAGAATACGGACTGTCACTTCTCCTTTGGCAAGATTCTCTCCCTCTTTGAGAGAGCCTTCCCCCTGATGAATTCATCCTAAGTTGTTGGAATCTTTTCTTCATAGACCTTGTCCGGACGAACCCTCGGACTGCGCGAGTAGCGCTCTTCTTGCGTCTTCCAACTGAGAATAGTTGACCTTTCCTTGTTAGTCTCTTCGTTTCCCGCCGCCTGTTTCCTTCATAGTCTACCTCAGAATACAAGAACCCTCCCCGTTCGTTTTAAAGTCCCTTTCTCAAACCGACTTCATCCTCGTCTCCATATATTCTTGTTGAAGTACAATGACCCTCGGCCCCCCTTTTTGTGCTATTATCGCTGTTCAGGCGCCCAATACACAGAACCCTAACATAGTCGCACAAGTGATAGTCCCCTGTGTCTCTTCTGGATTCAGCCAGAATTTTTTTTCGCTCTGAATTCCTGCAGCACTCCCACGTAAACGGAAAACTTTGAGCACATCATGACGAATGTCCCCTGGTCTTGACCGCGCTCCTTCCCCCTCCCTGACCTTCCCCCCAGTACCCCAGAAGTTTCGTCCCTTCCCCCCCTCGATACTTATAGTTCGAGTGTCCTATCATTCTTTTACAATCTGCAACCTCGCCCCCCTCTTTTGACATTTTGGTCCACCCTGCCCCCCCCACACGACTTCCCCCAAGGCACTCCCTTTTCCCCCCCTTCGTTCTGGACCCAGATTCCATGATCGACCCCATGAGGACACGTTTCCCTGTTAAGAGAGTCTTCGCCTGATGCGTTTCGTTTATCTCCCCTTCTTGCTTCCCTAGGTTCCCTTTGATTCTGATCCTTTCCTGAGACGGTTCAGGAGAGGCTGCCGCCATCCAAAGATAGCGTTTTTTTCATCTTTTTTTTCTTTTATAACCTTTTTTTCCCTTAGCGCGCTTTTCCAGAGAAAGGCTGGCGTAGTAGATGTGGAAGATTAGGTTTGACGTTTTTTCGTTTCCTGTACACAGATCCAACCAATTCGCGCTGTGAGCCTCCCGTGCTCCGAGCCTGCCTTCTCATAGTGAAAGTTCTACTATATTTCATCATTACGAGAATGCATGTTTTGAGGAGCGAATAGGGCGCCCCCGCGAGCGGCTACCTACCTTGCACTTTTTTCCCCGCCCCCCCCCAATCTTTCTCCTTCTTTTTCTCTTGGGGCCGCCGGTAAATTTAGCGCTGCGCGGGCTGTTACCATAAGCCCCCGAGCCCTCGGAGGCCGCTTTCTCCCCCCGCGGGTCCCCCCCTAAATACACCTTCTCCCTTCGCCGCGTTTACGCTGCGGATCTGCTTCGTCTGCTCACCCCTCTTTTCGCCCGAAGATTCCTTTACCGGCGAGCTTTAATCCTGCCCGTAGTAAACCTTGCCCCCGGCACAGGAAATGCGTTGCCGATGACGCTACCAGAAACGAGGTGTTTTTCGTGACGTCACTCGCAAATTTTTTTTTTCCAAGTGCCCGATTTCAGATGCCTTGACGCCTCTTTAAGAACGGTTCCTTTGTGACTCTCCTTACATTTCCCCCCCCCCCTCGTGTACCCCGAGACCACCCTCCCTTTTTGAAAGTAGAGAAAAGTAGAACAGCCCCTCCCGAGCGGCTCCGCTTCCTCCCACCCGGCCCCGACAACGGGCCGTTTTTTTTCCCCCTCCTGACGCCGTTTTATTTTGTGGGGACTATGAATATTCCACACGTCCTAGAAGTCTCTTTCTTCCCTTCAAGAAGATTAGCGATGACCTCTTCTTGAGACAGTGAGACGTTATTTCGTCTCAACGCCGACCCTCCTCGTAATGATGAGAAGATCCTACCTCCTCAACTAGTTGCCAACTCTCTAAGCTTAGGGTCTCATCCTTCCCTGTGTAAATACACTCACGTGACGAAAGCCTCCCGCCCCTGAAAAAAGATTCCCCCCCAGCGTATCCATCGTGTCAGCCTCCCTTTCCGTCTTTCCCAAAATCTTTTCTATTTAATAGTCCGCGATTCTCGCTTTTGTCTGAATGCCCCCTGAGCAGCTAGAGCTTCCTTTCACCAACCCCTCCTCAAGTCCGAGATCTGTCTCGAAACCAACCGAACACTCGCGGAGAAATCATCCCCTCACACCTCCCCCTTTCTATTTTTGTTTCTTTTCCCCACCTTGCATGACGGCGGAGTATATATGAACCTCTTCTTGGGATGGATACTCTGTTTCTGATGGTGTCCTTCCTTCCTGGGGAGTGTCTCCCCTTGACCTGCTTCCCGACGGGGTTCGGCGTGTCGTTTTTACTCCTTTTGGGTTGGTAGGCCTTTTTCTCTCTTCTCGTTTGTCTTTTCTTGTCTGGATGCGACAGTTCTTCACTTTAACAGACCAGCCCCGCACGCAGCGAAGTTTCGTCTTTTGCTCGTTCGTTTACGCTGGAAGAATGCATCCCCCCCCCCCTTCGGAAGGACTTTCTGCAAAGCGCCCCGCTCACGTTTTTTTTTCGGTCGGCCCAGTGTAGGGGGTGTTCGCGCCGCCCGCCTAAGGGCCCAACCTTTGTGTCCTCCCCCCCCCCCCCCCCCCCCCCCCCACCCCCCCCCCGCAGAGAGTCTGCACGCCTCCCAAAGTGGCCCCTTCTTGCCTTCTGCTCTCACCCATGGCCCGTCTTGCCCTTTTCCTTTCAGACGGCTTGTCGGACAAGGCGCCATGGTCGTGTTCAGAGAACTTTCACCCGTTTTTTTTCAACTTCATCTAGACGTCACCCCAACACACCTGTTAAGGCCGGGAGCCCATCTACTATCGCGGCTCCCCGCTTCGACTTTTTCACTTTTCCTCCGGAGCTTTCCCTTCAGGCAGCAGTAGTTTTTTCATCGCTGGGCGAAGGGTTGAGACGGATGTACTATTCTCTGCTCTTGCATCCTTTCCCCCGTTCTCTTGGTTTTCAATCTTTCGTACCTCTTTTCTATTGCTGCCAGCACGCCGGCTTAGCGGCTAGGCCTTCCCACGGCTTAATTCTCTTGGTTCTCCGTCGGATTTTTCCCACCACGTTGCCCCATCCGCCGTCGAGACGATCGTTTTTTCAAGATGACGCTGCCCTTTCGCTCGTCCTCCAGATCTTTTTTACCTCTCTGAATCCCCCCCGAATGCGATTCTTACGCCAGTGGTGTCCTTAGACAAAATCTAGACTGTGATCTCAGTCCTCCCTTTCTTAACTCTCTCAGTAAAAGCATTAATCCCCAATTAGTTCTATTGAATGGAGAGAGTATAGTCTCGTGCTCTCCTCATCCCCGCTCGATTTCACTCCCCCCAATCTCTCTGGGCCTTTCAACGTTCGAACTATCAGCCGATCCTGCTAAGTTGGAACCCTTCCGTTTTCCTTTTCCCCCCCCCCGCTTTACAGGTCTTAGGGTTCCGATGAATTCGCGAAGTTTACGCATGGTGTTGCTCCCTTTCGATGGTAATCGAGTGTTTGCCGCGTCTCTTTTCCCTCTCCTGACCTTTGCGTCTTCCCTAAAAGTTTCGCGGTTTCCTTTGTAGAACGAATAAAAATCGACAGATCTTCTTTTCGGCGTTTTGGTCCCTCCTTGTAGTTTAATGGCCGTGGTCCTTCAAGTCGCGTGTTACTTTATGTCGGTTCATGATTGTTTCAGTAGTTTTAGTTATCGGTTCCCGGTTTTTTTTTCACCTCTGTGCCCTGTGACAAACGTTCCATTATTTTGACGTCTCCTGAGAAAAGACTGCACTTACTTGGGTGCCCTTCCCTGTTTCTCTTGCTTTTTTCCTTTTTTTTTGTTCTCTGAATTTTATACGCACCATCAAAGAGGTGGCTGCCGGACAAGGTGGAATTGGAAGGCACACACCCCCCCTTCTATGGGAGACTCCTTCTTCTTCCATTCCTTCGTTTTCCCCTCCATCGGTCCGGAATAGTATTCTGAGCTAGATGGGAGCCAGGGCGAGTATGTTGATCCCTAGGAAAGGTGATCGACAGGAGGTCGGCTGATTACTCGAGTCTCCCCCCCTCCCGTCCTTTCCGCTGTTTTTCCCTTACTTCGAGCCTTTCGAGCGGATCGAGGCTTGTTGCGTTCTTGCCTTGAATAGATATCTTTTCCTCCCCTTACGTTGTTGGGGTTGATCTTTCATCTCTTCCAGACGTTCCCTTCTCTTTTTTTTTCCGCTTTCCAACCTTTTTCCTAATTCGTTTTTCTGATAATCTAGATATTCCCCCGCTGCTCTCCCCCGTTTCCTCCCTTTTTGCCCCTCCCTCTCTTCCTTGCTACACCAGATCAACTTTAAAGGCGTTTTAAAGTCAGTCCAACCAGGAGCACCTTTTCGATATCGCTTCTCCCTGTTTCGGGCTTTTTTTCCTTCCTCCCAATTTTCTCCCTCTTCCCTGGTGAGCTTGTTCTACCAGCTTTCTGTTGCACACAGAAGGAGAGCCCTCAACTCCCCTTCCCAGTCTCGGTTTGGATTTTTTTTTTCTCTTGCGGAGCGTTCAGACATCCTTTTCGACGTTGGGTCAACGCCCATTATTCCCCCTCCAATTCCCCCTCCCCCCTCCCTAGGCCAGCGTCCAGCAGGCATTCCGCTGTCGGTACTCGATTTAAGGACCACGACAAATTTTATCCACTACGAACCGGATGCCATTCGCCTCGCTCGCGTATCTTCGAGTAGAGTCTGGATTCGCCTTCCCCCCCCAACCCGCCCCATTTGGACGTTGTGTGGACGACCGCCCCCCAGCCTATTTAGTCTCTCCTTTCTTCCTCCTGGCTCTTCACTATGACTGCAAATGTCCGCACCCATTTGCCCACACGTTCGATGAAGTTAAGATCTCATGGTTCAAGCCTGTCTCCTCCCCCGGGTTCCTTCTCTTGATGGGTCTCCACAATTTCCATCGGCGCAGGATCGTTAGCGATGTGTCGGACGGTGCGCTGATTTCGCCCTCCCCCCCCTCGCGTTTTTCCAGCGGTAGCGGGCGCCACGAAGAAGGAGACGCGAGAAGCGAAAATGCAGAGACAGTTGGCCCTTCGCTTACGCTTCTAATTGAGCATGGTAAGTTCAAAAGGTCGACAACAAACCCCCCCCCCCCATTCTCTGCCTAAACTCCATCCCCCCCCCGCTTTACAACGGGCTTATAGTTTATGTGGTATGGCCTTTTCCCTGAAGAGCAGTTTTCCCTCTCCGTACTTCTCTTCTTCCCGTCTTCTTGAGGACGGTGCGCATCCTTCGAGCGGACTAGACTTGACAGTTTCTGGCCTCCCCCCCCCTCAGCCCTATGTTTCATTCGTAAACCTCGCTCGACCTGAACTCCCTATTGGGGACCGGTGTCCATTCTATCCCTGTCCGGTTGCTTTGAACTTATTCGCGCGTCTTCCGCTGCTCTCCACAGCCGTACGGCCGGATCATCTTAGTACTCTTGAAAGCCGCGAATTTCGCCAGCCCTTCGCTGCCGCTGCTGCTTATTCTGCAGTTACGAGAACGTCGCCCTGTCGACAGGTCTTTTTCGCGGTACTCTTCTTATGGAAAGCCTCTCCGTCGAGTGTCACGTGAAGGCAGTCACTTTCGTTGGACCAGATTACCTAGAACTCCCTACGGTCCCCGTTTTCGTCTTCGGTTTCGGTGTCTTGCCAGGTATATGCCCGTTCCCCTCGCCCTTGTCCGCCCAGGCCCTACGCAGATCCTTGTGACCCCGAATGGAGAGACCCAGTACCATTTTTTTGAGAGCATTCTCAGCTTTGGAGGCGTTTTTCGGCTTCCTCCCCCGAAGTTCTCCAGACTTTAGTTGTGACCCTCCCCCCCCCCTCTCGATGGCTCTGGGCCGCTGACTCAAACTGAAAGCTCGCGGGCTTCTCTCCTTACAAAGGCGGCAGTGGCACTCCTGCCAGTTCCCTCTCTTCTCCCATGGTCAAGATTCTACGGCGATAGGCCTCGTCCCCTTTGGCCAGAGCCCCTAGATCGAGATGAGCTTTTTTTCGGAGGTAGTGCCAGCGTGAGCTTCATCCCACTCCCCCTCTAGCATTCTTCTTTCTCAAGATCCCTCACCAGAAAAATTTTCTCCTGCGCCACAACCGCTCGGCAGAACGCGCAGCTACACTTAGGGAAAGCCCCTTGAAGTTGTCACTTCTAGATCCCAGTCAACCTCTTCCCCCCCCGCGTATCCCAGCCCTTCTCGTGAAGAATCTAGCCGCCGTAAGGCTTTGATTCAGACGCAACCAGAGGAGATCATTTTTTCTTCCCTGCTTTTTTAGTTTTTTCACAACTAAGCCGATCTGGGCTTTGTTTTGCTAGCCAATATAGAGTTCCTCCTCCAGTTGTTGTTTTAGAGATTGGTACCCGCAAACCATCCGATCGTCCTTCCCTTTTTTTGGTTTCCCCCACGAGAAAATGCTTTTTTTTTATTTGTAACCTTTCCCCCGGAGTTTGACCCGCCCCGAATTTTTCCCCTGGAGGCGCTTTTGCTTCCCTTCTTTTTCCGTTGTCGGCGCGGTGGCGGGCGTGCAGGATGGCAGTCACCTCGGTCTTTACCTTTCCCCTTCTCTGATTTCCTGTTCGACCCCGAGTTTTTTTAGTTGCGCCGTTTTCTTGAGATTCCCTTCTAACAAGGAGAGGAGAGGGTCTATCCTTTCTTTCCTCCACCGGCTTGCAAGACGCAGTTGCAGCGCTTCAGCTCGGATCTTGGAACACTTGATCTTAATATCTCCGGATAGGCGGGGAGGTTTCAAAGGCGCCCCCTTCCCCCCTTACTGCCCGTTGTAGCCCGGACGCGATTATCTTTGCAGGGGTAGTGAAGCTTCCCAGCGCGTGGTTCTTTATGTATGTTACTGACGACTTATAGTCAGGTTCCCCTGTGGTTTTTCGCGGCAGCGAGTGAACGCCTCAAAGTCCTTTTCGCCCCCAAACCTATTGCTGATCACCCCCCTTCTTTCAAGGCTTTCGAGGAGGGATGTTGCGCACTTTTGTCACGTCAAGACCCAGTCTTGAGAACCCCTGAAGAGCTTTTATATATCCCCTCGAACCAAAACGCATGTTAATGGGAAAAGGGACCCCTTTATTCTTTTCATCCCTTCTGATAGATGCGATTGCAGGGCTATTAGAAGAAGTCAGAAGAAAAGGCCCATTCCCGTCAGAATCTTCTTCTCGCCGAGGTCAGGTGAGGCTTCTTAATGATTGCGTCTATAGAAGATGTTAAGTAAGTAAGGTGGTTTTCTCCGCCGTTTATCCCCCTTCCCCCCTCTTATGGCTCCATCCAATAAACTCACGTCCGGATCGCCTCAAAACCGGACTTT